>CXWK01000177.1_pt1 | contig 173766 bp, 156 predicted proteins | sample 590851 | NCBI WGS metagenome assembly CXWK01 (sample SAMEA3498364, study PRJEB10139) | wastewater metagenome | biome: wastewater treatment plant; material: activated sludge | place: Denmark | collected 2014-08-01
GTCGAGCAGATGCGAGCGCGCGAACGTCCCATCGCCACCGCGGGGGTGGTGCTGCCCGAGGTCGTCCGTGGTCATCCTCGTGACGCTGGGGTGTTCTCCGCGCTCCGCCGAGAACGAGTGCAGGTGCGCTCGGTCGACACCCGCATCGGCGTCCGGGCGGGACAGCTGCTCGGCGCGCTGCGGGCGGGGTCCGACCAGGTCGTCGACGCCTGCCTCGTCGCCGTCGCTGATCTCGAGGGGGGTGCCATCGTCGCCACCGTCGACACCGCAGACCTCGAAGCACTCGCGTCACATGCCGTCGGCGTGACCGTGGCCAACCTCAACGCCTGACGGCGTTGCGCGAGCCACCACCCGTCATGATCGCCCTGCCGGCCTCGGCGATGAGGTCGCCCAATCGGCGGTACGCGTCCGCCCGGGCAGACGAGGAACGCCACGCCAGCCCCACACTGCGGGTGGGCGGGGTCGGGTGCAGGTGGCGGACGACGACCCGTTCGCCCGGGCGGACGTCACGTTCGATCGCGGTGGCCGGCAGCAGGGTGATGCCGAGGCCTGATCCGACCATCTGCACGACGGTGGGCAGGCTGGTCCCCTGCACCTCGGCGAGGCCGTCGCGCCCGGCCAGGTCGCAGACGGCCAGCGCCTGGTCGCGCAGGCAGTGGCCCTCCTCGAGCAGCACCAGCCGCTCGTGGGCCAACGCGGCCACGGCGCACCGGCGCTGGGTGGCGAGGGGGTGGTGCTCGGGCACGGCCAGCAGGAACGGCTCGTCGTACAGCGACTGCTCGGCCACGCCCGGGCGGTGGAGGGGCAACGCCAGCAGCAGCAGGTCCAGGTCGCCGGCCTGGAGGTGGGCGAGCAGCGCGTCGGTGCGGTCCTCGCGCAGGTAGAGCTCGACGCCGGGGTGGGCCGCCTCGATCAGGGGGACGGCCCGAGGCAGCACGTAGGGGGCGATGGTGGGGATGACGCCCAACCGGAGGGACCCGCCCAGCTCGCCGCCCGAGTCGGCGGCCGCCTCGCACAGGTCGTCGATCTCGCGCAGGATCCGCCGTGCCCGGTCGGTGATGTCGACGCCGGCGGGGGTGACGAGCACGCCACGACTCGTGCGCTCGAAGACCTGCACGCCCAGCCGCGCCTCGAGCTGGCGGACCTGGGTGCTGAGCGCGGGCTGGCTGACGAAGCAGGCCTGGGCGGCCCGCCCGAAGTGGCGGGCATCGGCCACGGCAACCGCGTAGCGCAGCTGCTGCACCGTCGGCTGACTCATAGGCTGAGACTATCGCCGTGAGAGTAAATGGGAACTTCTCTGATCGGACAGCGGAGCGCATGGTGGAGAGGACCCACCCGCCAGCAGCAACTCCTGAGGAGACGGCACATGTCCGACAGCGAAAGCCCGGCGATCGACGCCCCCACCGTGGCGGACACCCGTCCCCGGACGAACCAGGACTGGTGGCCCACCCAGCTCGACCTGTCCGTGTTGCACCAGCACTCGCCCCAGTCCAACCCGCTCGACGCCGACTTCGACTACGCCGAGGCGTTCGCCACCGTGGACGTCGACGCGCTGCGCCAGGACATCGTCGACGTGATGACCACATCGCAGGACTGGTGGCCCGCGGATTACGGCCACTACGGCCCGCTGTTCATCCGCCTGTCGTGGCACGCGGCCGGCACCTACCGCATCGCCGACGGCCGGGGCGGTGGCGGCGACGGCATGCAGCGCTTCGCGCCGCTCAACAGCTGGCCCGACAACGCCAACCTGGACAAGGCCCGCCGGCTGCTGTGGCCGGTGAAGGCGAAGTACGGCCAGTCGGTGTCGTGGGCCGACCTGCTCGTGCTGGCCGGCAACGTCGCCCTCGAGTCGATGGGCTTCGAGACGTTCGGCTTCGCCTTCGGGCGTGAGGACCGGTGGGAGCCCGACGAGGTGATCTGGGGCCCCGAGGACACGTGGCTGGGCGACGAGCGCTACCGCGGCGACCGCGAGCTGGCGGGCCCGCTCGGTGCGGTGCAGATGGGCCTGATCTACGTGAACCCCGAAGGGCCCAACGGCAACGCCGACCCGCTGTCGGCCGCCCGTGACATCCGCGAGACCTTCGCCCGCATGGCCATGGACGACGAGGAGACCGTCGCCCTAATCGCCGGCGGCCACACCTTCGGCAAGGCCCACGGCAACGGCAACGCCGACCTGGTGGGGCCCGAGCCCGAGGGTTGCCCGATCCACGCGCAGGGCATCGGCTGGGCCAACCCCAGCGGGACCGGCAAGGGCAAGGACACGGTCACGTCCGGCCTGGAGGGCGCCTGGACGCCCACCCCCATCCAGTGGGACGGCAGCTACTTCGACACCCTGTTCGGCTACGAGTGGGAGCTGACGACCAGCCCCGCCGGCGCCCAGCAGTGGACGCCCGCGGGCGGTGCCGGTGCGGATGCCGTGCCCGACGCCCACGAGGCCGGCGTCACCCACGCCCCGATGATGCTGACCACCGACCTGGCGCTGCGCGTCGACCCGCTCTACGAGCCCATCTCGCGGCGCTTCCACGAGCACCCCGAGCAACTCGCCGACGCGTTCGCCAAGGCCTGGTACAAGCTGCTTCACCGCGACATGGGACCCGTCTCACGCTTCCTCGGCCCCTGGGTGCCCGAGGCCCAGCGGTGGCAGGACCCGGTGCCCGCGGTCGAGGGTGAGCTGATCTCCGATGCCGACGCCGCGTCGTTGAAGATGCAGATCCTGGGCTCGGGCCTGTCCGTCTCGCAGTTGGTGGCCGCGGCGTGGGCCTCGGCTTCGACGTTCCGCGGCACCGACAAGCGCGGCGGCGCCAACGGCGCCCGGGTGCGCCTGGCCCCCCAGAAGGACTGGGAGGTCAACGCCGGCGTGGGTGAGGTGATCGATGTCCTCGAGGGCATCCAGGAAGCGTTCAACGGAACTCCGTCGGGCGGGAAGACGGTGTCGCTGGCCGACCTGATCGTGCTGGCCGGCGCCGCTGCGGTCGAGAAGGCTGCGGCCGACGCCGGCCACACGGTCGTCGTCCCGTTCGTGCCGGGCCGCACCGACGCCACCCAGGAGCAGACCGACGCCGACTCGTTCGCCGTCCTCGAGCCACGGGCCGACGGCTTCCGCAACCACCTGCCCGCCGGCGAGAAGCTGGCCCCCGAGACGCTCCTCTTGGGGAGGGCCAACCTGCTCACCCTCACCGCCCCCGAGATGACGGTGCTGATCGGCGGCATGCGGGCCCTGTCGTCGGACGGCACCCTCACCACCCGCCCCGGCGTCCTGACCAACGGCTTCTTCGTCAACCTGCTCGGCATGGACACCGAGTGGAACCCGTCCACCACCGCCCCCGAGGTCTACGAGGGCCGCGACCGGACCACCGGAGAAGTGACCTGGACCGCCACGGCGGTCGACCTGGTCTTCGGCTCCCACTCCCAGCTGCGAGCCCTCGCCGAGGTCTACGCCAGCAGCGACGGCGCCTCGAAGTTCGTGAAGGACTTCGTGGCGGCGTGGGACAAGGTCATGACCCTCGACCGCTTCGACCTGGACTGACCAACACGCGAGCCTGTCGTCGCAGAGCCGGCGTTCGGTGACACTGCCGCGCGATTCAGGCGACCCCGAGATGGCGAGCAAGCTTCTGCATCGTCTGTAGGCCCAGCTCGACGGCGCCGAAGCCGATGCCTGCGTTTCGCTGCTCGACGGTCGGGTGAAGCTGTCGCAGCGTCAGAACCGTCTTTCCATCTTCTTGTTCGTCGAGGGTGATCGTCACCCGGAAGCGTGTCGGGTCATCGTCGGCATCGTTGCCGTGGTCCATCACCAGCCGCTGCCCGGAGACGACCTCGAGGTAGTCGAACCGGTTCGTGAACAAGGTGCCGTCGCTGGATGTCATGTCGAAGCGCGCTCGGCCCCCCGGGCGCACGTCCATCTCGTGCACGGTGCAGGTGAAGCCATCGGGGCCGAACCATTGGCAGAAGGCATCTGCATCGGTCCAAGCGGCGAACACCGCGTCGCGGTCGGCGTCGAGAACTCGAACGAGGACGATCTCACGGTCGAGCGCCCACGTCGTCGGGTCGGTGATGGTCGGGTCGGTGATGGTCGGGTCGCCAGTCATGGCTTCTCCAGTGTCGGTGGGGATGCGGATTGGTCCGAAGCGCGCCGGAGATGCGCTTCGAGGCGGTCGAGGCGGTGCTCCCATGCAGCTCGGGTGTGCTCGGCCCACGCCGCGATCTCGACCAGAGGCTCGGGCCGGAGCTGACAGGGCCGTCGTTGTCCATCCCGACTGCGACTGATCAGGCCCGCATGCTCGAGGACCCTCAGATGACGGGAGATGGCCGGAAGGCTGATCGGGAAGGGTTCGGCCAGCTCGAGCACCGTTGCCTCACCGTCGGCCAGCCGACGCACGATCGAACGCCGGGTGGGGTCCGACAACGCGGCGAAGACGACGTCGAACGGGTCGGGGGCCGTCACGGTCATCGCTGGTGTCGCTGGCGTCGCTCGGGTGGACACTTCACAGATCAGTTATTTAACAAAATAGTTAAGTCTTGTCAAGGATGCTCGGAGCGCCCGCGCGGCCCGTGTCCCGAAGTGCCGGTCGAGGGCGTCGCCGCCGCCCCCGCTAGCGTCTGCCCATGGCCGCCGCGTACCCGTCCGCCCCCGTCCAGGCGCCAGCCGAGAAGCTGCCCGTGGCCGGGTTCTTCTGGGCGCTCGGCATCTTCCTGGTGGCCGCGGTCATGGGCGGCGTGCTGTTCTTCCTGGGCATCAAGGAAGTCGTCGACACGGTCGACGGGTTCGACGCGATCAGCGCCCCGGGCGAGGCCGACCTGCGACTCGAGACGGGCGACCACTGGGTGTTCGCCGCGGTGCCGTCGGGCTCGGCCGAGGACCTGGTGGACGTGACCGTCACCGACCCCAGCGGCCGCACCCAGACCCTCAGCCAGCAGACCTTCCTCGCCGACTCGGCCAACACCGACGGCCAGCAGTTCGTCCCTCTCGGGTTCTTCGATGCCACCGCGGCCGGCACCTACCACTTCGAGACCGACGGCCCGTCCGGCACCGAGGTGCGAGTCGGCACCCTGTCGCTGCCCGAGGTCCTCGGCTTCATCCTCGGAGGCATCGCCGTCGGGTCCCTCGGTTTCCTGGTCGCACTGATCATCCTGATCGTCACCCTGGTGCGGCGCAGCGGCCGCAAGAAGCGCCAGCACGCAACGGCCTACGGGGCCTACGCCCCGGCCCAACCGCAGTATCCCGGGCAACCGCAGCAGCAGAGCCCCTCGCAACCGCAGTACCCGGCCCAGCAGCAGTGGCCCCCACAGCAGCCACCCACACCGCCGCCGCCCCCCTGACATCAGCCTCACGCGTGCCGCGCGCGCTCGCTCGCTCGGGCTCCGGCGCCTGACCGAGCGATGAGTCCTGCCTGCCAGAGTCGCCGTATCCACCAAGATGGGCGTCAGACCGACTACGAGGAGAATCCAATGGCCACCATCACCGCCAGCCTGTTCAGCGCCCTGGACGGCGTCGTCGACCCCATGGTCGGCGACTGGCACTTCCCCTACTTCAACGAGGAGATGGGCGAGGCCGTCGGCGGCACCCACGAGGCCGACGTGATGCTGTTCGGTCGCGTCACCTACGACAGCTTCGCCGGCGCGTGGCCCGAGCGCGAGGCCGCCGGCGGTGAGGACGCTGCCTTCGCCGCGCAGCTGGGGGACATGCGCAAGATCGTGGCGTCGCACCGTCCGCTCGAGTTCACCTGGCGCAATTCCGAGCAACTCGAGGGCGACCTGGTCGACGCGGTGACCGCACTCAAGGCCGACCCGTCGACCCACCGGATCGCGCTGAGCGGCTCGGTGTCGGTGGTGCGCCAATTGCTCGACGCCGGGCTGCTCGACGAGCTGCACCTGTTCGTCCACCCGGCGACCGCCGGCGGTGGCCTCCGGCTCTTCGACGACGACACGCCCCCGCAACACCTGAAGCTGCTGTCGGCCACGCCCTTCCGCACCGGCGTAGTCCACCTCGTCTACGCGCCCGACCCGAACCCGCCCACCGGCTCGTACGACGAGGCCAAGGAGAGCCTGCCCGCGCAGTGACGGCGGGGCGTAGCGTGGGTCGCATGTCGCTGCCGACGGTGCCCGAGGACTGGGAGCGGGGCCTCGCGGTCGTCGCCCACCCCGATGACATGGAGTACGGCGCCGCCGCCGCCGTCGCTCGGTGGACCTCCCAGGGCAAGGCGATCGGCTATGTGCTCGTCTCCGACGGCGAGGCAGGCATCCAGTCGATGGCACCGGCCGAGGCCGGCCCGCTCCGCCAGGGCGAGCAGCGGGCCAGTTGTGGGGTCGTGGGCGTCACCGACGTCGAGTTCCTCGGCCACCCGGACGGTTCGATCATCGAGGGCCTGGCCCTCCGGGGCGACCTCGCTGCCGCGATCCGCCGCCACCGCCCCGACGTGTTGCTGTCGATCAACCATCGTGACTCGTTCGGTGGGCCGTCATGGAACCATGCCGACCACCGGGCGGTCGGCCGTTCGCTGCTCGACGCCGTGCGCGACGCCGCCAACCCCTGGATGTTCCCCGGGCGGGGCGAGCCCTGGGACGGGACACGGTTCGTGGCCTTCAACGCCAGCCCCGAGCCCACCCACGCCGTCGATGTCAGCGACACCTTCGACGTCGGGCTCCGGTCACTCGAGTGCCATCGGACCTACCTCGACAACCTCGGCGGCGACATGGCTTCGCCGTCGACGTTCCTCCGCACCGCGGCCACCGAGGCCGGTGTGCGTCTCGGCGTCGAACTGGCGGCCACCTTCGAGATCATCGGCTGATTCCCTTACATGAACCTGCCCCGCTGACACCCGGACTTCCGCGGCGTCGAGCGCCGGCCGGCCCACCGGGCGACGAATGGGGTGCTCCCGTGTTCGGGCTCCGTCCTCGCCGGGCCCGACTGTCAAGCCGGTCAGGCTCGCCTGAGGTCGCGGTCCAGGCGACCAACGCTCGCCTCGTCGCCCTCGTCAATGGCGACACGGCTGGTGGCCCGCACTACCACCTGATCCGCCAGAAGGGTGTGCAGTCGGTGACCAACCCTTCGGCCGAGACCTTCTGCATACGGCCGAAGGCGTCCACCGGGATCAACCCCAGCACGGCTGTCGCCAGCGTCACCACCGACTGGTACTACACCACCGGCTATGACTCGGTCGCCATGTGGGCCAGCTCGGACGACGTGGCCCGATGCCCATCGGGCGCCTTCGAGGTGAAGACCTTCGACATCAGCAGTACCGCTGATGACAACGCCGTCGGGTTCCTCATTCTCGTGCCATGAGTTGACGCGCCACCGGCGCACACCGCGAGGGTCACCGCAGGACTGGCCTCTGAACCCGGTCCGGCGGCCGCCGGACCGGCATCGCACCAGGGACTTCGTCAGCGCGCTTGGAGGGACTCGAACCCCCAACCTTCTGATCCGTAATCAGATGCTCTATCCAATTGAGCTACAAGCGCAGGGACCGACAAGTGTACGCCAACGTCGGCACCCGGCCACCAGCGATCGACCATGATCCTGGCTCCCCTGACCCGCAGTTGCATGCTGCGCCTGCCGCGCCGTGGCCTTGCCCTCGCTCCGCGCCCGCACTGCGGTCACCGAGCCGTTGGTGGCAGTGGAGGCCTCGATGGCGGGGGTCGGGGTTGACCGGGCCAGGCCCGCGTCGCACCTCGGCGAGCGGCGACGGACAACTGAGCAGCGAGCGGACCGTGGGGGCGCGGGCGGCGGAGATGCCCCTCAGCTTCGCTTGGCCTCCAGCACTCGCTCGACGGCCCGGATGAGCGCGCGGAGATCGTCCAGGTCGGCGAGCGCGGCGACGACGCGGTGATCGTCGACCACCGCGTATTCGTGGACGAGCACGTTCCGAAAGCCGATGTCGCCAGCCAGCCGGTGCAGCATCGAACGAACCCGGTCGGGGTCAACCATCTCGGACCGATGCAGCGAAGTCCGAGTCGGCGCGCTCGCGCCGCGGCTTCTCGTCGAGGTACCGCTTGCGGGTGTCAGCCTGCCAGTGCACCCGAGCCGGCGGGTCGTCGTCGAACAGGAGCACGCCCCATTGCGCCACACGGCCGGAGAGGAACAGCGGCGCGGTGTCGAGCACGAGGAGGTCGACCCGCTCCGGGAGGGGCACCCTCCACGGATCCGGCGGTGACTGGCCCCACCAGGCGCCGACATCGAGGTCGCTGTCGGGCCGTTGGGGGCCGGCCGGGCCCCCGGACCCCCGGACCCTGCCCGACTCCCGAACACCAGGGCGAACTTCGCGCCGGCCGCGCGGAGACGGTCGATCACGTCCTGTGGGTCGACGCCTGCGGGAATCGAGTAGTGCCCGGCCATCGGTCCAGTATGGCTGTGGTCCCCGATGGCAGCGAGCGGATCCAGCAGGTGCCCGGCGCCAGGTTGGGATCGTTTAGCCGCTGTCCGGAACGCGAAGAGGGGCACGGCCCGCAGGCCGTGCCCCTCTTCCCTCGGAGGATCGCTCAGAGGTTGACGGGGATGAGCACCCGGTTGATGGTGTGGATGACGCCGTTGCTGGCCCGCACGTTGATGGGGTTCACCAGGCGGGGGTTGGCGATGTCCGGGTCCTTGTCGATCAGGACCGTGGTGCCGGGGACGTGACGGATGCCGATCCCGGCAAGCGTCGGGAAGCGCTTGGCCGCGAGCACCCGCCCTGGCCCACGGGCGTCGGGGACGACGTGGTACTTGAGGATGGTGGTCAGGGTCGGGATGGGATCGCCGCCACCGATGGCGGTGAGGGCCGTCACGAGGAAGTTCCAGGCGCCCTCCTCGTCGGTGATCTCGCCGGTGAAGCCGAGGTCCTTGGCGGTCTTCACGAAGGCCCGGTCCTTGGGGGCGAACACGGTCACGTCGAGGCCGGCGGTGTCGAGGGTCTCGACCAGGCCCGCGGCGCTCACGGCGGCCAGCAGCACGTCGTAGTCACCACCGTTCGTGTCGAAGCCATCGCCACTCGATGCCACGATGCCGGCAATGGTGGGCAGGGTGTCCTCGCCCTGGTCGGGGGCTGCACTCGCGGCGGGCGAGAAGGTGGCAGCGACGATGGACACGGCCACCGATGCGGCGACCACTCCTGCGGTGAAGCGCTTCCTGTTCATGATGTTGTCCTCCTGGACGATTCGTTGGTGTTTAGTGATAATACGCTCCGAAGAGGCCGTTTGGATGCACTTTCCGAAAAGAATTCCTCCGTGCGCCGAAATCCACCGTGCGCCAAGATGTCCCCATGTCGGACAACCTGAGGATGCTGGGCGAGTACAGCGACGCCATGTTCCGGGGTGACGAAGAGGCGGTGTTCCAGTTCTGGGCGCCCGAATTCCACAGCCACGTCACCGACCGGGTGAACCCGGCCATCTCGGGCACCGACGTCCGCAGCCACGAGGTCGTGTGGTGGAACCAGGTACGCAACGCCTTCCCCGGCTTCACCTTCACCGTCGACCTGCTGATCGAGCACGACGACCTGGTGGTGTCGAACTGGACCGTGAAGGGCACCCACACGGGCACCGCGTTCTACGGCGTGGCGGCCTCGGGCGAGCCGGTCGAGATCAACGGCACGGCCATCCTGCGTGTCCGTGACGGCAAGGTGGTCGAGCACTGGGGCGGCCCCCACTGCCAGGACGGCGTCGGCCTCACCCACTGACCGTCGCCGGCCGTCCGAACAAAGTGCTACATTGACGTACATGGGTTCTTCGGTGGGTATCCGCGAGCTCCAGCAGAACGCGTCCAGGGTGGTGGCCCGCGTCGCCGCCGGCGAAGAGATCGAGGTCACCGACCGCGGCCGCCCGGTGGCGAGAATGGTGCCCCTGCGCCGCACGGCGATCGAGCAACTGGCCGAGAACGGCCGCCTTCGACCGGCCCGTCGCCCGTTCGACGACCTCCCGCCGCTCATCGAGGTCGCACCCGGTTCGCCGACCGCGTCCGAGATCCTCGCCGAGCTCCGCGCCGACGAGCGGTGACCCACTACATCGACACCTCGGCGTTCGTGAAGCTGTTCATGGCCGAGCGGGAGAGCGAGGCCCTACGGCGATGGTGGGTCGACCACGACGACTCGGTCTTCTCGTCGGACCTCCTGCGGACAGAGGTGCTCCGCACAAGTCGACGCGTCTCGCCGATCGCGCTGTCCACCGCGCGACGGTTCCTCGACGCCATCCCGCTGGTCAGCCTGGATTCGGCGTCATACGACCGTGCCGGCCTGGTCGATCCGCCCGGGCTCCGCAGCCTCGACGCGCTCCACCTGACGGCGGCAACCACCATCGGCGAGGAGCTCACCGGGATCGTCACCTACGACGATCGTCTCGCCGAGGCTGCTGCCCGCCAAGGCCTGGTGACCATCGCCCCCACCGACGACTGATCGGTTCGACGACGGGGCGCGCTCCTGTCCGGGGTCTTGCAACCGGGGCACGCGGCGGCAAGGGTGAAGGCCCCATGGCGACCGATGTGGCGACCGAGGTGGCGTCCGTACCCGAACCGGCCGGCCCGCCCAACGCTCCCGACGGGCACTCCCGACCCTGGTGGGACCCACTCGGGGTGGTCGAACGGTCGGCCTCCACCTGGCACAGCGTCGAGAAGCAACTGGCCCGCCAGCCTCTCGCCCGTCTCACGACCGCCGGCCCCCGCACGGCCAGGTGGATCGCCGACGAACTGCGCGGTCGCAACGACGTGCCCGTCCCGGGCCGGCCGGAGACCAAGATGACCCCGGCGCTCGTCGGCCACGTGGTGATCGACGAGTCGATCATGGCCATGGCCGTGGGCCCCAACCGCTTCCCCCGACGGGCCGACTACCTGCGGGTCGGCGCCGAGCTCACCGAGGCCCGGGCCGTCTTCGACGCCAACGGCTGGATCGACGACCCCGCCTCGTACCACGCTGCCCCACCCCCGGTCAGCGAGCCGGTGGTCACGCGAGGCTGGGCCCTGGGACAGGGCTACGAGCGGCTGTGGTGGCCGAGCGGGTACGAGCCCCCCGAGGGGGTGCCGGGACGCGAGCGCTGGATGGCCTTCGAGTCGAACCGCACGGCGTCGGCCTGGCTGCTCCGCCACCCCGATCGTGACCGGCCCCGCCCATGGGTCGTCTGCATCCACGGTTTCGGCACCGGCTCGGCGTTCATGGACCTGATCAGCTTCCGGGCCGCTCACCTCCACAGGGCGCTGGGCGTGAACGTGGCCGCCATCGTGCTTCCCGCCCACGGCGCACGGAAGCCGAGCCGCATCAGCGGCGAGGAGTTCTTGAGCTTCGACCTCATGAACAGCGTGCACGGCTTCGCCCAGGGCGTGTGGGACATCCGGCGCCTGCTCGGCTGGATCCGCGCCCAGGACCCCACCGCGGTGGGCGTGTTCGGCGTGTCGCTGGGAGGGCTCATGACCGCGCTGACCGCCGCCCTCGAGCCCGACCTCGACCTGGCCCTGGCCGGCATCCCGATGGCCGACTTCCCCGACCTGATCCGCCACCACGCGCCGCTGCACCTGCACATGCGGGCCATCGAGCACCGAATCCTCGACGGCACCGCCCAGGACGTGCACAAGGTGGTGTCGCCCCTCGCCATGGCACCGGCCGCGCCCAGAGCGGCCCGAGCGATCTTCGCCGGCATGGGCGACCGCCTCGCGACGGCCGACCAGGCCCGCAGGCTCTGGGCGCACTGGGAGGAGCCCGAGATGTGCTGGTTCCCCGGCAGCCACGTGGGCTATCTGTGGTCAGGCAAGGTCTGGCGCTTCGTGGACGACACCATGCGCTCCCGCGGCCTCGCCGTCTGACGGGTAGTCCGGCGCCCCGCCGAGGAGCCCCTACGTGGCTGCGAGCAGCTTCCCCAAACCCTCGAGGATGCCGTCGAGCAGGTCGTCGAGGTGGGGCACGAGCTCGGGGCAGGCGATCAGGCCGATGTGCAGGTCCTTGTCGTTCGACAGGACGGTGATGTTGAGGCCCGTGCCCTCCATCAGCGGCCCGAACGGGTACATGCCCACCACCCGTGCCCCTGCGAAGTACAGCGGCACCGGCGACCCTGGAACGTTCGACACGATCAGGTTGTGAACGGGAGCCAGCCGATCGGCGATGCCCACCTGCGAGTAGAGCCTCGACAGGTACCCGAACAAGGTGGGCGGCATGAGCTCGACGACGTCGCTGATCATGTGGGCGCCGACCGCGCTCTGCACCTCTTTCGCACCCTCGGTGCCTTCGTGGATCAGGCGCAGCTGGTCGACGGGATCGGCGAGGTGGACAGGCAGGTGCACGAACATGTTGGACACCTGGTTGGTGGCCTCGCCGTTGCCGCCCTGTCCGTGCACCGACACCGGCACCGAGCACACCAGCGCCCGATCGGGCAGTTCGTCGTGGGCCTGGAGGTAGGTCCGCAGGCCGTCGGTGCATGCCGCCAGCACCACGTCGTTGACCGTGGTGCCGAATGCCCGCCGGATCGTCTTCAGGTCGTCGAGTGGCGTGGTCGCGAAGGCGACGGCCCGGTTCGCGCTGATCGACCCGTTGAGCCGCGTGCGCGGCGCGTTGATCGGGTGTGCCACCGCTTTGGCGCCCCGGAGCCGCCGGCCCACCATGGTGACGGCCGCCTGGCCGAGCGAGACCGCGGCCCCCGCGGCCGCCCGGACGGGGCGCATCGGCGTGGCCACCCGGCTCCAGAGCGCGCTCGCCACCACCTCGCTGCGCTCGGGCAGGCTCGGCGGCTCCCAGGTCTGCTGGCGGGGGCGACCACTCGGCTCGGGCGTCAGGTCGAGCAGGTGCACCATGATGTCCATCCCCGAGATGCCGTCGACCATGCAGTGGTGCATCTTCATGGCCATGGCCAGGCGCCCGTCGTCCAGGCCCTCGACGACCACGAAGTCCCACAGCGGACGAGACCGGTCGAGTCGGACCGTCGCGAAGTCGCCCACGAAGTCGGCGAGATCCTGGCTCGACCCGTGGGGGAGACGGTGCCGGTGGAAGTGGTCGTCGAGATCGAAGTCGGGGTCGTCGGCCCACTCGGGGTGGTCGATCGCCCACGGCACCTCGATGAGGCGGCGGCGGAGCATCGGCAACTGGTCGAGACGACCGGCGACGTGTCGCCGCAGACGGGCGTAGGTGAGGCCCTTCGGCGCCGTCGACGGATCGAGCACCAGCAGCCCGGTCACGTGGAGGTGCACCGTGTCGCTCTCGATGTACAGGAACGAGGCGTCGGCGGCACTCACTCGTTCCATCGCGTCCTCCCAGCTCCCTCGGCCCCGCGATTCTACCCCCTCCGAGGAAGCGGGGCCGTGGGCGGGGTGCTCAGGCCCGCCGAACCCCCAGCGTGACCGCGGCGACGTAGCCCGCGGGGTCGCCCGTGGGGGTCATCAGCGTGGCCGAGCCGCCCTGGGGAAAGATCGCGTCCGCGTCGTTCGCCGTGTCGGGCTCACCCCGGTCGGCGTACGCACCCTGGGTGTAGACCTCGCCGTCGAGGGCCTCATCGAAGTAGAGCTGGCCCGTGTGCACCACCGCGTCGCCGGTGTGCACCTTCACGTGGATGTGGACGGCGCGGCCCGAGTACCACCCGGGGTAGATGGTCTCGAACTCGGCGACCCCGAGCCGGTCGGTCACCTGGGTGCCGCGCAGGAACGTCTCGCCGACGCCCGCCTCGAAGCCCGAGTACACGCCGTCGGCATCGCAGTGCCACACGTCGACGGCGGCATCGCTGATCGGCGCACAGGTGGCGGCGTCGACCACGGTGACGGCCAGGGCGAGCGGCGAGCCGTCACGGTCCTCGGTGATGTCGGCCCGAACCCGGCCGAGGTCGAGGTAGTACGGCCCTTCGGTCTGCTCGGGCGTCAGCACGCAGGCGACCGGGGAGGCCGCGCCACCGCCGGCGCTGGTGGCCGAGGATGACGCCGGCGCCGTGGCGGACGACGCCCCGCTCGTGTCCGGGGACGAGGTGGCCGAAGACGAGGTGGCCGAAGACGAGGTGGCCGAAGACGAGGTGGCCGAAGACGAGGAGGAAGAAGAAGAGGACGAGCACGCCGACCCCAGCGTCACGATGCCGATGCCGCCGAGCAGGGTGAGGGCACGGCGGCGATCGATGGGCGCGGCGGCCACGAGGCGATCAGCCGCCGGGGCGGACGAGGTGCCCCGGCACGACGGTCGCCGCGAACGGCCAGTCGACCGACAGCTCGTGGTCGCCCGCCACCGTCCGCTCGACCGCACGGGAGGACCCGCTCGCCACCCAGCGCCACTCGGTGATGCTCGGCAGCACCGGGTCGACCACCCAGTAGGCGCCGACGCCGGCCTGTTCGTAGACCAGGCGCTTCGTGCCCAGGTCGTAGACCCGCGTGTCGGGCGAGAGCACTTCGACCGCGAGCAACGGTGGGCCCACGAGTCGTCGGGTGCCGCGGTCGGCGACCCGCGTGACCAGCAGGTCCGGCTGCACCAGGGTGTCGCCGGCGAGGACCACGTCGAGCGGGGCGGGGACGACCTCGAACCCCGACGGGCAGGACGACCACAGCAGGCCGAGCAGGTTGGCGACCACCCGCTGATGGCCGAACGCCGGTGACGACGCGACGTGCAGCGACCCCTCGACCAGCTCGTAACGATTGCCGTCGGCGGCGAGGCCGTCGAGATCGTCGATCGTGAGCTGCCGCCCCGTCGAGAGGATCGTGGTCACCCCGGAAGAGTACCGAAACACCACGAGAGGAGGGGGGATGGTCGCGTCGACGGGCCGCGGTCGCTACCGGTCCGCCGGCCAGGCCGTTCGGGCGCCAGCGCCGGCCATCTACGGTGTCGGGCGTGGGAAGCCTCAGTCGGCGCGCGTTCCTGGGGGGCAGCGCCGCCTTCGCCGCCGCGGTGGCCGCCGGCTGCACCTCGGGCGGCGGGACCGGCGGCGCGGCCGGCACGGCCACCACGGCCGCCACTGGCGCCACCTCCAGCGCGCTCGCCGCGACCACCGACGCCGACCTGCGAGGCATCGACCACGTGGTGCTCCTGATGCAGGAGAACCGCTCGTTCGACCACTACTTCGGCATGCGCCCCGGCGTTCGCGGCTTTGCGGACCCCGACGTGGTCACCCTGCCGAGCGGGAAGCCGGTGTGGTACCAGCCCACCGACGCCCACCCCGACGGCTACGTGCTGCCGTGGCATCTCGACGAGACCTCGACGCGCGAGTGCGTGCTCGGCGTGGGCCCCGACCGGGCCATCACCCTCGGGGCCTGGCACGACGGTGCCATGGATCGCTTCCTCGCGCTCCAGCAACCGGTCGCCATGGGTTACCTCACCCGCGCCGACCTGCCCTACTACTGGGCCCTGGCCGACGAGTTCACCGTATGCGACGGCTACCACTGCTCGGTGCTGTCGCAGACCAACCCCAACCGCCTCTACTACATGTCGGGCACCATCGACCCCGGGGGCACCAAGGGCGGGCCGGAGCTGGGCAACGACGGCAACCGCTTCCGGTGGACCACCTACCCCGAGCGCCTCCAGGACGCCGGGGTGAGCTGGCGGGTGTACCACGACGTCGACGACTTCGACGACAACGTCCTCAAGTTCTTCGCCCGCTACCAGGACGCGCCCCGCTCGAGCCCCCTGTACGACAACGCCATGCGCAACCGGCCCATCGACGCCTTCCTCGACGACGCCCGTGCCGGCAACCTCCCCCAGGTGAGCTGGATCGTCGGGCCCACCGCAGCGTCGGAGCACCCGCCGTCGCCGCCGGCCCTGGGCGAGGACTACTCGAGCCGCTGCATCGAGGCCGTCATGTCCAACCGCGAGGCGTGGGCCAAGACCCTGTTGATCTTCCACTACGACGAGCACGGTGGCTTCTTCGACCACGTGCCCCCGCCGGTGCCCGAGCCGGGCACGGCCGACGAGTTCGTGGACGGCGAGCCCATCGGCCTCGGCCTGCGGGTGCCGGCCGTCATCGCCTCGCCATGGAGCCGGGGCGGACGGGTGGTCAGCGACACGTTCGACCACACGTCCACCCTGTTGCTCCTCGAGCGGCGGTTCGGCGTCGAGGTGCCCAACCTCAGCGACTGGCGCCGCGAGGCCGTGGGCGACCTCACGACCACCCTCGACTTCTCGGCCCCCGACCCGTCGGTCCCCTCGCTCCCGGACACGGCGGCTCGAGCCGATTCGGTGAGCTGCACCGCCCTGCCGTTCCCGAGCCCGCCCACCGACCAGGCGCTGCCCGCATGATCGAGACCGCAGCATTCACGCCCCGCAGCGGCGAGACGTGGCGAGACCCGTTCCCGATGTACGCCGCGCTGCGAGACCGCGACCCCGTCCACCACGTGGCCCACGGCGACTACTGGGTGCTCTCGCGCTTCGCCGACGTCTTCCGGGCCGCCCGGGACACCGACACCTTCTCGTCCGCCCAGGGCCTCACCTTCGCCTACGACGACATGACCGCGGCGGGCCTCGACGTCGCCGCGCCCATGGTCATGCTCGACCCGCCCGAGCACACCGCCTTCCGGCGACTCGTCGGGCGCGGGTTCACCCCCCGACAGGTGTCGGCGATCGAGGACGACGTGCGCCGGTTCGCGGTCGAACGCATCGAGCGCCTGCGGGCCGAGGGCACCGTCGACGTCGTCGCCGCCCTGTTCAAGCCGCTCCCCAGCTTCGTCGTCGCCCACTACCTCGGGGTCCCGGCCGCCGACCGGTCCCGCTTCGACGGCTGGACCGACGCCATCGTCTCGGCCAACGCCCAGGGCCACTTCGGCGATGCGGCCGACGCCGTCGGCGAGCTCTTCGAGTACTTCTCGGCGCTCATCGAGCGACGACGCGCCGACCCCGGCGACGACACCATCTCGCAGTTGGTGCACGCCCACGATCTGGCGGGAAGCGGCGACGACGGCAGCACCGCCGAAGAGGTGCCGGTGCTGCGGATCCTCGGCTTCGCCTTCACCATGGTCGCCGGCGGGAACGACACCGCGACGGGCCTGCTCGGCGGCTCGGCCGAACTGCTCACCCGCCATCCCGACCAGCGGGCGCGACTGCTCGCCGACCCGGGCCTGATCCCCGGCGCCGTCGAAGAGCTCCTGCGCCTGATCTGCCCGGTCCAGGGCCTGGCCCGCACGGTGACCATCGACGTGGCCATCGAAGGGGTCACGGTCCCCGCGGGGAAGAAGGTGTTCCTGCTGTACGCCTCGGCCAACCGCGACCCACGCGAGTTCGGTCGCGACGCCGACGCCTGTGACGTCACCCGCCCGATCGCCCACCACCTGTCGTTCGGCTCGGGCGCCCACCACTGCCTCGGCGCGGCCGCAGCCCGGCTCCAGGGCCGCGTGGTGCTCGAAGAGCTGCTGGCCCGCTGCCCCGACTTCACCGTCGACGCCGACGCCGGCCGGTTCGCCCCCGGCCACTTCGTCCGCCGCTACGAGTCGCTCCCCTTCACCGCGACCTGAAAGGGACTTTCGGCCCTCACCGGGCGTGCGGCAGAGGACGAGGATGGGCAGGACCAGCACATCTCGTCCCAGGAAGGCCGTCCGATGACCGCTCCAACAGCCCCGTCCGGCCCGCCACCGGTGAAGGCGGGCCCAGCCTCGCACCCCCCGACGGGCCGCATCATCGCCTTGGCCTTCGGGGCGATCGGCGTGCTCGTCGGCCTGGCCTGCATGGTGACCGGCGGCTCGTTCGTGTTGGCGCACGCCACCCAGCGCGACGCGTCGGGCTTCTTCACCAGCGGCAGCGAGCGCCTGGAGACCGTCACGTACGCGGTGACGTCGGACGAGATCGACCTCGGGACCGACCCGGGCCGCCGCGAACGGCGCTTCGACCTGGGTGACCTCGCCACCGTCCGGATCTCGGCCCGCTCGGCCCAGGAGACACCCGTGTTCGTGGGCATCGGCCCGACCGCCGACGTCGACCGCTATCTGGACGGCGTGGCCACCGCCCGGATCGACGACGTCCGCTTTGCGCCCTTCGGCATCCGCTACGCCTACCAGTCGGGCGGAGCCCCTGCCGGGCCCCCGGCCGACGAGGGCTTCTGGGCGGCGACCGCCGAGGGCTCCGGTCGCCAGTCACTCGAATGGGATCTCGAGTCGGGCCAGTGGAGCGTGGTCGTCATGAACGCCGACGCCTCCCCCGGCGTCGCCGTCGACACCGCCATCGGCGCCAAGGTCGACTGGGTGCTGCCACTCGGCCTCGCCCTCCTCGCCTTCGCGCTGTTGTCGTTGCTCGGCGGCGCGGCACTCCTGGTCTTCGGCGGCGTCGGCCTCGCCCGGCGGCTCGACCAGGCGCCGCCGCCGGGCCCGGCCACCCAGGGCGCCCTCGCCCTGTCCGGCCGGCTCGACGAACCCAGCCGCTGGCTGTGGCTGGTCAAGCCCATCCTCGTCATCCCCCACCTGCTCGTGCTCGCGGTGCTCTGGCTGGCGGTGAGCGTGATCTGGGTGGTCGCCTTCTTCGCCGTGCTGTTCACGGGCCGCTACCCGCGCTCGCTGTTCGACTTCGTGGTCGGCGTGCTGCGCTGGTCGTGGCGGGTCGGCTACTACTCCTTCTCGGCCCTCGGCACCGACGCCTACCCGCCGTTCACGCTGGCCGACGCCCCCGGCTACCCGGCCACGCTGCACATCACCTGTCCCGAGTCGCTCTCGCGGTGGCTCGTCCTGGTGAAGTGGTGGCTGCTCGCCATCCCCCACTACCTGGTGCTCGTGTTCCTCATCGGCGGGTTGGGCGCGCGCGTGGCCGGCGGGCTGCTCGGCCTGCTCGTGTGCTTCGTCGGCTTCGCCCTGCTGTTCAGCGACCGTTACCCCGGCGGCCTGTTCGACCTGGTGATGGGCCTCAACCGCTGGGTCTACCGGGTCGCCGCCTACGTGCTGCTGCTCACCGACGAGTACCCGCCGTTCCGCCTCGACCAGGGCGGCGACGAGCCCTCGGCCCTGGTCGGTGCGCTAGACGACGACTGACGCCATCGACACGACGGCGGTCATGATCAGTAGGCCGAGCACCAGGGGGCGGAAGTGCTCGGTCTTCAGCCGCAGCGCCACCCGCTCGAAGGCCAGCGTGCCGGCCAGCGCCGCCGGCACGGCGACGATCGCCGCGGCCCAGGTGGACGACGACACCACCCCGGAGGCGAACAGCAGGGGCAGCGCGACGAGATTGGCGAGGCAGAAGTAGGCGACCGTGGTGGCCCGGAAGGCGTGCTGCTCGGTCTCCGCGGCCTGGAGCACCAGCACCACCGGCGGCCCACCGACGCCGATGCTCGTGTTGATCATCCCCGACAGGAATCCGGCGCCCACCTCGGTGGCCGGCCGCTCCGACCGGAGCCGGAACCCCGATGCCAGCAGCACCACCGCGGCGATCACCACGACCGACACGGCCACCTGCAGCGGATCGGCCGGCACCCGTCGCAGGACCACGATGCCGAGGGGCATGCCCACCACGGCGCCCACCAGCAGGCGGCGCACCCGGGGCCAGTCGATGCGGTGGCGCAGGCGCAGCGCCATCAGGGCCGTCCCCGCCAGCCCCGACAGCGCGGCGAGGGCCACCGCGTCCTTCGGCCCCACCAGCAACGACAGCAGCGGCACCGCCATCAACGAGTACCCGAACCCCGAGAGCTGCTGGGTGGCGGCAGCCAGGAAGACCGCGCCGCAGACGGCGGCGAGCTCGATCGCGCTCATGCTGTGCGCCTCCCACGCCGGACGACCACGGCGGGACGCTATCGCTCACCCTGGCGTTCGGAACGATAGGCGGGGGTGGGCGGTCGTAGGCTCGGGCCATGGCCCTGCCTCCACCCGACCCCGCCCGCACCTGCCTCGTCACCGGCGCCTCGTCGGGCATCGGCGCCGAGATCGCCCGCAACCTGGCCGCACGCGGCCTCGGCGTCACGCTCGTCGCCCGGCGGGAGGACAAACTGCGCGCCCTGGCCGACGAACTGGCCGAGGCCCACGGCATCCGGGCCGAGGTGCTCGCCGCCGACCTGGCCGACGAGGACGCCCGCACCGCCCTCGTCGACCGGGTCGCCGACCTGGGGCTCGCCGTCGACGTCCTGGTCAACAACGCCGGCTTCACCACCATGGGCCCCGTCCACACGGGCGATCCGGCGGGTGAGCTGCTCATGATCCGCACCAACGTCGAGGCCGTGGCCCACCTGTGCAGCCTGTTCCTGCCCGGCATGGTCGAGCGCGGCAGGGGCGCGGTGCTCAACGTGGCGTCGGTGGGGGCGTTCCAGCCACTGCCGGGGCAGGCCGGCTACGCCGCGTCCAAGGCGTTCGTGCTGTCGTACAGCCACGGCATCCGCACCGAACTGGTCGGCACCGGCGTCACCGTCACCGTCCTCTGCCCCGGGCCCGTGCGCACCGGCTTCGCCGAGGCGGCCGGGCTCAGCGACGACGACGCCGTCGGTGCGCTGCCCGAGATCATGTGGGAGCCCGTCGAGCGGGTGGCCGCCGTCGGTGTCGACGGGATGGCCGGCGACAAGGGCGTCGTGATCCCCGGGCTCGCCAACCAGGTCGGGGCCACCGCGGGCTACCTGATGCCGAAGCGCCTCCTGCTGCCGATCCTGCGCAGGCAACACCCGGCGATGCACTCCATCCCGGACCCTTGACACGCTTCCATCCCGGACCCTTGACAGCCGACTCCTTCCCGGCCCGCCGACGGGTCCTGTCACCGGTCGGTATCCAGAGCGAACGAAGAAACGTGTTCGCTCTGGACCCTCCGACCGGCGCCACCCGTCGGCTCAGCTGACCTCGCGTCTGTCGCCCTTTTGAGGGCGGCGGCCTAGCGGCCGCCCTCAGAGGAGCTCAGCGGCAAGCTTCTTCGGGGCCTTGCGCCGCCACGCCTCTTTCAGCATCTCGCGCACGACCTCATCCGGCGCCGCCGCGAGGATGACGCGCACGCCGCTCAGCCGCTTGCCCCACCAGAGCTCTTCGAACGCTGCCGGCGTTTCGGCCACGTAGGCCAGGGTGTCGTCCTCGTCGACGAAGACGTGGAGGCGGTCGCCCTCGGGGGGCACCGTCGCGAAGATCTTGTTGCGGACCCGGAATGACGACATGTCGTGATGCGGCGCCTCCACCGCCTCGGGTAAGGACAACGCGAACGAGCGGGCATCGTCGAGCTCCACGCGAGGCAACGTAGCGCCGACCGAACTCGGCGCATCTGAGGCGAGCCCGTCGCCCTGGATGCGCCGAGTCGGGGACCTGGACATCCACAGGTGAACCTGGCGCATCCGCGGCCGCCAGGTCGCCCTGTTTGCGCCGGGTTCGGAGGACGGGCACTGCCGAACATGGAACACTCGGCGCGTGACCAACGAGGGCCTGAGCGACGCCACGGACGACCTGATAACCGCAGCCGTCGGGCAGGCCACCGTCGGCGCGTTGTTGCCGGCGCTTGCGTACGTCACCGGCGATCTGGGCCTCATCCCCGAGCACCTGCGCCCGAACCCGGACGACTTCATCGACCCCGAGGGCGGGCTGACCCCCGACCAGATCGACCAGGGCCGGTCGCTGGCGGTCGCCACGCTCGTCGGGCTGCGGGACGGGACCATCCAGCCTGCCGGCCCGCCCACCGACGAGTCCCTGCGACGGCTCGTCGCCCACATCGTCGGCGACGCCAACGTCGACGCCTACCTCGCCCTGCTGCTCGAAGAGCTGAGCCCCGAGGGCGTCGACCGCCGGGCCCCCGGGTGGGCCAAGGCCGACGTCGCCCCCGACACGCCGTTCCACGTGGCCATCGTGGGCGCGGGCATGTCGGGCCTCCTCGCCGCCCACCGCCTCACCCAGGCCGGGGTGCGCGTGACCGTGTTCGAGAAGAACGGCGACGTGGGCGGCACGTGGCTGGAGAACACCTACCCGGGGTGCCGGGTGGACGTGCCCAACCACCTCTACAGCTACTCGTTCGCCCACACGCTCTGGCCGCAGCACTTCTCGGACCAGTCGACCCTGCTCGAGTACTTCCGCAGGTGCGCCGACGACTTCGACGTGCGCGACCGTGTCCGCTTCGACACCGAGGCGCTGGGCGCCACCTGGTCGGACGACACCGGCACCTGGACGCTGCGGGTCCGGGGTGGCGGGCGCGACGGTAGCGACGGCGTCGAGGAATCCGTCGAGGCCAACGCGCTCGTCAGCGCGGTCGGCCAGCTCAACCGACCCAACCTGCCAGCGATCGACGGCATCGAGGCGTTCGACGGGCCCTGGTTCCACTCGGCCCGCTGGCGTCACGACGTCGACCTGCGCGGGAAGCGCGTCGCGGTCATCGGCACCGGCGCCAGCGCCGCTCAGTTCATCCCCGAGGTCGCCGCCCAGGCCGCCGAGCTGGTCGTGTTCCAGCGCACTCCCAACTGGCTCGCCCCCACCCCCGACTACCACGACGACGTGGCCGACGAGTCCCGCTGGCTGCTCGACGCGCTGCCCACCTACGCCGACTGGCAGCGCCTCTGGCTGTTCTGGCGCATGCACGAGGGGCTCACTGCCGCGGCCGAGGTGGACCCCCACTGGCACAGCGAGACCGGCTCGGTGAGCGCGCTGAACGAGATGGTGCGCATCGGCCTCGTCGAGTACCTGAACGAGCAGTTCGCGGACCGTCCCGACCTGCTCGAACGGGTCGTCCCCACGTACCCGCCGATCGCCAAGCGCATCGTCCGAGACAACGGCGTATGGGCCCGGACCCTCTCGAGCGACCACGTGCAGCTCGTCACCGACCCGATCGAGCGGGTCACGGCCACCGGGGTCGATTCCGGCCACACGTCCTACGAGGTCGACGTGATCATCTACGGCACCGGGTTCACCGCGTCGCAGTTCCTCACGCCCATGACGGTCACGGGCCGCGACGGACTGGACCTGCACGAGCACTGGGCGGGTGACGCCCGCGCCTATCTGGGCATCACGGTCCCGCGCTTCCCCAACCTGTTCTGCCTCTACGGGCCGAACACCAACATCGTCATCAACGGCAGCATCATCTTCTTCTCCGAGTGCGAGGTGCGCTACGTCGAAGCGAGCCTGCGCATGCTCCTCGAGTCCGGCCACCGGTCCATGGACTGCCGGGGCGACGTGCACGACGCGTTCAACCGGCGTGTCGACGACGCCAACCGCCGGATGGCCTGGGGCGCCTCGTCGGTGAACAGCTGGTACAAGAACGCCACCGGCCGGGTGGCCCAGAACTGGCCGTTCCCGCTCCTCGAGTACTGGGAGTCGACCCGCACCCCCGACCCGGACGACTACGTGTTGACCTAGCTCCTCCTCCGCCGGAGCGCCTTCGACATCCGGTACGTCGTCGATGCGGATTCGATCGGCTCGGCCACGTCACCCCTCGAGCTCGGGCACCCGCAGACCACGATCAGGAAGAGGCAGCCGGCTTCCACGATTCGAGCGGCGGCTTGGGATCCGCGGGCGCCGGCAGCTCGGGCGGTGTGGCGAACGCGGGCGGCCCGGCGAGGTCGAGGCAGTCGAGCAGGTTGGACGCGTTGGCGTCGCGGTGGGTGAGTGCGCCGAGGTTCCACTTCGTCTCGATCAGGCGCAGCACCGACGTGTGGTCGTGCACCACATGCGACACGTAGTCGGCCTTCGCGTAGGGCGAGATCACGACCGCCGGCACGCGGAACCCGTAGTGGTCGTAGTGGCCGGGTGGGTCGCCGGGCTCGATCTCGGGCTCGACGTCGTCCGGAGGGACGGCGCGGGGCGGGGGCACGTGGTCGTAGTAGCCCCCGTGCTCGTCGTAGGCGAAGACCAGCACCGTCTTGTCCCAGGCCGGGCCGTCCATCAACGCCTGCACCACGTTGGCGGTGAAGGCCTCACCCTCGGTGATCGGGTTGTCCTCCTCGTCGATGTCGATGTGGGCGGTCAGCATGGCGAACCCGGGCAGGTCGCCGCTCGCGGCGTCCGCGAAGAACCGGTCCAGCTTGGCGGTCTTGTCCTGGTTGGCGAGATACACCGACGGGAACAGCGCGCAGTCCGGGATGAGGCCGTAGTAGTTCATCCACGGCCGGCCGATGCGGTTGAGACTGTCGTAGATCGTGCCGTTCGGCGGCGGCGGGGTGTCGAGCGACGGCAGTGTGGTCGCGTTGAGGCCCAGCGCCGTGCCCGCCTGCAGGAACCGGCGATTCGGGTAGGTCTGCGACAACACCGACGAGAAGTAGCGGTCGCACACGGGGAAGGTCTCAGCCAGGCCGTGGTAGAAGGGGATGTCGGTGCGGTCCCAGTAACCCATCGACTTGCGACTGTCCCGGGCGAACCCCTGGTTGGTGCCGTGGTCGAACTGGCGGTGGCTGTCGGCCCAGTTCTGCCCACCCTGGCCGCCCGGCAGGGTGCTGTTCAGGTGGAACGCCCGCACCGGGTTGCCGTCGGCGTCGGGGGTCGAGTTGGTGGGCCGGCCGTCGGCACCCAGGTCGAACCCGTCGGCGTCGGGCCGATCGAGCATGCCCAGGTAGTTGTCGTACGAGTGGTTCTCCATCATCAGGACGACGATGTGCTCGATCTGGGGCAGGAGGTCGGTGCCTTCCGGCTGGTCGGGGTCGGGTCGATCACCCGGCCCGAGGCGGGACTCGGGCGCCAGGCCGGCCAGATAGCGGGGGCCACGAAGGACCGTGGTACCCGAAGTCGACGGCGCGGTGGTGGGCGACGACCCCGCGGCGCCGTCGCCGCCACTGGCGCACCCTGCGAGCACCACCCCGCTGCCGACGACCAGGCCGGCGAGCATCTCGCGGCGGGTGAATCGCCTCGTCATCACTGCCTCGCCTCGTCGCCGAACCGGACCACCGACCCTACGGTGCCACGGCTGACAGTGCCACGGGTGAACGGCGGGCGAACGTTCGGCCGGCGGGGGTGGGTGGGGGGTGACCGACGACAGCAGCGGTGGTACGTTCGCTCGTGTCCGCCACCGCAGGAGGCCCCCATGCCAGAGAAGACGAGCTACGCGCCCGGCACGCCCTGTTGGATCGACATCGGCACCGACCTCGAGCCGGCCAAGGCCTTCTACACCGCGCTGTTTGGCTGGTCGACGGCCGATGCCGGCCCGCCCGAGCTCACCGGCGGCTACGGCTTCTTCACCGACGCCGACGGCAAGACCCTGGCCGGCTTCGGCCCCCAGCAGAACCCCGGCCCCCCGTTCTGGTCGTGCTACGTGGCCGTGGCCGACGCCGACGAGACCGCCGCGAAGGTCACCGCCGCGGGCGGCACCGTGGTGGTCCCACCGATGGACGTCATGGACGCGGGGCGCATGGCCGTGTTCCAGGACCCCGAAGGTGCGTTCTTCTCGGCCTGGCAGGCGGGCAACATGATCGGCTCGCAGGTGGTGACCGAGCCCAACGCCTTCGTCTGGAGCGAGCTGAACACCCGCGACCCCGAGGCGGCCAAGGCCTTCTACCCCGCCGTGTTCGGGTGGGACCCCCAGACCTCCCCGGGCGAGGACATGGCCTACACCGAGTGGAAGGTCGACGGCGACAGCATCGCCGGGATGATGGAGATGCCCCCGATGGTGCCCGCCGAGGTACCGCCCTACTGGCTCGTCTACTTCGCCGTGACCGACACCGACGCCACCGTGGCCCGCGCCAAGGAGCTCGGCGGCCAGGCGATGCTCGAAGGCATGGACACCCCGGCCGGCCGCATCGGCGTGCTCGCCGACCCGCAGGGCGCGGCCTTCGCCGTCATCACCCTTCCCGGCTGACCATGTTCCTGGGGCTGCGCACCGTCATCTACCCGGCCCCCGAGCTCGAGGCGGCCAAGGCCTGGTTCACGAACCTGCTCGGGTTCGGGCCGTACTACGACGAGCCGTTCTACGTCGGGTACGACGTCGGCGGCTACGAGCTGGGCCTGCTGCCCCTCGCCGAGGGTGAGGACGACCCCGGCGTCATGACCTACTGGGGCGTCCGCGACGCCGACGTGGCCGTGGCCGAGCTCGAGGCCGGCGGGGCCAGGGTTCACACCCCGGTCACCGAGGTCGGCGAGGGCATCCGCACCGCGACGGTCCACAACCCTGTCGGCGATGGCCTCGTCGGCATCATCGAGAACCCCGTCTTCGCCCTCGGGGAGGCGCCGGAATCCGCCACGGCGGTCGCCGGCCCGGGGAAGTAGGTTGGACCCACTTCCCCCTTTGTCAGCACCACGATGAAGGGTAGGCCCCCCATGGTCATGAACACCCGTATCCGCAGCTCGCTCTACCAGTCGTTCGTCTCCCTCGTGGGAGAGGAGGAAGCAGAAGCCATGCTCGCTGAGTTTCCCGCAAAGGCATCCGACGAGCCCATCACCAAGGACTACCTCGGCCAGGAGATGGCCAAGATCCGCACGGAGATGGCCCACCTCGAGAACCGGCTGTACGTGGCGATGGTCGGCACGGTGGCCATCGCCACCGGCATCATCCTCGCGGTCGGCCGCTGAGCTCGAAGGTGGAACGGCGACCGAACGCAGGTACGGTTGATCCTGCTTTGCTCCGGCCTGGTCGATTCTGACGCAGGCCGGGTGATCGTCGGGTTCGCAGTTCGGGACACGACGGGCCGCAAGAGACACGCTCTCGTTCGCGGCCACGCCTTCGCTGCCGCGACGCAGCACGCCGGTCCGCCGGCTACCTCGAAGGCTGCCGATCGGGTGTGTCGCCGCCCCGTTTCCCCCTAGACAGCATGCGCCGAACCCGGCGCGTCAATTGGAGATTTCTGTGAGTACCACCTTCCGCGATCTCGGCGTCCCCGCCGACCTCGCCGCCCTGCTCGACGAGCGCGGCATCACCGCACCGTTCCCCGTCCAGGCCGCGACGCTGCCCGACGCCCTGGCCGGCCGCGACGTCTGCGGCAAGGCCCCCACCGGCTCGGGCAAGACCCTCGCCTTCGGCATCCCGATCGCCGAGCGGGCCACCCAGGGCCGGCCCCGCAAGCCCCACACCCTCGTGCTCGCGCCCACCCGTGAGCTCGCCGCCCAGATCGAAAGCGAGCTGCGTCCCCTCGCCGCCCTCCGGCACCGGACGGTCGCTTCGTTCTACGGGGGCGTCGGCTTCGGCAAGCAGCTGGCCGCCCTGCGCAAGGGCGTCGACATCGCCGTCGCCTGCCCCGGCCGCCTGGCCGACCTCGTGCAGCGCGGTGACGTCCGCCTCGACGAGGTCGACCTGGTCGTGCTCGACGAGGCCGACCGCATGGCCGACATGGGGTTCCTGCCCGAGGTCAAGCGCCTGCTCGACCAGGTGCGCCCCGACCGCCAGACGCTGCTGTTCTCGGCCACGCTCGACAACGACGTCGACGTGCTGATCCGCCGCTACCAGAAGAGCCCCGCCCGTCACGAGGTCGACGCCCCCGAGGGCGAGGACGACCTCACCGAGCACCACTTCTGGCACACCAGCGACCACGAGCGCGTCGAGCTGACCGCCCGGCTCGTCCGCGGCCACGGCTCCACCATCGTGTTCTGCCGCACCAAGCGCCGGGCCGACCGCCTCACCCGCCAGCTCACCCAGGCCGGCGTGAGCGCCGCCGCCATCCACGGCGACCGCAGCCAGCCCCAGCGTGAGCGGGCCCTGGCCGCGTTCACGGCCAAGCGGGTCGAGGCCCTGGTGGCCACCGACGTCGCCGCCCGCGGCATCCACGTCACGGACGTGGCCTGCGTCGTGCACTTCGACCCGCCCGCCGACGAGAAGGACTACGTCCACCGCTCGGGTCGCACCGGCCGCGCCGGCGCCACCGGCACCGTCATCAGCCTGATCGGCGGCGAGCACCGGAAGACCGCGAGCAGGATGCAGCGCAAGCTCGGGCTCGGCACCAGCGGCCCGGTCACCCCCGACCTGGCCGAGTTCCCCATCGTGCCCACGCCGGAACCGGGCGCGGCACCCAAGGCCTTCGACGCCGCCGGCCCCAGCAACCAGCGTCGGGGCAAGAACTACGGCAACGGCGCCAAGCGCCCGCACCAGGGCGGCCCGCGACGCTCGGCCGGCAACGGCAGCGGTGGGGGTGGCGCCAGTGCCCGCGACGGCAAGCCCCGCACCTCGTCCGGGCCGAGCAACGCCGCCGATCGCCGCAAGGGCACGCCCCGCAACGGCCCACCCAACGGCGGCCCTCGCAAGTCCGGCCCGGCCCGCCGCAAGTCGGCTCCACGCGTCTGAGGGCCGCGTCCGAGGGCCCGGTGGGTCACCGACCGGCCTTCAGGCCAACGTCCCAGGCCGGCGTCTCAGGCCGGCGTCTCAGGCCGGTGTGGGCACCCGTTCGGCGTCCTCGTCGATGATGTCGGTGAGGTCGACGGCGGACGTCACGACCGGGGGCGGGCCCGGTTCGTCGTCGGGGGCCTCGTGCAGGCCGAAGCGCTGCTGGAAGCGGCGCAGCGGAGCGGGGGCCCACCAGTTGGCCTCCCCCGCCAGCTTCATGAGCGCCGGCACCAGCAGAGCCCGCACGATGGTGGCGTCCATGAGCACGGCGAGGGCCAGGCCCAGGCCGAACAGCTTGATGAACGTCACGCCCGACGAGGCGAAGGCCACGAACGTGACCGCCAGCAGCACCGCGGCAGCGGTGACGATGCGGCCCGTGCGCTCGAGGCCCCGGGCCACCGCGGTCTCGTTGTCGGCACCGCGGTCGTGCTCCTCCTTGATGCGCGAGAGCAGGAACACCTCGTAGTCCATCGACAGGCCGAAGGCGATGCAGAACATGAGGATGGGCGTGGTGGTGTCGGTGAGCCCGGTGGCGGTGAAGCCCAGCAGGCCGGCCCCGTTGCCCTCCTGGAAGACCCACACCATGGCGCCGAAGGTGGCGGTGAGGCTCAGGGTGTTGAGCACCAGGGCCTTGAGCGGCACGAGCACGCTCCCGAACATCAAGAACAGGAGCACGAAGGTGGCGACGGCGATCCAGGCCGCCGCCCAGGGCACGAGCCCGAAGATGGCGGCCTTCACGTCGACCTGTTGCGCCGAGGCGCCGCCGACGAGCACCGTGAACCCGGGATCGAGCCCGCGCACGGCCGCGACGAGGGCCTCGCCCTCGGCCGATGCCGGCTCGACGGCGGGCACCACGCTCACCCACGTGGCGGCGTCGGACGCACCCGCGCCGGTGGCGTCACGGGGGGTGAAGCGGCCGGCGGTCGCGTCGGGGCCCACCAGCAGGGCGCCGTCGGCGTACCGACCGGTTCGGGCGTCCACCCGGGCCACGTCGGCCCGGGCCGAGATCGCCGCCGCGTACGCGTCCAGCTCGGCATCTCTGATCGACTCGGTGAGCACCACGGGGAACGCGTCGGCCTCGGCCGAGTCGAAGTCGGCACGCAGGTGCTCTGACACCTGGCGGGCCGGGTTGCCCTCGGGCAGCACCCGATGGTCCGGGCTGGCGAACACCACGTTCAGGAACGGCAGGCCGAGCGCCAACAGCAGGGCGATCACCGCCACCGTGACCACGAGCGGTCGGTGCATGACGGCGACGGCCACCCGGTGCCAGGGCCCCTCGCCGACGGGAGCCGGTGGGCGACGTCGCCACAGCCGACCCTTGTCGACCCGGTGGCCGAGGGTCGCGAGCAGGGCGGGCAGGCTCACCACCGAGGTGATCACGGCCACCAGGATCACGCCGATGCCCGCGTAGGCGAACGAGCGCAGGAAGAACAGGGGGAAGATCAACAGGGCCGAGAGCGAGACGGCGACCGTGAGCCCACTGAAGGCGACCGTGCGCCCGGCGGTCTCCACCGTGCGGCGGACCGCGTCGTCGACCTCTCGACCGGCGGCGAGCTCTTCGCGGAACCGCGAGACCACGAACAGGCTGTAGTCGATGGCGAGGCCGAGGCCGAGCGCGGTCACCAGGTTGATGGAGAACACCGAGACGTCGGTGAGCCCGGTGACGAGCCACAGCACCAGGAAGGCCCCGAGCACGGCCACCGCACCGATGCCCACGGGGAGCAGGGCGGCGACCAGCCCGCCGAAGACGACGATGAGGAGCGCCAGCGTGAGGGGCACGGCGATGCTCTCGGCGCGGGCCAGATCGCCCTCGATGGTGAGCCCCACCTGGCGGAACACCTCGGCCCGCCCCCCGACCTCCACGGTGACCAGGCCACCCGGGCCCTGGTCGCCGGCGAAGCGACGTTCGATGCCTTCGACCGCGGCGGCCACCTGGTCGTCGTCGCCGCCGATGACCCCGAGCACGAGCGCGGCGTCACCCGTCCTGCTGCGCAGCGGGGCCGCGTCGCCGAGGGACCAGTACGACAGCGCCTGGTCCGTGGACGGCAGCGCCGCCAGCTCGCGCGTGAGGCGCCGGCCCTCGGCGGCCACGGGAGCGTCGTCCACCGTGCCGTCGGCGGCGGTGACGAGCAGGACCACATTGGGCGAGGACACACCGAAGGTCTCGGCCAGGTAGTCGTCGGCCCGGGCCGACTCGCTGGCGGGGTCCTCGAAGCCGCCGGTGGACAGGCGGTCGAACACACCGCCGCCGAGCACGCCGGCCAGCACGACGAACACGACGGTGAGCAGCAGCAGCGGGAGGCGGCGCCGGACGGTGAGGTCGCCGAGACGGGTGAACATGGAGGGTCCCCTTTGCGATGGGTTCGAGATGTGCGAACAACGTGACAGAGAGTATCTACGCTTGTATACTTACGGATGTCAACCTAGGAGCTGGTGATGTCCGTCACACCTACGAAGCCCGCCCCCGAAGCACGGGAACGCAATCCCCGGGGTGAGGGCGACCGCCTACGGGCCGAGCTGCTCGACGCCGCCGCCGACCTCATCGCCCGGCACCGGTCGGTCGACCGCGTGAGCCTGCGGGCCGTGGCATCGGCGGCAGGGGTGAGCCCCATGGCCGTCTACAACCACTTCGACGACAAGGCCGACCTGATGGTGGCCGCGGTCCAGCACTGCTGGGACGAGTTCCAGGCCACCCTCGCCGCCGCGTACCTGGCCGCCGACGGCCCCTACTCCCGCCTCCGTGACGCCGGCGGCGCGTACGTGCAGTTCGCGCTCGAGCACCCCGGCAAGTACCGGGTGCTGTTCTCCGACCCGGCCGACCTGCCCGACCGCCCCGAGCCCGTCGGGCTGACCGCCTTCGACCAACTCGTCGACGTGGTGACCGACATCCTGGCCGCCCGGGGCGACGACCGCGACCCCGTCTTCGTGGCGGTGCAGGTGCACACCTGGATCCACGGAATCGTCGACCTCCTCGGGTGTCACCCCGACGGCCCCTGGCCGCCGGTCGACGACCTGCTCGACGACCTCTGTGCCCGCCTCGCCCTCGACGACCCCGCTCGCCACTGACGGCGCGGCAAGGATGGGCCCGTGATCGCCGACGACGGACTCGGGCTCTTCGCCCGGCAACGAGCGTGTCGGTCCTACCGTGACGAGCCGGTGGCCGACGAGATGGTGGAGGCGGTGCTGTCGGCCGCCACGCGTGCACCCAGCGCGCAGAACCGCCAGCCGTGGGTCTTCGTGGTGGCGCGCGACCCCGCCACCCGCCTCGCGGTGTGGCAGGTCGCCGAGCGGGTGTGGAACGCGGGCGGCCGGGAGGCCTCGGCCGCCGAGCCCGACCGTGTCATGCACGCCTCGGTGGACCACGCCATCGGCGGCGGCGGCTTCGCGGCCGCGCCGGTGACCGTGGTGGTCGCCGCCGACACCGACCGGTGCCCGTCCGGCTCGCTCGGCTCGTCGATCTTCCCGGCGGTGCAGAACCTGCTGCTCGCGGCCACGGCCGTGGGCATGGGCAGCGCCCTCACCACCATCGCCACCTTCAACGCCTCCGGCCTGCGGGCTGTCGTCGGGCTTCCCGATCACATCACGCCGGTTGCCGTCGTCCCCCTCGGTTGGCCGGCTCGGGAACTGGGCCCGAACCGGCGTGGGCCCGTCGGCGACCACACCCACCGCGACCGCTACGGTCGACGGTGGTAGCCGTGACGACCCGCGCAGCGGGCGTGGCCGCCCGCCGACCCGTGGCGCGCGGGTGACCGACGACGGCCTGCCGGCCGAGGCAGGGGCCGAGCCGTTCAGCGCCCAACTCGAGCAGTGGCTCTCCACCGACGCACCGAAGACGCTGGGCGCGATGGGCGACGTGTTCGCCGAGAAGAGCTTCGCGGTCACCGTCCTACTGCTGATGTTCATCCCCGCCCTGCCCCTGCCGACCGGTGGGATCTCGCACGTGTTCGAGGCCGTCACCATCCTCCTGGCCGCGCAGATGGTGATCGGCAGTGACACCATCTGGCTGCCGAAACGGTGGAAGCACCGGGAACTGGGTGCGGCGACCACCGAGAAGGCCATGCCGTTCATCGTCCGCCGGGTCCGCTGGTTCGAGCGGTTCTCCCGCCGACGCGGTGCCCGGTTGATGACCCGGCCCTGGTTCGTCCGGCTTCTCGGGCTGGTCATCGCCGCCCTCGCCCTCGCCGCCCTCACCTCCCCCCCGTTCTCGGGGCTCGACACCCTGCCCTCGATGGGCGTGGTCGTCATCGCCCTGGCGATCATCCTCGAAGACGTGCTCGTCCTCGGGATCGGCATCGCCATCGGTGCCGGCGGCGTGGCGGTCATCCTCACGATCGGCGCCGCCATCCTCCGCGTCATGGACGGCCTGTTCTGACCGGCCCGCCTGGTTGACCGCCCGTGCCGGCTCCACGGCAGCGTCCACGACTCCCGACCGTAGAGGCCGCGCTCCTCGGCACGGCGCGGCCAGGTGCGACATCATGGACAGGTCGGCGCCAGAGCGGCGACCCCGAACCGCGGAGGTTCTTCGATGAGCGAGCAGGCCGGCCCCGACGATCGCCACCTCGAGGGCTTCGACCCCTACGACGTGCTCGACGGTGAGGCGGCTCGCCTCGAGACCTACCTGAACGGGCTCGACGACGCCGGATGGGCCGCCCCCTCCCGCTGCGACGACTGGACCGTCGGTGAGGTGGCCGCCCATCTCGCCGCCGTCGAGCAGTACCACCACGCCTGCCTCGACGGTCGCGTGAAGGCCTTCGTCGAGGACGCCATGGCCACGGGCATGAGCACCCTCGACGAGTTCAACCAGGCCGGCGTGGACGAGCGGGCCGGCCGCCCACCCGCCGACGTGGTGGCCGAGTGGGCGGCCGCGGACGCCGTCACCCGGCGCCGGTTCCGCGAGGGCGACGGCGGCGAGATCGACTCGATGGTGGGGCCCTACCCGCTGCGCTGGCAGGCGTTCCACGTCGCCGCCGAGCTCGCCACCCACGCCGACGACATCGCCATGCCCGTCGGTGCGGACGAGGCCGCCGACCGTCTCGCCTGGCGCGTCGCGTTCAGCCGGTTCGCACTCACGGAGAAGGACGCCGGGGCGACCGTGGAAGCGGCCCCCGGCGGCGGCACCCGCGTGGTCGCCGGGGGCGTCGACGTCACCGTCGACGACGAGACCCTGGTCGCCGCTTTGGCCGAACGGCTCGGCGACGACGTCGACCCCGCCGTGCGCGCCGCCGTGGCTGAGGCCATCGGGCCGCCATGAGCCCGAGGAACGAGGGCGTGGCCCGAGCGGCCCGGCGCAGCCGAGAGCGGAAGACATGAGCCCGAGGAACGAGGGCGTGGCCCGAGCGGCCCGGCGCAGCCGAGAGCGGAAGACATGAGCCCGAGGAACGAGGGCGTGGCCCGAGCGGCCCGGCGCAGCCGAAAGCGGAAGACATGAGCCCGCCGAGGGCCTACCTCGCGGGGCCCGAGGTGTTCCTCCCCGACGCCATCGCGGTCGGCGAGGCCAAGAAGGCGATCTGTGCCGACCACGGGATCGAGGGCGTCTACCCACTCGACGGCCCCGCGCTCGCGTTCGAGCCGGGCGCGATCTTCGACCGGTGCATCGAGCACCTCGACGCATGCGACCTGGTGATCGCCAACCTCACCCCGTTCCGCGGGCCCAGCATGGACGTGGGCACCGCGGTCGAGATGGGCTACGCCCTCGGTGCGGGCAAGCCCGTGTTCGGCTACACCAACGTGGCCGACGACTACCGGGCGCGGGTCGCCGACGACGGGCTCTTCGTGGAGGACTTCGGCCTCGCGGACAACCTGATGTGCGAAGGGGCCGTCGGCCGCCACGGCGGAACCGTCGTGCGGGTGGCCGTCGACCCCGAGGTCGACGGGGCCGCCGCTCTGCTCGCCCACCCGGCCGGCTTCCGGGCCGCGGTGCGCCAGGCTGCGGACTGGGCGGGCCACCCGCACCCCTGACCCACCTGCCCGCGCCCGCATCGGCCGAGGCGACCGACGTCACGTAGGCTCTGGCCCGGTCTCGTGGGCGTGGAGGGGAGCGGCAGGTGGGCGGACGGGCACGACGGCTGGCGGCACTGGTGTCGATCGGTGCCCTGCTCGGCCTCGCGTGGCCGCCCGGGCAGGCCGTCGCCGCGCCGGCGGTGGCTGCCTGCCCGGCGCCGACCCGGCTCACCGAGTTCCTGTGGGGCACCGCCGCGACCCACACGAGCCAGGCGGCCGCGGACGCCGCCGCCGCCCTCGGGCACCGTTGGGTGCGCTACCCCCTCCAGTGGGGCGTGCTCGAGCCCACGCTGGCCGCCGCGCCTCGGATCACCCGGGCCGACGTCGACGCGCGGCCCTCGCTCATCGACGACTTCACCGCCCGGGCCGACTGGGCTCCCCTCGACGAGGGCCTCGCCCACAACCGCGACCTCGGCCTGAGCACCATCGGGTTCGTGGGCGGGAACGGCGGCGACTACACCCCGCTCCTGAACGGTGAGCGGGTCAACCCCGACAACATCGGCGGGCGGCGCTACTACCTCGGGTACCAGTACCTGGTCGCACGCGCCACCGTCGAGCGCTACGACGGCGACGGCGTGGACGACGCCCCCAACGGCGTCTCGCTCGACCTCTGGCAGACCGAGAACGAGCTCAACGGTGCCGCGATCGCCGCCCTGATCGGCTGGCGCACACCCGGCGGCCTGTTCGACACCGACACCGCATGGCGGGACTTCGACTTCCTCACCGCGCTGCTCACCACCCTGCGCGCCGGGGTGATGGGCTCGGACCCCGAGGCCCCGACGATGCTCAACTTCTTCACCGACCTCCACCCCAACTTCGCGGCACTGCTCGGCCAACCCACCTGGCAGGAGGCCGTGCGCCGGTGGCGGGGCCTCGTCGACATCGTCGGGTTCGACACCTATCCGAACTACTACCAGGCCGGTCCGGTCGACGGCGGCATCGTCGGCGCCAAGGCCCGAGAGATCCGGTCGCTCGCCTGCGCAGGTCAGCCGGTCGTCGTGGTCGAGACCGGCTACCCCAACCTGCCGTCGCAGCGCGGATTCAGCCCGGCACGCCAGGCCGAGTACTACCGCGAAGCCTGGCAGTCGGCCCGCTGCGCGCAGGTCGACGGTTTCTTGCCCTTCGACCTCAGCGCCGGGGCCGATCAGCACTTCTCGGCCACGGACCTCGCCCGGCTCGAGACCGCCGGCGCCGCCCTGGCCGACGGTGACATCGCGGCCCTCCTCGGCCTCTACCGCGACCACGCCGCCTGGGTCACCGACCGGATGCCCGTGCTCCTCCAGAGCGTCGAGAGCCACTGGGGCCTCTACGACGCTGCCGGCGCTCCGCTGCCGGCGCTCGACGTGATCCGCGCCATCGAAGCCGAGCTGGGGCCCGAGCTGCAGCCGGACCCACCAGGCCCCGAGTGCACGGCTGTTCCCGACCCCGGCGACGTCCCTCCGGGCCCGGCACCGCCGCCGGTGCCGATCGCGGTGACACCGACGTTCACCGGCTGAACGGGCCGCGCGCCCTCAGCCGGGGCCCTCGCCGAGGATCTGCCTCCAGGTGAGGAGCACCTCGTCGCCCTCGGCGGCCACGAACTCGTCCGCCGAGTTGGCGACCGTGAGCGACCCGGTGCCGTCCGGGTACCGGAGGTAGTAGGCGTCGCGGGCCCCGCCGTCCGGGGAGTACATGCCGGGGATTCCGTCGCGGAGGAACGGTGTGGGGCCGATGACGAAGTCGGTGCGGTCGGGGTTCGGCTGGGCGTCGATGTAGTCCATCACCCGGACGACGTCGTGGCCGGCGTCGCTGAAGGCACGGAACGACGTCATCTGACCCATCAGGCACACCACGCCGAACGCGACCGCCGCCAGCGAGGCGAGGACCTGGTGCCGTCGCCACATCGTGGTGACGATGCCCACCACGATGATGGCGGCGCCGATGGTCGAGACCCCGTACAGCCGATTGGCCAGGCCCAGCACACTCGTCTCGAAGTTGAAGACCACCCAGAGCCCCGCGGCCATCACCCCCACGCCGACCGCCACGAGGCCGGGTCCACCGGAACGGGCACGCCGGTCCCCCGTGGCCCACAGCACCAGGCAGACCACCGCGGCGACGGCAACCGAGGCGGCCATCCACTGGATGGCCGCGACCGGCGCGGTGGACGACCCGAGCACGCCCAACCCGAAGTGCGCGCTCCACAGGTCGCTCGGGCTGGGGTGGACGAGCCGGAACGGGTAGTACGAGTGGGCGACGGTCCAGATCGTGGCCGCGACCACGGGGATGTAGGCCAGCCCGCGTGAGGCAAGGGTGAGGGGCCGCCGCACGTCGACGCCCGGCCGGAGCGGCAGGACGGGTGAGGCCACCAGGGTCACCGAGGCGAAGGCGATCGCCACCGACAGCTCGTAGAAGAGGATCGCCGCCCCGAGGCACAGGCCGCCGACGAGCCAGCGGCCCTGGGTGAGGCCGAGGATCCCGGCCAGCAGGAGGACGATGGCCACGACCACCTGGGTCGTGCCCGGCCACACCACGAGCGTGTTGTGGGTGGGGGCCAGGATCCACACCATGACGATGCCGAAGGCAGTGCCCGGCGTGAAGAACCGGCGCAGGACGAGGAACAGGAGCCACACGGCCACGACGTTCAGCGCCGTGACCACGGCGAAGAGCACCAACGGGTGCTCGCCGATCCCCCCGAAGACGACCGTGAACGTCGCCCACGCTCCCGACCGCGACGACAGCAGGTCGCGGCCCGTCGGCACCGTCCTGGCCACACCGAACTCCCGGCGGGTGGCCAGCAGGCCGAGCTCGTCGTTGATGGGGTTCACCCCGAGCAGCGCGTAGACCAGGGCGCGCACCAGCGCGAGGCCGACGATCACCGACAGGGGCCGGGCGAGCAGCCACGCCCCCGCGCTCGCCACCCCGGCCCGGCACCGGGCCCGTGCCCTCGGGATCGTGCTGCCACCCAGCACGGGCACCGGTCGCAGGGCCCTCGCGGCCGATCCCAGGCCCCGGTGCCACGCACGCGCCACGGCCGAGAAGAGGCCGAGGCGCTCGAGGCCGAGGACCACGAGACCGATCACGAGACCAACCAGGAGCCCGGTGGCGGCGAGACGGAGCGGGGGTGCTCCCGCCTGGCCCGAGGGGAGGGTCGGCTCCTGGGTCACCAGTGCCGACCCTTCGATCTGGTCCTGGGCGGCACGCGCCCGTGACAGGAGCTCGTTCGCCGCGGCGAGGTCCGCGTCGATGGCCTCGATCGTCGCGGGGTCGCCCGTCGCGACCGCCTCGGCCCGCGTGGCGGTGAGCTGCTCGATCGTGCCGTTGGCCTGCGCCAGGGCGGCGTCGATCGACGCCTGGGCCAGCTGGGGGCGGACGGCGAGGTAGGTCTGCAACGCGGTGCGGGCCACCGCCTGCGCGTACTCGGGGCTCAGCGAGCGGCCGGTGAACCGCAACGAGCCGGGTGCACGTTCCTCCACCGCGAAGTCGTTCTCGAAGGCGAGCTGCGCATCCACCTGGGCGCGGACGATCTCCTCGAACATGGCTGCCTGCGCGTCGAGGTCGTCGGCCGGGTCGTGGGCCTCGCCGTCGAAGGTCGCCTCGATGGCGACGGGGTCGAGCCGGACCTCGGCACGGGACTCGTAGACCTCGGCGCGCAGGGCGCTGACCGTGCCGAGGAGCGCCGCCAGCCCCAGACCGCACACCAACAGGACACGGGCACGGTGCCGCCAGGGCCCCGTCAACGAACGGTCGTCCGTGCCGGGCCCGAGTCCATCCGGCGAGTCACCATCCGCGACAGGCTAAGTGCCGCGTCGGGAGCTGTCACAACCCCGGACGGGCTCGGGTGAGGTCGAGGGCCTGGGCCGCTACGGTCGGTTCCCCTATGGCAGGCGCGCCCGCAGTGGTCCTCGTGAGCGGAGGCCTCGACTCCGCCACCGTCCTCGCCATGGCGCAGCACGAGGGGTTCGCGTGCCACGCCCTGAGCTTCCGCTACGGCCAACGCCACGTGGTCGAGCTCGAGTCGGCCCGCCGGGTGGCCGCGGCGGCGGGCGTCGAGCACATCACCGTCGACATCGACCTCACCGCCTTCGGGGGATCTGCGCTCACCGACGACATCGACGTCCCCAAGCACGACTCGGCCGACGACCTGGGCGACGGGATCCCCGTCACGTACGTGCCCGCACGGAACACCGTCTTCCTCTCGTTCGCCCTGGCGTGGGCCGAGGTGCTCGGCGCCCGCCACGTGTACATCGGGGTCAGCGCCCTCGACTACAGCGGGTACCCCGACTGTCGACCCGAGTACATCGCGGCCTTCGAGGCCATGGCCAACCTGGCGACGAGGGCGGGGGTCGAGGGAGCCGGGCTGACGATCCACACCCCGCTCATCGCCCTCACCAAGGGCGACACCATCCGCAGGGGCCTCGAGCTGGGCGTGGACTACGGCCTCACCTGGAGCTGCTACGACCCCTCGCGCGAGGGCGAGGCCTGCGGGCGCTGCGACTCGTGCCTGCTCCGGCTCCGGGGGTTCGCCCAGGCAGGGGCGCCCGACCCGGTCCGCTACCTGCCGGCCACGATGGCCCCCGGCGGCGGAGCGTGACGTACCTGGTGAAGGAGATCTTCTACACGTTGCAGGGCGAGGGCGCGAACGCCGGCCGGCCGGCGGTGTTCTGCCGGTTCTCGGGGTGCAACCTGTGGACGGGCCACGAGGAGCACCGCCCGATCGCGGTGTGCCGGTTCTGCGACACCGACTTCGTGGGCACCGACGGCCCGGGTGGCGGTCACTTCGCCACACCCGACGCGCTCGCCGGGGCCGTGGCCGCCACCTGGGCGGGCGACGGCGCCGCCGATCGGGACGACGGGGGCCGGCGCCTGGTGGTGTGCACCGGGGGCGAGCCGCTGCTGCAACTCGACACCGCGACGGTCGACGCCTTCCACCGACAGGGGTTCGAGGTCGCCATCGAGACCAACGGCACGATGGCGCCGCCGCCCGGGATCGACTGGGTCTGTGTGAGCCCCAAGGCCGGGGCCGCCATGGTGGTGACGACCGGCGACGAATTGAAGCTGGTGTTCCCGCAGGCCGGCATCGGCCCGGACGACATCGCCGACCTGGCCTTCGGGCACCGCTTCCTCCAGCCCATGGACGGACCGGACCGCGAGCAGAACACCGCCCTCGCGGTCGCCTACTGCCTCGCCCACCCCCGGTGGCGTCTCAGCCTCCAGACCCACAAGTACCTCGGGATCCCCTGATGGAGATCTTCAAGGAGTTCACCTTCGAGGCGGCCCACCGGTTGCCGAACGCCCCTGCCGGCCACCGGTGCGCCCGCCTCCACGGCCACTCGTACCGGGTGGCCGTCCACGTCACCGGACCCGTCGACCCCCACGCCGGCTGGGTGCTGGACTTCGCCGACATCACGGCCGCCTGGCGTCCCGTGCTCGAAGACCTCGACCACCACTGCCTCAACGAGGTGCCCGGCCTCGAGAACCCCACGAGCGAGCACCTCGCCCGTTGGATCTGGGGCCGCCTCGCCGACGTGCTGGCCGGACTCAGCCAGGTGACGGTGCGCGAGACCGCCACGTCGGGTTGCACCTACCGGGGAGAGGACCATCATGGGGCGCGTGACTGACGACGCCGAGCCCGAAGCGGACGCCCACGCCCACGCAGAGACGGCCGGGCTCACGGCGCTCGGCCGGCGGGTCACCGAACCACTCGCGCACCTCGAGTGCTTCGCGGCGCCCCCCGGTTGCACGAGCGTCACGCTCACGTCCGACGAGGTCACGTCGCTCTGCCCGGTCACCGGCCAGCCCGACTTCTCGTCGGTGGCCATCACCTACGAGCCTTCGCAACGGTGCATCGAGTCGAAGTCGCTCAAGCTCTACCTGTGGTCGTTCCGCAACCGGCCCGTGTTCGCCGAGGCCCTCGCCGCCGAGATCGCCGCCGAGGTCGCCCGGGCGGCAGCACCCCGGGCCGGCAGCGTCACGGTCACCCAACGGCCCCGGGGCGGCATCACCATCGAGACCACCGCCCGCCTGCGCTGACGCCCGCGTCGGTCGGCGACGCGGTCGCCGCACCGCGTGAGTACCCTCCCGAGCGATGAGGGCGATCATCGACGATCTCGAGCGGTGGCGGTCCCACGGCAAGGCCGTCGCCCTGGCCCGGGTCGTCGACACCGAGGGGTCGGGGCCGCGGTCCCCGGGCGCGGCCATGGCGGTCAGCGAGGACGGCGAGGTCGTCGGGAGCGTCTCGGGCGGCTGCGTCGAGGGGGCCGTCGTCACCGAGGCCCTCGACGTGCTCGAGTCCGGGGCGCGACGGATCGTCTCCTTCGGCTACAGCGACGACCAGGCGTTCGCCGTCGGCCTCACGTGCGGCGGCACCGTCCATCTCTTCATCGAGCCCTTCGACTGGTGACCCGATGACCGACACCACGCTGTTCGACGAGCTCGCTGCGGCGGTCAGGGCGGCCGACCCCGTCGCACTGGCCACGGTCGTCGAGGGGCCGGGCACCGGCGCCAAGTTGCTGGTGGGCCCCGGACGCGAGCCGTGCGGCACGCTCGGTGATCCCGACCTCGACCGGGTCGTGGGGCGCGACGCGCTCGGCGAGTTGGCGTCGGGCACCTCGGCCGTCCGGCACTTCGGGCCCCACGGCGAGGCGCGCGAGCGCGTGGTGTCGGTGTTCGTGGAGTCCTTCGCCCCACCCCCCCGGATGCTCATCTTCGGGGCGGTCGACTTCACCGCCGCGCTGGCGCGTGTGGCCAAGCTGCTCGGGTACCACGTGACCGTCTGCGACGCCCGCGAGGTGTTCGCCACGAAGCGCCGCTTCCCCATGGCCGACGAGGTCGTGGTCGACTGGCCCCACCGGCTGCTCGAACGCGTCGGCGACCGCCTCGGCGAACGGGACGCGGTCTGCGTGTTGACCCACGACCACAAGTTCGACATCCCGGCGATCGTCGCGACGCTCGGGACGCGGGTCGGCTACCTGGGAGCGATGGGGTCGCGGCGCACGCACGCCGACCGGGTCGACCGCCTGGCGGACGAAGGTGTGGACGACGCCGGGATCAACCGCGTCTTCGCACCGATCGGCCTCGACCTCGGCGCCCGAACACCCGAGGAGACCGCCGTCGCCATCTGCGCCGAGATCATCGCGGTACGGACGGGTCGTCCGGCGCCCAGCCTGCGCGACGCCGTGGGCGCCATCCACCGGTGACCCCGCCCGAGCCCGACCTCACGACGGGAACCATCACCACCACCACCATCGAGGAGCCCACCGCATGGAGCTGAGCAACGAGTTCGACGTCGCCGCACCGATCGACCGGGCGTGGCGCGTCCTCACCGACCTCGAGCGGATCGCACCCTGCCTCCCGGGGGCCCAGCTCCTCGAGGTCGAGGGCGACGAGCACCGCGGGGCGATCAAGGTGAAGGTGGGCCCGATCGTCGCCCAGTACAAGGGCAAGGCCCGGTTCACCGAGCGCGACGAGGACGCCCATCGGGCCGTGCTCGTCGCGGACGGGCGCGACACCCGGGGTCAGGGCAATGCCAGCGCCACGATCGAGGCCAACCTGTCCCCCACCGCCACGGGCACCCACGTGGTGGTCGACACCGACCTCACCATCACCGGCAAGGTGGCGCAGTTCGGCCGGGGCGTCATGGCCGACGTCAGCACGAAGCTCATGGGTCAGTTCGTCGAGAACCTCGAGTCGATGGTGCTCGCCGACGAGGCCGGCATCGATCCCGCCGAGGGCGAGGCGGCCGTCAGCGAGCCGGAGGGCGGTGAGGCGGCCGTCACCGGGGCGACGGCGACCACGGTCCGCACCATCGACAGTCCCGAAGCCGCCCCGCTCGATCTCGTCGGCGTGGCCGGCGGCCGGACCATCGCCAAGCTGGCCCTGCCGGTGATCGTCCTGCTGGTCGTCCTGGTCGTCGTCCTCGTGGCCATCGCCCGGTAGGCCGGTGGGCTAGGCCCTTTCGGGCCCCGTGGCCTCGTCGAACGTGCTGGCTCGCACCGCCTCGGGGTTCACGTGGTCGCGCACTCGCCGCAGGATGCGCTCGAGGGTGTCCCGGTCATCGCCGTCGAGGTACCCGGTGAGGTCCCGGTCGATCTGATCGAGGTGGGCGGGCAGCACCTCGTCCAACCGGGACCGCCCGGCGGCGGTGAGCGCGGCGTGGATCGAGCGGCGGTCGGTGGGGCACGCCACCCGCTCCACGAAGCCTGCCGCCTCGAGGCGATCGACGGCGCGGCTCAGCCCGCTGGCCGACATCGTCACCTGGGCGGCCAGATCGCTCATGCGCAGCCGCTGGCCGGGGCTCCGCGCCAGGCGAAGCAGCACCTCGAAGGACTGGTGGGTGATCCCGAAGTCGGCGTCGAGGTGTCGGGAGAGGTGGGCCGTAAGCCCGTCGTGGGCCTCGAAGAGCAGCCCGGCCAGGGTCAGGCGTTCGTCGTCGATCGGACGAGCGTCCGACGGGCGGGTCATGCCACCCAGGGTACACGGCGACCGAGAAGCTGGTTGCGTACGCAAGTATCTTCGGTTATTATTTGCATCAACAACTATTGCCTACACAACGAGGTGCCCGAGATGACCACCACCGAATCCCCCGCCGCCATCACCCGCACCGTCGACGGCGTGGAGCTCCCGATCGCGGGCACCTACCAGATCGACGCCTCCCACACCGAGGTCTCGGTCGTCGCCCGCCACCTCGTCTTCACCAAGGTCCGGGCCCGGTTCCCCGAGGTGCGCGGCACCGTGGTCGTCGCCGAGGACCCGTCGGGCTCGACCGCATCCGTCGAGATCGGGGCGACGAGTGTCGACAGCGGCGACGAGGCCCGCGACACACACCTGCGCTCGGCCGACTTCTTCGACGTCGAGACCCACCCCGCCATCACCTTCCAGAGCACGGGCCTGCGCCTCGACGGCGTCGAGTTCGTGCTCGACGGCGACCTCTCCATCCGCGGCGTCACCAGGCCCGTCAGCCTGAAGTCCGAGTACCTCGGCGCCGTCGACGACCCGTGGGGCGGCCGGCGCATCGCCTTCACCGCCTCGGCCACGTTGGACCGCGAGGACTGGGGCCTCACGTGGAACGTGGCCCTCGAGGCGGGCGGACTGCTCGTCGGCAAGACCGCCACCATCGAGATCGATGCCGAGCTCGTCCACCAGGGCTGAGCGGGATCGCCCCGCCGAAGAGCACGGTCAGACGAGAATCAGAAGACCGGCGACCGCCGGGCCTCGAGCCATCGGAGAGTCTCCGAGAACTCGAGGCCCGGCGCTCTCGCCGGTTCCCGCTGGGTTGAACGGTGTGACCGCTTCGGGCCCGTCACGCGGCTTCGATGCCGGGAACGACGGGGACGAGGGGGTCGTGGCTGGTGAGGCGGTCCGCGAGCTCTTCTGCGACGGCCAGCCGGTGGGCGTCGGCGCCCCACCCCCGGAGCAGATCGTCGATCAGCGTGTGGGCGAGCGGCGGGCCCGCGAAGAGGTGGGGGTCGTAGGAGGACAGGCCCGACAACAGCAGCACACCACCCAGGGCGGCCACGGCGGTGACGAGGCGCTGACCGGCGTTCCCGGGCGAGATCGCCCCGGTGTCGATGGCGTCCTGCACGCTGGCCGTGGCCAGCGCGAACAGCTCCCATGCCGACGGCAGCGCCCGAGCGGCCTGGTCCTGGGCCATCCTGCTCCGCCAGGTGAACAACGAGCGGAACAACTGCGACTCGTCGGGGTAGACCTCGGCCGTGGCCACCCAGAACCGCATCCCCAGCAGCAGCCGGGTGAGCGCGGCGTCGGCCGGGTCGGGGTCGTGGGCCACGAGATCGGTCTCGATCCGGGCCACGAGCAACCGGTACGAGCCGATGATGCGGTCCGTGGCGAGCCGTTGGAGCTCGGCCAGCAGCGCGTCCTTCGAATCGAAGTAGGTGTAGATGGTGCCGACGGCGCAGTCGAGGTCGTCGGCCATGCGCTGCATGGTGAGGCGTTCGACGCCGTGGTCGGCGACGATGACCATCGCCGTGCGGAGGTACTGCTGGCGCCGCTCCTGATGATGACGCTCCCGGCGCCCCGGGCGCGGCACCTGAACGCGCGCTCCGTCGTTGGAGTCTGCATCCTTGGAGCAGGTGCCGGCCCGGGGGTCGATGATCTGAACCACATTCAGAGCTTGAAGGTCATTCAGTGGGCGGTCAAGGACTCTCTGTGACGAACAACACAGTCGACCGCGGTGCGTCTGGAAACCGAACCCGCTCCGTGAAAAGGGGGTTCTGACCGTCCGTTCTCGCGCGCGACGTCTGGTCTGGGGCCGATCTGGTGCCTACGCTGCGCAACCATGGGGACGGCAGCGGGGAGGCGAGGAAGAGCGGTCCGCCAGGCCGCGCGGCGCTCCTCGACGAGCCTCGTGGTCGCACTCCTGGCCGTGGTCGGCCTGGCCCTGCCTGCGGTCTCCGCCGGCAACCGGACCACGACGACCCCCGGCACCTCGGCCGTCCGCGGAGACACACTCCCCGACGGCACCGCCACCATCAGCCGGCCTCTCCCCCCGCACGACCGCGCACCCGTCGAGTCGCCGAGCACCCGGTTCATCACCGATCGCAGCGGCCGGGCAGTGATCCTGCGCGGCGAGAACGTCATCAGCGCGGCGAAGAACGAGCCGCTGCACGTGGGCGGGGTGGACGAGGCGCTCATCGCCCGCCTCAGTGACGACTTCGGGTTCAACGTGGCCCGCCACCTCGTCTTCTGGGCCGCCATCGAACCGGAGCGTGGGCACTTCGACGAGTCGTACTTCGACCGGGTGCGGCAGCGGCTCGACTGGTACGGCGCCCACGGCGTCTACGTGTTCCTCGACATGCACCAGGACCTCTACGCGGAGCGGTTCGGCGGCGACGGTGCGCCCGACTGGGCCGTCCGCACCGACGGCAACGCCTTCATCCCCCCGGCACCGGGCCTGCCCTGGTGGGCCGCCGCCGCCAGCCCGGCCGTCCAGGCCTCGTACCGTCACTTCTGGGACCCGGCCCGCGGGACCCCGGGCCTGAAGCGCCACTACCTCGCCGCCATGGCCGAGTTGGTCCGGCGCTTCAAGGACCACCCGGCGGTCATCGGCTACGACATCATGAACGAGCCCGGCTTCTCCGATCACGACCTCGCCGGGACGCTCGGTGCGGCCCGCACGTCCGCCCGGACCGGCGACTGGCGCAGCCCCCGCCTGATCCGCTTCACCCAGCGACTCGTCGACACCATCCGGGCCGAGGACCCCGACGGCTACATCTTCTACGAGCCCAGCTCGCTCAACGGCGCCGACCTCGACCTCGGCAACGGCATCAGCGGGCCGTTCCCGGGTGACCTGGCGCCGCTCACCGACCCCCGGCCCGGCCCGGCTCGTCTGGTGTACGCCCCGCACCTCTACTCGGTGCCCGTCGACGCCGGCACCTACGACCGGGCCCAGAACCGCTACGTGGCCCGCTGGGCCGGGCTGCGCCGGCCCGAGTCGCGGGCGCAGGACAGCGCCCTGTTCATCGGCGAGTTCGGTACCGGCCCCGACCTGCGGCCGTGGATCCGCGACGTGATCGACATGGCCGACCGACAGATGCTCGGCTTCACCTGGTGGTCCTACGACGCCGGCGGCTGGGGCATCACCAACCCCGACGGCAGCGAGGCCCCCCACGCCCGCGACGTCGCCCGCCCCTATCCCCAGGCGGTCGCCGGGGTACCCGACGCGTTCTCCTACGACCGGGCGCGCCGCGCCTTCCGCCTCGACTTCCACACCCGCGAGGGGGTCGAGGGCCCCACCGAGATCTACGTGGGCGCGCGCCGCCACTTCCCCGACGGGTGGCAGGTGACGGTCGGCGGCGGCTCCGGTGCCGCGGCGGGCCTGTCCTACGACGCCCGGCGTGAGGTGCTCCTCGTCGAGGTGCCCCAGAGCGCCGAGCCCTGGACCGTCTGCATCACCCGGGTCGGCCGCGCCTGCCCGGTCCCGGGCTGAACCAGCCTGGGTCGGCGACCGGCCAACCGGACAGAACCGGGGTTGACCTCGGTCAGTTCGTTTGTTGAACTGATGGCGTGACCGATCGCGACCCCGACACCTGGCACCAGACGGCGTGCATCCTGTGCAGCATCAACTGCGGCATCGAAGTGCGGCTCGACGGACGACGCTTCGCCCGCATCCGGGGCGACAAGGCCCACCCCGCCTCGCAGGGCTACACCTGCGAGAAGGCCCTGCGCCTCGACCACTACCAGAACAGCCGCGACCGGCTCACCACGCCGCTGCGACGCCGGCCCGACGGCACGTTCGAGCCCATCGACTGGGACACGGCCATCGACGAGGTCGCGGCCCGATTCGCCGAGGTGCGCGACACCCACGGCGGCTCGAAGATCCTGTACTACGGCGGCGGCGGCCAGGGGAACCACCTGGGCGGCGCGTACGGCGCGTCCACCCGCGCCGCGCTGGGCTCGACGTACTCGTCCAATGCGCTGGCCCAGGAGAAGACCGGCGAGTTCTGGGTGGACGGCCAGCTGTTCGGCCGCTCGCGGTGCCACACGACCGGCGACTTCGAGCGGGCCGAGGTGGCGGTGTTCGTGGGCAAGAACCCGTGGCAGTCCCACGGCTTCCCCCGGGCCCGCACGACCCTGAAGGCCATCGCCAACGACCCGGAGCGGTCGATGGTGGTGATCGACCCGAGACGCACCGAGACCGCCGAGTTGGCCGACTTCCACCTGCAGGTGCGGCCCGGTACCGACGCCTTCTGCCTCAGCGCCCTCCTGGCGGTGGTGCTCCAGGAGGGCCTGGCCGACGAGGCGTTCCTCGACGAGCACACCGTGAACCGGGCCGCGCCGTTCGACCTGCTGTCGTCGATCGACGTGGCCGACCACTGTGCGCGGGCGGGCGTGGCCGAGCGCGACGTGCGGGCGGTCGCCCGACGGATCGCGACGGCGTCCAGCGTGTCGATCTTCGAGGACCTCGGCATCCAGCAGGCCCCCCACAGCACGCTCAACTCGTACCTCGAGAAGATGCTGTACCTGGTGACGGGCAACTTCGCGAAGCCCGGCGGGATGAACATCCACACCCGCATGTCCGGCCTGGGCGGCGGCGGCCGGCCCGGCCAGGTCACGCCCGTCGGCGGCCACCGGATCATCACGGGGCTGATTCCCGCCAACGTGATCCCCGACGAGATCCTCACCGACCACCCCGACCGCTTCCGGGCCCTGCTGGTCGAGAGCGCGAACCCGGTGCACTCACTGGCCGACAGCCAGCGCATGCGTGAGGCGCTGCGGGCCCTCGACCTGGTGGTGGTGATCGACGTGGCGCTGACCGAGACCGCACGCGAGGCGGACTACGTGCTGCCCGCAGCCACGCAGTTCGAGAAATGGGAGGCCACCTTCTTCACCCTCGAGTTCCCCGAGAACGACTTCCAACTGCGGGCGCCGCTGCTCGACGCCTTGCCGGGCACCCTGCCCGAGCCCGAGATCCACGCCCGCCTCATCGGCGCCCTCGGCGCGCTCGACGACGTCGACCTGGCGCCGCTGCACGAGGCCGCCGCCGCGGGCCGGGCCGAGTACGCGGCCGCCTTCCTCGGCCTGCTCGGCGACCGGCCCGCGCTGTCCAAGCTGGCGCCGATCATCCTGTACGAGACGTTCGGCCCCACCCTGCCCGAGGGCGCCGCGGCCGCCGCGGCACTGTGGGGCGCGGCGCAGACCTGCTTCCTCGGCGACCCCGGGGCGGTGCAGCGGGCCGGGTTCGCCGACGGCGACGCCCTCTTCGACGCCATCCTCACGCAGCGGTCCGGGATCATCTTCACCAGGGATGGCTACGACGAGACGTGGGCCCGCATGGCCACCGCGGACAAGCGGGTGAACCTGGCCGTCCCCGAGCTGCTCGACGAGCTCGCGGCACTCGAGCACGAGGCCGCGGGCCCGGCCGACCCCGCCTTCCCCTTCGTGCTGTCGGCGGGCGAACGCCGGTCGTCCACCGCCAACACCATCTTCCGCGACCCGACCTGGCGGAAGAAGGACCCGTCGGGTGCGCTGCGCATGAACCCCGACGACGCGGCCGGCCTGGGCCTGGCCGACGGCTCGTGGGCGCGCGTCACCACCAACCGGGGCTCGGTGGAAGCGCTGGTAGAGGTGACCGACACCCTGCTGGCGGGCCACGCCAGCCTGCCCAACGGCCTGGGCCTGTCGTACCCCGACGAGGGGGGCGGCGATACGGTCCACGGCGTGGCCGCCAACGAACTGACCGACTCCGCCAACCGCGACTGGCTGGCGGGGACTCCCCTGCACAAGCACGTGCCCGCCCGCATCGAAGCCGTCGAACCGGCCGCGGCGGTAGGCGCGTGACGGGCTACGAGTGGCTCGACGAGTTCGCCGACCACCTGGGCATCGAGCGACCCGAGGCCGGCGAGATCGAGGTCCTGTTGGATCTCGCCGGCATCGCCGCCCACTCGTCCGAGCGCCTCGCCGCGCCCATCGCCTGCTGGCTGATCGGCCGCGCCGGCCTCGACCCCGAGGACGCCCTCAACCTCGCCCGCGACCTCAAGCCCCGCCCCGAGCGCGACCGGTGACGCGCGGACGGTCCAGCGGCCATCGACGTGGCGGAGCGGAGTGGAGCCGCAACAACGACGGTCGTCGGATCCCGCAGGGGACCGGCGGAGCCGGTCGAGTGTGATCGTGCGCCGCACGCGCTTCGACGACGCCCCCTGCCCCATCGCCCGCACCACCGACCTGATCGGCGACTGGTGGACGCCGCTGATCATGCGTGAGGCGTTCGCCGGCCGGCGCCGCTTCGACGAGTTCCAGCAGTCGCTCGGCGTCCCCCGGGCCGTACTCACCCAGCGGCTCGCCCGACTCGTCGACGAGGGCCTGCTGGTGAAGGTGGCCTACGAGCAGCGCCCCGTCCGATCCGAGTACCGCCTGACCGACAAGGGCCGCGCCTTCTGGGACGTGCTGGCCGCCATGTGGCGCTGGGGCGAGGACTGGCTCTGGCCCGACGACGAGGCGGCGCCCATCGAGCTGGCCGATCGCGACACCGGCGAGCGCGTGCGCCCGCTGGTGGTCGACGAGGCGACGGGTGAACCCCTCGACGTCCGCCGCCTCCGCGTGCGCGCCGCCCGCTGATCAGCCCCTCCGGCAGACCGTCCCGCGCTGCTCGTGCCCGCACACTTGGACGGAGCGGTGTTGCATGACCCATGAATGAATGAATGAATGGACCGCCGCAACGTCCCGAGGGGTGAACCTCGGTAGAGCGGCTCGGAGTGCCCCTGTGAATGCCCGACGGCCGTTGTCGGTGATGGTGCTGATCCTCGGTGCGGTGTTGACGACCCCGGCGCCGCCGGTCGCGGCGGATGGGAACGAGGCGCCCGGGGCGCCGGCGGTGTTCCGGTCGATCACCGCGGGTGGGCGGTTCACGTGCGGGATCTTGCAGGGTGGGGTCGTGAAGTGCTGGGGTGCGAACAACGCGGGCCAATTGGGCCAGGGTGACACGGTCAATCGAGGGGATTCAGCGATCGAGATGGGGGTCGCGTTGGCGCCAGTGGAGCTCGGAACGGGCCGGTCTGCCACGGCGTTGAGCGCAGGCCGCAACCACGTGTGCGCGGTGCTGGACGACGGGTCACTGAAGTGTTGGGGGAGCAACGATTGGGGGAAGCTGGGCGTTGGTGGTGGTGGTTGGAACCGAGGAGACGAACTGGGGGAGATGGGCGACGACCTGCCGGCGGTGAATCTGGGGGCGGGGCGGACCGCTGTGGCGGTGAGCGCGGGCGAGGAGGTGACCTGCGCGTTGTTGGACGACGCCACGGTGAAGTGTTGGGGAAAGGGCGGATTGTTGGGTCTCGGCACCACGGTGAACGGGGGCGACCCGGATGGACCGCCGATAGATCTGGGGACGGGCCGCACCGCGACGGCCGTCACCGCGGGTCTGGCGCATGCATGCGCGATCCTCGATGACGCCACGGTGAAGTGCTGGGGTTTCGGCGGGTTGTGGCCGGGGGACACACCCGATCCAGGAGGGAGCGGTGGGTGGGGCGACCAGCCAGCGGAGATGGGTGACAACCTGCCGGCGGTGAGCCTGGGGACGGGCCGGACGGCGACGGCGATCAGCGCCGGGGCGGGGTCGACGTGTGTGGTGTTGGACGGCGGGGACGTGAAGTGCTGGGGGAGGAACGCGTCCGGCCAGTTGGGCCTGGGTGACACGGCCATACGCGGCGACGTGCCGGGTGAGATGGGCGATGCGCTCTCGGTCGTCGACCTGGGTCCGGGACGGACCGCAGTGGCGGTGAGCGTGGGCTACTGGGCTTCGCCGGCGGGGTCGGCGTGTGCCTTGTTGGACGACGGGACGGTGAAGTGTTGGGGGGACAACGGAACGGGCCAACTCGGTCAGGGCGACACGGCGGATCGGGGTGACGGCGCCGGCGAGATGGGTGCCTCGCTGCCGGCGGTGGCGTTGGGTTCGGGCGGCCCCGCCATTGGGGTGACCGTCGGGGGCGAGCACGCGTGCGCGGTGGTGGGTGTGGCCATGAAGTGCTGGGGCGAGAACGGTGCGGGTCAACTCGGTGTCGGTGACACGCAGGATCGGGGCGACGGTCCGGGGGAGATGGGCGACGCGTTGGCGGCGGTTGACTTCGACAGCCCCGCCACCGGGATCGCGGGCACGGTGACCACGGCCGGCACGCCGTCCCCGGTGGCTGGGGCGTGGGTGGCGGTGCTCGATGCGGGTGACCTGTCGGTTGTCGCGGGCGACGTGGCCGACGAGGACGGCGAATTCACGGTCGTGGTGCCGGCCGGCACCTACAGGCTCTACGGGGTGGACCCGGCCGGGAACCACACCGGGGCCCAGGTGCCGGGGACGGTGGCGGTGAATCCTGGGCAGGTCACGGTGGTGGCCCCGACGTTGGTGGCGACGAGGGGCGCGGTCACCGCGACGGTCACCGAGGAAGGTTCCGGAGCACCGTTGGCGGGGGTGTGGACGCTGGCGTTGTCGGCCTCGCCGGCGAACACCGGTGCGGTGGAGTGGGTGGCCGACACCGACGGGGCGGGCGAGGTGGTGGTGTCGCCGCTGGCACCGGGCGACCACTACGTGGGTTACGTCGATCCCACCGGCGCCCACGCCCCGCGGTTCCACCTGTCGTCGCCTGATCTGCCGTCGTCGACGACGGCGGAGGTGGTGGCGGGCACCGGGACAGTCGCCGATGTCGAGTTGGTCGCCCAGGCGCCGCTCGGGGGCGGCGCCACGATCACCGGACAACTCCTGGAGGTTGGCGGCGCGCGCAGCGTCGCAGGAGCCCGGGTGGTGGCATTGCGGTCATCGGATTACCGGCTGGCTCGGGGCGCGGTTACGGACAGCAACGGTGTCTACACGCTGTCGGTGCCGCCGGGTGACTACAAGCTGGCCTTCTTCAGCAGCGACGGCCGCCACCTCATGGAGTGGTACGACAACCAGCCGTCCACCGGCCTGGGCTCGGCGGCCACGGTGACCGCTCCGGGCACCGCCGATGCACAACTCGCGCCCACCACCGGCGCAATGCAGGGACGTGCGCTCAGCGGGGCGTGGGTTCTTGCGATCGGCCCCGCCGGCATCGCCGGCGGCGTCGTCGCTGAGTTCAACGGTGACTACCGCCTGGCGGGTCTTGCGCCCGGCAGCTACCGGGTGACCTTCGTCTCCCGCTTCAGCGGATACCAGGAGTTCTACAACGACGCGCCGTCCTACGACGCCGCCACCCCGGTGTCGGTCACCGCCGGCGCCACCACCTACAACATCAACTCCTGAGTCTCCCGACGAGCCGACGTCACCCTGCGGGTCCCGGTCTCCGGTTCGTCGGTCGGCGGCGGGGCGCCGGTCCACCCGACTCGTAGACTCCCCGACATGCAGTGGGAGGCATTCCCGGGGGGCGAACTGGTGCAACGAGGGCTCGACGACCTGGCCGGCGGCCGCGTCACCGCCGAAGCGCTCCTGGTCTCGATCGGCGCGCCTCGCTTGCGCCAACTCGGCGTGACGGTCCCACCCACGGTGGACGAAGCCGACCATCGGCTGTGGGAGTTGCTCGCCGAGGACGATGTCGACTCTGCCCACAGCCGGTACAACGCTCTGGTGCGCCGCCTCGTCAGCTTCGAGCGGACGCTGGCCCGCGCCGCCTGATCGACCTGGCTGCCTGCGGGCCTTCATGGCCCGACTCGCCGACAGCACAGATAGGTGACCACCGTCGGCGCCACCGCGCTGCTCGAGGGCTTCCGGGATGCCACCATCGACATCGACATCAAGATCGACCCCGATCGCGGCGACGTGCTACGCGCCCTCCCCGCCATCAAGGAGGCACTCGAGGTCAACATCGAGTTGGCCTCGCCCGACCTGTTCATCCCGGTGAGTGACGGGTGGGAGAGCCGATCGCCGCTCGTCGATCGAGTCGGTGCCGTGACCTACCGGAACTTCGACCTGGCGGCACAGGCGCTGGCCAAGATCGAGCGTGGCCACGAGCGGGACCAGCGCGACGTGCAGGATCTGCTCGCGGCCGGCCTGGTCACGCCCGAGGCGATCAGAGCCGAGTGGACGCGTATACGAGACGACCTGTACCGCTACCCCGCTATCGACCCGGCATCGCTCGCCGCCAACATCGACCAGGCGCTCGAAGGTCAGAGGCCCGGCCCCGCACCGATCCCGGAGCCCTGACACCGCTGACCGGAAGTCAGCGCCGTCGGTCCGCTCACAGCGGACTGGATGCGCCGAGTTGGACCGACTCGATCGCCGAGGCGCCGCTTCAGCGGGACTCGAGCGCCGCGAAGCCCTGCTCGACGTCCCAGACGTGGTGGACGGGGTCGTGCAGGACGTACCGGCCGAAGGACTCGATGGTGAAGCGGGCGCCATCGCTGCGCATGCCGGTGCGGCTCCACTGCTCGTCGTCGACGGCGTCGTAGGCCTCGGCGAAGGCCATGGCCGCCGACTCGATCTGGCGGGCCACCTCGAAAGGGTCGAGTGAGCCGTAGTCCTGCTCGACCGCGGTGGCGTCCTGGTCCCAGTTCATGAACGTGGGGTCGTCCTCGTCCAGCATCTTCTGCAGGCGGCCGAGGCAGATGGTGAACACGTCGCGCACGTGGGCGCCATACTCGAGCGCCGACCACAGCTCGGGCCGGGGGCGCTGGTCGGCCAGGGGCCGGTCGAGCAGGGGCCGCCACCGCAGGGCGTTGCGACGGACGCCGGCGCCGAGGCGGTGACGTTCGTGATCCGACGCCTCGTACCCGCACTCGGGGCACGGGCGATCGAGCACCCAGGTCCAGTCCTTCTCGTCCGGAACGATGTTCGGGTCGCCGCTCATGACCGGAAGGTTATGGGAAGGCGGTCCAGCCCACGGAGATTGATTCGGCCGTTCCATTCGGGCCCTGGATCGGCGAGGTCCAAGTCGTTGAAGCGGCGGATCAGGCGGCCCATCGCCACCTGCCCCTCCAGCCGGGCCAGCGCCGCCCCGAGGCAGAAGTGGCTGCCGCTGCCGAACGACACGTGCTGTCCGGCTGTCTCCCGGCCGAGGTCCAGGTCGTCGACGGTGGGCCCCCAGAAGTCGGGGTCACGGTTGGACGACGCCAGACCGGCCAACACGAAGATGCCCGCGGGGATCGTTCGCTCGCCGACGTCCAGCGGCGCCACCGTGATGCGCCGCGAGAACTGCACGGGTGCGTCGTAGCGCAGCAACTCGTCGACGGCGTTGGCGTCGAGGCTCGGGTCGTCGCGCCAGCGCTCCAGCTGACCGCGGTGGCGCAGCAGGGCCAGCGTGCCGTTGCCGATCAGGTTCACCGTGGTCTCGTGGCCGGCGATGAACAGCAGCACCACCTGGTCGCGCAGCTCGGCCGGACTGAGGCGGTCGCCATCCTCCTCGGCCCGGATCAGGGCGGTCAGCAGGTCGTCCGCGGGCTGATCCCGCTTCCACGCCAACACCCCGGTGATGTGGTCGGTCATGGCGTCCGATGCCTCGAAGGCCTCGCGCACCTCGTCCTCGGTGATCACCGGGTCGAGTGTCTTGACGATGGCGTGCGACCAGTCGCGCACGGCATCGCGGTCGCCGTCGGGCATGCCCAACAGCTCGGAGATCACCGTGAACGGCAGGGGGAAGGCCAGGTCGGCGATCACGTCCATGTGCCCCGTGGGCGCGACCCGGTCGAGGGCATCGTCCACCAGGCGCTCGATCAGCGGTCGCAGCCCCTCGATCATCCGGGGGGTGAAGGCCTTCGACACCAGCCGGCGCAGTCGGGTGTGGTCGGGCGGGTCGACGTTCAACATGGCCCGCTCGCCCCGGTGGCGGCGGTCGGGGTCGTGGTCGCCCTCGGCCAGCACCTGCTCGAAGAGGTCGGCGCGCGGGCCTTCGCGTCGCGCCCGGTCGTCCTGCACGCTCAGGCTCGGGTCACGCAGCAGGCGCAGCACGTCGTGGTAGCGGAACAGGATCCACGGTCCCGCCGGAGACTCGTGCACGGGGTCGGCCTCGCGCAAGGCCGCGAACTGCGGGTACGGGTCGGCCGCGTAGCCCGGATCGAACGGGTTGTAGAAGACGGGTTCGGCCGGGGCGACGCTCACGCCCCGAATCCTACGGCCACCCGCGATACTGCACGGATGGACTCCCCCACCGAACCCGCCGCCGCGCCCGCCATCGACCGCGCCCTGCTCGACGAGGCGGTCGAACTGTGCCGTCAGGCGGGTGAGCTGACCCTGCAGTGGTTCCGCTCGATCGAGCTGTCGATCGACCACAAGGGCGACGGCACCCCGGTGACCGCCGCGGACAAGGCCGCCGAGCACTTCCTGCGTGAGGAGATCGGCCGGAACCACCCCGACGACGCCATCCACGGCGAGGAGGAGGAGGACAAGGCCGGCACCAGCGGTCGCCGCTGGATCATCGACCCCATCGACGGCACGAAGGCCTTCACCAAGGGCGTTCCGCTCTACTGCAACCTCCTCGCCCTCGAGGACACCCACGGCGTGGCCCTCGGCGTGATCAACCTGCCGGGGCTCACCGAGGTCGTGTACGCGGGCCGGGGCCTGGGCTGCTTCTGCAACGGTGCGCCCGCCCGGGTCAGCGAGGTGGCCTACCTCGACGAGGCCTACCTGACCACCAGCGGGTTCGGCGGCTGGTCGCCCGCGGCCATGGCCGCCCTCCACGACGCCGGGACCCATCTCCGGACCTGGGGCGACGGGTTCGGCTACGCGCTCGTGGCCACCGGCCGGGTCGAGGCCATGGTCGACCAGGTGGCCAGCCCCTGGGACGTGGCCCCTGCGGTGGTGATCCTGCAGGAGGCCGGCGGCCGCTTCACCTCGATGCGGGGCGAGGACGGCTTCCACCACGGCAGCGGGCTCGGCACCAACGGCATCCTGCACGACGAGTTCCTCGAGCTCTTCGACGGGACCTTCGAGCCATGAGGCATCAAATTGGTCGCTCCTTCGTCACGACGGCTTCGCCATCCGTGTCTCGATGGACGTGCGGCTCCGCTCCGCTGCGCCACGTCAACCCACCCCTCGACGTGCTCGGCGTAGGGACGGGTGGGCAACCCATAGGTTGTCGTGACAGCGACGGCGACTGAACCCGCGGCGCCCGTGCCCGACGGGATCGTGGGGCTGACCGCTACGGAGGCGGCCGAGCGGCGCGAGCGGGGCCAGGGCAACGACGTCCCCGCCGCACCCACCCGGACGTTCCGGCAGATCCTGCGGGCCAACCTTCTCACCCGGTTCAACGCGCTGCTGGGCGGGCTGCTGGTGGTGATCCTGATCGTGGGGCCGCCGAACGACGCCCTGTTCGGGTTCGTGCTGGTGGCCAACGCCCTCATCGGGATCCTGCAGGAGTGGCGGGCCAAGCGCACCCTCGACCGGTTGGCCATCCTGTCGGCACCCAAGGCCCGGGTGCTGCGCGACGGGGCCCCGGGCGACGTGGCCATCGGCGAGGTCGTGTTGGACGACGTCCTGATCCTGCGCCCGGGTGACCAGGTGGTCGTCGACGGCGACGTGATCGAGGCGCAGGGCCTCGAGGTGGACGAGTCGCTGCTGACCGGCGAGTCCGACCCCCAGCACAAGGCTCCTGGCGATGCCGTGCTCTCGGGCAGCTTCGTGGCGGCGGGCTCGGGGCACTTCGTGGCCACCAAGGTCGGGCGCGAGGCCTACGCGGTCGCCCTGGCCGAGGAGGCGCGTCGCTTCACGCTGGCCAGCAGCGATCTGCGCTCGGGCATCGACCGCATCATCCAACTGGTCAGCTGGGCGATGTTGCCGACCGCGGCGCTGCTGCTGTTCAGCCAGTTGCGGGCGCACGACGGCCTGTCCGAGGCCCTGGCGTCGACCGTCGGTGGCGTGGTGGCGATGGTGCCCGAGGGCCTCGTGCTGCTGACCAGCGTGGCCTTCGCGGCGTCGGTGGTGCGCCTGGGCCGCCAGCAGGTGCTCGTGCAGGAGCTTCCGGCGGTCGAGACGCTCGCGCGCGTCGACGTGATCTGCCTGGACAAGACGGGCACGATCACCGCCGGCGACATCACCTTCTCGGACCTCGAGATGCTCGGCGACGCCGCCGCCTCCACGGTCGCGTCTGCGCTGGCCGGGCTGGCCGCGTCGGACCCCAACCCCAACGCCACCCTGGCGGCCGTCGGACGAGCGCCGGTGGTGGCCCGCGCCGCGGCGGACGAAACCTGGGACGCCCGGATGGCAGTGCCCTTCTCGTCGGCCCGCAAGTGGAGCGGCTCGGACTTCGGCGCCCGGGGCACCTGGCTGCTCGGCGCGCCCGAGGTGCTGCTGGCCGCCACCGCCGAGGGCACCGAGGGCACCACCCGTGCCCGGGTGGACGAGCTCGCCCGGCTGGGTCGACGGGTGGTGCTGCTGACCCACACCGCCCAACCGCTGGCCGGTGACGAGCTACCTGTCGGCCTCGTCCCCGCGGCCCTCGTGCTGCTGGCCGACCAGGTGCGCCCGGACGCCGAGGAGACCCTGCGGTACTTCGTGGCCCAGGACGTCCGGGTCAAGGTGATCTCGGGGGACAACCCCAACACCGTGGCCGCCGTGGCCCGAGAGGCGGGGGTGCCCGACGTGGCCGAGGGCTACGACGGTCGCGACCTCCCCGAGGACGAGGCCGCGCTGGCCGAGGTGCTCGAGCGCCACCATGTCTTCGGCCGGGTGAAGCCCCACCAGAAGCGGGCGATGGTGAAGGCCCTTCAGTCCAACGGCCATGTGGTGGCCATGACCGGCGACGGCGTGAACGACGTACTGGCCCTGAAGGACGCCGACATCGGCATCGCCATGGGGTCGGGCTCGTCGGCCTCGCGGGCCGCGGCTCAGATCGTGCTGCTCGACGGCCGCTTCGCCACCATGCCCGACGTGGTGGCCGAGGGACGCCGGGTGATCAACAACATCGAGCGGGTGGCCAACCTCTTCCTCACCAAGACCACGTACTCCATGCTCCTCGCGCTCAGTGTGGGCGTCATCGGCCTGGCCTTCCCCTTCCTGCCGCGCCACCTCACCCTGGTGGGCAGCATCACCATCGGCATCCCCGCCTTCTTCCTGGCCCTGGCCCCCAACCACCACCGGGCCCGGTCGGGGTTCGTGCCCCGCGTCCTGCGCTTCGCCGTGCCGGCCGGCACCCTGGCCGCCATCGTCACCCTGGTGGCCTACGGCGTCGCCCACAGCGACGACGCCGTCACCCTCGACCAGGCCAGGACGGTCGCCACCCTCACCCTGGTGAGCACCGGCCTGTGCATCCTGGTCCGGCTGGCCACTCCCTTCAACGCCTGGCGAAAGGCGCTGGTGCTGTCGATGGTCGGGCTCTTCGCCGCCGTCCTCGCCTTTCCCCCCGCCCGGGCGTTCTTCGCGCTCGAGCTTCCGCCCCCGTGGCTCTACGGCGTGGTTGCCGGACTCGTCGTCGCCCAGGAGTTGGCGTGGCGCATGCTCCTGGCGCGCCTGTCCGCCACGGGATGGGCCCCACCCCCGGCCGAGACCGACCCTCCCCGGCCCAACGGCGTGGACGCGTAAGACTGGGCCGATGGACCACGACGCGTTCGTCGCCGCACTCCGGCACGAGGGCGAGGCACTGGCGACGGCGGCCACCGGGCGGCTGACCGCGACCATTCCCGCGATCGAGGACTGGACCGTGGCCGAGGTGGTGGTCCACGTCGGGCAAGGTGACCGGTGGGTGCTCAGCATCGCCCGTGACGGCCTCGACGGTCACGGCGCCCTCGAGGCGCTCGGCGCCGACCCCGACCCCGACCCGGCCGACGAGGAGCACCTGCTCGACTGGTACCGCTCGGGCAACGCCGAGCTGGCCGGCGTGCTCGCTTCCCTCGACCCCGACGCCCGGGGTTGGACGCTCCAGGGTCGTGACCAGCCCCTCGTCTCCTGGAGCCGGCGCCGCGCCCAGGAGACGGCGATGCACCGCTGGGACATCGACAGTGCCAGCGGCACACCCGCGCCCATCGCCGTTCCCGTGGCGGTCGACGGCATCGACGAGCTGTTCGAGGTCTTCGTTCCCCGTCTCCCGGCAGCGATGGTCGCCGGCGAGGGCGAGACGCTCCACCTCCACGCCACCGACCAAGGCCTCGAGCCCGGTGCCGGCGAATGGACGGTCACCTTCGGGCCCGACGGCCTCGCCTGGGAGCATGGCCACGCGAAGGGCGACGCCGCAGTACGCGCGTCGGCGTCTGATCTGCTGTTGCTGCTCTGGAACCGCCTGCCCCCCACCCGGGTGGAGGTCTTCGGCGACCCCTCGATGGTCGACCGCTGGCAGCGTGGCATCCACCTGTAGGCCGGGCTGATCACTGTATCGTCCGCTGATGCTCAGCCAGGTGAAGGCTTCCCTCAGGTCCCGACTCGGCGTGGCCGGGCTCAGCACGAGGATGGCCGAACTCGACAAGAGGATGGCCGAACTCGACAAGAGGATGGCCGACCGCGATGCAGATGTCGACAGCAGGGTGGTCGGGCTTCTCTCGAGCTCGCCCAGGATCGCCGCGAGATCGTTGCCGATGTCACCCGACGTCGTCGATCTGGTGGTCCCCAGGGCGCGCCGAGGCGAGGACACCGGGCAGGATCTCCCCGTGCCCCCGCAGGCGCTGTGGACCGTGGATTCGCACTACCTCGAGCACGGCGCCACCCAGGTCAAGCTCATGTTCGAGACGCTCGCCGGTGCGGGCCTTTCGCTCGAGGATGTCGACGCCGTGCTGGAGTTCGGGTGCAGCACAGGGCGGATGCTCCGCCACCTCGCCGAACACGCACGCGAGCACGCGGTCTGGGGTGTCGACATCGATGCCGAGAGCATCAACTGGGCCCAACAGCACCTCTCGCCACCGTTCCGCTTCACCACCTGCTCGACGGCGCCCCACCTCCCGTTCGAGGACCGCTCCTTCAGTCTCGTCTACGCCGGATCGGTCTTCACCCACATCTCAGAGTTGGCGGACAGTTGGCTGCTCGAGCTCCTGCGGATCACCCGCCCCGACGGTTACCTTTACCTCACGATCCAGGATCAGAGCTGGATCGAGTTCACCAGGGCCCGCGAACAACGTGACTGGCAGACCGACTGCCTCGATGACGCCGACCCGCTCTTGCGTCGCCTCGGTCATGACGCGTCGGTCGTCTACCTCCGCCGGGGCTGGCCCGACGCCATGGTGATCCACGACCGGGAATCGCTGCTGCGCTCGTGGCGCCAGCACGCGGAGGTCGTCGCCGTCGTCGACCATGCCTTCCACGGGCAGACGGCGGTGACCCTCCGCAAGCGCAGCCGGGTCCCGATTCCCCCCGCGCGTAGGCGCTACACCCCCACGGCGTTGTACCGGACGCCGACGGGGACCGCCGGCTCCTCCTCAACGTCGTCGGTGACCACCTGATCGAGGCGACCCTTCCAACCGGTCGCCGTGCCGATCGCGTCGGCATAGCCGGCCTTGCGCCTGGCCACCCGACCCGTCGGCTCTTCGGGCCCGCCCTCTGGCCCGGCCTCGGGATTGGCGTACTGCGACTCGATGCCGTCCTTCAACATCGCGAGCGCCTCCGACCGGATCTGGCTGATGCGGGACTCGGTGACCCCGAGGAAGCGGGCCAACTCGAGCGAGGTGCGGTTCTCCAGGAAGTAGCCGACGACCACCAGGCGCTGGCGCTCCGGCAGCAGTGCAACGGCGTCACGCAGGTATGCGTGCAGCTCACGGGTCTCGAGCTCCTCCAGCGGCTCCACAGCAGTGCGATCGACGAGCACGTCCACGAGGGTGAGGTCCTCGTCGACGTCATCGGTCACCTCGTGCTCGAGGGCGAGCACCACGGAGCGGAACAGGCGGTCCTGGAGCTTCGACAGCTCGGCGAGGGTGATCCCCAGGTCGTCGGCCATCTCTCGGATGGACGGAACGCGCCCGAGCTCGGTGGCGAGGCGCTGCTCGGCGGCCTCGAGCTTCCTGGCGAGCGTGCGCACCGAGCGGGGCGCCCAGTCGGCCGCTCGGACGGCATCGAGGATCGCCCCGCGGATGCGCTGGGCGGCGAACCGGTCGAACGGCACCCCCCGTGCCTCATCGAAGCGCCTGGCCGCCTCGACCAGGCCCAGCGCGCCGGCGCGAGCCAGCTCATCCCGGTCGACATGCCGCGGAAAATGCACGGCAACTTGGAACACGATGTGACGAACGAGCGGCAGGTGCTGCTCGATCAATCGTGCTGAATCAGGTGTATCGCCCATGACGTATCGCCCTCCTAGTTGAACCAACCGTCGGAGTAACGACCGCTCTTGCTGAAAGCTTTAGAAAGAATTCGCGACTTCTATGAGTTACATGGATGACATTTGGATTGGCGCCCATTGACTCCAAATGACATCTCTGTCATTCGTCGTACTCTGCGCTCCCCTCGAAGACCGCGGCACGTACTCCCCGCCGGGCCAACTCCGCGATGAAGGGCACCACGTCGGGTGTGGTGGCCAACCCGGCGCTCCGCGGGGCCAGTCGGCCCTCACCGGCCCAGCATGCGGCGACGGCGGCGACCGCGCCAGCGGCGACGGCGGGACGGTCCATGGCGCCGAGGACCAGCACCTCGCGCGTCTCGCCCCGCCGACCCCGGACCTCGACCCGGATCGCGCCCGGCCCCCCCTCCGGATGGGGCGGCCGCAGCATCGGCAGCCGGGCGGTCAGGCGGTCGCGTCGGTTGGCGCCGAGACGCGAGGTGACCCGCACCGCGTCCGGAAAGGCCGGGACCAGGAGCAACGCGTCCGGGACGGCCGCCCGGTAGCAGTCCTCGCCCCCCACCGGATCGGGGAACCAGCAGAGCTCGCGCCCCGATCCGCCCGGGCGCGACAACCACGCACCGTCGCGCCAATCGACCGCCGTCCCGGCCAGCGCCCGGTGATGCTGCCTGGCACAGGCAGGGCCACCGGTGCCCACCTTGGCCACGTGGAGCTCGTCGACGCGGTCGAAGCCCGCCGAGGCATGACGGGCCAACAGGCAGCTGAAGCCCGGCGAGAAACCCGCTCCCACCACGATCGGAGCGCCGCGCCTGGCGCACTCCGCATCGAGGGCGAGGAGTCCCTTCACGTCCTCGATCGAATCCGAGGTCGACACCACGGCAACGCCACGGCCGATCAGGGTCCGGGCGAGTTCCACGTGTTCGCCGGCGGGTGTGGCAAGAATGACAACCTGCGCGTCCACGGCGGTGAGCGTCTCAACGGCGATGGATCGGACCCGGTCGGGCATCGCCTCGCGCAGAGCGTCGACCCGTTCCCGGGAGGTGTCACTGACCAGGACCACCTCGACCGCGTCGGTGGCGACGAGCTGTCGGGTGGCGCGGGCACCGACGGCGCCCACGCCCACCACCGCCACCCTCACGTCAGGTCGGGCCCAGACAGCTCACGCCAGCCCCCACCCTTGGGGGGGGTGCCACCGGTGCCCCGCAGCCGCAGCACCGCCGCAAACAGCCCGGCCACCCCGAGGGCCACCAAGGCCCGTCGAAGCATGGTCATGTCGTCACCCGCTCCTGTTCGCTTCGCCCACGGGCCGCTCGGGCCACGCATCCGCTCATGCCACCCGCTCCTGTTCGCTTCGCCCACGGGCCGCTCGGGCCACGCATCCGCTCATGCCACCCGCTCCTGTTCGCTTCGCCCACGGGCCGCTCGGGCCACGCATCCGCTCATGGTGCCGACGGTAGCGGACCTCGGACCCGCCCACGCCGTCGAGCGCCAGGGGTCGCTGTCAACCGGGTGGGCACCCGACGAACCCCTCGCTCATCGGCCCGCCCAGGCCCGGCAGAGCCCAGCTGCCTCGCTGCCAGTCGGTCCCGAGCGGTACCGGCCACCGCGACTCGATCTGGTCGAGCACCGGCTCGAGCACCCGCACCACCCCGGCCGGGCAGATGTGGAGCCCGTCGGGGTTCCGCACCGGGACCGGCGCACCGTCAGGGCCGGGCAGGGCGAGCGCGAAGCGCCCTGCGGGATCGTCGACGTACTGGCCGGCGTCGAGGAACGACACCCGGTCGTCGTCCGCCGCCAGGTTCTCGTAGGCCCGTGTCATCACGTCGAGCTTCGACGTGGTCACGGGGTCGTCGAGGGCGGGCATCCCGACGAAGAGGACCTCGGCCCCGTCTCGGGTCACCGAGGTCACGAACGGCTCGAGCACGTCGCTGGTGTAGCGAGCCTGCCACCCGGGCGCCATGAGGTCGTCGCCGATGGCCTCGAGCTCCCAGACACCCATCAGCACCACCACGATGTCGGGGTCCGCCTCTGCCACCTCGTTCCCGATGAGCACACGCGAACTGGCATCTCTCGTCAAGCTCAGGAGCCACACGTGACTGACGACCGCCTCGTTGCCGTCGAGGGCGGCCACCAGGGCACCGGCGAGGTTCTCCATCACCGAGTCACCCGCCGCCACGACACTCAGTGGATGAGCGTGGCTCGGGTCGCGGGGCCCAGAAGAGCCCGCCGGCACCGAGGTTCCCGATGCAGCTGCCAATTGGGCGCCCGGTGGGTCGTTTCCACCGTCGCAGGTTGCGAGCCCGGTCGCCATGAGCAGGGCAAGGACCAGGAGTGCACCATGGCTCGCACGACGAACATCGAGTATCGAGACCGGGAAGTCCACCCCTCGTTCGCCCTTCGATCGCTGCTGTTCGTTCGATCCGGTGTGGGCCCCAGGAACGACAGACCGGAAGGCATCTCGTCGAGCGGGCCGAGTGGGGCTAGCTGGATTCGAACCAGCGACCTCATCCTTATCAGGGATGCGCTCTAACCGACTGAGCTATAGCCCCGGAGCGCACGAGGCTACCACTGAGGTGAGAGCGCCCCCACCTTCACGGCTCGTCGGCCCGCTCGTGTCGCGACGCGGGTTCGGGCGGTACCAGCGGCTCGATCACGGTGAAGCGTATGCCGCCCACGAGGTCGCTGATCAGGTTGAACAGGAGGGCCACCACCACGCTGAACACGGTGTTCGCCACGACCAGGGCCGCGCCGAAGACCACCAGCCCGCGGAACAGGTCCGCGCCCACGAGCCGGAAGTTGTCGAACCCGAGGTCGACCAAGAAGCTCTCGATGTTGTCGAGCGAGCCGGCCCCGACGGCCGCCGACCACAGCAGCAACGAGGCGATCAGGACCACGGCGAACAGGCAGAGCGAGAAGGCGAACGAGAGCTTGAGCACCGACAACGGGCCAACCCGCCGGAACACGCGTCGGGACTTGCGGGCGGGCACCCGGCCGAGCCCCCGCATGCGGATGGTGACGTCGGTGCCCTTGGCCGGGCGGGGGGAATGCGAATCCCGGTCGGGAAGCTCGACGAGCGGTGCCATCTCTGCCGCCTCGACCTCCAGTTCGACATCGAGCTCGTCGGCCAGCTCGACGTCGAGCTCGCCGGTCGACTGATGGCCCTCTACCGGGGTGGGGGCGGACACAGCTCGAAGTGTATGGGATCGGTCTCGGGCAGCGGAAAGCAGAGACCGGCCTGCGCAGCGACGGTCCGGAGCTCGGGCACGAACGGCAGAGCGACGTCGATGGCCAGGCCCCGCTCGTGCATCGAGGTCCCTGGCCGGGCGACGGGGAAGGGGTTCGTGTCCCGATGGGCCCAGAGCCACGCCTGCTGCGCGGGGCTGCGCCATCCGGAGGTGATCGGGATGGGTCGCCCGAGCAGTGCCTCGGCCCGCTGGACCGCCGCCACCATCTCGGCGGTGAGCCCCGTCGTGCCGGCGCCTGCCCCGCCCGGTGGCGGCCCCGCCCGTTCGGCCTCGGCCACCGCGCGGCGGCCGGCTACGACGACCGTCACGCGCACGCCACGGACTCCGGGTTCGAACAGCACCAGGTCGCCGTTGTTCCGGGCGGCGACGTCCCTGGCCGCGGCCTCTCCTTCCGCGGCGCCCGCAAGTGCCGCCGCGTCAGCCGCCGTTCGGGCACGGGCATCGTCGACGGCGAGCCCGCCGAGTCGGCTCAAGGCGATCAGCAGGCCACCCGCGAACAGCAGGGCGAGCAGCATCAGCGGGAGGGCCTGGCCCTCGTCGGTGCGAAATGGCATGGCGGTTCCCCGTCCGAGAAGACTCTGAGGGGGGAAGTCGCTGGATCTTCGGCAGGGCCAAGCGGACCATGCCTGCTCGTGGCTCGGCTACGAAGGGGCGGGTGGCTCGTCGGACGCGGGCTCGTCGACCTGGAACACGGGGGCCACCGCGGCGACGGTCTCGTCGGCACCCACGTTCATGACGTTGACGCCCGAGGCGTCGCGGCCCTGAGCAGAGATGCTCCGCACGGCCATGCGGATGACCGTGCCCTGCGACGAGATGAGGATGATGTCGTCATCGAGGCTCACCATGAGTGCCGAGATCACCTTGCCGCGGCGACTGGTGATCTTCATGCCCTTGACACCCATCCCGCCCCGACCCTTGGCCGGGAACTTGTCGAGCTTGGTGCGCTTGCCGAAGCCCGAGTCGGTCACGGTGAGCAGGTCGAACCCGTCGCGGCCCACGTCGACCGACATGACTTCGTCGTCGCCGCGCAGCTTGATGCCGCGGACGCCGGCCGCCGAGCGGCCCATGGGGCGCACCGCATCCTCGGTGAAGCGCATGGTCTGGCCGTCGCGGGTCACGATGAAGATGTCGGCCTCGCCCGACGTCTGGATCACCCGCACGAGCTCGTCGTCGTCCTTCAGGTTGATGGCGATGAGCCCGTCGCGGCGCGACTTGTCGTACTCGGTGAACTTGGTCTTCTTCACCTGCCCCTTCTTCGTGGCGAAGAAGAGGAAGCGACTGGTCTCGTAGTCGCGGGTGTCGATGATGGCCTGGATCGTCTCGCCCGGCTGGAGCGGCAGGAGGTTGACCACCGCGGTGCCACGCGCCGTGCGGTCCTTCATCGGGATCTCGTGGGCCTTGAGGCGATAGACCTTGCCCCGGTTCGAGAACAGCAGCAGGTACGCGTGCGCCGTGGTGTGGATCACGTGGGTGACGTAGTCCTCGTCGCGCAGCTTCGCCCCGGCGACACCCCGGCCACCCCTGGCCTGGGTGCGGAAGGCGCCGGCGGCCACGGTCTTGATGTAGCCGCGGGCGCTCATGGTGACGACGAGCTCCTCGTCATCGATGAGGTCCTCGATGTCGATGTCACCGATGTCGTAGGTGATCTCGGTGAGACGCGGTGAGGCGTGGGCCGCCCGCACCTCCCCCATCTCGTCCTTGATCACGCCGCGCAGCTTGGACTCGTCGGCCAGGATCGACTCGAGCTCGGCGATCGTGGCCCGCAGTGCAGCCAGCTCGTCCTCGAGCTCCTGACGGCCGAGGCGCGTCAGGCGGCCGAGGGTCATGTCGAGGATGTGGTTCGCCTGGATCTCGCTGAACTCGAAGCCCTCGCCCATCAGGCCGGCCCGGGCCTCGGGGCGGTCGGCCGAACCCCGGATGAGGGCGATGATGGCGTCGATCATGTCGAGCGCCTTCACCAGGCCCTCGACGATGTGCTCGCGCCGCTTGGCCTCGGCCAGTCGGAACTCGGTCCGGCGCCGGATGACGTCGATCTGGTGATCGATGTAGGCCAGCAGCGCATCACGCAGGTTGAGCGTGCGCGGCACGCCGTCGATGAGCGCGACGGTGTTCACGCCGAAGCTGGTCTGCAGCGGCGTGCGCTTGTAGAGGTTGTTGAGCACCACGAGGGCCGGCGCGTCGCGCTTGAGCTTGATCTCGAGGCGGATGTCGTCACCCGACGACGCGTTGTTGATCGCCGCGATGCCGTCGAGCTCGCCACCGTCGACGAGTTCCTTGATCTTGAGCAGCACCGCGCTCGGGCTCACCTGGTAGGGCAGCTTGGTGACGATGATGAGGTCGTTGGTGCGGCCCTCCTCGATCTCGGCCACGGCGCGCAGGCGGATGGAGCCGCGACCCGTTCGGTAGGCGTCGAGGATGCCCTGGCGGCCCATCATGATGCCGCCGGTCGGGAAATCGGGGCCCTTGATGAACGCGTGCAGGTCGTCGGGGGTGGCGTCGGGGTGGTCGATGAGGTGCACGGTCGCGTCGATCACCTCGCCCAGGTTGTGGGGCGGGATGTTGGTGGCCATGCCCACCGCGATGCCCTGGCTGCCGTTGACCAACAGGTTGGGGAAACGAGACGGCAACAGCACGGGCTCGCGGAACTCGCCCGAGTAGTTGTCGATGAAGTCGACGGTGTCTTCCTCGATGCCCGCCAACATGTCCATGGCGATCGGCGCCAGCCGGCACTCGGTGTAGCGCGCCGCGGCCGGGGGATCGTCGGGGGTGCCGAAGTTGCCCTTGGGGTGCACCAGTGGGTGGCGGAGCGAGAAGGCCTGGCCCATGCGCACGAGGGCGTCGTAGATGGCGCTGTCGCCGTGGGGGTGGTACTTGCCCATGACCTCGCCGGTGACGCGGGCGCACTTCATGGTGGGGCGGTCGGGGCGGGCCCCGAGGTCGTACATGCCCCAGAGGATGCGGCGGTGCACCGGCTTGAGCCCGTCCCGTGCATCGGGCAGGGCCCGGGAGACGATGACCGACATCGAGTAGTCGAGGAAGGAGCGCTCCATCTCCTCCTGGATCTCGATGGGCTGGAACTGCTCCTCGAAGGCGTCGGTGTCGCTCATATGTCCAGGAACCTCACGTCCGTGGCGTTGGTCTGGATGAAGTGCTTGCGGCTCTCGACGTCGTCGCCCATGAGCACCGAGAAGACCTCGTCGGCGATGGCGGCCTGTTCGACGCCGACTCGGAGGAGGGTGCGCTTGAGCGGGTCGATGGTGGTCTCCTGCAACTCGTCCCAGTCCATCTCGCCGAGGCCCTTGAGGCGCTGGAAGTCCTTCTTGTGATTGGGGTTCTCGACTTGGAACGCGGCCTTGGCGGCGTCGTCCTTGAGGTACACCTTCTCCTTGCCGACCACCGTGGAATACAGCGGCGGCTGGCCGATGTAGACGTGGCCGTCCTCGACCAGCGGCTTCATCTGGCGGAAGAAGAACGTGAGCAACAGGGTGCGGATGTGGCTGCCGTCGACATCCGCGTCACACAGGATGATCACCTTGTCGTAGCGGATCTTGGCGACGTCGAACTCCTCGCCCACGCCGGCGCCGATGGCGGAGATGAGGGCCTGTATCTCGTTGTTCTTCAACATGCGGTCGATGCGGGCGCGCTCGACGTTCAGGATCTTGCCCCGGATGGGCAGCACCGCCTGGACCCGCGGGTCGCGTGCCTGGGTGGCGGGGCCGCCGGCCGAGTCACCCTCGACGATGAACAGCTCGGTCTCGTCGCGGTTGCGCGACGAGCAGTCGCGGAGCTTCTCGGGCATGCCTGCGCCCTCGAGGGCCGACTTGCGGCGGGTGGCCTTGCGGGCCTCCTGCGCAGCGCGGCGGGCGGTGGCCGCTGCCACGGCCTTCTTGACGATCTTGTTGGCCTCGGTGGGGTGCTCCTCGAGGAAGTCGCCGAGCTTTTCGTTGGTGGCCCGTTCGACGAGCGAGCGCACCGTGACGTTGCCGAGCTTGCCCTTGGTCTGGCCCTCGAACTGGGGGTCGCGCAAGCGGACGGAGATGATGGCGGTGAGGCCCTCACGGATGTCCTCGCCCTGGAGGTTCTCGTCCTTCTCCTTGATGGTGCCCTTGGCCTTGCCGTACTTGTTGATGGCGTTGGTGAGGGCCTTCTTGAAGCCCTCCTCGTGCATGCCGCCGTCGATGGTGCTGATGCCGTTGGCGAAGCTGTGGATGCCGTCGGTGTTGTAGCCGGTGTTCCACTGGAACGCGAGCTCGACCTCCTGGTCCTCCTCGCTCTGCTCGAAGTAGCCCACTTTGGTGAAGAGGGCCTCCTTCGACCGGTTGAGGTGCTTGACGAAGTCGGTGATGCCGCCGGCGTACTTGTAGACGACGGGCTCCTGGGTGGCGCCCGGGCGCTGGTCGGACACGCGGATCTCGAGGCCCTTGTTGAGGAAGGCCATCATCTGGAAGCGCTCGAGCAGCGTCTGCGTGCGGAACTCGATCTCCTCGAAGATGGTGGGGTCGGGCCAGAACCGGATGGTGGTGCCAGTGCGGTCGCGCGGCGCCTTGCCCCGCACCTCGAGCTTCGTCTGCACCTTGCCGCCCTTGGCAAAGTCCATGTAGTGGCGCTTGCCCTCGCGGTCGATCTCGATCTCGAGGCGCTCGGAGAGCGCGTTCACCACCGAGCTGCCGACGCCGTGGAGGCCGCCGGAGACCTTGTAGCCGCCATCACCGAACTTGCCGCCGGCGTGCAGGACGGTGAGAACGACCTCGGCCGCCGACTTGCCCTTGAACTTGGGGCTGCTGTCGACGGGGATGCCGCGACCGTTGTCGCGGACCTCGCAGCCGCCGTCGGCCAGGATGGTGACGTCGATGCGGTCGCAGTAGCCCGCCATCGCCTCGTCGACCGCATTGTCCACGATCTCGTAGACCAGGTGGTGCAGGCCGCTCGGACCGGTGGACCCGATGTACATGCCGGGCCGCTTTCGGACCGCTTCGAGCCCTTCAAGGATGGTGATGTCCTTGGCGTCGTATGAGGGGGGGCTACCGGCCACGCGGGGCCCTTTCGCGTCGAATGATCGAGGAGCGGGGAAGGGGTGGACGGCACCGTCGACGGCGGCAGTCACGCTGGTCGGAAAGGGCGTCCACGAAGCCTCGATTCTACCAGCGGGACCCCCCGAATCGGCTGACCCTCGAGGCCCCGCGACCGGGGGTCAGGGAGGGGCGCTGAGCGAGTGGACGCGGACGTCGAGACGATCGACGACCCCGACTCCCACGAGGGTGTCGAGGCGGGCGATCACCTGGCGTTCGGACCAGGCCAGACGGTCGGCCCAGGCCGGATCGTCGACGTGCACGACGAGGCGCCCGTGCTCGATCGACCGGGGGGCGGTGTGATCCGCGAGCTCGGGACCGAGCAAGGTGTCCCACGCCGCGAGCACGGCGGTGATGGAACTCGTGGAGGGTGCGCCCAGGCCGGCCAGCACATGGTCGAGACCATCGACCAGCAGCCGGGGTTGGGACATGGAATGAGGTTACCGAGGGGGTACGACAGGATCAGGGACCGAGGCCCGGTCGCCGGTCGCGCGCTTCCCGTCGCCGCGCACCGGCACGGGCCAGATGGTGCATATCGTGCGGGTCGTGACCAACCTCGCCGAGCTCGGTACGCAGCGCGTCGGCGATCAGGGTGACGGGCTGGCCTACCGCGCGGCCCTGGGGCCGTGACGCCCGATACCCGGCTCAGGTGGATCGCCCGGATCGCCCGCCTGCTCACGGCGCCCTTCGTCCGCTACGAGATCCGCGGCGGTGCGTGCGTGCCCGATCTCGAGGTCGGCATCGTGGCCGCGAACCATCGCAGCCTGTTCGACGTCGTGGCCGGGCTCATCGCGCTCCACTCGTTCCACCGCTACGTCCGCGTGCTCATCGCCCGCGAGTTCCTGGAGGCCAAGTGGACCGCGCCCATCGCCCGCGCCATCGGCGCCATCCCCGTGGACCGCAACGAGTCGGGCGCTGTGTTCGACGTGGCCATCGCCGCCCTCCACGACGGCGTGCCGATCCTGGTGATGCCCGAGGGGCGACTGCACTGGGACGCCGACCACCCCCTGACCACCGGCCCCGCCAAGAACGGCATCTCGCGGTTGGCGGTGGGCGCCGGTGTGGTCGTGTTGCCGGCGGCGCTGGTGGGTACCGAGCGGGTGTTCCCCGCCCACGCCCGCTTCCCGCGCCTGAACCCCTTCCGCCGCAAGCGGGTGATCGTCAACGTCGCCGACGAGCCCCTGGTGCTGACGGGCGACGACCATGTCGCCAACACCGAGCGGGTGATGGCCGAGATCCGCCGGTTGATGGCCGAGGCGTAGCACCTCACCCCGGCTCGATCCGCCCGTCCACCACCTGCAGGACGGCTTCGGGCTCGGCCGCCGGCGGTAGCGAACCGGCCGTGGTGATGATGGTCTGGCCACCGCCGCCGAGCAGATGCGCCACGAGTGCCTCGCAGCGCGCGGGGTCGAGCTCGCTGAACACGTCGTCGAGCAGCAGGACGGGCGGGGTACCGGTCGCATCGGACACGAGCCGGTGCGCCGCCAGCCGCAGGGCCAGGGCCAGCGACCGCTGCTCGCCCTGCGACGCGTGCGTGCGCGCCGGGAGCCCGGCGATGGAGAACGCCACCTCGTCACGGTGCGGTCCGACCAGGGTGAGTCGTCGTCGCAGCTCCTCCTCCCGGGCCCCGACGAGTGCGCCGGCCAGCCCGCCATCGGTCCCCCACCACGACGACTCATAGGTCGCCGCCACCGCGACAGCCGCTCCGGCGAGATCGGCATAGGCGGTACGGAGGTACGGCGCGAGTTGCGCGAGCAGCTCGACCCGCCGCTCACCGAGCGCGGTCCCTGCGGTCGCCAGCTTCTCGTCCCACACGTCGAGCGTCAGCTCGACGTCCGGGGTCATCCGGCCGGCCGCCTGCTTCAACAGCGCGTTCCGTTGGCGGAGCACCCGGTCGATCTCGGTGCGCAGCTCCTCGTTCTTCGCGACGAGCGCGACGAGGGTGTCGTCGAGGAAGCGTCGCCGGCCCGCGGGGCCGGCCTTCACCAGCGCGAGGTCGTCGGGAGCGAACACCGAGACCCGGAGCGCGCCCAGCAGATCCCTGTTGCGCGACAGTCGCTGGCGGTTCACCTGGACACGGGACCGGCCCGCCGGTGCGATCTCGGTCTCCACGAGCAGCTCGCGCCCGTCGCGCACGATCTCGGCCCGTACCGCGGCGGTCGACGCTCCTTGTCGCACGAGCGCCTCGGAAGGTGCGCCCCGGAACGACGACAGCGTGGCCAGGTATCCCACTGCCTCGAGCAGGTTCGTCTTGCCCTGCCCGTTGGCCCCCACGACCGCCGTCAGGCCCGGGGTGAACGTGACCTCGGCAGTCTCGTAGCTCCGGAAGTCGGTGAGCCAGAGCCGACGGAGTTGCAGCTCAGCTCACCCGGACCGGCATGAGCAGGTAGAGGAAGTCGGGGCTCTCGGTCGACCGCAGCAGGGCCGGCTTCAGCGCATCGATGGTCTCGAGGGTGATCTCGTCGCCGGGGGTGACCTCGGCGCCCTGGATGAGGAACTCGGGGTTGAAGGCCACCGTGAGCTCGGTTCCCTCGAACTTGGCGTCGAGCGCTTCATGGGCCTGGCCGACGTCCTGGGTGACCGCCAGCAGTTCCAGCCCGTCGGGCTTCATCACCATTCGCACCGGTGTCGATTCGCGCGCCATCAAGCGGACACGGCGCACCGCGTCGAGGAGCACCTCGCGGCCCACCGTCAGCCGGTTGGGGTGATGAGCGGGGATGAGGCCCCGGTAGTTCGGGAACTCACCTTCGATCAGGCGCGTCGTCAGCCGTGTGTCTCCCAGCTCGAACGACGCGTCACGCTCGCCCAGACGGAGCGTGACGGCCTCGGTGTCGCCGAGCAGGCGGATCAGCTCGCCGAGGGCTCGTGAGGGAACCAGCACACTCTGACCCTCGGCCAGGACCGAGGTACCGGGAAGGTCGCGCACCGCGAGGCGGTACGAGTCGGTCGCGACGAGTCGCAGACCAGGTCCCTCTGCGGCCAACAGCACGCCGGTGAGGATCGGGCGTGAATCGTCGGCGCTGGCCGCCGGCACCACCTGGTGGAGCGCCTCGGCGAAGTCGGTGCCCGACAGGGTGACGGCGTCACCGGTCGGTTCGGCCAGGTGCGGGAACTCGTCGGCCGGCATGAGACGAAGAGAGAAGTCGGACCGGCCCGAGGTGATGCGAACCTCTTCGTCGACGACCTCGAGGGTGACCGCTCCGGGTTCGAGTGAGCGGACGATGTCCGACGCGAGCTTGGCGGGGACCACGGCGACCCCATCGGACTCGCCGTTCACCGAGATGGCCACCGAGATGGTGAGATCGAGGTCGCTCCCGGTGAGTTGCAGGTGGTTTCCCGCCAACTCGACCCGAACACCGGACAGGACGGGCAGGGCGCCGCCACGGGTCGCAGCTGCCCTCCCGGCGGTGCTGACCGCGTCGGTGAGGACGTCGCGTTCACAACGAAACTTCACAGTTGGCCCTCCTGTCGGACCTGGCCCGAACAAATTGAGATATCTCGTAATGACAGTAGTAAGGGATGTGGATTGTGGATGGTGCGGTGAAAGCGCAGGTCAGCGGCAGTGGGGGGCCGCGCGGTGTGTCCCCAGGGACCCGTGCGGCGAGTGGCGCCGAGGTGGCGCCTGTGGGCGATGCCCGCTTCGTCCCCCGACGATCCCCCGCCGACCCACAGCGTGACGCGGGGTTTGTGCACCGGCGATCCCCCGCCGACCAGGGTGGTCACTCCCCCGCCTTGATGGTCTCGACGAGCTCGGTCACCTGGTCGTAGATCTGGCGGCGCTCCTTCATGAGCGTCTCGATCTTTCGAAAGGCGTGGATCACCGTGGTGTGGTCGCGGCCGCCGAAGACGTCGGCGATCGCCGGGTAGCTGAGGTCGGTGAGCTCGCGGCACACGTACATGCCGATCTGGCGGGCGGTGACGAGCGGTCGCCGTCGGCTCTGGCCCGTGATGTCGTCGATGCTGAAGTCGAACATCTTGGAGGTCGCCGCGAGGATCGCGACCGGCGTGATGGGACGTTGCTCCCGGTCGCCGAGGATCGGGGCGAGGACCTTCTGGGCGAGCTCGGCCGAGAGGGGCTCGCCGGTGAGGGTGGCGTAGGCGGCCACCCGGTTGAGCGCGCCCTCGAGCTCACGGATGTTGGCGGTGATGTTCGTGGCGATGAAGACCAGGACGTCGTCGGGGATGTCGACGCTCTCCTGTTCGGCCTTCTTGCCGAGGATGGCGAGACGGGTCTCGAGCTCCGGGGGCTGGATGTCGGTGATCAGGCCCATCTTGAAACGGCTGCGCAGCCGTACCTCGAGCGTGGAGATGGCGTCCGGGGGGCGATCGGACGAGAGCACGATCTGGTTGCCGCTCTCGTGCAGTTGGTTGAAGGTGTGGAAGAACTCCTCCTGGAGTTGCTCCTTGCCCTCCATGAACTGGATGTCGTCGACCAACAGCACCTCGATCTCCCGGTACCGGCGCTTGAAGTCGTCGGCGGACCCGGAGCGGATCGAGTGCACGAATTGGTTCAGGAAGGTCTCGGTGGAGACGTACCGGACCCGGTAGGTGGGGTAGTGGGTGCGTACGTAATTGGCGATGGCGTGCAGCAGGTGTGTCTTGCCCAACCCGCTGTCGCCGTAGATGAACAGGGGGTTGTAGGACAGCCCCGGCGTCTCGGCCACCTTGTAGGCGGCGGCATGGGAGAAGCGGTTCGACGACCCCGTGACGAAGGCCTCGAAGGTGTAGCGGGGATGGACCCGGTCACGGTTCGAGCTGCTGGCGCGCAGGTCGTGCCGGGCGAGTGACTGGTCGTTGGGATCGATCGCGGGGCCGGGCGTGTAGGCGTCGTCGCCCGCCAGATCGTCGGCGGCGCGACCGAGGGCGCTCCCGATTCCGGCACCCTCGCTCGGGGCGAGATCGTGGACCGTGCCGACCGTCTCGTCGACTCGGATCTCGATCGCCATCGGGGGAAGGCCGGCGTCGGCGAGCGCGTCGTGGACGAGCGAGAGGTAGCGGCCTTCGATGCGCTCTTTGGCGAGGGTGCTCGGCACCGAGAGCACGAGGCACTCGTCGGTGAGCTCGACCTGATGGGCGTCCTGGAAGGCCATGGCCCAGACGGCGCCGGACACCTGCGGCCGGAGGGTCTCGGCGCACTGGTCCCAGATCGACGGTCTGCCCGCCTCGTCGTTGCGGGTGACGGGTCCCTCTGGCAATGCTCCCACCTGGTTACCTCTCAGCGACGGCGTCCACGGATTTCGCCCGACGTCCACAGGACCATCCACACCTGTGGACAAGACGAGCGAACCGGACGCGTCAGACAAAAATCGCGTTCGCCCTCAAGGAGCGGGAGCTCGCATCTGAAGGTGCGGGACACTCGGCTGACTACGGCGACTGCGACGTCTGGGCAACCTAGCACCGCCCTCGCCGCACTGCGAGTGGCGCTTACGGCGTGCCCATTTCCCCTGGTCAGGACGGGTTTTCGGTGGTGGCGGCCTCGGCACGGGTCTGGGCCGTGGCGGTGAGCCGACTCGTGACGATGCCGGCGGGTTGCAGGCGTTGGGACTGTCCCTCTAGCGTGTGGAAAACGTGTGTCGTCTGTCGTCCGTTCGTGGCCCCTTCCGGTTGCGGGTGTGTTCGGCATGGTGGGCCCGTCGATCGTGTGGGCTTCGGACCACCGCCAGTGGTGCGTTGCAGGCTGGCCCTGTGGTCCGAACCCGAGGATCGGTCGCCCATCCGCACCCAACCTCACCATGAACGGGCCGTTCGGCCCGATTGCCGACAAGAAGGTACCCAGTGAAGCGGACCTACCAACCCAACGTGCGGAAGCGGGCCAGGCGTCACGGCTTTCGTCATCGCATGTCCACCAAAGCCGGTCGCGCCATCATCTCGTCCCGCCGGCGCAAGGGCCGGGCACGGTTGTCGGCATGAACGAACCACGCTGATCCACCGCATTCGTGACCGGGGAACGTTCGTCGACCTCGCGCAGCGGGGCCGGCGGGTTCGGGAGGGTCCGGTGACCGTGACCCACCTTGCCGACGCGTCGAGCCCCCCGCGCGTCGCGTACACGATCGGACGCCAGGTCGGCCCGGCCGTGGTGCGGAATCGTCTTCGACGCCGCCTACGGGCGATCGTCCGAGATGTCTGTGCCGTTTCGGGGTCGCTGCCAGCCGGTGACGGCGCGTACCTCGTGGGGGTCCGGCCCGACGCGGCGTCGCTGGGTTACGCCGAGCTCGCCGAGACCGTCACGACGGCACTTCGGCGCCTTCAGACCCGGGGGTCGTCGTGATCGCGGGGCTTCTCGCGCGACTGATTCGTCTCTACCAGGGCGTGACCGCGGGTCGCGTCTCCCCGTGCCGTTACGTCCCCACGTGCTCCACCTACGCTCTCGAGGCGATCGAGTCGCACGGCGCGGCTCGGGGCACGTGGCTCGCCACTCGCCGGCTGTTGCGCTGCCACCCCCTCGGCAGCCACGGCTACGACCCCGTTCCCCCCAGGAAGGCCATCTAGATGTTCGACGCGTTCTACGAGAACCTCGCCAAGGTCCTCAACTTCTTCTTCGTCCTCACCCGTGAGTCCTACGGCGGCGCCATCATCCTCCTCACATTGAGTGTGATGATCATTCTCACTCCGCTCACCCTCAAGGGCACGCGGTCGATGATGCGGATGCAGCGCCTGCAGCCCGAGATGAAGCGGCTGCAGAAGGAGTACAAGGACGATCGCCAGAAGCTCAACGAAGAACTGATGAAGTTCTACAAGGAGAACTCGATCAACCCGTTGGGTGGGTGCCTTCCCCTGCTGGCACAGATGCCGGTGTTCTTCGTGCTGTTCCATGTCCTTCGCGGGCTGGTGGGCTCACTCTCCACCACCGACTGCCCGGAGGGCGTCGCGGAGTGCTTCAACCCGCAATACCTGGCACCGACATCACAGATGTACCAGGCACTCAACCACACGAACGAGATGAACTGGCTGGGTGTCAACCTCGCTCAGAGCGCCAGCAGTGCACTGGCCGACAGCTTCGTCGTGGCGATCCCCTACCTGTTCATGATCGCCCTGGTGCTCGTGTCGAGCTACATCCAGCAGAAGCAGGTATCGGGACGGAACCCGGGCGCAGAGGTGAACCAGCAGCAGCAGATGCTCCTGAAGCTGATGCCGGCCTTCATGGGTCTGATCTCGTTCACCCTTCAGGGCGCGCTCGTCCTCTACTTCGTCGTGTCGAACTTCTGGCGGGTGGGCCAGCAGTGGTTCATCGGCCGCCACATCTACGGCAAGGACGATGACGGGAACCCGATCGAGGTCACGGCTCGTGACAGCGACAAGCCGTCCACCAAATCCGAGGGGGACAGCCCCAAGGGATTTCGCGCCCTGCTCGCCGGGCAGGCGGACAACGCCCGATCGGCCAGGGCAGACGTGAAGAAGGCAAAGGCATCGGGTGCCCCGTCCTCGAAGCCGAAACCGAAGCCGAAGCCCGGCTCCAAGCCCGGGGCGAGCTCGACGAATGGGCGCAGCAACGGGCGTGTCACACCGAAGGCGGCGTCGATCCCTCAACCCCGCCCCCGCAAGAAGAAGAGGAAGTAGCAGTCGTGGAATGGGTGGAAACCACCGGCCGGACGGTCGAGGAAGCAAAGGACGCCGCCCTCGATCAGCTGGGCGTCGACGAGCAGGAAGCTGATTTCGAGGTACTCGAGGAGCCGCGCACGGGCCTCTTCGGTCGGACGCGGGGCGAAGCCAGGGTGCGGGCGAGGGTCCGACCCCGACAACCCCGAGCCAAGGTGGAACGGGGCAACCGTCGTCGTCGCTCGGGTGGGGAGCAGTCGAAAGGTCGCGGCGGAAGTCGTAAGGGCCGCGGCGGTCGTGGGGGCAAGGAGGAAGCCACCGTCGACTCCGCCGGCGCCGCCGGCGCCCAGGACACCGCGACGCCGGCCTCGACGGAGGTCGAGGGTTCGGTCAGGGGATCATCGACGCCCGGTGGTCGTGGCGCCCGCGCGGGGGGTTCGGTGGGGCCGTCCGCCGCGAAGGGTGCACCCCCACGACCGCAACAGCAGGCAAGTCGAACGAACGCCAGCGTGGAGGGACGATCCTCCTCGCCGCAGAACAAGGAGCAGGCAATGACCGAAGACGTGACGCTGGACGAGCAGGCCGAGATCGTGGAGGGGTTCCTCGAGGGGCTCGCCGATGCGTTCGGCCTGGATGCAGAGATCCGCAACGAGAAGATCGACGACGAGACCGTCGAACTGGACCTCGTGGGTGACGATCTCGGCTTGCTCATCGGTCCGAAGGGCCGCACCTTGTGGGCGATCCAGGAGCTCTCGCGCACGGTCGTGCAGCGACAGGCCACGGGCACCCATCACGGGCGGGTGCGGATCGACGTCGGCGGCTACCGCCAGCGCCGCAAAGAGGCGCTGCAGCGATTCACCCAGCAAGTGGCAGCTGAGGTGCAGGCCACGGGCGTCGCCCGCTCGCTCGAGCCCATGGGCGCCGCAGACCGCAAGATCGTTCACGACACGGTGAACGAGATGGACGGCATCGCCACCACCTCGGAGGGCGAGGAGCCTCGTCGTTGCGTGGTGATCGTGCCGGCTGACTGACGGCGCCAGTTCGACGCTCGCGATGACGCCACTCGAGGATGTCCTGGAGCGGGCGCATCGTCTCGGCTTCCTGGGCCCGGGCCCGATCGACCCACACGTCGATCACGCCCGGGCCTTTGCGCGTGCCCTCACGATTCCGCCGGTGCGGGCCGCCGACCTGGGCAGCGGGGGTGGGATCCCCGCCCTTGTCCTGGCGCTCGGCTGGCCCGACTCCCGTTGGACGCTCATCGAGTCTCGAGAGCGGCGGGCGGTATTCCTGGGGGAGGCCCTGTCCGAGCTCGGCCTGGCGGATCGGGCGGAGGTCCTACACCGGAGGGCCGAGGACGTGGGGGCCGACCCGGAGCATCGGGGGGGCTACGACCTGGTGACCGCCCGGTCATTCGGCCCACCTGCGACGACCGCGGAATGTGCGGCCGGGCTTCTTCGTGTCGGCGGAACACTGCTGGTGAGCGAGCCGCCCGAGCCGCGGCTGAACCGATGGCCGAAGGGTCCCCTTGCCCGCTTGGGCCTCGTGCCGACGCGGACGATCGAGGGGCCTCCGCGTCTGCAGGTGCTTCGCCAGGACGCACCGTGCGCGGACGAGTTTCCTCGGCGGAGCGGTCGCAGCAAGCGCCAGCCACTCTGGCGTCAGGGGTAGCCCCCCGCGGCAGGGTGTTTCACCGGAAGCAGGGTGTTTCACGGGAAGCAGGGTGTTTCACGGGAAGCAGGGTGTTTCACGGGAAACAGTCTGCCCGGGGCGCATCTGGTGGGTACCGATCGAGGGCACGCCGAGCCGCACAGCGAGCCGGGGGGTCGGGCACGGCCGCCGCCGTAGAAGGCAGGCGGCGACCCACACGCTGCCCCTCGCCCGACCCGCCGCGTCTGCAGGTGCTTCGCCGGGACGCACGGTGCGCGGACGAGTTTCCTCGGCGGAGCGGTCCCAGCAAGCGCCAGCCACTCTGGCGTCAGGGGTAGCCCCCCGCGGCAGGGTGTTTCACCGGAAGCAGGGTGTTTCACGGGAAGCAGGGTGTTTCACGGGAAACAGTCTGCCCGGGGCGCATCTGGTGGGTACCGATCGAGGGCACGCCGAGCCGCACAGCGAGCCGGGGGGTCGGGCACGGCCGCCGCCGTAGAAGGCAGGCGGCGACCCACACGCTGCCCCTCGCCCGACCCGCTCGAGGATCGTTCGACAGGGTCCCTGCCCGGGAGACGCCGCCGGCAGGTGGCACTGCGCGACCGGCTCTTGGGGGCCGCGCGGGTAGGGCGCCCGAACGCCAGCAGCCCATACGAACTGGAACCGGATTTCGGTGTCAGGGCACCGAAGTCCGGTGCCAGAACACGCCGCGCTTCACCGCCGCATCGGCCTATCCGCTGGAGCCCTTCGGGACCTCGGGTCGCACTCTGCCAGGGGCTGGCCCCGCATTCGCTGCCGATAGTTGCGTTCGCGCAGGATCCCCTGACTCGGCGCGACCTCTGCGATGACACCAAGCGGCCGAGGGCTTCGTTCCCTCCTGGGCCGCGATGGCGATTCGTCATTCCTGCCTTGCGCTCCTCGCGAACGGGGCGCGGGTTGTCCGGATGTCGGGGCGCGTGCGCGTCCGGTATGTGCGCGCGGGGTGTGCGGCGTCGGCTTGCCTCTCGCGGTGGTCTACCGGGGGTGTGACCGGGGTGTGCCCCGCCTGCGCTGGAGCTCCTGCGGTCGGTTCAGCGAATTGACCGCACGGTCGCCAGCCGCAACGATCGGTGGATGCAAAGGGCCTGAGCAGCTGGGCGAGGGCTGCGACCGGCCCGGACGGGTGAACTCGGCGAAACCAGGGTGAACCCGGCACCTCGGCAAGGTCAGGATCGGTCCAAGGCTGTCCTTTCCGCGCGTCCCCAAGTCCCTGACCAGGCGTGTATGGGAATCCGGGGTGTGCGTGGGCACCTGGGCTTGGTTCGCCCGTGAACGATGCGGCGCACGGCAGTCCTTGCCGAGGGATTGGTCGTTGCACGACCGCCGGATTGGGTTGGTGAACGCCAGCCGCGACCAGGGCAGTGGTCGAAGGATCGAGCCGCCGCGTGGAGCGGTGGGTGCCTGGGCCTGCCCTGCCCGTCCGGGGCCCTGAACTCCCGACTGGATCCCCAGCGTCGCCGTCACCAGACCCTCTGGCCGTCATTCGAACTTCCCGCAGGCTGTCTCGACATGGCGGGCGTGGCGGTGCTGCGGCGTTGCCGAGGACCATCGGGCCTGGTGTCGTCGAGGAGCGACTCTTTGTCTGCTGCCCGGGGTGCGCCTTGCGGGTGGAACGGCGCGAGAAAGGGGCCGGCTGCAGCGCGGGTCTCATGCTCGGTACCCACTATGCCCGCTATTGCCTCGGGTTCGAGGGCCGTCGCCGATTCGAGCGACAACACCCACGCCGCGCTGGGCTGAAGGCCGGCGCCGGTCGAAACCCAGCGCGCCTTCGCCCAGCCGCTCGCGCTCTCGGCACCTTCTTCGACGGCCTGCGAATGCTCGCATCGGGTCGGGTTCCGGGTCTCGCTGCGGAGGCTTGAGGCCAGTGGGGTGCCGTGCCGGCTGTGTCCCCTCGGAGACTCGGTTGGGGACGTGGGCAGGCGGGGCGTTCGGTCGATGGCTCCGGCAATCGATCCGCCGCCGTTCGTGGTGGATGCAGTGTTTCACGGGAAACACTGGACTGCTGACCGGTGAGTTGGGGAGGGTCCTTGACCTTGCCCACTCCGCGAACGAAGATGGCCGGGCAATGCAGACGCGCACTCTTCCCCGCATCGTCGCAGTCGCGAACCAGAAGGGGGGTGTCGGCAAGACCACCACGGCCATCAACCTCGGGGCTTGCCTCGCCGAACTCGGCTTCCGGGTGCTGGTGGTCGATCTGGATCCCCAGGGAAATGCCAGCACCGGGCTCGGGATCAACATCCGCGACCTCCATCTCTCGATGTACGACGTTCTGCTCTCCGATGCGCGCATGGAGGACTGCGTCGAGGCGACCTCGATCAGGAACCTCTTCGTGGCGCCGTCGAGTCTCGACCTCGCCGGAGCGGAGATCGAGCTGGTCTCGGTCATGAGCCGGGAGCAGCGCTTGGGGAACGCCATAGGACAGGTTCGTCTGGACTACGACTATGTCCTGATCGACTGCCCACCCTCGCTCGGCCTCCTCACGGTCAACGGTCTGGCAGCAGCAAGCGAGGTCCTGGTGCCCATCCAGTGTGAGTACTACGCGCTGGAGGGGCTCGGGCAGCTGCTTCGCAACGTCGAGCTGGTCCAACGCAACCTCAACCCAACCCTCGAGGTCAGCACGATTGTTCTGGTCATGTACGACGGCCGGACCACGCTGGCACGCGATGTGGCCCAGGAGGTCCGGAGCCACTTCGGCGAGAAGGTGGCGCGAACGATGGTGCCCCGCAGCGTCCGACTCTCCGAGGCCCCGTCGTTCGGGCTCCCCATCACCTCGTTCGATCCCAAGTCCCAGGGCGCCATGGCCTACCGATCTCTTGCGGCGGAGGTCGCTGGGGTCGACGAGGACCACCCTGTCGACCCGCCGCAGCCGTCGGTCGACCCGCCGCAGCCGACGGTCGACCCGCCGCGGGTCGATCGTCCGGACGAGGTGTACCGGCCGGCCGATCCGTATCCGCCGCCACCGTCGGTCGACCCGCCGCGGGTCGATCGTCCGGACGAGGTGTACCGGCCGGCCGATCCGTATCCGCCGCCACCGTCGGTCGACCCGCCGCGGGTCGATCGTCCGGACGAGGTGTACCGGCCGGCCGATCCGTATCCGCCACCACCACCACCGCCACCACCGCCGGCGGTCGATCGACCCATGACCTGGGGGGTATGATGTCCACACGCAAGGGCGGCTTGGGACGCGGTCTCGGCTCACTCATACCCACCGATGTTCCGGTCACCGGGGAGGGCACGTCGCTCCGCGAGATCCCCACCGGTCAGATCGAGCCGAATCGATTCCAGCCACGTGACTACTTCGACGAGGAGTCACTCGCGTCGTTGACCGCGTCGGTGCGTGAGTTGGGTGTTCTGCAACCAGTGCTCGTCCGGCCGACCGAAGAGCCGGGCCGATTCGAGTTGATCGCCGGTGAGCGGCGTTGGCGCGCCGCCAAGCGGGCAGGCCTCCCGTCTGTCCCCGCGCTGGTGCGCACGGTAGATGACCTGGTCTCACTCGAGCAGGCCGTGGTCGAGAACCTCCATCGAGAAGACCTGAACCCGCTGGAGGAGGCCGCGGCCTACCAGCAGCTCATGGAGGACTTCGAGCTCACGCAGGAGCGCTTGGCCGAACGGGTGGGCAAGAGCCGGTCGGCAGTGGCCAACACGCTGCGTCTCTTCCAGCTTCCGCCATCGATCCAGAAGCTGGTGGCCGAGAACAGGTTGAGCGCGGGTCACGCCAGGGCACTGCTCGGCACACCTGACCGTGCCTTTCAGGAGGGCCTCGCCAAGCGGGCGGTGGCCGACGGCCTGTCGGTGCGCGAGGTCGAGGAGGCGGTCCGCCAGCGCCAGGCCCTCGGCGGTGATCCCGATCCCGGTGAGCCCGCGCGAAAGGCGCCTTCGGCTGCCCTCCGTCCGGCCGGGCTGCTCGAGCTTGAGGAGTTGCTCGCACAGCATCTCGAGACCCGGGTCGCCGTGTCGATGGGCGCACGGAAGGGCCGGGTGGTCATCGACTTCGCCACACTCGAAGACCTCGAGCGCATCTATCGCACGATGGTCCAGGGTCGACCCGAGGTCGGGGGCCCGCCAAACCCTCAATGACTTATTGAGAGTTTGGCGGGCCCCCGACCTACGCGCGTGAGGGTTGTCCACACCTGTGGCAAACCCTGTGGTCAACCTTCGCGGCGGACGAACCCGCCGACCGATCCCCGTGACTGCGCCACGGATGCGCCACGGATGCACCACTGGTCACAACAGTGTCAGTCAGACGTCGAGAGGTGCCGCGACCCACGCCACCACTGCTCGGGCCAGCGCGCCGGCGAGATCGGCGACGACCTCGACCGCCAGTCGAGGCTGACCGATCTCGAGCTCGATCGCCGGCATCCGGGTCTCGCGGAGCGCGGGAAGCCGCATGCCGCGAACCCGGCACTGCCCGGGGCCCAGGATGGTGACCAACTCCCCGTTCGCCATCTCTGCCAGTCGCCGCCCACCGATCGACTCGAAGCCCGGTGAGGCGTAGTACGAGAGCTGGGAGCCCGGGCCGGGCCGCAGCGAGAGGCCCAGGTAGGCCTCGGCCTCGAACGCGTTCGCGTCAGCGGCGAGCACCGAGCCGTCCGGGTGGTGAAGCGCGGCTACGAGTGCGCCCTCTTCCTTCAGGGCTCGCACCAACGCGGCGACGAGGACGTCCAGACCGCCCGACTCCGCCACCACCACCCGTTGGCCCAACAGGCGCCGAGAGGCGGTGCGGAGCCGCTCGCGCTCGCGCACCTCGGCCTCGGTCGGTGCGTTGTCAGCCCGTGCGTAGCCGCTGCCGGGCGAGCCGCCACCGAGCCGACGGATCGCGGCCAGCGCGTCGGGCCCGCAGATCCCGTCGCTCGTGAGGCCGACGTTCTGCTGGAAGTCCTTCAGGGCACGAGCGGTGTCGACGCCGAAGTAGCCGTCCACCCGGCCGGCGTCGAAACCGAGCGCGCCGAGCCGTTGCTGCAACTCGTGCACGTCGTCGCCGCGCAGTAGGGGAGTGCGGTGGTACAGGAGCCGGTCTCCCAGGCGATAACCGGCCTCCACCAGCACCGACCAGGTCTGTTGACCGCACCTGCCGTCCACGTGCAGGCCTCGAGCGGCCTGGAAGCGCCGTACGGCCCCTTCGGTGCCCGGGCCGTACGTGCCGGGGGCGTCGCCGTCGACGTCGAAGGACGCGGCGACGAGCCGCGCCTGGATGTCGCGCACCGGATCGCCGGTGGCGTCGGGAATGAGAGGGAGACCGTCGACCACCGGTCGGAGCGTAGTGGGGGGCGACCCAGGGTCCCCGGCAGAGACTCAGATGAACTCGCTGAGCTCCTGGAGGAGCTGACCCTTGCCCTTGGCCCCGACGAGCCGCTTCACGGGCGCACCGTCCTTGAACACGATGAGCGTGGGGATGCTCATCACCTGGTGATTGCGCGCGGCGGTGGGGCTGTCGTCGACGTTGAGCTTGCGGATGGCGATCTTGTCACCGTGCTCTGCCGCGATCTCTTCCAGGATCGGCGCGATCATCTTGCAGGGCCCGCACCACTCGGCCCAGAAATCCACCAGCACGGGCCCGGAGGCGGCACCGATTTCCTCGTCGAAGGTGGCGTCGGAGAGTTGGGTGATGCCTTGGGCCATCGGGGCACTTCCTTCTGTCACTGGTGTGCGATCTGCGTGTAGAGGAACAGGCCGGAGCGCCGTCGCATTCCCGGCCGGGGCCGGGCGTCAATCGTCGTCGTCCAGGCCGTAGGGCACCGGGACGGTACTGGTGTCGTCGGCGATCGACGCATCCGGTGGGCGACGGGCCGTCGACAACGAACCGTGCAGGGTGAGGTGCGACAGGATCTCGTACATCTGGTGTGGGTCCGGCACGTGGTCGAGTGAGGACAGGGCCTGGTCCTGGCCCGCGGTCTCGAGCACGAAGCGACCGAACCCGATGAGCCGCCCGGCCTGCGATATCTCGTAGGTGAGGTCGGTGATCTTGCGGAGGGGCAGCGCGGCGACCTTGCGGGTCAGCAGGCCGGACACCTCGAAGATGCGCCAATCGGTGATGTAGATCGCCTCGATCCGCCACTCGGCGACCTTCCAGGCCAGGCGCAACAGCAGGAAGAGGACACCCAGCAGGCCGACGAAGGTGACGACGTTGACACCGGTCCAGCCGAGCAGGATCGACTCGAGGAGCAGCGCGCCGAAGGTGGCCAGCGCCGGGCGGAGGAGGACGATGACGTGCTTGTGTGTCCGGTAGTCGACGTTCTCGCCGTGGAGCAGGAATTTCTCGGACCCGGAGCCGGACACGGCCACGTCATTGAATCAACTGTTTGAGGAAAGACAGGAGGCTGTCGAGGACGTCGCCGAGCCAGGTGGCGATGGACACGACCCAGTCGGCCGACTCGGACGGGTACTTGACCACGAAATAGAGGCCCACAGCGATCACCACCCCTGGCAGCAGTTTCTGCATCGTCAACTCCGGTGGTCCCTGGGCCTTCGGTCTCCAACAGTCGTCGCCCATGGCGCGGCGGCTGTGACCAATCCTACCGGTGGGAGCGTGCGCGATCGGGGATGGCGACCGTGCGCGGAAGGCGTCAGCCGTGCTCGGCGTGGGCCAGGTCCTCGAGCCAGCGCTCGGCGTCGATGGCGGCCATGCAACCCGACCCAGCGGCGGTGATGGCCTGACGGTAGGTGTGGTCCTGCACGTCGCCGCAGGCGAACACGCCCTCGACGTCGGTGTAGGTGCCGGGCCCCGTCACGAGGTAGCCGGAATCCTCCATGGCGAGATGGCCCTTGAACAGGTCGGTGTTGGGCTGGTGGCCGATGGCGACGAACACACCGCTCACCGCCAGGGTCGAGACCTCGTCGGTGACCACGTTGCGGACCACGAGGCCGTCGACGGACTGTTCCCCCAGCACGTCATCGACCGTGTGGTTCCACAGGAACTCGACCTTGGGGTTGGCGAACGCACGTTCCTGCATGATCTTCGAGGCGCGCAGCTCGTCGCGGCGGTGGACCAGGGTGACCTTGTCGGCGAACTTGGTGAGGAACAGGGCCTCTTCGACGGCCGAGTCGCCGCCGCCGATGACGGCGATGTCGTGCCCACGGAAGAAGAATCCGTCGCACGTGGCGCAGGTGGACAGACCGTGCCCGAGGAGCCGGTTCTCGGCCTCGAGGCCGAGCATCAGCGACCGGGCGCCGGTCGACACGATGATCGACCGACCGAGGTACGTGGGCATGGCGGCGTCGGGGTCGCCGACCCACACCGCGAACGGCCGGGCCGAGAGGTCCACGCGGCTCACCTTCTCGGTGAGGATCTCGGCCCCGAAGCGCACCGCCTGCTCTCGGAAGCGGGCCATGAGGTCAGGGCCCATGATGCCCTCGGGGAAACCGGGGAAGTTCTCGACGTCGGTGGTCAACATGAGCTGGCCGCCGGGTTGGTCGCTCGTGGACGACGGCTCGCCCTCGATCACGAGGGGCGCCAGGTTGGCTCGGGCCGTGTAGATCGCCGCGGTCAGGCCCGCGGGGCCCGATCCGATGATCACGACGTCACGGACGTCGCGCGCTGTGGTGGTGCTGTCGCTCATGGGTCGGGGAACCTCTGGTCGGGGTCGGCTATTCCGCCGCGCCGGCGGGGACCTGGCGCTTGGTCCACAGGAACCACCCCACGAGGACGAACAGCAGCCCCACGATGAGGTGGGCAACCCAGACGCCGCCCGGGGCGTACACGTCCACGAAGCGGACGAGGCCGATCACCAACAGCACCAGGGCGGTGAGCCCGAGGATCGTCACGAGCATCCCGAACACCATGGCCCGGGCGGCGCGGATGGCCGGTCCGGTGGTCTTGTCGCGGATCTGGTCGACCAGGTTGACGACCTGGTCGGCCGCCTTGGCCGGCCAGTCGGGGTCGCCGGCCGGGAACCCGGCCGGTTGCTTGGTGCTCGTCGGCTCGTCCGCCATGGCCGATCACCCTATCCGCACGAACCGGTCCGCTCGGGCTCGATCAACCCACCGGTGCCCGACGGACCGAGCATCAGTGGTCGAAGCGCACGTGGGGGAGGATGCGCTCCAACCAGCCGGGGAGCCACCAGTTCCGGTCGCCCAGCAGGCCCATGAGGGACGGCACGAGCATCATCCGCACCACCGTGGCGTCGAGGAGCACGGCCACGGCCAGGGTGACGCCGAGCTCGGTGGGCGGGATGGGGCCGGTCACACCGAAGGCCACGAACACCACGATCATCACCAGTGCGGCGTTGGTGATCGGGCGACCGGTGCGGGCGATGCCCTCGCGGATCGCGAGCGCGGTGTCGCCCGTGGCCTCGTAGCGCTCGCGGATCGCCGCTAGCAGGAAGAGCTGGTAGTCCATCGACAGGCCGAAGAGGAGGGCGAAGAAGAACAGCGGCGCCCAGGCGTCGACGAAGCCCTGGTGCTCGATCCCTATCAATCCGGCACCGAACCCGTGTTGGAACACGAGCGCCGCGAAGCCGAAGCTCGCACCCACGCTGACCAGGTTCAACAGGACGGACGACAGCGCGATCACGAGGCTGCGGAAGACCACGAGGAGCAACAGGAACGCAACGGTCATGATCAGCCCGATGGCCAACGGTGCCCGGCCGAGGAGCACGCCGGTGAGGTCGTGGTTCTGCGCGGCGGGCCCGCCCACCAGGGCGGCGGGCACCGCATCGCCGATGTCGGTGCGGAGGCGGCTGACCAGGGCCGACGTCTCGCTGTCGTCCACCGCGGTCGTCGGTGTGATCCGAACCACGGTGCGACCTGTGGGTGCCGGCTCGGCGACGACGCGTGCGTCGGCGACGCCGGTGTCCGCGGCGGCGAGGGCGACGACCGTCTCGGCGTCGGCAGCCGGGACGGTGACGAACAGCGGGGCGGCCGCACCAGGGCCGAAGGCGTCGACCACCAACTCGTAGCCGTCCCGGCTCGAGCGTCCCTCGTCGACGACGCGTGCCCCCGGCATCCCGAGCCGCAGCCCGAGCGCGGGGGAGGCGAGCAGGAGGAGCAGCACCAGGCCGGCGGCGAGCGTCGCACCGGGTCGCCGGAGCGCGACACCGGTCCAGCGGGCCCAGCGGCCCTCGGCGGCCCGGTCGGGATCGGCGTGGCCACGGGCGACGAGCACGCGGTCACCCAGGGCCACGAGCACCGCGGGCAGCAGGGTCAGCGAAGCGGTCGCGGTGGCCACCACCGACAGCATCATGCCGATCGCCATGGCGCGGAACACCATGACGGGCACCACCAGGACGGCGGCGAGGGACAGCACGACGGTCAGCGCCGAGAGGAACACCGCCTTGCCCGAGGTGGAGAGCGTGGCGGTCATCGCGTCGACGGGGTCGAGGCCGTCCTCGCGCTCCTCGCGGTACCGGGACACGATGAACAGGCTGTAGTCGATGCCGACGGCCAGTCCGATCATCATGGAGAAGTTCATCGACCACACCGACATGGGCGTGACCGCGGTGAGCAGGTGGAGCGCCGCGAACCCCACCGCGATGCCGGCGAGCGCGAGGAGGAGCGGCAGCCCGGCGGCCACCGCCGAGCCGAAGGCGACCAGCAGCAGGACGATCGTGGGCAGCCCCGAAACGAGCTCGGCGAGATGGAGGGCTTCCTCGTTCGACTTGTTGAAGTCGCTCCACACCGGCCACTCGCCCGTGACCTCGACGCGAGCGCCGGCGGGAACGTCGAGGGTGCCCACATACGCGATCAGGTCACCGGCGGACTCGGGCCGGTCGGCGTCCTCGTCAGCCCGCACCGCAACCGGCACCAGGGCCGTGCGGCCGTCGGGCGAGATGAGCCCCGACTCCGGCGGGGCCGAAAGAGGGTCGACGACGGTCGCCGCACCCGGGGCCCCGTCGAGGCTCGCCACCACGGCGGCCAGTCCGTCGGGGCTCGCCGAGATCGGCGCGCCCTGCCGGTAGACGACCACCGCGGCCTCGGCCCCGAGCGTGGGGAAGTCACGGCGCAGCTCGTCGCGCACGACCTGCGCCGTCGAGCCCTGTGCCTCCCACCCGGCCCCGGACAGGGCACCCGACAAGGTGAGGGCCAGCGGGGCCGCGGCGAGGACGACGCCGAGCCAGATGAGCATCACCGCCCGGCGGTGGTTCACCGACAGGCGTGCCAGGCCCGCGAACCAGCCGCGTCGCAGCGGGCCATCGGGAACGGGAAGGTGGATGTCGTCGGTCCGGCGGTCGTCGAGCAGGCTCACGTCGAGGCTCCTTGGGGGGTCGTGACGAAGTCGCCACTATACCCCCGGGGGTATCGGTCTCGCACCCTCGCGCGCCGGGGCCCTCGCGCCGCCGAGCGGGTCAGAGGGACTGGACGGGAATGATCTGGCGGCAGCCGCCGCCGGGGGTGTCGCTGTCCTGGTCGGCCGCGACGAGCCAGACGCGACGACCGACGGCCGGGGCCGTCTCGACGTAGACGAGCCCCGCTGCGCCGCCGACCGAGGCCCGGCCGAGCAGCATGACCGGCACGGCGAAGTCGTCCCGGCAGGGCTCGTCGGCGGCGAGGTCGCGGGCGCCGGACGCGAGCTCGAGCCGGACACGAGTGACCAGGGCGGCGGCTTCGGTGAACCGGCCGAGGTCGGGGAGCGTGGCGCCGAGGGCGGACTCGGCCCCATTGGCCGTATCGGCCGAATCGGCGGCCGGGGCCTCTGCAACGGTGGATGCCGGGCCAGCCACGGCGGCACCAGCCGCGGGCGGAACCGGGCCGGTCTCGGGCTCGAGCGGCTCGGTGGCATCGGCGCCGGTGGCGCCGCTCGATTCGAACGCGGCCCGGTCGGTGGCGGCGACCTCGTCGTCCCCGCCTCCTTCGCCCGGGTCGGCCGCTCTCGTCAGGAACGCGGCGACCGCTACGAGCAGGACGACGACCGCGGCGGCGGAGAGCACCGCGACGTGACGCGGTCGGTGGTGCCGGCGCGCCCGGGCCGCAGCGAGGTCGATCGGGGGGCCCGCGGGTGGAGATTGGGGTGGAGTTGCGGGTGGAGGTGCGGGTGGTCCCGCCATGCCGGCCGGCACCGCCTCGCCCAGGGCCCGGGTCAGGTGCGCCTCGCGGACCGCGCGGTCGACCGGTGCCACCGGGGCGCCCACGGCGTCGGCGACCGAGCGGAACCGGGCGAGCCGAGCGGTGAGGACCGGGTCGGCCGCGACCCGCTCGACCTCGTCGGGGCTGGCGACACCGTCGAGGACGGCGGACACGACCAGGTCGTCCGGGGTGGGCTCGAAGTCACTCATGGGGTGCCCCTATGACGTCCTGTCGGTGTCCCCTGGTTCCCGGCGCCGGCGATTCCGGCTCCGGGGCGAGGCGCTCGGCGAGGGCGGCACGACCCCGGGCGATGCGCGAGCGGACCGTGCCGGCGGGGATGTCGAGCGTCGCGGCGATCTCTGCGTAGTCGAGTTGGCACAGGTCGCGCAGCACGACGGCGGCGCGGAACTCGGGGGGCAGGGTGGCCAGGGCGTCGTCGATGGCCATGCGGTCGGCAACCGTCTCGTCGATCGGCACCGGGTCGTGGGCCGTGGGCCGGGTGCCGCCACCGCCATGACTACTGCCGAGACCACCGTCGTCGGCGGAAGGTTCGGTGGGTGTGGGTCGACGCCCCCGGCGGCGGAGCTCGTCGAGGCAGGCGTTGGTGGCCACGCGGTAGGACCAGGTGGTGAACGCCGCCCGCCCGTCGAAGCGCGGCAGGCCCCGCACGATGGCCAGGACGGCTTCCTGGGTGGCATCGTCCGCGTCGGCGGCGTTGCCGGCCAGTCGTCGGCAGATGGCGTGCACGCGGTCGTAGTGCCGTCGCAGCAACGCGTCGAGCGCGGCCCGGTCGCCCGCCTGCGCCGCTGCGACGAGGCCGCCGTCGTCGGCCGCTGGGGTCATGCCGAGACGGCGATGTCGGAGATCTCGGCCCTTCCGTTCTCCGGGAGCCGCGTGATCCAGACCAGGATCTCGGCGCCGTTGCTCCCGGCCAGGTCGAAGGTCGTGGCCCCCGCCGCGAGGTCGCCGACGGCGACGGGCTCACCCCAGCCGGCCAGGTCGGCGGCGGCCTGGCCGGCCACGTAGACCTCGGCCGACCAGCCCGGGCTCGGCGAGGTGACCGTGATTGTGTCGAGGTCGGCAGCCGCGTCGAGCGAGACGACCAGTCCGACCCCGTCCTTCAGTCCGCCGAATTCGGGGGTGGTGTAGGTCTCGGTGACCCAGGCCGAATCGGGGTCGCCGTCGATGGCCAGCGGCGCCGCGCTGTCGTTCTCGGCCCGGTCGCCCTGGGGGTCGAACGGCGCGACCTGGGTGACGGTGAGCGGGGTCGTCGCCGGGGGCGCAGTGCTGTCGGGCTGGGTCGTGTCGCTCCCGCCGATGATCCCCCGGTCGGCCAACGTGTTGCCGATGAGCATGCCGGCGACGGCCAGCGCGGCAGCCACGAAGATCACGACCAGGGCCGGGAAGAGCACCCCCCGCTCCTTCTGCACGAAGGGCGTGGCCGGGGCCTGGGCCGGGGGGTCCGCCGTCACGGCGGCCGGCGTGCCGCTCGGGGGGGTGACCGCAGCCACCGCGGTGTGGTCGGCGCCGACCTGCTCGGCGAACGCGTCGGGCCCCGTGTCGCCGAGGTCGGCGGCCCGGAGGGCGGCGCGGAGCTCGGCAGCGCTGTCGTAGCGGTCGTCCGGACGCCGGGCGAGGGCCCTCATGACCACGTCGTCGAGCTCGCGGGGCAGGTCGGCACGCACCTGCCGGGGCCGGGGCGGATCGGCGTGCAGGCGGGCGAGCGCGGTGGCCACGTCGGTGTCGGCGTCGAACGGTGGGCGTGCGCAGAGCATCTCGTAGAGCACGACGCCGAGCGAGTAGACGTCGGTGCGGGCGTCGACCGGACGGCCCTCCACCTGCTCGGGGGACAGGTACTTGGCTGTCCCGAGCATCGTGCCCTCCTTGGTGTGGTCGCCGCCCTCGTCGAGCTTGGCGATGCCGAAGTCGGCCACCATGACGCGGTCGTCGTCGCACAGGAGGATGTTGGCCGGCTTGATGTCCCGGTGGACGAGGCGTGACTGGTGGGCGACGGCGAGCGCGTCGGCCACCTGGGCGCCGATGCGAACCACTTCGGCCGGCGGTAGTCCGTCGTTGCGGTCGAGCTTCTGGCGCAGGGTGATCCCGTGCACGAGCTCCATCACGATGGCCTCCATGCCCTCGCCGGAGTACGTGTCGAAGATCGACACGATGGCGGGGTGCGCCAGCCGGGCGGCGGCGATGGCCTCACGCCGGAACCGGTCCACGAAGGAGCGGTCCTCCGCGAGGTGGGCGTGGAGGAGCTTCACGGCCACCCGGCGGTCGAGCACGAGGTCGGTGGCCTCCCAGACCTGGGCCATGCCACCGGTGGCGATGAGTCGCTCGAACCGGTAGCGGTCGGCCAGCAGCGTGCCCACGAGGTCGGCACGGCTGGCCGGGCGCGGGGGGGAGGGCGAGTCGGTCACGGCCTCGCGAGGCTACCTACTGCCACTGCACGGCCGAAGGCAACCCCCACGCCGCGTCGTGGCGCAGGATCGTCGCGCTCGACGACCTTGGGGAAGGGATCGGGCTGCGGCGGGGCCCAGCTCGTGCGAGGGTCGGGGGTCAGGCCTTCTGGCGGAAGCCGATGCCGATGACGCCGGGGCCGGCGTGGGTGCCGATCACCGGACCGATCTTGCCGATGAAGAGGTCGTCACGCGAGTACCGGGGCGCCAACATGTCGACGAACTCGTCGAAGTCGGGGGCCATGCCGTTCAGCACCACCAGGTCCTCGACGTCGTCGGCGAGCGCCCGGTCGCGCATCCACCCGATGGCCTTCTTGCGGGTGCGCTGCTTCGACGCCTCCTCGACCTTCCCGTGGGAGATCTCGAGGATCGGCTTGATGGCGAGCATGTTGCCGAGCAGTGCCTGGGCGTTGCCGATGCGACCGCCCTTCTTCAGGTTCTCGAGGGTGTTGAGTGCGCCGAAGATCTTGGTGCGGGGCGCCCGCTCCTCGAGGTCGGCCACGATCTGGTCGGCGCTGGTGCCGGCCTCGGCCGCCTCGGCCGCCTCGATGCAGGCCATGCCGATGGCGCCGCTGACCGATTGGGTGTCGACCACGCGCACGTCGATGTCGGGGGCCACCATCTTGGCGGCCTGCTGGGCCGACTCCATGGTGGCCGAGAGCCCCGACGCGAGGTTGACGCAGATCACCACGTCGGCACCGGCGGCCGCCTGCTTCTCGAAGGCCTGCTGGAACTTGCCCGGTGCGGGAGCAGACGTCTCGGGCAGGGCCTCGTGGCTGGCGAGCTTGTCGTAGAACGACTCCACGTCGAGCTCGAAGCGGTCGACGTACTCCTCGTCGCCGAAACGGATGTTCAGGGGGACGATCTCGATGCCGTGCCGCTCGACGACGTCATCGGGAAGGTCGCAGGCGCTGTCGGTGACGATTCGGATGTTCATGGGTTCTCCCTCGGGCCCGCGGACGACGCACAGGCTACTTGCTGCCGCTGGGGCGGATCGGAGCGGCTCATTCGAGGGCCCCACCCGCCTCCTCCGCGGCGACGAGCTTTCGGGCCCGACGGACGCGGCGGAAGTGGCTGGCCCACCAGACGGCGAGAAAGGCGCCCGCACCGGCGGAGAGCACGAGGCCGACGTTGGACACCGCCGTGGAGCGAACCGTGAACTTCGAGGTCGCCACGAGGAGCACACCGTCGGGTGAGGTGACGGTGACGTTGAAGGGGAAGGTGCCGGAGCTCCGGGCGCGGACGTCGATCTCGAGGGGGGTGATGCTGCTCCGGGGTAGGTCCACGACCACCGTGTCGCCCTCGGGGAACTCGAGCTTCCCGCTGCTGAACGCGAGGCGCACGCTTACGTCGTAGAGGTTCTCGTTGGAGAGGTTGAGGGGGATCCGCCCATTCCTCGAGGTGAGGGTGACGGTTTGCCGATCGGGCGCCCGGACGGCGGCAGTGGCCCCACTGGTCTGGCGGCCGATGGCGGTGAGGTACGCCTGGCGCTGCGAGCGGTCGAAGTCCGCGGAGCCCGACACGAGCATGCGACGTTGCATCGAGGCGGTGCGCGGGTTGTCCCTGCCGGCGAAGCTGGCGAAGCCGTGGGTGGTGAGCCGGGTGAGGCTCAGGGCCCCGGGGTACCCGCCGAGGGTCGGGCTCTCGGCGGGGACGAGGGTCCGCACGAGGGTCGGGCCGTCGGGGTCGTTCTCACCGCCGGCGGTGGCCGCCGGCACCCGCGCGAAGAGCTGGTCGATGGTGACCGGCGCGATGATCCCGGGGGTCTCGAGGGCCCCGAGCAGGGTGTCGAGGAACGACGCGTCCGGCTCCCAGACGCGGGGAAGGGTGAGGGTGACCCCCCGCGTGAGGTTCGGGCGGTCGAAGTAGAGGACCGCCAGGTCGGCGAGGAGCGTCGAGGCATCGAGCACCGGGTCGTCGGTCGGGTCGAGACGGGCGCGGAGGCCCGTGTCGGCCGCGGCGGCCCGTTGGGTCTGACCGAAGCTGTCCTGGACCTCGAAGGTCTGGCCGAGCGTGACCGGGAAGGCGGACTCGTCGAGGGGGGCGAGGGCCTCGGCGGGGATGACCACCTGGTCGGTGCCGAGCTCTCTGAGGCGGGTGAGCGCCTCGGGGGTGATGGTGTCGTCGACGACCGCGGTGCGCCGGTCGGGTCGGTCGACGAGGTGATCGGCCAGGGTGTCGTCGCCGGCGGCGACCTGTCGGGCGAGGTCGTCCTGCATCCCGGCCGCGACCCACGCGGCGAGGTCGAGGGGGACATAGGACGACGAGAGGACCTGGCGCCCTTCGACGGCGCGGCGCAGGCGCGCGAGGCGCGGGCCGCCGGCGAGTGTGGCCACCGTGTCGGGCGTGGGGATCACGGTGAGCGGCACGTCCGGGTGTTCGGTGAGGGCATCCAACAGGGTGCCGAGGCGCTCGCTGCCGGCCGGGTCGCGGCGGCGGCCACCGCTGGGGCCGGTGCCCGGGCCGCTGTCGACCGGCATCATCACCGACAGGTTGAGCGGGGGGGCCGCCGAGTCGGGACCGGTGCCGGTGTCGGGACCGGGGTCGGGGTCGGGGTCGGGCAGGCGCACCAGGTGGGTGACGAGACGGTCGAGCGGGGTGCCGTCGGCCGACCGGAGGCTGACCTCCACGGGGTAGACACCGGCCGTGTCGATGGGCGCGGCGACGGTCCCGGGGCCGGCCGTCCCGTCGGTGGCGAACCGGGCCCTGACCACGCCCTTGTCGCCGCTGGTGGTCATCGTCAGTGGGCCGGTGTCGGCGAGGGGGGCTCCCAGGCCCTCGCCGGCGACCTCGTCGTCGAAGTCGGACCGCGACCCGGTGGCCTCGTAGATGACGGCCTGCACCACCTCGTCGCCGCGTGGGGCCCCGGGTATGGCCACCTGGAGGTCGAAGGGCCCACCGGCGCTCACCCACGGGGTCTGGCGCCGGAGCAGGAGGTGCGGGACCGCGGAGCCGCCGCCGGCCTGGTCGGGGGCCGCGGCCGCCGCCATCGGGCCGCCCGCCCCGCACGTGGCGACCAGGGCCACGAGCAACCAGCCGGCGGCCCGCCTCACGCGTCGCCGCACGGTTCGGCGCAGGGTTCGGCGCACAGGGACATCGCCAGCACGGCGAGGCCACCGGGTTGACGCTCGAACCCGGCCCGCTCGTAGAGGCCCAGGGCGGCGTCGTTGGCCTCCTGGGTGTTGACGAGCACGCGCCTGACCCTGCGGCGGTCGAGCCACCGGATGCCGTCGAGCAGGAGCACGCGGCCGACGCCGGCGCCCTGCCACGCCGGCGACACGGCCAGGCGCTGGATGTACCCCCGATGCGACGCCCGGCCCACGATGGAGTAGCCCGCGATGCCGCCGCCCTGGTCGGTAGCGACGCGGAAGCGCGCCGACGGGGTGGCGCCGAGCGCGTCGGCGAGCCCGGCGTGGTCGAGCCGCCAGAAGGGGTCGAAGGCCCGGTGGTCGAGGGCGAGCACGGCCTCGTGGTCCCCGCGCCGGGCACGCCGGAGGCGCACGCCCGTGGGCGGCGCGGGGGACGTGTCGGCCGGCAGGTGTCGGGCGAGGAGGTGAAGCCGCTCGCGCACCTCGAACCCGAGGGTGAGGAATGCGGCCTGTTCGAGCGGCCCGAGGGCCGCGGTGACGGCGGACTCGTAGCCACGGCCCACCGCGACGTCGACCACCCGCTGCAGGTCGTCGACCGAGCACAGCGTGGTGCCGCTGACCGGTGCCAGGTAGGCCACACGGTGGTCGCCGCGCCAGGGGCCGATGCGCAGGTGGCCGTCCCGGCCACGGAGCACCTCCGCGCGTGAGGTGCGTCGGGCGCGTGGCGCACGTGGGGTGGGACGGAGGGACGGCTCGGTCGGCCCCTTCGCGGGGGGGACGGGATGGCGGGAGGAGGGGCGGTGCACGACCCCGCGAGGATACGGCTGGGGGCGGGGTGAAGGGGGGGCGGTACCGTGATCGACGTGACGGTCCTGTTCGCCACGCATCCCCGGTTCGTGGCCCATGACACGGGCGCGGGCCACCCCGAGCGGCCCGAGCGGTTGCGGGCGGTGCAACTCGGTGCCGAGGCGCCGGCTCTGGGCGACGCCCTCGTCGAGCTGACGCCGCGGCCCGCCACCCGAGCCGAGCTCGAGGCGGTGCACCCCGGTCGGTATCTCGACCGCATCGAGGCGTTCTGCCGGCAGGGCGGCGGCTACGTCGACGGCGACACGGTGGTCGGGCCCGAGTCCTACGAAGCGGCCACCCTCGCCGCGGGGGCCGGGCTCACGGCCATCGAGGCGCTCGACCGCGGTGACGCCGGCGCCACGAGCGCGTTCCTCGCCGTCCGCCCGCCCGGCCATCACGCGCGGGCAGGCCAGGCGATGGGCTTCTGCCTCGTCAACAACGTGGCGGTGGCCGCGGCCGCGTTGGCCGGGCGGGGCGAGCGGGTGCTGGTGGTCGACTACGACGTGCATCACGGCAACGGCACCCAGGAGATCTTCTACGAGGACCCGCGGGTCCTGTACGTGTCGTTCCACGAGTGGCCCCTGTACCCGGGCACCGGGGCCCTCGACGAGTCCGGTGCCGGCGCCGGCGCGGGCACGACGGTGAACTTCCCGCTGCCGGCCGGTGCGACCGGCGACGTCTACCGGGCCGCGATCGACGATGTCCTGGCGCCACTGGTGGCCGACTGGTCGCCCACCTGGCTGCTGGTGTCGGCCGGGTTCGACGCCCATCGGGCCGACCCCCTCGCCGGCCTCGACCTCGCCGCCGGCGACTTCGCCGACATCACCGCCGAGCTGTTGGCCTTCGTCCCCGAGGGCCGCCGGATCGTCTTCCTCGAGGGCGGCTACGACCTGGGGGCCCTCGAGATGTCGACCACGGCCTGCCTGGGCGCCATGGCGGGCATCGACCTGCGCCCCGAGCCGGCGACCTCGGGTGGCCCGGGCCACCGGGTCGTCGCCGCGGCCGCCGAGCGCCTCGCCGGCGCCCGTGACGCTGGTTGAGCCGGTGATTCCCGAGCGGCTGACGGCCGTGCTCGACGACGCCCGTCCCCTCGCCGAGCGGTTCACGGCGGCCGGCCACCGGATCTACCTGGTCGGCGGGGTGGTGCGCGACCTGCTGTTGGACCGTGGGCTGACGGCGACCGACGACATCGATCTCACCACCGACGCGCTGCCGGCGCAGACGAAGGCCCTCGTCTCTGGATGGGCGGATGCGGTGTGGGCCCAGGGCGAGCGGTTCGGCACGATCGGCTGTAATCGCGACGGCCGCGAGTTCGAGATCACCACCCATCGGGCCGACGCCTACTCGCCCGACTCGCGCAAGCCCGACGTGGTCTTCGCCGATGCCGTCGAAGCCGACCTCTCGCGCCGCGACTTCACGGTCAACGCCATGGCGCTGTCGCTGCCCGACCCGGTGCTCATCGACCCCTTCGACGGGGCCGCCGACCTGGCCGCCGGCCGCCTGCGCACCCCGCTGGCGCCCGAGGTCTCGTTCAGCGACGACCCGCTGCGCATGATGCGGGCGGCCCGGTTCCTGGCGGGCTACGGGCTGATGCCCGACCCCGACCTGGTGGCCGCGGTGCGGTCGCTGGCGGCCCGGCTCGAGATCGTCGCCCCCGAGCGCATCCGCCTCGAGCTCGACAAGTTGTTGGTGGTCGACGATCCCAGCCCCGGGCTGTGGTTCCTGGTCGACACGGGCCTCGCCGACGAGTTCCTGCCCGAGCTGCCGGCCATGCGCCTCGAGCAGGACCCCATCCACCACCACAAGGACGTCCTGGCGCACACGTTCGCGGTCGTGGCCAAGACCCGGCCGGCCAAGCTGGTGCGCCTGGCGGCCTTGATGCACGACGTGGGCAAGCCCAAGACCCGCTCGTTCGCCGGGGGCGGTGTGAGCTTCCACCACCACGAGGTGGTGGGCGCCCGCATGGCACGCGAGCGGCTCACCGCCCTGCGGTACCCGAACGACGAGATCGACGACGTGGTGCAACTGGTGTACCTGCACCTTCGCTTCCACACCTACGGCATGGGCTGGACCGACAGCGCCGTCCGCCGCTTCGTGCGCGATGCGGGCCACCTGCTCGACGAGCTCATCGAGCTCACCCGGTGCGACTGCACCACCCGCAACGAGCGCAAGGCCCGGATGCTCTCGCAGCGCATGGACGATCTCGAGGACCGCATCGCCGCCCTCCGCGACCAGGAGGAGCTGGCGGCCATGCGCCCCGACCTCGACGGCCGCCAGGTGATGGACCACCTCGGCGTGGCGCCCGGCCGCTGGGTCGGCGAGGCCCTCGAGCACCTGCTCGAGCTGCGACTCGACGAGGGCCCGCTCGGCGAGGACGAGGCCTTCCGCCGCCTCGACGCGTGGTGGGCCGCCCGCGACGCTTGACGCGCCCCCCGTCGCCCCGCGCGGGCGCCGGGCGGCGGGGGAGTCGGCGAGTGCGACCTTCCGCACGGTGTGGAGCGGCAGGATGAGGTGGCCTGCCCGTCGACAAGCGTGCCGGTGAGCTCGGGGGTGGAGGTCGTAGCCGTTTCGGTTCAAGAATTGAAGCGTGGCGGGCACCGCGGTGCGCTTGTTGCCATCGATGAAGGCGTGGTTGCGAGCGAGGCCGAACAGCAGCGTGGCAGCGTTCGCCTCGATGGTCGGGTAGAACTCCTCCCCACCGAAACTCGACCGAAGGCGAGCCATCGTGAGGCACCAGCGTGCCGCTGCGAGGGCCCACTCCGACGCGCCGGAGGAGACCCTCACGGAGATCCTCCTGACGAGACTCGACGCGCAAGCACAAGTCCGACTTTTCAATCGGTTCGAGGAGTCGCGGTTCACCGGGGCGGACTGGCTTTGGTGGTGGACCGATGGCCACGAATGGTTCGGATCGCTCGTCCAGGCCAAGCGCATGAAGGCCGGGCGCCGAGCCTATGACTTCGGCTACACGCCCCGGCCGAGCACCTCAAACCCTCATCCCGTTCCACAGGTCGAGCGTCTCCTCCGTACGGCTCGCCAACTCGACGTACCCGCTGTGTATGCGCTGTACAACGCCGGCGAGCTCCCCCGAGGCGCGCAGGGACGCTGCACCGAACGCCCCGGGTACGAGACACCGCACACCAGGCTCCAGGTCGCTTACCTTCCGGCCCTGATCGCCGACCACCTGAACCGGATGAAACGCTCGTCGGCGGTCGACGTCCTGCCGTGGTCGTCGCCGATCGAGTGCATCGCGTGTCCCCGACGCGACCGAAGTGTCCTTCCCATCGGGGTCGATCGATTCAAGCAACCTGACCTTGTCCGGTTCCTGCTGGAGGCCACCCATCCCCTGCCCCGCCGCGTGGCCAAGGCGCTGCTCGACCCCATTGCGGTGCTTCGACTGAGCCAGTACTGGGACGCTCGGCCGGTGGACGCGGCAGACGAGATCCGCGGCATCGGCGCCGCAGATCGCACTGGCAGCGTCTTCCGTCGGCTTCCGCTCGATCAGGGGCACCTGTCCGAGCCCTACGTCGAGCACGTTCTTCGTGGTCTACGCAGCGAGCCACCCGAGTACCTTGGCGCGCTGCTCGACGGGATGCCACCAGAGGAGCTCGGTGACACTTTCCGTGGCGTCCGCGGCGTCGTGGTCGTGTCGGACGGCTGAGTCACGGCCATCGACGCGGACTATCCCAGGTAACCCTGCTTTCGCATCGACGCTGTCACCGTCTTGCGTCCCGCTTCGTACCCGCTGTTGCGCATGAGTCGCTGTACGGCGGCGATGCTCAGGCGCTGGCCGGCCGCGCTGAGTTGCCGAACCGCTCTGGCGTAACGCATGTGTTACGCCTATCCTGGGTGTCATGACCGAGGGGCAGACCGGCGCCGAGCGCTACTTCGCTGAGCGGATGGACGATCCTGAGTACCGGGATGCCTACCGTCAGGCCCGTGAGCGGATCGACCAGATCGACGCCGTCATCCGTGCCCTCGATGAGCGCCGAACCGAGTTGGACCTCACGAAGGCGGAGCTCGCGAGGAGGGCCGGCGTGAAGCCGGAGGCGATACGCCGGTTGTTCTCGTCGGAGCGACCGAATCCGACGTTGTCGACCCTGGTCGCGCTTGCTGGGGCGTTGGACCTCGAGTTCATGCCCGAGCCGAGGGCATCAGCGGTGCCTACTCGAGCACAGTCCGGCGCTTCCGGAACTCGTCGCCGTAGCGCATGACGCGGCGATAGTCACGAGGGTTCGCCGCCTGGCGGCGTGGCTTCGTGAGGCCATCGATGCAAACGATGCTTGAACCGCCGAGGTCATCGGCGTCGCGTTCGAGGATGCAGAACAGCCGGTGGTTCTTGCCGTCCCCCTGCACCCGGACTTCGTAGAACCCGGCCATGTCGTCGTGCATGGCCTCCCACTTGCCGCCTCCCGAGAACGATGGCGGTGGCGCGGAAGCAACGGCGTCGAGGACAGCTTGAATTTCGGCGGCCACCTTCGTGGGTAGTTCGTCGAGGAACTCCACGGCCGGGACGGTTCGCGCCTTGTCATCCTTGATGTGGCGTCGGAAGAACTGGATCTTCCACCGCTCTCGGCTCGTCGCACCCCCGGCGGCCATCACCTACTCCGGGTCCTCGGAGTTGCGATCAGCGATCGGCGCGGGTGCCAGCGTGGCGGCGAGTTGCTCAAGGCTCGAGACAACCTCACCCACGGTCGCAAACACGCCGGCCGGCAGGGGTCGGTCGGCCCACACCTCGAACAGGATCGTCCCGCCGTCAATCGCCCACGTCTGGCGAACCACTGGCGCGCCCGTCTGCTCGGGCAGGTCGTGCCTGGGGACAGCACCTCGGACCGCAGCTTCACCGGGTGGGGTGTTGGCGCCTCCGGCTCGGACCGGGCTCTCCGAGCCCAAGAGCACGACGTCGCCGGCCTCGGAGAGTTCGGCGAGGCCAGCGACGACGGCGCTGTCGATGAACGAATCGACGAACTTGTCTGCCGAGCTGGGCGAGACTCCGAGATCGTGCACGGCGCGGCTTGCGAGCCTGGCCCGTTCGAGGGCCTGCCCCATGGCCATTTCCTCATACAACTGCCGCATCACGGCGCAGCTCTCGAAAGCGTCCCTCAGTGCCTGACGTTCTGTTTCTGACGACTCAGGTAGGGCGATCCGTCTTGCGGTCTCGGTCAGTGACACGGTTTCGCCGCGACCCGTCACGAGGTTCCAGTCGCGGAAGGCCGCCATCCGCTGACGGAACGCTCCACTGTTGGTGGTGCTATGGCCCATATAGGAGGCGAACGCGGCAGTGGTGTGTTCAAAGCCGTACTTCCCTGCGTCCTTGAGGATGCGAGCGGCCTCCGCCAGCGAAACCACTGGGAACCCGGTGCCCCGCTTGCGTCGGGGGGTGACGCTGTCGTTGCCTTGGTCGGTCATCGGAGTCTCCAGTCCACTCAGTTAGCACAGTATAATCGCCCGTCCGGACGTTCAACCGTAATAGTTATCCTAAATTACTGTCCGGACTGATCTAGGCTGCGGGAGCGGGGCGACGCCAGTCTGTTGATCATGCCGGCGACGGTGCCGATCGACGCGGCGCCGGTGTCGTCCGAGCTCACGCACTACCTCGAGGACGGGTGGACGCCGGTGATCGAGACCGACGTGGATGGGCCCAACGCGCTGCCGCTGCGGGTCGACCGCGACAACCCGGGCACGCTTGGCCGCTACTCGGCGGCTCGCCGGGTGGCCCGCACGATCGCCTTCTTCTCTTTGGCCGGGCTCGGCGCCCATCCAGGCGGCCGCCAACCGGGGGATCGACGACCGCCGGGTGAAGCTCGGCTGCGCCTCTACGTCGACGGGCAGCGGTACTGGTACTCGCTGCAACCCAACGTCACCCGCCTGGCGCATGTCTCCCGCTCCTGTTCGCTGCGCTCACGGGCCGCTCGGGCCACCGCTTCGCTCAGGACCGGGCCCAGTCGGACTTCGGCGACGACCAGGTGGACGAGGAGATCCGCCGCCGGCTCGGCGCCCAGGCCAACCAGCGGGGCGACTTCACCAGGGTGCACGCCGCCCCCCGCAGCCCCGCCGATGTGCCCGACGAGGCCGAGGTGCGCCTCGTGGTGCTGGGCCCCGAGTTCTCGCACTCGTCGAAGTCCGACGACAGCCCCGCCCGCACCGCCGCCGAGCGATTCCTCACCGAACGGGCATCGGGCGACCGCACCTACCGCAACATGTTGGTGTTCTGCTGCGCCGACACGCCCCGGCTGGTCGATCTGCGCTCGGCGGTGCGCGACAAGCTGGCATGGGACTCGATCCTGTCCGACTTCAAGGCAGACGCCCTGACGCTCGACGGGTTCCAGCAGCGCCAGACCGAGAAGAAGGTGGCCGACTCCGACGAGGTGGTGGTCCAACGGATCGCCGAGACGTTCGTGTGGCTGCTGACCGCCGAGCAATCCCCCGAGGACCCCACCGGACCCGTCCGCTGGGACGAGACCCGGGTGAGCGGCCAGGACGCCCTCGCGGTGCGGGTGTCGAAGAAGCTGAAGGGCGACGAGGGGATGATCACCGAGTACTCGGGTGCCCGCCTGCGCATGGACCTCGACCGGGTGCCGCTGTGGCGGGGCGACCACGTGGGCGTGCGCCAGCTCTGGGACGACTACGCCCAGTACCTGTACCTGCCCCGCCTGGCCACCTCGGCCGTGCTGCTCGACGCCATACGTGACGGCGTGGCCTCGATGTCGTGGTCGTCCGACACCTTCGCCTACGCCGCCGCGTTCGACGACGAGGCCGGCCGCTACGTCGACCTCGTCGGCGGCGAGCACCCCTCGGTGCTGCTCGATGCGGCGGCAGTCGTGATCAAGCCCGAAGTGGCGAGCGTTCAGCTGAACGCCGATCGCACCGAGAGTGAGGGCGAGTCGGACGAGACCACCGACGGTGAGCGTTCAACGGAACGTTTTGGGTCTGAGGGTGACGGCGGCAGCGCAAAGGACGCGAAGGGCGACCCGACCCGCTTCTACGGCCGCAAGACCCTCGACGTCCTCCGCCTGGGCCGGGACACCGGCGACATCTACGAAGCCATCGTCAACCAACTAGCCAAAGCCGGCGACGACGTGACCGTCACCATCGAGATCTGTCAGCCGACGACGGTGAACACCGGCCCGGGAGGTGGCGAGTCCGGCGCCCATCGCGGACCGGCGGGCTGAGGGTCGAACTCCAGCGAGGTGACCGAGACGTTCGGTAAGGTCTTCGTCAGGCGAACTGGGGGGACACAGATGGACTTGGGGGCGCACCCGTATCGGAACCAGATCCGGTTGCTGCTGGGCACTGCGCTCGTGATGTTCGTCTTCACGGTGGTTATCGGCATCCTGAACGGGACGGACCTGGTCGACTTCGACCGCAAGGTGCTGCTGACCCACGTGCACATCGGGACGCTGGCGTGGATCACGCTGTCGGTCTTCGCGTCGACGCTCTGGCTGTTCGTCGACCGGCCACTGGAACGCGCATCGGGCGGCTGGGCCCGTGTCGGGCCGCCGCTCGCCGCCGTGGCCATCGTCGCCTACGACCTCACCTTCCTCGCCACGACTGGCTACGTGCGGCCGGTGCTGGGATCGGTGGTGGCGCTCATCATCATCGGCTGGTTCGTGTGGGCGGTGGCCCAGGCCCGAGGCGCCGAGGTCAGCGTGCCGCAGTGGGGCCTGCTGGCCGCGCTGGCCACGTCGGTGACCGGCGGCATCCTCGGCGTGTTGTACGGCATCCTCATCGCCAGCGGCGGTGATGCCAAGGTGCTGCCCAAGGGCGGTGAGGACGCCCACCCGGCCACCATGGTGGTCGGCTTCCTGGTGCCGGTGGGAATGGCCGTGGTCGAGTGGTGGCTGCGGCCCGACGAGGCCCGCCTCAAGGCCACCCGGGCCGGCTTCTGGCAGATGGCCCTGCTGTTCCTGGGTGGCTTCACACTGATGCTGGGCGTGCTGTTGGACGCGGTGCCGCTGATCACCCTGAACCTGCCGTTCGAGATCGTCGCCGTCGGCATCTTCCTGCGCCGCAACTGGGAATCGTTGCGGTCGGTCGGCTGGGGCGAGGGCCGCCCGTCGCCGTTCCTGGCTGCGTCGACCGTCGCCATCGTGTGGAACCTGGGCATGTTGGTGTACCTGATCTCGAAGTACGCCGATGACTTCGACCTGGCGCCGACCCGCCTGCTGCTGGCCCTCGACCACGTGATGTTCGTGGGGGTGCTCACGAATGCCTTGTTCGCCCAGCTCCGGGTTGCCACCGCCACGAGGGCCGACATCGCCCCATGGGCCGACCGGGTGGTGTTCGTCCTGGTCAACGTGGGACTCGCCGGCTTCTGGTTCGGCCTGGTCCTCGACGAGGCGTGGCCCAAGCGCTCGTTCACGCCGCTGATGGGCGTGGGCGTCCTGCTGGGCGTCGGCGTGTACCTCGCCCGCCTGATGGGTGACCGGGCCCCGCAGCCCTCGGAGCCGGAGGCGACACCCGCGGTCTGAGCCCTCCGGTCGTCGACGACGCGAACGGCTCTGGCGCAGGGTGGGAGTGCGGCACAGGCGCAGCACGGTTCGGTCCGCAGACGCGTCGTAGGGTGCGCCCATGGCCGGGACGCCACTGACCGTTCACGAACCGTCCGGCGACCCGGCCGGCGGGATCGTGGTCATCCAGGAGACCTTCGGCGTCAACGACCACATCGACGACGTCACCCACCGCTTCGCCGCCGAGGGTTGGCTGGCGGTGGCACCGCACCTGTTCCACCGTACCGGCGACCCGGAGCTGGGCTACGACGACCTTTCGCCGGTGGTGCCCTACTTCGGCGTGCTCACCGCCGATGCCGTCCTCCACGACGTCGACGCCGCCCTCGACCACCTGGCTGGTGTCGGCATTCCGACGGACCGGGTGGGCATCGTCGGCTTCTGCTTGGGCGGCACCGTGGCGCTGGTCGTGGCCACCCGGCGAGACGTCGGTGCCGCCGTCACCTTCTACGGCGGAGGGCTGACCGCCGGACGTTTCGGGTTCGCCCTGCTCATCGATGAGGCGCCCCACCTGCGAGCACCGTGGCTGGGCCTGTTCGGCGACCTCGACGAAGGCATCCCGATGGACGATGTCGAACGGTTGCGCGCCGCCGCGGCCACGTCGAGCCAACCCACCGAGGTGGTGCGCTACCCGACGCCTGGTCCCGCACCGTGGCCTGGTTCCGCCAGCACCGCTGATCAGCGCACCCTCATCCCAGGTGGTGCGGCGTCGAGCGGGGCGGCGGCCCGGGTGCGGGGTCGGAAGCTCGACGCAGCGATTCCGAGGGCCGAGTCGTTGGGCAGCGACTTCGGCAGGCTCGGGATCGACCTCGCCTGCCTTCAAAGCAGCGGACACGAGCTCGGACGCCGCCCTGACGCGCCTCGACCTACTCGTTGACCTCCGAAATGCCATCGGCCACGGCAACGAAGGTGAGGTTGCCGCGATGCTCACCCGTGGCGGAATCGCCGGGACCAAGTGGTCCTACACCAATTACCGCACGATGCTCGACAGCATCGTCGACACCATCGACGATGTAGTGGCGAGGAAGCTCGCCGACGTTCTCAACATCCGCAACCCTGGTGAGGTCCCCCGACCATGACCAAGCCGAAGTTCTCGTTCGGCGAAGAGGTCGACTTCCTCTGGGGGGGATCGACGAGGTGCGGGGAACGGTGCAGGAGGTCTACGGACCGCCCGGACACGTCCACGTGGTCGTGGCCCTCACCCCAGAGCTCACGGGCTCCGTGGTCGACGAACCCACCACCGTCAGCCTAACGATCGACCGCATCAAGAAGGCCGAACCCGCCGTCTCAGGGTCCGCCGGCGTGCTCCTTCGCCGGGCAGTGCATTGCGTCCGGTCAGGTTCCCGATCTCCGCGGTCCGGGTACCAGAGATCTGCCAACCTCTCCACCGGAGGGCAAGGCAAACCCAGGAACCCGTAGGGTCCGGTGAGGTCAGATGCCTTCTTTGCGGGCCCGGAGGATGAGGGTGGGCGGCACCCACGCCATCAGCTCGCTCCACTGGTTGCTGCGTGGCCCGGTGGGGTTGACGGGGGGTTCGAGCAGGCCGTCGAGGCGGAACTTGGCCCGGTGCATGGCCGTGAAGGCGTCGCTGGGGGCATAGGTGCGGTGGGCCGCGGCGGGCGTCGAGGCGGGTGTCGACAGGGACGGGGGAGCGGCGGGTGGGCGCCAGTCGTCGGCCGCGTTGCTGCCGTAGGGCCGGGCCACCCGGACGGGGTTGGTCGACGTGTGATCGAGCATGGCGTAGGCGGGGTGGGGAAGCGAGACGACGAGGGCCATGTCGGCCTTCAGCACCCGGTGGACCTGGCGGAACACCCGGTTGAGGTCGTCGACGGCCGCGAGGGTGTAGATGCTGAGCACCAGGTCGAACGAGTCGCCGGGCAGGAGAGCGAGGCTGGCGAGGTCGGCCTGGCGGAACTCGGCTTTGGCCTCGGCCCGCTCGACGGCCACCCGGCCCCGCTCGAGCTGGTCGCGGTCGGGGTCGACCACGATGACCTTGGCCCCCTGCTGCGCGAGGGCGATGCACGACCGGGGGCTGTGCAGCCCGAGCACGAGGACCCGCTTGTCGGCCACCGACCCGAGCAGGCGCAGTTCGTCCTCGTCGGGGATGTCGGGCCCGTAGCGGACGACCTCACGGGGTGGCGGCGGATCGGCGGTCGGCGACATACCCGCATTCTGACCCAGGCGGGGGGTCAACGGGCGGTTCTCCCGGTCACGGGCGCTCGTGCCCCGGCACGGGCGCGACCCCGCGCAAGGGCGGTGGTGTTGCGCCGCTCATGGCACCGCGATGACGTCGACGTCGTAGCGGGCGAACACCGGGTCGGCGGTGACGAGCCCCAGCCCCAGCAGTCGGGCCTGCGCCACGAGCAGCCGGTCGAAGGGATCGCGATGCACAGGGGGGAGGTCGGCGACCGTGAGCACGTGCGGGTGCTCGACGGCGAGCGGGGTGGCGCCCATCCTGGCCATGCGGTCGGGGACGTAGCTCGCCGGCGGCTCCGGGAGGTCGAGGCGACCGAGGCCGTGCTTGATGGCGATCTCCCAGGAGCTGGCCGCCGAGAGGAGGAGCTCGTTGCCGGGGTCACTGATCGTCGAGAGGGCGGGGCCGAGACGCTCGGGCTCGGTCTGGAGCCACAGGAAGACGTGGGTGTCGAGCAGCAGCCTCACCGCTCGAACTCGGCGAGCACGTCGTCGGGCAGGGGCTCGTCGAAGGCGTCGGGGACGGTGAAGCGGCCCCGGTCGACGCCGAACTGGCGCTCCTGTTGCCCGGGCGGTCGCACGAGGCAGGCCACCGGGGTGCCCCGCCGGGTGATCACGACCTCTTCGCCGGCGGTGACCCGATCGAGCAGGCGGGAGAGGTGCGTCTTCGCCTCGTGCACGCCGACCTCGACCCGAACGGGTGGGACAACCGACTTGGTCATGGACTTAGTCTACTGGGCCGACGATGGCCTATCCCGGCTCGGGGCCGAGGATCGAGGCGAAGCAGAGCATCTCGCCCGGGTAGCCGCCCAGGTTCTGCACGAGGCCGAGCCTGCGATCGGCGACCGTGGCCACCTGGCGGTCGGGTGGGGCCTCGCCCCGGAACTGAAGCCAGTGCTCGAAGTGCATGCGCAGGCCCGACGCGCCCACGGGGTGGCCGAAGCTCTTGAGGCCGCCGTCGGGGTTCACGGGCAGGTCGCCGTCTAGGTCGAAGGTGCCCGCCAGTTCCTCCTTCCAAGCGGTGCCGCGCTCGCAGAAGCCCAGGTCTTCCATCAGCACCAGCTCGGTGGGGGTGAAGCAGTCGTGCACCTCGGCCATGGCGATCTGGGCCCGGGGGTCGGTGACGCCGGCCTGGGCGTACGCGTCGGTGACCGCCTGCACCACCTCGGGGAAGGTGGTGTAGTCGTAGTCGACGTCCGCGTTGCCGCTGCCGTTGCCGGCCACGAACGAGAGCGCCTTCACGTACAGGGGCTTGTCGGTGTAGCGGTGGGCGTCCTCGGCCCGCACCACGATGGCGGCGGCGGCACCGTCGGCCACGCCGGCGCAGTCGAACAGACCGAGGCGACCGGCGACCGCGGGCGCGTTGCAGATCGTCTCGATCGACACCTCGCGACGGAACTGGGCGCGGGGGTTTCGGGCACCGTTGCGGTGGTTCTTGGCCGCGATCCGGGCCAGGACCTCGCGCAGCTCGTCGTCGGTCACGCCGTACTTGTCGGCGTAGGCGGGCGCGACCAGGCTGAACATGGCGGCCGCGGTCAGCGTGCGCTGGGTGCCGTCGGTGGGGATGGGGGGCGCGTTGAGGCCCTGGTAGCCGCCGTCCTTCACCTTCTCGACACCGAGCGCGAGGGCCGAGTCGTAGGCGCCGGACGCGACCGCGTAGCAGGCGTTCCGCAGCGCCTCGGACCCGGTTGCGCAGTAGTTCTCGACCCGCGTGACGGGCTTGGCCTGCAGCTTCAGGGCCTGGGCGAGGGCGATGCCGCTCATGGCCGTGGTGGCGGTGCCGAACCAGTAGGCGTCGATGTCGTCGCTCGTGACCCCGGCACCGGAGAGGGCCTGGCCGGCGGCGTCGATGATCAGGTCGTCGGCGCTGCGGTCCCAGTGCTCGCCGAAGTCGGTGCAGCCCATGGCGACGATGGCCACCCGGTCCTTGATCCCGTTCGAGCTCATGTCTTCCGCTCTCGGCTGCTCCGGGCCGCTCGTTCTGCGTTCAGGCCACGCTGGCCGGGGTCCCCGCTCTCGTCCCTCGGGCTCATGTCGACTGCGCCTCCTCCCCGCCACGGATGGGGCGGGCCTTCCAGAAGTAGTTGTGGACCCCGTCGGCGGTGGTGAGCCGCCGGAAGGTCATCTCCACCCGGTCGCCGATGGCCAGGTCGGCCGCCTCGACGTCGGTGAGCTCGACCGGGAACCGGCCGCCCCCGTCGAAGTCGACGACCGCGAACACGATGGGCGGGCTGGGCGAGTAGGCCAGGTGGTCGACGGTGAACGTGACGATCGTGGCGGGAACGTCGGCCATGGGCGCGGGGTGCCCCTGGTCGATGGACCCGTCTGCGTACGACACCCGGGCCGGCGGCAGGCTGAGCGCGCCCGAGGGGTCGCGCGAGCCGACGAAGCCGAACTTCCAGTCGGACCGCCGGGCCGACGGGGGGGCGGCGGCCCGCTGGGGCTCGGGCCGGTTGGGGGGCTGTACCGCGACCTCGCCCCGCCACGAGAGGAAGGTGCCGTACGCCACGGGCGCGCCGGCCGCCACCTGCGTGGCCACGGGCCGGGCGGGGGACCACGTCGCCAGGGCGTCGGTGGCCCGGAAGACGAAGGCATCGGCGCCGTCCGCGAGCGAGAGAAGGGTCAGCACCTGGCCGGGCTCGGCGGTCTCGAGCATGGCCGCGATGGCCAGGCCCGCCTGGGCGGCACCCGTGCTGCCGATGGTGGCGGCGAAATCGTCGGCGAGCGCGCCGTCGGCGATGCCCAGCTTGCGCCCGACCGCCTTGTTGGCCCGGCCGTGGGTGCCCACGACGGCCACCCTGTCGACCTGCTCGGCGGTGACCCCGGCGGCCTTCAGGGCATGGTCCCAGGCGTCGCGCCCCAGGGGCACGTACCTCGACTCGCCGAAGCGCTCTTCCCACACCCTGGCGTTGGCGTCGCCCGGCGTGCGCCACCGGTCGAGGAACTCCTCGGTGACCGATGCCCCGCCCAGGTACTCGGCGATCAGGGTGCCCCCGCCGCCCTCACCCACCAGGAGGGCGGCGGCGGCGTCGCCCCCGGCGGCCTCGTCGGCGCTGGTGGGCGCCCCCGAGCGCAGGTCGGCGCTGCAGACGAGGGTGGTGGTTCCCCCCGTGAGGGCCGCCCCCAGGGCACCCACCGCGGACCGGCTCGCGCCGCCGAAGTCGGCCGCCGGCACCGACCGGTCGAGGCGCAGCGCGGCGTGGATCGCGGTGGCGTTGGTCTTGTCGAGATAGGGGGGCGCGCTGGTGGCGAACCAGAGCGCGTCCGGAGTGGCCGCAGGGTGGTCGGGCGCCGCCCGGAGGGCGAGTCGGGCGGCCTCCACGGCCATGGTGGTGGCGTCCTCGTCGTACGAGGCAACCGAGCGGTGGCCCTTGCCGCCACCCTTCCCGAACGTGGCCCTGATCTCGGCCCGGTCGAGTCGGCGGTAGGGCACGTAGGCGGCGGCGCTCAGGATCCCTCGCATCGCGCCGGAGTGTACGAGGGGCCGCTCGCGGCGGCGAACCCCGCGGGCGGCGGCGACCGACCCCTTGCTGTCGTCGGCGCTATCGTCGGCCCCCGTGACCAGGCGCGCCAGTGTCACCGTCGCGGTGCTGGCGCTGCTCGGCGTGCTCGCCGCCGGGCTCGCGGCGTGCCGCGACGAGCCCGCCCCGGGAACGGGAGCGGAACAGGCGACGATCGCCCCCGCCGCCTGCGGTGCCCGGGTGGGACGCGGTCCCGAGCTGAGCGCCCAACTCACCGCCCTGCGGGACGCGTTCGTCGAAGAGGCCGGGCTGCCCGACGCCCCGCCGTACCGCAGGTACCGGGTCGTGTGCGACGACCTGCGAGCGAGCCGGGTCGCGGTCCCGGCCTCGTGGGCGTCCGTCGTGAAGGGCCCCACCAACGTGACCGTCGGGCCCGACCTCGAGGCACCTGTCGAGGACGAGCCGGTGGTCGGTGTGGGCGCCGCCCGTTTCGTGGGTGCGCCGGCACCACCGAGCGCGATCATGGACGGCAACGCAGGCGGGTCGTTGGAGAACGGCCGCCGTCAGCCCCCGCGCCGGGGCCGGTCGGTGATCGACGGCTGCACCGCCCGCCCGGCCAGGCCGTACTCGTACGGGGGGTACACCGGCGAGACCCGGGCGTACGTCGACTGCGACGGCGAGCATCGGGCCTGGCTGTACATGGCCGCCTTCGCCGACAATGGCGACAAGTGCCAGATCCAGATGATCGCCCAGGCGCTCACGACCGCCGACGCCGAGGCCCTCGTGCGGGCGCTGGCCACCCTGCGGGTGGACGGCCGGCGGGTCCCCGGCATGCAGCTCCCGCCCCTGCCCGTGCCGACGACGGCCTCCCCCCGGGCAGTGGAGGCGGACGGATGACGCAGCCGCGCCGCCACTCGCGTTCGGTTCTGGTCGTGATGCCCGTGATGGTGATGCTCCTGGCGGTCGGCGCGTGCTCGTCCGGAGGTTCGACCGGTGCGGGGCCGGTCGACGGTCCGCGGCAACCCAACATCTTGTTCATCCTCACCGACGACCTCGCCACCGGCGACCTGGCCGTGATGCCCAACGTCCGCTCGCTGCTGACCGACCAGGGTGTGTCGTTCTCCGACTACCTCGTCAGCCTGTCGCTGTGCTGCCCGTCGCGCGTGTCGATGATGCGCGGTCAGTACGCGCACAACACCGGTGTGCTCACGAACGGGGGAGGCAACGGTGGGTTCCCGGTCGCGCGTCGGTTGGGCGTCGAGCGGTCGACCATCGCCACCTGGCTCCAGGCCGCGGGCTACCGCACGGCGCTGATCGGCAAGTACCTCAACTTCTACCCGCAGGGTGCCGGCCCGACCTACCTGCCCCCGGGGTGGGACGAGTGGCAGAGCCCGGTCCGCGGGGGCCCGGGCAGCGGGCTCGCCCAGACGATCAACGAGAACGGCCGACTCGTCCGCCACGGGGATTCGCCCGACGAGCACATCACCGACGTCTACCTCCGGGAGGCGGCCGAGTTCGCCACGAGCGCCGCCGACGCCCGACAGCCTTTCTTCCTGTGGCTGTCGGTGGACGCCCCGCACGTGACGGCCTCACCCGCCCCGCAGGACGCGAACGCGTTTGCGGGTGTCGGGGCCCCGCAGACCCCGAGCTACGACCAGGCCGACGTGTCGGCCCTGCCCGCGTGGGTCGCCGACCTGCCGCCGCTGGGTGCCGAGGCGCGGGCCAACGACGACCGCCGGTACCGGCGGCGGCTCCAGACGCTCCGGGGGTTTGATCGCGAGCTGTCGACCCTGGTGGGCACGCTCGAGGCGAACGGGCAGCTCGACGACACCTACCTGGTGTTCACCTCGGACAACGGCTTCCACCTCGGCCAGCACCGCCTGTCGGGCGGCAAGCAGACGGCCTATGACGAGGACGTGCACGTCCCGCTCATCGTCCGGGGGCCCGGCGTGCCGAGGGGCACGACCTCGGGCGCGCTGGTGGGGAACATCGACCTGGCGTCGACCTTCGCCGACCTGGCGGGCGCCGACGTTCCCGACTTCGTCGATGGCCGGCCGTTCACCGCCCAGCTCCACGACCCGGGCGCCTCCACCGACCGTCGCGCGTACCTGCTCGAGCACTGGCCGCAAGAGGTCGTGAACCCCGCCACCGCACCTGCCGGGACCGTGACCGTCGAGACCTTCGCCTCCCCCGCGGCGCCGGCAGCCACTGCGGCCGGCCCACGGCCGCTCCAGTCGATCGGCGAGAGCCCCGAGCCGCCCGAGTTCCACGGCCTTCGCACCCGCCGGTACACCTACGTCGAGTACGTCACGGGCGAGGTCGAGCTGTATGACGATCGGGCCGACCCTGATCAGCTGCACAACCTCGCACCCACGGCCGCCCCGGCGCTGCTCGCCCGGCTGTCCGACCGCGTCGCGGCCCTGGCGGACTGCCGGGCCGACGCCTGCCGGAGAGCCGAGGACGCGGCGGCGCCCGGCGGATGAGGCCGACCATGGCGCCCCGGGGTGTTGGGCTGGTGCTGGCGCTCGCGGTCGCGGTCGCGGCCACCGGGCGCGCGGGCGCGGGCAGCGCCCCGAACCCAACCGCTCCCGTGGGAGCGCTCTTCTCGACCCAGCCCGCCGCGACCATCGCCGTGGGTGACGAACCCGCGGCGATGGTGTTCGCCCGCGGCTCCGTCTGGGTCGTCCATCACGACGCCGGCACGGTGTCGCGCATCGACGCCGAAGGCGACGATGCCACCGCTTCGGTCCGGGTGGGAGACGGCCCGGAGGGGATGGCCGCAGGCGCGGGCAGCGTGTGGGTCGCCAACCACGGCGACGGGACGGTGTCGCGGATCGACGCGTCGACGGGTCGGGTGGTGGGCACCGTGGATGTCGGTGCCGGCCCCCGCGAGGTGATCGTCGCCAGGGGCTCGGTGTGGGTGACGGACAGCGAGGACGGGACGGTGTCGCGGATCGAGGCGTCGACCGGTGTGGTGACGGCGACGGTGACCGTCGGCGACCTGCCCGTCCAGATGGCGGTGGGCGAGGGCGCGGTGTGGGTGGCCAACAGCGGCGACCGGACGGTGTCGCGGATCGAGGCGTCGACCGGTGTGGTGACCGCCACGGTTCCCGTCGGCGGCTCGGCCGAGGCGATCGCGGTGGGCGAGGGAGGGGTGTGGGTGACGAGCAGCAGCGGCCCGGGGACCGTGTCGCGGATCGACCCGCAGCGGCTCACCGTCACCGAGGTGGTTCCTGTCGGTGGGTTCCCCGTCGTCGTGGCCTCGGGCCACGGGTCGATCTGGGTGGTCGACCACGACCTCGGGTTCGTCACCCGGGTCGACCCCCTGAGCGGCCGTGTGCTGGCCACCATCCCGGTCGGTGAGGCGCCGGTCGACCTCGCGATGGGCGCGAGCGCGGTGTGGGTGGCCAACAGCGGCGACGGCACCGTGTCACGGATCGACCCGACGACCGACGAGGCAGCGCCCTTGGCGGTCGGTGACGCCCCGGGCACCGTGGCGACAGGCGGTGGATCGGTGTGGGTCGCCAACTACGACGACGGCACCGTCTCGCGCCTGGAGTCGCTGGCCCAGCGGCTCGCGCACGAGGAACGGACCGAGACCATCGCCGTGGGCGACTCCCCGAACACGGTGGTCCCCGGAGCGGGGGCCGTGTGGGTGGCCGACTTCGGCGGCGCGATCGTGAGCCGTCTCGACCTGCATGGTCAGGGAGTCGCCGCCACCATCCCGGTCGGCTCCGGGCCGGGCGATCTGGCGGTCGGAGCGGGCGCGGTCTGGGTGACGAACTACTACGACGGGACGGTCTCGCGGATCGACCCGGAGACCGACGAGGTGACGGACACGGTGGCCGTGGGGCGCTCGCCGTTCGCGGTCGTCGCTGCCAGGAGCGGGGTCTGGGTGACCAACAGCGACGACGGGACGGTCTCGCGGATCGACCCGGGGAGCCGCGAGGTGACCGACACGGTCGCGGTGGGTGGCGCCCCGGTGGAGCTGGCCATCGGTGCCGGTGCGGTGTGGGTGGTGGACCACGGCGGGACGGTCTCGCGCATCGACCCCCAGCGGGCAGCGGTGACCGACACCGTGGAGGTCGGACGCCTCCCGCTCGCGGTGGCGATCGCGGGCGGTGCGGTGTGGGTGGCCAACAGCGGTGACGCGACGGTGTCGCGGATCGACCCCGAGCGGGCGGTGGTGACCGACACGGTGTTCGTCGGGGCCGATCCGGCCGCGCTTGCGGCCGGTGGCGGCTACCTCTGGGCGGTGGCCCGTGGCGACGGCGCGGTGGCGCGCGTCGACCTGGCGACCAACTTGGCGACGATCACCGAGGTGGGCCCGGTGCCCCAGGCGGTGGTCTTCGACCGGGGCTCGGCGTGGGTCACCAACAGCGGCGACGCCACCGTCACCGGCATCGATTCGGCCACGGGCACCACCGTCACGGCGGCCGTCGGACCGGGACCGCTGGGGGTGGCATTCGCCGCCGACTCGGTCTGGGTCGCCAACAGCGGCGACGCGACCGTCACCCGGCTCGACGTCGGCGGCGTGCGATGAGCGACCATCGTGAGATGAGCGACGACGGTGCGGTGACCGCCACACAGGGGCCCTTGTCGGGGGTGCGGGTGCTCGCAGCCGAGCAGATGCAGGCACTGCCGTACGCCACCCAGCTGCTCGCGCGCCTGGGTGCCGATGTGGTCAAGGTGGAGCACCCGGTCGACGGCGAGTCGGGCCGTGGCGCCCACCCCGCCATGATCGATCCCGAGGGACGCTCGGTGGGCGCCACCTTCCTCCGCAACAACCTGGGCAAGCGCAGCGTCGGCATCGACCTCAAGACCCCGGAGGGTCGTGACCTGTTCCTCGCGCTGGTGCCGCACTTCGACGTGGTCGCCGAGAACTTCAAGGCGGGCACGATGGACCGTCTCGGCCTGGGCTACGACGTCGTCGCCGCGCACCACCCGCCCGCGGTGTACGTGTCGGTCAGCGGGTTCGGCAACCGCCCCTCCGCCGACGGCACCGTGAGCCCCTACCGCGACTGGCCGGCGTACGCCTCGGTGGTCGAGGCGATGTCCGGTGTCTACGAGTGGTCGCGCCGCCCCGGTGAGCCGCCGCGCCCCAACCCCGTGGGCGCCCTGGGCGACATCAGCTCGGCGCTGTTCGCCGTGATCGGCATCCTCGCGGCGCTCCGCGAGCGCGACCGGACGGGCGTGGGCCAACAGGTCGACGTGGCCATGCTCGACGCCCTGATCTCGATGACCGACGTGGTCACCAACATGTGGTCGCTCGGTGTCCGGCCGGACAACCCCGTGCATCTCATCCTCGAAGCCTTCCGGGCGAGCGACGGCTACGTGGTGGTGCAGGTGGTCCGAGAGCACCAGTTCGCCCGCCTCGCCGAACTGGTGGGGCACCCCGGGTGGCTGGACGACCCCCGGTTCGCGGACCGCTCCGGCTGGGTGGCCCATCTCGACGACGTGATCCGGCCCGAGGTCGAGGCATGGCTCGCCACCCGCACCCGGCAGCAGGCCACGAGTGAGCTGAGCGCGGCGGGCATCGCCGCGGGCCCGTGCCTCACGCCGCCCGAGGTGATCGCCGACCCCCACGTGGCCGCCCGTCACATGCTCGTTCCCGTGGCACGCACCGACGGGGTGGCCGAGCCGGTGCTCGTCCCCGGCAACCCGGTGAAGATGTCCCGCCTGGCGGACCCCGCCGATGCGCCCGGCGCGCGCGTGCCGTGGGTGGGCGAGCACACCGTGGCCGTGCTGCGGGCCGAGCTCGACCTCTCCGACCCGGAACTGGCAGCGCTGGTGGCGGCCGGTGCGATAGCGGTCAGGGACGGGCACTGACGACCGGTAGCTTCGGGCCATGGCACGAAAGCAGCAGCGCTCGAACGACTGGCTCTCGTGGGTGGTCGTGGCGGTGGTCACCCTGCTGCTCTGCGTGGGCATCGCGGTGTTCTTCACGTCGCGGGGGCAGGAGACGCCCAACAGCGTGGCCGGGCCCATCGACCCCGAGTCGCTGTACGCACAGCACTGCGGCACCTGCCACGGCATCGATGGCGCCGGCGCCATCGGCCCGAAGCTCAACGACGGGGCGGTCGCGGCCGCGTTCCCCGACATCGACGACCAGATCGCGATCATCACCGACGGGGTCGAGGCGACCCCTGCCATGCCCCCGTTCGACGATGCCCTGAGCGACGCCGAGATCCGTGCCGTCGCCGAGTACACGCGGGGGCTGTGACCGCCGGTCCCGCGTTGCGCGGCTCGTCGGCGCGCTCGTAGTGTGAGCCCGGCGGCCCGTCAGGTCCGCGGTGGGTCGAGGTGCCCGGGAGCGCTCCATGGATTTCGAGTTCAGCGACGAGCAAGAGGCCTACGTGAAGGAAGTCGTGGCGTTCCTCGACGCGCATGACGACCCCGACATCTTCGACGTCACCCGCGAGAACATGGCCCAGATCGTCGACACGCCCAAGAGGCGGGCGTTCATGGCCGAGCTCGGCGGGCAGGGCTGGCTCGGCATGACCTGGCCGAAGGAGCACGGCGGCCAGGAGGGCGAGGGTGTCTACGAGTACCTGCTCAACGAGCAGCTCGCGGGTCGGGGCGGACCCCAGATCGGCAAGGGCGTCGGCATCATCGGCAAGACCCTCATCGCCCACGGCTCGGACAAGCTCAAGGCCGAGTTCCTACCCAAGATCCTGCGCAACGAGGTCGAGTTCGCGGTCGGCTACAGCGAGCCCGACGCCGGGTCCGACGCGGCCTCGATGAAGTTGAAGGCGGTCCGCGACGGTGATGGCTGGCGGCTCAACGGCCAGAAGGTGTGGACCACCTCCGCCCACTTCGCCGAGTGGTACTGGCTCGGCGCCCGCACCGACCCCGACGACAAGCACCACGGCATCACCCTCTTCCTCGTCCCCCTCGACCAGCCCGGCATCACCATCAAGGGCATGTGGACCATGGGCGACGAGCGCACCAACGAGGTCTTCATCGACGACGTGTGGGTGTCGGACGACTACGTGGTGGGCGAGGTCGGCCACGGCTTCCAGTACATCTCCCAGGCCCTCGATCTCGAGCGCTTCACCATGTTCACCTTCTCGCCCATCAAGCAGCGCCTCGACCTGCTGTGCGAGTACGTGCGCACCACCGTCCGTGACGGCGTGCCCCTCAAGGACGACCCGGTCATCCGCCGCCGCCTCGCCCGCCTGGTCACCGACGCCGAGGCCGCCCGGGTGCTCGGACTGCGCTTCGTGGCTGCGTCGATGAAGGGTGGCGCACCGCCCACCACCGACGCGTCGGAGTACAAGCTCTTCGCCACCGAGCTGTCGGTGCGCCTGGCCAACGAGTCCATGGACATCGCCGGGCCGGGCAGCCAGCTGCGGGTGAAGACCGAGGCCGCCCCGATGGCGGGTCGGGCCGAGAGCACCTATCGCTACACCGTCATCGACACCATCGGCGGCGGCACCTCCGAGGTGCAGAAGAACATCATCGCCCGCCGCAAGCTGGGCCTCCCCAAGAACTTCTGATGCACCCTGCCCATCGTTCTGGCCGCGGCTGGCTGTTGTCACGCAAGAGGACTCGCGGCCAGAACGATCGGTCCTCGGTTCTGGCCGCGGCCGGCTGTTGTCACGCACGAGATCTCGCGGCCAGAACGAGCGGCGCAGGGACGTGCTGACGGGCGTCACGGTGCTCGACCTGTCCACGGTCGGGCCGGCGGCGAGGGCGGCGCGGATGCTGGCCGACTACGGCGCCCGCGTCGTCAAGGTCGGCGCTCCCGTGGCTGGGGGCCAGGGCCCGAGCGGCCCCTCCGAGCGGGAAACGAGCGTCCAGATCGAGCCGCCGTTCTTCGCCTACGGCGGGCACCGGGGCATGCAGCGGGTGCGCCTCGACCTGAAGAGCGACGAGGGCCGGGCCGAGTTCCTGCGCCTGGCCGCCGAGGCCGACGTGGTGATCGAGAGCTTCCGGCCCGGGGTGGTCGATCGCCTGGGCGTGGGCTACGAGGCCGTACGGGCCGTCAACCCCGACGTCGTCTACTGCGCCACCAGCGGCTACGGCCAGAGCGGCCCCAAGTCGCAGTGGGCGGGCCACGACCTCAACTACCTGGCCGCCGGCGGGTACTTCGCGTGCGCCGGCCGGGGCGCCGACGGCGAGCCCACCCTGCCGGGCGCCACCGTGGCCGACATCGCCGCCGGCGGCATGCAGGCGGTGGTGGCCGTCCTGGCCGCGCTGGTGCAGCGGGCCGACACGGGCGAGGGCGCCTACCTCGACGTCTCCGTGGCCGACGGGGTGGTGGGCATGCTGGCCCTGCTGATCGACGAGCACCTGGCCACCGGCATCGTGCCCGGCCCCGGCCACGACATCCTCACCGGCCGCTACGCCTGCTACGGCCTGTACCGCTGCGCCGACGACGAGTGGGTCGCGGTCGGCGCCATCGAGCCCAAGTTCTACGCCAACCTCTGCCGGGCCGTCGGTTGCGAGCAGTGGGTGGCCCACCAGGACGACGACACCGTGCAGGACCAGATCCGGGCCGACCTCGCAGCCGCCTTCGCCACCCGCACCCGTGACGAGTGGGTGGCGGTGCTGGGGCCGGCCGACACCTGCGTGGCCCCCGTCGCCGGCATCGACGAGCTGGTGTCCGACCCCCAGTTCGTGGCCCGTGGCGACTTCGTCGAGGCCCACCGGCCCAGCGGTGACACCTTCCGCCAGGTGGCCGCGGTGTGGGCCGGCGCCCCCCGCCCCGACCGTGTCGACGTGCGTGAGCCGGGCTTCGACGACACCGCCGACCTCACCGTCGGCCCACCGCGTCCGGCCGGGTCCGCGGCTTCATCCACCCCTGTCCAGAAGGCCTGACCATGTCCGACGACCACACCGCTGAACCCGCTGCTGGAGCTGCTGGTGAGGCCGCAGCCGACGTGCCCCGTTCGATCGAGCTCGAGGTCGAGGTGGCCGGGACTCCCGAGGAGGTGTGGCGGGCCATCGCTACCGGACCCGGCATCTCGTCCTGGTACGTGCCCCACACGGTGGAAGAGCGCGAAGGGGGTGCCGCCACCGCCTCGTTCGGCCCAGGCCCCGAGATGGAGGTGGCCGGACGCGTGGCGGCCTGGGAGCCGCCGCGCCGGGTGGTGTTCGACGGCGGCGAGGGTGTGGGCGGGCTGGCCTTCGAGTGGCTGGTCGAGACGCGCGACGATGGCACCTGCGTCGTGCGCCTGGTCAATTCCGGCTTCGGCGGGAGCGGGGAGTACGACGCCCAGTACGACGGCATGGCCGAAGGCTGGAAGCTCTTCCTGCTCAACCTGCAACTGCACCTCGAGCACTTCGCCGGCCAGACCGCCACGGCGCTACTGCCCATGGCCACGTGGGCCGGGCCACGCGAGCAGACGTGGGCACGGTTGACCGACGCGCTCGGCATCCCGACCTCGCCGACCGTGGGGGAGCGCATCGAGGCGTCTGGTCCCGACGTGCCTCCGCTGGCGGGCACCGTGGTGGTCGCGGACTGGTGGCGTCTCGCCCTGTTGCTCGAACAGCCGGCGCCGGGAACAGCCATCCTGGCGGTCGAGGGCGACGGCGATGAGGTCGGGGTGTCGATCTGGTCGTACCTCTACGGCGACGCGGGTGTCGCCGCTGCCGAGCGGGACGGGCCGCTCTGGTGGCAGTGGCTCGCGGGCCGGGCCTCGGCGGGCGACTGATGCGCTGGCGTTCGACGGCCTCGTCGTGCACTGCGGCGTCCGACCATTGACACGACGCGCACGCCCGCTATCTTGACCTGACGGCTCGGGAGTCCGTCGGTGGTGCTGCTCCCTCTGGATCACGACACCGACAGGGAGCGCCCGATGGCGATCACCACCGCAGAACGAGAAGAATTGCATGAGCTCGTGCAGCAGCAACTCGGCACCCGGGGAGCGGACCTGCTGATGGCCGGCCTCGCGACGGCCGACCTCGAGGCCATGGAGGAGCGGCTCACGCTGCGCATCGAGCTCGTCCGAGCCGAGCTACGCGCCGAGACGGGCGAGTTGCGTGGTGAGTTCGGGGAGTTGCGTGGTGAGTTCGGGGAGTTGCGTGGTGAGTTCGGGGAGGTCCGCGGCGAGGTAGGCGCCGAGATCGGGCGTGTGCGAGGCGAGGTCGGCGAATTCCGAGGCGAGGTGGGCCGGGAGTTCGGCAAGGTCCACGAGGAGTTCGGCAGGATCCGGGGCGAGATGGCCACGCAGAACCGGGTGCTCGTCTTCGCCACGGTCACGGCGGGAATCGGCGTCGTGAGCATCGTGCTCGGCCTCGCCGGCCTGGTGTTCACCGCCGTGCAGCTCGCCGGCGCCTGACGCGCGGAGGCTGATGGTCGGCCGTTCGCTGTCGGCCATGGTGGATCGCGACGCAAGCGGCCTTCTCCGGCAGCTCAGGCGGGCCGGGCCGCGTTCCTGGCGCTCGCCGCCGACGCCGACGTCGTCATCGAGAGTCTCCGCCCCGGCGTGGTCGACCGCCTCGGCGTCGGCCACGACGCCGTCAAGGCCGTGAACCCGAGCGTCGTGTACTGCGCCATCAGCGGCTACGGCCAGACCGGTCCCAAGTCGCAGTGGGCGGGCCACGACCTCAACCCCGTGGCCGCGGGCGGCCACTTTGCCTGCGCCGGCCAGGGGGTGGACGGAGCGCTCACCCTGCCGGGCGCCACCGTGGCCGACATCGCCGCCGGCGGCATGCAGGCGGTCGTCGCCATCCTCGCCGCCCTGGTCGGGCGGGCCGAGAGCGGCGAGGGCGCCTACCTCGACGTGTCGGTGGCCGACGGCGTGGTGGGCATGCTGGCCTTGCTCATCGACGAGCACCTGGCCACCGGCGTCGTGCCCGAGCCGGGCCACGACATCTTGACCGGTCGCTACGCCTGCTACGGCCTGTACCGCTGCGCCTACGGGAAGTGGGTGTCGGTCGGCGCCATCGAGGCGAAGTTCTACGCCAACCTCTGCCGCCTGCTCGGCTGTGAGCAGTGGGTGGCCCACCAGCTCGACGACGCCGTGGAGGACCAGATCTGGGCCGACTTCGCCGCCGCCTTCGCGAGCCGGACCCGCGACGAGTGGGTGGCCGAACTGGGCCTCGCCGACACCTGCGTCGCCCCGGTCAACGGCATCGACGAGGTGGTGGCCGACGCCCAGGTCCTCGCCCGCGGCGACGTGGTCGAGGCCCAGCGCCCGAGCGGTGACACCTTCCGCCAGGTCGCCGCGGTCTGGGTCGGCGCACCCCGACCCGAGCGGGTCGAGGTGCGCGATCCCGGCTTCGACGACTCCGACGCCCTTTTGAGCTGAGCGGCGAGCGGGCGTCTCGAGGAGACTTGCGCGTGACCGTTGGGTTCGTGAGATTTCGGTCCTGGTTGGACGGTCGGGAAAGAGCGAGCAGAAAGGCCGATCGGGTCGGATGAAGCGGGTGGTGGTGATCGTGATCGCGGCGACGCTGTCGACCGTGACGCCGGCGGTGGGCACGGCCGGTTCGGCGGCTGCGCTGGTGGGGCCGGTGGCGTCGGCGGTGGACGTCGTCAGTGGGCCGCAGGCGGCCTCCACCTGCGCCCGCTTCGCGGACGGCACCCTCAAGTGCTGGGGCTACAACCTCTACGGGCAGCTCGGTTACGGCGACACCACCCACCGCGGCGACGGCCCCGGCGAGATGGGTGACGCCCTCCCGCCGGTGGACCTCGGGACGGGCCGGACCGTGGTCGACGCTGCCGTCGGCGATCTGAACACGTGTGCCGTGCTCGACAACGGACAGGTCAAGTGCTGGGGCTGGAACGTCTACGGCCAGTTGGGCCTGGGCGACACGGCCAACCGGGGCGACGGCCCGGGGGAGATGGGCGACGCCCTGCCCGCCATTGCTCTGGGCGCCGGCCGGACGGCGAGGGCCGTGGCCGTGGGGCAGGGGTTCGCCTGCGCCATCCTCGACAACGGGACGGTGAAGTGCTGGGGCAGGAACGATCTGGGCCAGCTCGGTCTGGGCGACACGGCCACCCGGGGCGACGGCCCCGGCGAGATGGGTGACGCCCTGCCGGCGGTCGACCTGGGTCCGGGCCGCACCGCGGTGTCCATCGCCGCCAGCCCCTTCCACACGTGCGCCGTCCTCGACAACGGGGCGGTGAAGTGCTGGGGCTGGAACGCCAACGGGCAATTGGGGTTGGGTGACACGGCCACCCGCGGCGACGGCGCGGGAGAGATGGGGGCGGCGCTGCCCGCCGTCGCGTTGGGCACGGGGCGGACCGCCCGCAGCCTCGCCCTGGGCACCTTCTCCACCTGCGTGCTGCTGGACGACGCCACGGTGAAGTGCTGGGGCTCGAACGACTTCGGCCAGCTCGGCAACGGATCCGGCACCAGCGCGACCGTCGGCGACGGTCCCGGCGAGATGGGCGACAGCCTGGCGGCGGTGCAACTGGGCACGGGCCGAACGACCGTCGAGCTGGTGGCGGGCTTCGCCCACGTCTGCGCCCGCCTCGACAACGCCGCGGTGAAGTGCTGGGGCCGTGGCAGCCGCGGCCAGCTGGGCAGCGGGAGCCCCTCCGACGTGGGCCGGTTCGCCATCCAGATGGGCGACAACCTTCCGGCGGCGGACCTCGGCACGGGGCGGACCGCGGTCGGCCTGGCGGCCGGGAACGACTTCGGCTGTGCCCGCCTCGACGATGGGACACTGAAGTGCTGGGGCGGCAACGACTTCGGCCAGCTCGGCCTGGGCGACACGGTCACCCGGGGTCGGTTCCCGGGGGAGATGGGCGACGCCCTCCCCCCGGTGGACCTCGGCCACTTGGCGCTGGCGCCGGCGCTGACGGTGACCACGACGGCCGACGAGACCACGGTGCCGGTGGGCACCCCGATCCATTTCCACGTCACGCTCACGAACACGGGGAACGTCCCGCTGACCGGCGTGACGGTCACCGACGCGCAGGTGCCAGGGTGCGCGGGGGCGCAGGCCGACCTGGCCGTCGGCGCGTCGCGCACGGTCGACTGCACCTACACCCCGACGGTGGACGACATCGGCACGGTCTCCAACGCGGCGACCGGTGATGCCGCCGAGGTGGAGCCGGTGACGTCGAGCACGGTGGACGTGGCGGTGACGATCCCGTCGGGCCAGGCGGTGTTGAAGGGCACGGTGACCGTGGGCTTCTTCGGCAACCCGGTGCCGGGGGCGCTCGTGGCGGCGCTGGCACCCGCCGACTTTTCGGTGGCCGGTCTCGATCTGACGGCCGCGGACGGCACGTTCGCCATGTTGGTGCCGGCTGGCTCGTACTTCGTGTATGTGGCCGACCCCTCGGGTGGCCACATCGCCGGGTTCGTCCCGGGCTCGCCCACGGCGTTGGGCGACGGTGCAACGGTGGTGGTCGACCCAGAGGTGACACGGTCTACCGGTTCCATCGGTGGCCGGATCACCGACGCGACCAGCGGTGACGGGATCGCCAGGGGTCTGGCCTTGTCCCTGAACGCCGCAACCGGCCAGATCGGTAGGGGCGCGGCGACCATGGACGACAGGTCCGGGTGGTTCGCGATCCCGAGCCTCCCGTTGGTGTCCCAGTACGTGGTCATGGTCGACCTGGCCGGCGCCCACCGTCCCACCTTTTTCGGCGGGACGCCGTCGCCGGCGGGGGCGACGCCGGTGACCGTGCCGGCTGGGGCACAGCAGAACATTGGCGACACGCCGCTCGAGTCTCAGCCCGCGCCAGGCGGCGCCGCCCGCGTGCAGGGCACGGTCACCGGGCCGGGCGGTGCCCCCCTCGAGGGGGTGGCGGTGCTGGCGCGGTCCGCCTCCACCTTCCGCTTCGCCGGCGGCGACCTGACCGACGCCGCCGGCCGGTACGAGGTCCCGGTGGACGCCGGCGACTACCTCGTCGGGTTCGCCGACACCGCCGGGACCCACACCTTCGAATGGCACGCGAACCGATCGTCGAGCGAGTTGGGTTCGGCCGACACGGTGACCGCCGGCGTCGGGAGCCCCGCCGTCGTCGACGCCGAGTTGGCCGGCGCCACCGGGACCATCGCCGGCACCATCACCGAAGACGGATCCGGCGCCCCCGTGTCGGACGCATGGGTGTTCGCCATCGACTCGAGCGGCTCGGTGGTGGGCGTCGGTCGCACGGCCCCGGACGGCACCTACTCGATCGCCGGCTTGCCTGCGCTGCCGGTCCGCGTGCGGATCATGGACCTCACCCGCGCCCACGTCCCCGAGTACTACGACAACCACCCCGGCCCTGGCGCCGGCTCGGACTACCCCTCGGCCACCGTGGTCACCGTCACCGGCGGCGCCACCACCACCGTCGACGCCGGGCTGGCACTCCTCACGCCCTGAGCCCGGCCCCGGCTGTGAACGTGTCGCAGCACCGTCGTATGATCTGACGCCCCGTCAGAAACGGGCCCGCTATGACCGACGCTCCCACCGACCCCGACCTGCCCGATGCGGTCGCCTCCGTGGTCGGCGTCGAGCAGTACGAGACCGACGCCGGCTTCGACGCCGAGATGGGTTACGTCTGGACGTCGCTGGCGTCGGTGGAGAACGGCAACCCGTTGTTCTGGGACGCCGACGTCGCCGCCGAGCTGACCAGGGGGCCCATCGCGCCGCCCTCGATGCTGTCGGTGTGGTTCCGGCCCCACCACTGGCAGCCCGGGGCGACGGACAACCTCGTGCCGCTCCAGGTGCACTTCGACCTGAAGGAGGCGTTCGGCCTGCCCGAGGCGGTGATGACCGACAACACCATCACCTTCGGGGTGCCGGTGCGACCCGGCGACCGCATCCGCAGCCGCCAGGTGTTGCGCTCGGTCAGCGGCCCGAAGACCACCAAGCTCGGCACCGGCCGCTTCTGGGTGATCGACGTCGAGTACCTGAACCAGGACGACGAGGTCGTCGGCGTGGAGAGCTACACCGGCTTCGGGTACAAGCGCGTGGAGGAGGGCTCGTGACCACGCCGCCGGTGCTCACGCTCGACCGGGTCGCGGTGGGCGACGCCCTCCCCGAGCTGGCGGTCGACGTCACTTCCACCACCGTGGTCCTCGGCGCCCTGGCCACCCGTGACTGGCGGCCCATGCACCACGACTACCACTTCGCCACCGAGCGCAACGGCACCCGCGACATCTTCCTCAACACCCCGAACCAGGCCGCATGGTTCGAGCGCTACCTCACCGACTGGACCGGCCCCCACGGCCGGCTGGGCAAGGTCACGTTCCGGATGAGGGACTCGATCTTCCCCGGCGACACCATGGTGTTCCGGGGTGTGGTCACCGAGGTCACCACCGACGACGCCGGTTGCGGCTGGGTGGGCGTCGACGTCACGCTCACCGTCGACGATCGCACCATGACCACCGGCGCCGCCAGGATCGCGGTGCCGGTCGGTCCCGACGACAACCCCTGGGCCCGCGGCCCCGACGACTGGAAGCCCTGACATGGATCTCGATTTCACCTCCGAGCAGGAAATGCTGCGCGAGATGGTGCGCGGCCTCTGCGCAGACCAGGCCGGGCTCACGGTCGTCCGTGCGATGGAGGACGACCCCATCGGCTACCCGGCGTCGTTCTGGCAGCAACTGTCCGACCTCGACCTGGTGGGCCTGCTCATCCCCGAGGAGTACGGCGGTTCCGGCATGTCGATGCTCGAGGGCGCGGTGGTCTACGAGGAGTTCGGGCGTTCGCTCTCGCCGTCACCCCACTTCGCCAGTGCCATCGTCTCGGCCGCAGTGCTCCTGGCCGCCGGTTCCGACGACCAGAAGGAAGCGCTCCTCCCCGCCGTCGCCGCCGGCGGCACCGTGATCGTCCCCGCGTGGCTCGAGCCCGAGAGCGGCTTCGGCCCGCTCGGCGTGCAGGCCCGGTTCGACGGCGACAGCCTGTCGGGCACCAAGTGGCACGTGCCCTACGCGGCTGCCGCCGACAGGTTCCTGGTGCTGGCGCGCACGGGCGACGCGCCCACCGATGTCGGGTTGTTCCTCGTCGACAGCGACGCCGACGGGGTCACTCTCACCCAGCAGATGACGATCGCCTCCGACACCCAGTACCAGGTGGCGTTCGAGTGCGTCGAAGCAGAGCCCTTGGGTCCGAGCGGCTCGGCAGCGGGGGAGGGTGGTCCCGCCACGACCGGTGGGTGGGCGGTCTGGCACAACGTGATGCTCGACGCCATCGTGCTGCTGGCGGCGCAGGCCTCCGGCGGGGCCGAGCACGCCCTCGACATCACCGTCCAGTACGCGAAGGACCGCCACCAGTTCGGCAAGCCGCTCGGCGCCTTCCAGGCCATCGCGCACTACCTGGCCGACGCCGTCACCCGCGTCGACGCCTCGCGCACCCTGGTCTACGAGGCCGCCTGGGCCCGGGCCAACGATCGCGACACCAGCCGCCTCGCCCCGATGGCCAAGCTCTCGGCCTGCGACACCTTCCGCGATCTCACCGCCATGGCCCAGCAGGTCTGGGGCGGCGTCGGCTTCACCGTGGAGTACGACATCCAGCTCTACTTCCGCCGGGCCAAGCAGCTGCAGATCTCGTGGTGGGACAGCCGCTACCTCGAGGACCTCATCGCCGCGAGCGTCCTCGACCGGCCCGCCTGACGGCACGACGCTTGCCCTGCTCGCTCCGACGCGTCACCATCGGGGCAACGGAACCGGCAGCAACGAGGGGACGACGACATGCGCAGGTACCGATCGATCGTGGCAATCGGGTTGGCGCAGGCCGGCCTCGTGGGGATGCTCCTCGCCGGGCCGTCGCCGGCAGCAGCCCAGTCGGCCCCGCCCGAGCCGATCGTGTTCGTGCACGGCTGGAGCTCGAGCCCCTCGACCTGGAACACGATGAGGAGCCGGTTCGTCGCGTCCGGGTTCCCCGCCGACCGCCTGTTCGCCTTCGGGTACAACACCTCGCAGTCCAACAAGACGACCGCCGCACAGCTGGGCACCTACGTCGACCAGGTCCGCGCGCGGACCGGCTCGCCCGTCGTCGACCTGGTGACCCACTCGATGGGCGCCCTCGGCGCCCGGTGGTGCATGAAGGCGGGATCGTGCAACGGCAAGGTGGACGACTGGGTCTCGCTGGCCGGGGCCAACCACGGCACCCTCGTCTCGCTGTGCTTCTGGTCGCCCGGGTGTCGTGAGATGTTCTACAACTCGGACTTCTCGCGCGAGCTGAACGCCGGCGACGAAACGCCGGGGACGGCCACCTACACGGCCTTCTGGTCGGATCGCGACGCCGTGATCCTGCCCAACTCGTCGGCCCGGCTCGCCAGCGGGGCGACGAACGTGCTGGTGCCGATCGGCCACAACGACTTCCCCGGCTCCGTCGCCGCCTTCGACGCGCTCCGCCCCGTCGTCGTCGACTGACCGTCGCCCCACCCCCGCCCGCGCCCCCCGAACTCAGCGCATCCACTGCGCTGAGCTGGGAGTAGATGCGCTGAGTCCGGGATCGTGTCGCAGGGGCGATGCATGATCCTTTGATGTTTACTGAAATGGATCGAAAGATTGCTCTCTTGGCGGCACGGCAGGGAAGTGTCTTCTCGCTCGAGCAGGCGCTCGAGGTGGGCTTCACCTACCGACAAGCCATGGATCGGGTGGGGACCGGCGCCTGGGTCCGATTGGCCGCAGGGGCGTACGCCATTTCCGGGGCGGTGATCACGGTGCGGGCACGCCTCAAGCTGGCCACGCTGGTCATCGCCGGGGCCGTGGCGTCTCACGAGTCGGCTGGTGAGCTGCACGACTTCCCGCTCGTCCGTCGGGGCCTGGTGGTGGTCAGCCGTCCCGATACCCGGCCCAATCGGTCCGAGCTCGGTCAGATCCGCAGGCTGTGTGACTTCCGCCCCTCCGAACACTCGATCGTGGATGGCATTCCGACCACCTCTCGTCTTCGCACCACCGGGGATCTGGCTGCGGTGATGCGGGGTGACCGGTACCAACGGATGGTCGACAGGCTGCTGGTCCGCAAGGACTTCCGTGCCGAGGAGCTTGCGGCGTTCGCCGTTCGGTGGTGTCGCCGGGGCCGCAAGGGCAGCCGGTTGCTGTGGTCCACCGTCGACGCCCGGGGTGTGGGCTATGTCGCACCGGAGAGCGAGCTGGAGGCAGCAGGGCTCGCGCTCCTCGCCCAGGGTGGGTTCCCACCGCCGGTGCGTCAGCTGGCGTTGCCGTGGCGAGACGACCTCCCCGGCCGCGTCGACTGCGCCTATGTCGCCGAGCGGGTGCTCATCGAGTGGGACAGTCGCAAGCACCACCTCATCGAGGAGCAGTTCGAGGTCGATCGTCATCGCGATGCGGAGGCCCTCGCCCAGGGGTGGGCCCCGTTGCGTTTCACCTGGAAGATGATCCACGGCGAACAAGAGTGGGTCTGGCGGATGGTCAGGGGTGCGCGATCGCAACCCTCCCCGAACTCAGCGCATCCACTGCGCTGAGCGGGGAGTAGATGCGCTGAGTTCGAGGGGGGTGAGGGGCGGTCAGGAGGGGGCAGGCTCAAAGCGCATCTCGTCGGGCGTCCAGAAGGCGCGCATGCTGGCCAGATGCTCGCCGTCGTCGGCCACGCGGTAGACGGTGACGGCATCGATGATGGCCTTCGAGCCGTCGGGCAGGGTGGTGGTGATGGTCACCACGTTGGCCACCTCGTCGCCGGCGGCGTGGCTCTCGCGGATGGCGAAGCGCACCTGGTTGCCGGCGATGGCGGCGTCGAAGAAGGCGCCGATGCCCTCGGGGCCGTGATGGCCCCGGCCGGTCTCGTCGAACATCGACGGCCCCACCGGGTCCTCCACCACGCCGTCGGGTGCGAACAGGGCGATCCACCCCTCGCGGTCCCCGGCCTCGACCGCGGCGACCGATTTCTGTGACATCTCGAAGGCGGTGTTCATGGCGACGACCTTATTGCCCGCATTGCCACCACCGGGCGACGCCGACCCGCGAAGCTCGTGGCGTGAACGCACGTTGCGTAACGGAGCCGAGCAGCGCCGCAGGTGTTCCGGATGCCGAGGGCGCTCCGGGGTACGAGGAGCCCGTGTGATGGCCTACGAACGCGACATCCTGGACGAGCTGGCCGAGGCACGGGCCCGCCCGAACTACCCGAAGGTCGAGGCGGCCCTCGGCCTGGTGGTCGAGGATCGCTCGTCTGGGTTCTGCGGTGACGTGGTGAAGGTGACGTCGGCGGCGCTCACGCTGCGAGGCCGCAGCGGCCACCCCCGCCACTTCCGGTGGTCCGAGGGGGGGTTCCTGCTCGAGGGCCGGCCGGTCACCCTCGTGCCCCCGGCCCGGTCGGCCCCGCCCCTGCAGGTGACGGCGAGTGGGTCGGTGGCAGCCACCGCGGTGCGCGCACGGACGGCCCGGGCCAGCCGCATCTGGGTCGAGGGCCGCCACGACGCCGAGCTGGTCGAGCACGTGTGGGGGGACGACCTCCGAGAGCTCGGCATCGTGGTCGAGCCCCTGGGCGGCATCGACGACCTGGCGGCCGCCGTCGCCGCCTTCGGCCCCGCGCCCGAGCGCCGGCTCGGTGTGTTGGTGGATCACCTGGTGGACGGCTCGAAGGAGTCACGCATCGTCGCGACCGTGCGCGACCCCGACGTGCTCGTCACCGGGCACCCGTTCGTGGACGTGTGGGCCGGCATCCAGCCCCGGACCATGGGCCTCGAGGCCTGGCCCGAGGTGCCCCGCGGCGAGGACTGGAAGGAGGGCTTCTGCCGGGCGCTCGGCACGACCACCGAGGGCTTCTGGCCGAGCCTGCGAAACCGGGTGACGAGCTACGCCGACCTGCGCCCCGAGCTGGTGGGCGCCGTCGAGCGCCTCATCGACTTCGTCGAGCTGGGCGAGTAGCAGCGATCGCTCCCAGGCGACGCGTCGTGGCCGAGGCCCGGCGTCAGCGCGTTCGCATGGGGGCGATGATCTCGTCGGCGAAGCGGCGCAGGTCGGCGAGCTTCGTGTCGAGCGCCTCGGGGTCGCCGCCGTAGAAGTACCAGGGCACGGTGATGACGTCGGTGACGCCCAGGCCGGCGAGCTCGTCCATGGCCTCGATCGACGGCATCACGAGCGGCGTGACCTTGATCTCGAAGGGCAGGTCGGCCCGGCCGTGCTCCTCGCGGTAGGCGGTGAGCTTCGGCACCGTCTCGGCCACCTCTTCTGGGGTGACCTGCACCGCGATCCAGCCGTCGCCCGTGCGGGCGGCCCGGCGCAGCGCGGGCTCGGAGTGGCCGCCCACGTAGATGGGGACGGGCTCGGTGGGGGTGGGGCCCATCATCAGCCGGTCGAAGTCGTAGTGGTTGCCGTGGTACTCCACCCACCCGCCGGCGAGGCACGCCCGGATGATGTCGATGCCCTCGTCGAGGCGCTTGCCGCGTGTCCTCATGTCCTGGCCGAGCCAGGCGAATTCCTCGGGGATCCACGACAGGCCCACGCCGAGGCCGATGCGGCCGGGGAACATCGACGCCGTCGTCGTCACCGTCTTGGCCACGAGTAGCGGCTCGCGGATGCCCACCTTCAACACGTTGGTGAAGAAGGTCAGCCGTTCGGTGACCGCGGCCATGGCGGGGATCGCCACGAACGGGTCGGGCCACGGCGCCTCCGGCGGCCAGAAGCGCTTGCCGTCGGACGTGTAGGGGTAGCCGGCAGAGACCTCCTCGGGGAAGAACACCGAGTCGGGCAGCGAGATGGCGTCCCACCCGGCCTGCTCGGCGGCGACCGCAATGGGCAACAGGTGCTCGGGCGGTGTGAAGGGCAGCGAGATCGTGAACTTCATCGTCATCAGATCGAGTCCCAGTAGGTGCCGGCGAGCATCCGCTCGATGGTGGCCCGGTGCATGACCAGTTCGTCGGGGTCGTCGGGCATCTCGCGCTCGCCGAAGTGCACCGAACGCTGGGCGGTGCGCGTCATCACGATGCCGTGGCGCAGCGCGGCGTACATCAGGTACCAGTCGAGGTCTCGGGGGGTGTGGCCGCTCATGGACTCGTAGGTGGCGGCCACGTCGTCGCGGCGCAGGTAGCCGGGCATGCCCGGCAGCCCGTACTGCTCGGCGAGGTCCTGGAAGAAGCGGTGGATGAAGACCATCCAGGCGATGTCGAGCTCGCGGGGGCCCAGCGAGGCCATCTCCCAGTCGAGGGCGGCGACGGGCTCGAAGTCCCGGTAGATCATGTTGCCGATGCGCCCGTCGCCCCAGCTGACGACGGTGGGCCCCTCGTCGTCGGGCCAGTGCTCGTCGAGCCAGGCGAAGGTGGCCTCGATGATGGGGAGGCGGAACTCGCCCGCCCCGCCCGCACCCCTCGTCCATTCGTAGAAGGCCCGCTGCCCGTTGACATGGCGGCGCAGCGGGGTGTCGCCCGGCGCCGCGGTGTCGAGGAAGGCCAACTCGTCGTCGGCGGCCTCGAGGCCGTGGAGGTCGGCGATCACCTGCACCGACCGTTCCTGGAGCCGGGCCTGGTCGGCGGGATCCGCGTCGAAGAGCCAGTTGTCGCCGAAGGGGTAGGGCATGACGTCGGGCGGCACGATGCCGTCCACCCGCGCCATCACGATGAAGGGCGAGCCGACGTGGGCGGGGTCGGGCTCGAACCACAGGTTGCGGGGCACGGGCACGAGGGTGCGCTCACCCACCAGGGTCATCACGCGGTGCTGGAGCTCGAGGTCGTAGGACGGGAAGACGGGGACGGCGTCGGCCTGCGGCTCCAGCCTGGCCACACAGCGCTCGTGGTGGTCTCCGTCGACGTCCCGCCACCGGGCGTCGAAGAGCAGGGTCTCGCTCGACATGCCGTTCGTCGAGGGGGCCGCGAGGTCGGAGACCGTCGCCGACGAGGTGCCCGGTCGGGCGGACAGCCAGTCGCCGAGTCGTGCGGCCAACTCGCCGTGGTCGCGGGTCGAGGTCTGCGGCCGCTCGGACGACGGGCCGTCCGAGCCTTCGGGCTCGGTGTCAGGGACGGGGGCGGCGTCGGTCATCGGGGCGCATTCTTGCAGGCGGGGTCACCGCCCAGCGGGTCGAGGTCTGCGGCCGGATGTGCCGCCCGGGCTTCATGTACCGGTCGAGCGCCCGATGGGAGCGGGCAGAGAACGGATGGACGGACGGAGGGTGTGTCCCATGGCGAGTCCCGTGTCCTTGGCCGACAAGCGCTGTGCGGTGCTGTTGCGCCTCGCCGTCGAGCAGGGCGAGCGGGGCAACGACCGCCAGGCCCGCCAGCTCTACGCCTCCGCGCTCTGCGAGGCCCGGCGCAGCGGCCGGCTCGATCTCGTGAGCCGGGTCCGCCGGGCAGAGGTGCGCTGCAAGGGTCGGGCAGTGCCCGCTCGCCCACGCTGACGTCTGACGCCGTCGCCGTGCGGTGGCACCGCAGGGCCGCGATGGCTCGCGGCCGAAGCAGGCGGGGTCTGGGCGTCCGGCGCCTTCGTTAGGGTTTCGTCGTGACCAAGGCCCCAGGGCACGATCCGGGCGACGAGCACCTGTCGGTCAGCGGGGCCGAGCACGCGGCCGCGGGCCCCCGCGGTGTCGCCGTCGGCTTGCGCCACGCGGTGGGGCAGATGGGCGTCGGGCGGGCCGCGAAGACGCTGCTCAGGGTCAACCAGGCCGAAGGGTTCGACTGCCCGGGCTGCGCCTGGCCCGAGGCCGCGCCCGGCCGGCGGGCGCACGCGGAGTTCTGCGAGAACGGCATGAAGGCGGTGGCAGAGGAGGCCACCACCCGCCGGGTCACCCGCGCGTTCTTCGCCGCTCATTCGGTGGCCGAGCTTGCCGAGCGGAGTGACTACTGGTTGGGCCAGCAAGGGCGCCTCACCGAGCCGATGGTGAAGCGCCCGGGCGCCGACCACTACGAGCCCATCGCGTGGGACGACGCGCTCGGCCTGGTCGCCCGTGAGCTCCGCGCGCTCGGTGATCCCGACCGCGCCGTCTTCTACACCTCTGGGCGCACCAGCAACGAGGCCGCCTTCCTGTACCAGCTCTTCGCTCGGCGGTTCGGCACAAACAACCTGCCCGACTGCTCGAACATGTGCCACGAGTCGAGCGGGGTGGCGCTTTCCGAGACCATCGGGGTGGGCAAGGGCAGCGTCACCCTCGACGACGTCGAGCACACCGACCTGCTCCTGGTGGTGGGCCAGAACCCCGGCACCAACCACCCCCGCATGCTCACCGCCCTCCAGCGGGCCAAGGCCAACGGGGCCAGGCTCATCGCGGTGAACCCCCTGCGCGAGGCCGGCCTGCAGCGGTTCAGGAACCCGCAACGCCCGTCGGGACTGCTCGGTCGGGGCACCGAGCTCGCCGACCTGTTCCTGCAGATCCGGGTGAACGGCGACCTGGCCCTCTTCCAGGCCCTCAACCGGCTGCTCGTCGAGCGCGACCGGGTCGAGCCCGGGGCGATCGACCACGACTTCGTCGCGCGCCACTGCGACGGCTACGACGGGCTCGTCGCCCATCTGGAAGCGACCTCCTGGGACGAGATCGACCGGGCCACCGGCCTCGACCGGGACGACATCACCTCCGCCCTCGAGCTGGTCCTGGCCGCCGACCGCATCATCGTGTGCTGGGCGATGGGCCTCACCCAGCACCGCAACTCGGTGCCCACCATCCGCGAGATCGTCAACTTCCTGCTGCTCCGCGGCAGCATCGGCCGCCAGGGGGCGGGGGTCTGCCCGGTACGCGGGCACAGCAACGTGCAGGGCGACCGCACCATGGGGATCTACGAGAAGCCGGGCGCCCCGTTCCTCGACGCCCTCGGCACCGAGTTCGGGTTCGATCCCCCCCGTGATCCCGGCTACGACGTGGTCGACGCCATCAGGGCCATGCAGGCCGGCGCGGTCGACGTGTTCTTCGCCGTCGGCGGCAACTTCGTGGCCGCCGCCCCCGACACCGGGGCAACCATCGCGGCCATGGAGCGCTGCCGACTCACCGCCCATGTGTCCACCAAGCTGAACCGCTCGCACACCGTGTGCGGTGAGACGGCCCTGATCCTGCCGTGTCTGGGCCGCACCGAGGTCGACGCCCGGGCCTCGGGCGAGCAGTTCGTCACGGTGGAGGACTCGATGGGGATGGTGCACGCGAGCCGCGGCCGTCTCGATCCGGCGTCGGGCGACCTCCGGAGCGAGGTGGCCATCGTGGCCGGCCTCGCCGCGGCCACGCTCGCGACCGACGGCGCGGCGGCCGACGAGGCCGTCGACTGGCGCGCCCTGGCCGACGACTACTCGGCCATCCGAGACCACATCGAGGCGGTGGTCCCCGGGTTCGACCGCTTCAACGAGCGGGCCGGCCGCCCGGAGGGGTTCGCCCTGCCGCACCCGGTGCGCGACTCGTGCATGTTCCCGACCGCGACCGGCAGGGCGCGCCTCACGGTGAACCCTCTGGTGGTCCTCGACGTGCCGGACGGGCACCTCCTTCTGCAGACGATCCGCTCGCACGACCAGTTCAACACCACCATCTACGGCCTCGACGACCGCTACCGGGGCATCAGCCAGGGGCGCCGGGTGGTGTTCGCCCATCCCGATGACCTGGCGGCACTGGGGGTGGCCGACGGCGACCTGGTCGACCTGGTGGGCCAGGCGGACGACCCCGGCGTGGCGCCGCGCCGGGCCGAGGCCTTTCGTGCGGTGGCCTACTCGGTGGCACGAGGCACCTGTGCGGCCTACTTCCCCGAGGCCAACGTGCTCGTCCCGCTGGACAGCACCGCAGAGGGCAGCAACACCCCCACGAGCAAGTCCGTGATCATCCGGCTGGCCCCATCGGCCCGCTGATACACGCCATCCGGTGGCATCACAACAACAGCGACAACAACAACAGCGACAACAACACAACAACGGCTCCTCCCTGACCGGCAGCCCGCTGACGGCGGGCCAGGAGCGTGAGGCGGTCCACCTCATGATGCCCCCACCCACCGGTCGGTGGCCCGGTCGTACTATCGGGCCGTGAACGACGGGTCGGCGATCTCGGTGGCGATCCTGGGCCCGCTCGTCGTGGCCTCGGACACCGAGCCGGTCCCGTTGCCGTCCCGCATCGAGCGGGCGCTCGTGGCGTCGCTCGCCGCCCGCGGTGGTGGTTCCGTTCCGGCGGAGCGCCTCGCGGCCGACGTCTGGGGCGACGACCTCGTGGATGGCTGGCGGCAGAACCTGACCGTGACCGTCTCGCGGCTGCGCAACCGGCTCGCGAATCGGCTCGGCCCCGATGGTCGCGCGGTGGTCGTGACGGTCGCCGACGGGTACCAGCTCGCGATCCGGCCCGACCAGTTCGACGCGGTGCGCTTCGAGCGCCTGTCGGCCAGGGCCGGGCCCTGCTCGGTCGAGGATCGGCGGACGAAGCCCGCGGCACCCTGACCGCCGCGCTCGGCCTCTGGCGGGGTGACCCCCTGACGGAGATCGCGGGCTCCACGACCGGTCGCGGTGAAGCGGCCCGCCTCGCTGAGCTGCACGAGGGTGTGGTCGACACCTGGCACGACGCCGCCCTCGCCCAGGGCGACCACGACATCGTGATCGCCGGCGTCGAGGCGAGCCTGATCGAGGACCCGCTGCGAGAGAGGCGGTGGGGCCAGCTGATGCTCGCCCTCTACCGGGCCGGGCCCCAGGCCGAAGCCCTCCGGGCCTACCAGCGGGTGCGCACGGTGCTGGCGGACCAGCTCGGCGTCGAGCCCGGCCCCGACCTGCGTCGACTCGAGGCCGCCGTCCTCGACCACGACCCCGCCATCGACCTCCTGCCCCCGAGGGGCGCGCCGCCGGGCCGCGCGGGGCCGCCCGTCACCGCCGGCGAGCTCCAGCAACCGGACCTCGGGTGGTTGTACCGCCAACTGGAGGTACCGCTCGTCGGCCGCGAGCGCGTCGTGGCGCGCGTGCTCGCCCACTGGGAGCACGTTCGGGCGGAGCGCACCGGCGGCGTGGTCTTCATCGAGGGCGACCTCGGGGTGGGCAAGACGCGGTTGGCTGCCGACGTCGCGCGTCTCGCGGCGCAGGACGGCGCCCGTGTCCTCGCGGCGCGTTGCGCTCCCGGCGCCGGCCTGTCGACGCTCGTGCCGGCGCTGGCGACGATCGGCCTTGCCCGCCCCGACGGCGACCTGGGCCCCGGATCACCGGTCGCCTTCGAGCTGGGGGTCGAGGCGGCCGGGATCATCATCGACTCGTCGATCGAGCAGCCCACCCTGCTGGTGCTCGACGATGCGCAATGGGCCGACGCGCAGATGATCAGCCTGTTCCGCCAGTTGGGCAACCGGCCGTTGCCAATTCTCGAACCCGCCACCGCGTTGGCGCTCGTACTGATCCAGAGCGGCGTCGAACGGCCGACCGGCATGGCCGAGTTCCTCGGCAACGTCGATCGAATGACGGTGAGCGACCGGCTCGTGCTCGAGCCCCTCGCCACCGACGAGGCGCGCACGCTGCTCGTCGATCGGCTCGGCGCCGAGGACGCGGAACGGGCCGGCCCGGTCGTCGACGCACTGGTCCGGGACCTCGCTGGCAACCCGAGGGCCCTCATCGAGTACGCCCGTCACCTGCGGACCCTGGTCTCGGACCACGACAGAGACGCGGTGGGGCTGACGACGATGGGTGGTGTCGAGGACCTGGGTGTTCCCCACGCGCTGCGGGTGGCGACCGACGAGCGGCTCGACAGGGAGTCGCCCGAGGTGGTCGGCCTCTTGCTGGCGGCTGCGTTGATCGGCCCGACCTTCACCGTGGTGCAGGCCGCCCGCGGCGCGGGTGTGGACGAAGACACCGCGCTCACCGGCCTGGAGCGGGCGGTGAGCGCCCGTTTCGTCGACGAGGGCCCCGAACACGGGGACGACTACCGGTTCATCTCCGAGGTCGACCGCCACGTCGCGCTCGCACGCCTGTCGAGTGCCCGTCGCTCCCGTATAGAGGAGCGACTCGACCGCGAGGAGTGAGCGCTCCGTCACTGCCGTGAGAGCGAGATGCAACCCCGCAGCGTCAGAATGCCACCGACGTCCCCAGGTTGTCCGACATCGGAACCGAGCCATTCATGCATCCCGCCCTCAACCCGACGCAACCGGCCCGGTCCCCACGTCGTGGTCGTCCGGGGCGGATCGGGCTCGCGCTCGTGGCGATGCTCGCGGGAAGCTTCGCGACGACCGGCACCGCCGGCGCCACCGCCGGGGCCGCTCCGACTCCCGCCGGCGGCGAGGCTGGCGACGAGGTCACCATCGTGGCGGCCGCCGATGCGGTGCCGGGTGAGTACATCGTCACGCTGGCCGGCGTCCCCGCCTCGCAGGTGCGAGCGACGGCGACGACGCTGACCGCCGCGCACGACGGTGAGGTGTTGTTCACGTACCGCAGCGCCATTCGCGGCTTCGCGACGGCGATGAGCGAGGCCGAGGCCAGCGAGCTGGCCCGTGACCCCCGGGTCGTGCGCATCGAGGAGAACGCCGCGGTGCGTGCGGACGCCACCCAGTCCGGGGCCACCTGGGGGCTCGATCGTCTCGACCAGACCGATCTGCCGCTCGACACCACCTACACCTACAGCGGTGCCGGCGAGGGCGTGCACGCCTACGTGATCGACACCGGAATCCGCACGACCCACCACGAGTTCGCCGGGCGGGCCACCGTGGGCTACGACGCCACCGGCGGCGACGGCCAGGACTGCTACGGCCACGGCACCCACGTGGCGGGCACGATCGGCGGGGCGACGTACGGCGTGGCCAAGGCGGTGTCGCTCGTGGCGGTCCGGGTGCTCGACTGCGCCGGCGACGGGACGGCCGCCCAGGTGATCGCCGGCGTGGACTGGGTGACCGCACACGCCGTCAAGCCGGCGGTGGCGAACATGAGCCTCGGGGTCAACCTGGGCTTCGCCAATGCCGGCATCGTCCCCGCCCTCGACGAGGCGGTGACGGCTTCGATCGCCTCGGGCGTCGGCTACACCATCGCCGCCGGAAACGGCAGCCTGCTGGGCGCGGTCGATGCGTGCAACGTCTCTCCCGGACGGGTTCCGGGCGCGCTGACCGTCGGCGCAACCGGCCGGACCGACGTCCGCGGGAGCTTCTCGAACTTCGGTACCTGCGTGGACGTGTTCGCTCCGGGGGTCGACATCACGTCGGCCCTCGCCGGCAGCGACACGGATGCAGGCACGAGATCCGGTACCTCGATGGCCGCCCCCCACGCTGCTGGGCTGGCCGCCCGCTACCTCGAGGACCGGCCGTGGGCCTCGCCGGCAGCCGTCGCCACCGCGGTCGCCGCCGGGGCCCTCCAAGGCCATGTCGGGTCTCCGGGCGCCGGCAGCCCCAACCGCCTGCTGAACGCCGGCTTCCTCACCGAGCGGCCGTCGATCACCGTCATCGAGGACGCGTCGCCCACCGACGGCCACGACTTCTCGTTCACGGGCTGCCAGGTGGCCAGCGGCGGGTGCGGCACCTTCTCGCTGGACGACGACGAGAACGACGAGGCCTCGCTCACCGATGTCCTGTCCACGGGTGAGCTCGCACCGGGGTCGTACACGGTCACCCAGGCGGCATCGGCGGACTGGGACCTGTCCGCCCTGTCGTGCACCACCGAGGAGACCATCGACCTCGCCCACCGACGGGTCACCATCGACCTGGCGGCCGGCGAGCATGTCCGGTGCACCTTCACCAACTCGTCCACCGCGATCACCATCGTGGAGGACGCTTCACCCGACTCGCCCCAGGACTTCTCGTTCACCGGCTGCCTCGGCACGGGGTGCGGCACCTTCGTGCTCGACGACGATCCGGGGTCGGTGACGCCGCGGCGGCTGTCCGGCACGGGCCTGGCGCCCGGCACCTACACGCTCACCCAGGCGGCCACCGCGAACTGGTCGCTGTCGGCCCTGTCCTGCGACACCGGCGAGACCGTCGACCTCTCGAGTCGCCGGGCAACGGTGACCCTGACCGCGGGCGAGCGCGTGACGTGCACGTTCACCAATCGCTCGGCGGCGGTCACCATCGTCGAGGACGCGACCGACGCCGGGGCTCAGGACTTCGCTTTCACGGGATGTCTCCTGGGCCCGCCGGCGCGGGAGGCTGCGGGGGGCGGCTGCGGGCCCTTCTCGCTGGACGACGACAACGACGCCGTCCTACCGGACCGACTGACGGCCACGGGGCTCGTCCCCGGCACCTACACGGTCACCCAGAGCGACCCGGCGCCGCTGCACCTCGCCGCGCTCGTGTGCGACACCGGCGAGGCGGTCGATCTCGCCCAACGGCGGGCCACGATCACGCTGGCCGCGGGCGAGCACACCACGTGCACGTTCTCGGACACTCCCGCCGCACCGGCGAACGATGCCTTCGCCGCCGCGCAGGTGCTGACGGGCCCGACCGGCGACGCGCCGGGGACCCTGCGTTACGCCACCGCCGAGCCGGGCGAACCGGCGCACGCCGGCAACACCGCGGTGCACTCGGTCTGGTACCGCTGGACCGCCCCCGCGACCGACACCTATTCCTTCTACACCTGTGGCAGCAACCCCGGCCTCGACACCGTCATGGCCGCCTACACGGGAACCGCGCTGACCGCGCTGGCACGGGTCGCCGACAACGACGACGGCTGCGGCCTGCACCTTCCGTACCTCACCAGCAGCATCGACGTCTCCGCCACGGCCGGTACCACGTACCGGATCGCCGTGGACGGGTTCGACGGGGCCGCCGGTGACCTCACCCTCACCTGGAGCAACTGATGAGAACGCCTGCCGCCTGTCTCGCAACCGTCGTCTTGATCGCCATGGTCACCCTGTCCGGCGCCGGGCTGGCGGTTCCCGGGGCCGCCGCCGCCGAGCCGGTCCGGGCGGCCCACATCGAGGCGGTCGACGGTGCCCTGCCGGGGCGCTACATCGTCACCCTGGCCGACGGCCCCCGCTCGCAGGTGCGGCCCACCGTCGCCGACCTCGCCGGCCGCCACGACGGCGAGGTCCTGTTCACCTACCGGCACGCGCTGCACGGGTTCGCCACCGAGATGAGCCGGGACGACGCACTGGCCCTGAGCCAGGACCCCCGGGTCGCGGCCGTCGAACAGGATGCCAGGGTGTCGGCGTCCACTGTGCCGCCCGGTCCGACCGCACCGTTCGGCACCCTGCCCCGAGGGGGCGCACACGCCGAGGCGATCCAGACCGGGCCCTCATGGGGCCTCGACCGACTCGATCAGCGCAACCTCCCCCTGGACGGCATCTACACCTACAACGCCACCGGCGCCGGGGTGCACGCCTATGTCATCGACACGGGCATCCGGACCAGCCACCACGAGTTCGGGGGCCGGGCCGTCGTGGGCTTCGACGCCGTGGGCGACGGCCAGAACGGCCAGGACTGCAACGACCACGGCACGCACGTGTCGGGCATCGTCGGCGGGTCGACCTACGGCGTGGCCAAGCAGGTGTCGCTGGTGGCCGTGCGGGTCCTGAACTGTGCGGGACAGGGGTCGGATGCGGAGGTGCTCGCCGGCATCGACTGGGTGACGGCGCACGCGATCAAGCCGGCGGTCGTCAACATGAGCCTCGGCGGAAGCGGACGATCGGCGGCCCAGCAGGACGCGATCGATGCATCCATCGCGTCTGGTGTCAGCTACGCCGTCGCGGCCGGAAACGACAGCGGGGACGCGTGCAACTCGTCGCCGGCGTTCATCCCCGCGGCGATCACCGTGGGTGCGACCGGTCGGGACGACGCGCGGGCCTACTTCTCGAACATCGGTACCTGCGTGGACGTGTTCGCCCCGGGGGTCGACATCCTCTCGTCGGTCCGCGCCAGCGACGATGCCACCGCCAGTTTCGACGGCACCTCGATGGCCAGCCCCCATGTGGCGGGCATGGTCGCCCGCTACCTGCAGGAGCGACCCGGCGCCTCACCGGCCGAGGTGACGTCGGGGCTCCTGGGCGGGGCCACGCCCGGCCTCGTCACCAGCCCGGGTGCCGGGAGCCCCAACCGCCTCCTGAACGACTCGTTCCTCGTCAACCGCCCAGCCATCACCATCCTGCAGGACTCGGTGCCGGACGAGGGTCGGGACTTCGCCTTCACCGGGTGCCAGGCCGGCACCACCAACTGCGGGCCGTTCTCACTCGACGACGACGGCGGCAGCAACGCCGCCCTGCCGGACTACCTGACGGCCAGCGGGCTGCCGGCGGGGTCGTACACGGTGACCCAGGCCGCGGTGGCGGGCTGGGAGTTGACCGGCCTGTCGTGTGACACCGGCGAGACCGTGGACCTGGCCAACCGCCGGGCCACGATCACCCTCGCCGCTGACGAGCACGTGACCTGCACCTTCACGAACGGCTCCACGTCGATCGCCATCGTCGAGCACTCACTGGTGCCCGACGCCCCGCAGGACTTCGCCTTCTCGGGGTGCATGGGCACGGCCTGCGGTCCGTTCGCCCTCGACGACGACCCAGACCCGACCCTGCCGGCACGCCTCGTCGCCACCGGCCTCGCCCCGGGTACCTACACGATCACCCAGGCCGCCGTGCGTGGCTGGGACCTGACCGCGTTGTCGTGCGACACCGGCGAGACCGTCAGCCTGGCCGACCGGCGGGCGACCATCACCCTCACCGCCGGCGAGCACGTCACGTGCACGTTCACCGACGACTCGGCGGCCCTCACGGTCGTGCAGGAGGTCGAGCCGGCGTCCGGCGCCGACGTCGGGTACGAGGGCTGTGCGATCGGGCGTGGGTGCGGTCCGTTCGCCCTCGACGACGACGCGGACCCGACGTTGCCCGACCGCATCCTCGCCACCGGCCTCGAACCGGGGGACTACACCATCACCCAGGCCGTCGGCGTGTCACCGGCCCTGGCGCGGGCTCGGTGCGACACCGGTGAGACCGTCGACCTGACCGCCCGTCGGGTGACCATCGACCTGGCGGCCCACGAGCACGTCACCTGCACGTTCACCAACTCGCCGCCGCCCCCGGCCAACGACGACTTCGCGGCGGCCGCCGCCATCACGGGCACGGTCGGGAGCCTGAACGGCACCAACGAGTACGCCGGCACCGAGCCGGGTGAGCCCGACATCGCCGGCGAGACCAGCACGCGGTCGGTCTGGTTCCGTTGGACCGCACCCACCACTGGTCGCCAGCGGTTCGACACATGCGGGAGCGCCATCGACACCATGCTGGCGGTGTACACGGGCGACGCGGTGGAGGCGCTCACGCCGCTCGCGGGCAACGACGACGCCTCCTGTGCCGCCTTCGGCTCGCCGACCACGAGCATCGTCGAGCTCGCCGTGACCGCCGGCACGACCTACCGGGTGACGGTGGCGGGCTTCGACGGGGCGATGGGCGACTTCGCCCTCAACTGGAGCACGAACACCCGTCCCGTCAACGACGACTTCGTGGCGGCCGAGGCGCTCTCGGGGGCGAGCGGGACGATCACCGCAACGAACGCCAACGCCACCAAGGAGGCGGGAGAGCCCAGTCACAGCGGCCATCCGGGAGGGAAGTCGATCTGGTACTCCTGGACCGCCCCGAGTACCGGACCGGTGGCGCTCGACACGTGCGGCAGCAGCTTCGACACGATGCTGGCGGTCTACACGGGCACCGCCGTGGGTGCGCTGACCACGGTGGCCGGCAACGACGACGGCACGTGCGGCCTCCAGAGCTCACTGTCGTTCGCGGCGACCGCGGGGACGAGCTACCGCCTCGCGGTCGACGGCTACGCCGGGGCGGCCGGCAGTGTCACCCTGCACTGGGCGCAGAGCACGTGAGCACCGCTGCGGCCCATCCGTTCCGGGTACCGGCAGGACCACCGCCCTGACGGCGGGGTGGTCCGCGTCTGGCGGGGAGCGGTGTGTGATCCTTTCTCCATGGCGCGCGAGGCCGAGCGGCCCGTCGGTCACCCACCTTCGGGGTCGCACGGCGCCCGGGGCGACCCTGACGTCGACCAGGCCGATGGGCCCGACGCCGAAGACGAGGAGCTGCAGAGCGGTCTCGGGCGGGGGCTCGACTCGATCCTCGCGGGGTCGTCGACGGGCCCGGCGTCGCCGAGCGCGCCGAGCGGGCGGCTCGACTCGCTGTTCGGGTCGTCACCCCCGCCACCATCCCCGCCACCGCCGCCACCCCCACCACCGCCGCCGCCGCCACCGCCGCCACCCCCACCACTGGCTGGGCCTCGCCCGACCGTGCCGTCGCGGCCTCTGTCGGGTCCGCACGCGACGGACGACGAGCTGATCGGTCGACAGCTCGCCGGCATCGCCGCGACCCTCTCCCTCGAGGTCGCCGCCCATGTCCGTCCCGGGCCCCACGGGGCCAGGCTGCAGTTGCTGCGGCCCGATCTGCGGCAGGTGCCCGCCCCGGTGATGAACGACCTCTGCTCGGCGATCCGAGCCTTCGTGGACGCCGAGCCGCTCGGGTCCGACGACTTCCACGTGGCCGGCTACCACTGCGCCGCCTTCGGTCATCGCCCGCTCGATGCCACCGGGGTGTACGTCCTCGGCCGCCGCCATGGGCCACTGACCGCCGATGAGCGGTGGGTGGCCCGCCGGCACGTCTTCGAGGAGCCGGCGGCTCCGTGACCAGCGGCCGCAAACGGCCCTGACCCCCGCCGCAGGCCGCCGCAGCGGCACCCACCCGTCGGGCATCGAGAGCGCGCCGGCGCCCCGGTCCCCCTAACCTCTGGGGCTGTGAGCTTCGGGCCGCAAGCCATCCGAGATGCCGGTGCCAACCGTGGCGGGGCCATCGACTACCGCCTGGCACGCCAGGCCCTGGTCTCCGAGTTCAAGAAGGGCCGCCTCGCCGAGCACGAGGTCTGCGACGCCCATCCCGAGCTGGTGCGGGCCGCACGGGAGCTCGGCGACCCCACCTCGCAGGAATGCCCCATCTGCGAGGAGACCCGGGTGGTGCTCGTCTCCTACGTGTTCGGCCCACGGCTGCCGTCCCATGGGCGCTGCATCACCAAGAAGGGCGAGCTGGCCAAGCTGGCCCGCCGGTCCGGCCGCTTCACCTGTTACGTGATCGAGGTGTGCCCCAACTGCTCCTGGAACCACCTGGCCCGCACCTTCCCGCTCTGACCGCCCGCGGACCCGGCGTTCTCGCTGCGAAGGACCTTTGCCGGCGCGACTACCCCCTGCCGAGAACGAGTTGGGGTGGGCTACGGTCCGCGCCGTGAGGACGACGGCAGGGCGCAGGCTGGCCGTGGTGGTTGGTCTGGCGCCGATGGTGGTGCTGGCGGTGGTGCGCCTCCACCCGTCGCTCGACGCGTTCTGGGAGGACGACGCCGTCCACTTCTGGCTGGTCGGCGGGGTGGGCATCGCGGCACTGGTGATCGCCCTGTCCATCAGCGAGGCGGCGCGCCGGCGTGGCGACGCACGCCTCTTCCTCGTCTCCCTCGCCTTCATGGCCAGCGCCGGCTTCCTGGGCCTCCACGCCCTCGCCACCCCCGGGGTGCTGCTCGACTCGGCCACCGGAGGGTTCGAGGCATCGGTTCCCGTCGGCCTGTTCCTGGCTGCGGCGTTCGCCGCGCTGTCGGCGGTGGAGCTGTCGCCGACCAGCGCCGCTGCCGTCCTACGACGGCAGCCGTTGTTGCGGGACGGGCTGCTCGCGCTCATCACCGGGTGGGCGGTGGTGTCGCTGGCCGGGCTCGCACCCCTCGACCGGCCCATCGACCCGACCCGCTTCCACCCGCTGCTCACCCCATTGGCGGTGGCGGGCACCGTTCTCTTCGCGGTCGCGGCATGGCGGTACGCGCGCCTCAATGCCACCCGTCGCTCGGTGCTCCTCGCTGCTGCGGTCGCGGCCTTCGTCGCCCTCGGTGAAGCCATGGTGGCGGGCGTCTTCGCCCGCAATTGGCGGGTGTCGTGGTGGGAGTGGCATCTGCTCATGGCCGCCGGCTTCGTGTTCGTGGGCTACAGCTCCTTGTCGCAGATCCGTCGCGAGGGCGGCCCGGCCGGCGTGTACGACACCATTGCGCTCGACGAGACGCTCCGGGAGGTGCGCGAGGACTACCGCGACGCGCTCGAGGCCCTCGTCGAGGTGATGGAGCGGCGCGAGGGTGACGGCGGCGACGAGCCGATCCGTCCTGCCACCGTCGGCCTCGCCAAGCGCTTCGACCTCACCGAGCGCCAACTCGAGGTGCTCGAGCGGGCGGCCGAGGCCCTGAGCGCCGACCGACGCCAGCTCCGCCGGCTCGGTGGCATGGTCGAGGCGGGCCGCCAAGCGAGGGTGCTCCGCGGTGAGGCCGAGCTGTTGGACGCGACCCTCGGCGTGCTCGCGCCCGGCTTCGCCCCCGACGAGATCGGGATGGCGCTCGTCCGGGACGGCGCCCTGGTGGAGATCGCCTGCGTGCCGCCAGGGCCCGCTCCCGACGCGGCTGCGGACGCTGCCGCCCTCGAGACCCTGTCGACCCAGGAGGGCGCCGATGGCCGGCTCCTCGTGGTGCCGCTCGCGGTCAAGGGCCACGCCGCGGGGGTACTGAGGTTGCGTGCCAGCGGCCGCCGGCTGGGCGAGCGCGACCGCTCGTTGGGCGAGAGCCTGGCCACCCAGTTGGCCATCACCCTTGAGAACGCGCGGCTCTACCACCAGCTCGACACCCTCTTCCGCTCGTACATGTCGCGCGATGTGGCCACCACGCTGCTGGCCGACCCACAGCAGGCGTCCCTCGGCGGCGGCATCGTCGAGCTGTCGGCCCTCATGGCCGACGTGGTCGGGTTCACCACGTTCACCGAGCGATCGGAGCCCGCCGAGGTGGTGACCATGCTGAACGAGTTCTACGGGGCGGTCGTGCCCGAGATCCTCGACGCCGGCGGCACGGTCACGCAGTTCGTGGGCGATGCGGTGGTGTCGTTGTTCGGGGCGCCGGTCCGGCACGCGGACCATGCCCGCCGGGCCTGCCAGGCGGCACTCGCGTTCCAGCAGGCGGTGGAGCGGGTGCGCGATGCGCATCCGGGCTGGCCGCAGTTCCGGGTGGGGGTGAACACCGGCCCGGCGCTGGTGGGCAACATCGGCAGCGCGGAGATGCGCCACTACACCGCGATCGGCGACACGGTGAACCTGGCGGCCCGCCTCGAGAGCGCCGCGCCCCACGGGCAGGTGGTCATCAGCGGCGCCACGCTGGACGCGCTCGGCGACCGCGCCACGGTCGAGCCGCTCGGCGAGATCACGGTGAAGGGCAAGGCCGAGCCCGTCCGTGCCTACGTGCTCCGTTCCCTGGAGCCCTGACCGCCCCTGCTCGCTGATGCACACCGGCGGCGGGGCTGACGTGTATCCGAAGGACCACCAAGTTACGATTCGGTTGCAGTGCGGCGACCACGGTTGTCGGTCGCCCTCCCGTCCATCTCCCCTGAGCCATCAATGCCCGAACCCTCCAGCGAGGTGCAGGACGTTCCGCCCGGCATGCGCCTCAACCGACGCGGCAAGCTGAAGAAGCTGCGCAAGCGCAGCATCGTGTGGAGGCTTCGCCGCGTCTTCTACCTGATGCTGCTGCTGGTCGTGGCGGGTGTGGCCGGGTCCTTCTGGGTGCTCTCGCAGGTGAAGCTGCCCGATGCCCGCGACCAGTTGCGGCAGACCAGCTTCGTGTGCGCGTCCGAGGTCACCGAGGACTGCGGGCCCGACAACGACTTCTTCCGCTTGAAGGCCGACGAGGACCGGGTCAACGTCACCTACGACCAGATCCCGCCCCTCGTCATCCAGGCCGTGATCTCGGCCGAGGACCGCGAGTTCTTCAACCACGGCGGCATCGACCCGGTCGGCATCGCCCGCGCCTTGGCGGCCAACGCCAACGACTCGGAGGTGACCCAGGGTGGGTCGACCATCACCCAGCAGTACGTCAAGAACGTCTACCTCAACCGGGAGCGGTCGATCTCACGCAAGATCCGCGAGGCGGTGCTGGCCGTCAAGGTCGACGACGAGTTCTCGAAGCAGGAGATCCTCGAGCGCTACCTGAACACCATCTACTTCGGTCGGGGCGCCTACGGAGTGCAGGCCGGGTCCCGTGCCTACTTCGGCCACAACATCGAGGAGATCGACGGGCTCGACAACACCACCGGTGCCCCGTCGTCGATCGAGGTCGCTCAGGCCGCCTACCTGGCCGGGCTCATCCGTGCGCCGGAGCGGGCCGACGCCGAACGGAACCCCGGCGTGGCCACCCAGCGGCGCGACTCGGTGCTCGACGCCATGGTCGAGGAGGGCTACCTCACCACCGACCAGTCGAACGGCGCCAAGGCCGAGGGATGGACCGTCAACTACTTCGGCGTGGCCAACCTCGTTCCCCGCTCACCGGCCACCACCCTGGGGGCGGTCGTCGACCACGAGCACGGCACCGAGTACTTCGCCGAATACGTGCGCCAGTGGCTGGTCGACCGTTTCAGCGAGGACGTGGTCTACGGCGGCGGGCTGCGGGTCTACACGACGCTGAACCACTCGGTCCAACAGGCGGCCTACGAAACGGTCACATCCACCCTCGACCTTCCCGGCGATCCCGCCGCGTCGATCGTGGCCATCGACGACGGGGGCCGGGTTCGGGCCATGATGGGCGGCACCGACTTCACGAACCAGTCGGTGAACCTCGCCGTCGGCGTGGACGGCGGCGGCTCGGGCCGCCAGCCGGGCTCGTCCTTCAAGCCGTTCGCAGTGGCCCAGGCGCTTCGTGACGGCTACTCGGCCGAGGCCCGCCTCTCCGTGTCGAGCAGCGGTTCGTTCCCGATCAACAACGGCGCGGAGCAGTGGCGGGTCTCGGGTGGTGGTGGCACCTACAGCATGCTCACCGCGCTCCCGGCGTCGTCGAACATGTTCTTCGCGACGCTCATGCTCAAGCTGGGGTCCGAGAGGGTGATCGAGCTCGCGCACCAGATGGGTGTGACCGCCGACCTGCCGATCGTCCCGTCGATCGTGCTGGGGGCGGGTGAGGTCTCGCCGCTCGACATGGCGTCGGCGTACTCCACGTTCATGAACCACGGCACCCACTACGAGCCGCAGGTGGTCAGCCGGGTCGAGGATTCCGACGGCAACGTGATCTGGGAAGCCCCGGCGACCGGCGAGGCGGTGCTCACCCCCCAGATCGCCGACACGGTCACCACGGCCATGCGGGGTGTGGTCACCAATGGCACCGGTCGGGCCGCGGCACTCGACAACACCGACGTCGCCGGCAAGACCGGTACCACCCAGAACAACAAGGACGCCTGGTTCGTGGGGTTCCGCTGCAACTTCGTGGCGTCGGTCTGGATGGGCTACCCGGGGTTCGACGGCGCTCCCGTCACCCCGATGGACAACGTGCACGGCGAGCGTCAGGAAGGCGGCCGGTTCCCGGCGCGGATGTGGCACGACTTCATGACCCGGGTCGATCCCCTGCTCAACGACAACTGCGCCTTGGCCGATGTCACCGACTTCCCCGGCAGGAGCTTCGACGACAGCGACCGGTACGACCCCTCGCAGACCTACGACGCCCCGAGCGAACGCCCCTACCAGGCGCCGTCGAATGATCCGGTGGTGGTCCCCGCCAACCCCGGCGACACCCCCGTGACGGTCACGGTCGCACCCGACCCCACCGTCGTCACGGTGCCGCCGCCGCCCCCCACGGTCACCACCCCCACGGGCGCCGAGCGGCCCTCGGCGCGCATCCGCGGCCCGTCGCCGTAGCTCGCGCGCGTCCGCCCGGGGTGAGGCGTGCGGTGGGCACTCGCCGGTGGCTGTCACGCCACGAGTGGTGTGACTCGCGAGCGCCATGGGCCTACACTGGTGGGCAACCGCCGGCAGCCGTGGGGCGCTGGACGGGGAAGGAGGCTCATCATGAGCGCTGGCCCGATGACCGCACCCGCAGTACGCGCCCGCAAGGTCGCACAAGGGGCCGATCCGTTGGTGATGGTGACGGCGTACGACGCGCCCGGCGCCCGCATCGCGGACGAGGCCGGCGTCGACCTGATCCTGGTCGGCGACTCGCTCGCCATGGTGGTGCTCGGCTACGACGACACCCTCCAGGTGACGGTCGACGACATGGCCCACCACACCGCGGCGGTGGCACGCGCCAAGCCGCGGGCCATGATCGTGGGCGATCTCCCCTGGATGAGCTACCACGTGTCGGTCGAGGACACCGTCCGCAATGCCGCCACGCTCGTCAAGGCGGGCGCCAAGTCGGTGAAGCTCGAGGGCGGCCGCAAGCGCCTCCCCATGATCGAGGCCATCATCGACGCCGAGATCCCGGTGATGGGCCACCTCGGGCTCACCCCCCAGTCGGTGCACGCCATGGGCGGCTTCAAGGTGCAAGGCAAGGAGCATCGCGCCGCCGTCGAGTTGGTGGCCGAGGCCAAGGCGCTGGCCCACGCCGGGTGCTTCGCGATCGTGCTCGAGGGGGTGCCCGACGTGGTGGCGGCGATGGTCACCGACGCGGTCGACGTGCCCACCATCGGCATCGGTGCCGGCTCTCGCTGCGACGGCCAGGTCCTCGTGTTCCACGACCTCCTGGGCATCGAGGACCGCGTCGCACCGAAATTCGTCCGCCGGTACGCGTCGCTGAAGGACGAGGCGGTGGCGGCGATCGCCGCCTACGCCGCCGACGTTCGGGGCGGCCGGTTCCCCAGCGACGCCGAGAGCTACCACCTCACCGACGAGGTGGCCGAGTCGCTCGGGCTCTACGGCGGGGGCTCGACCGGCTCGTAGGTCCCGAACACCACGTCCCACACCGGGCTGGTGACACCGAAGTTGGCGCGCCCGCCGGCGGCGTGATGGTGCAGGTGCCGCCGCTGCTGCCCGCGCGCGTAGCGGGTGCGAGCTGTCCGGAAGTGCGCGCGGAAGTGCACCCGCTCGTACACCAGGTAGGTGGCGATCCCGGCCACCCCCACGAGCGCGCCGGTGAACCAGGGCGCGCCCACCTGCACCGCCAGGGCGGCGCCCGCAGGGCAGAGGACGCCCAGGCCGACGGCGAGCGTCGCCGCCAGCGAGAGCGGCGAGGCGAGCGGTCGCCTGGTGGGGTGCCGGTGGTGGTCGAGGTGGCCCCGTGACGCGATGGCGGGGCCGAGCCGGGCGTGCATGAACCAGCGGTGGATCACGTACTCGGTGAAGCTCCAGGCGCCGACGCCGGCCAGGACGGACAGCACTGCCACCGCAACGTCGCGCACAGCAGGCAGTATGGCGGCATGCGACGGCAGTGTGTAGCCCTGCGGGCGCTCTGTCTCCTCGGTCTCCTCGGACTCGGGCTCGTGGCGGCGGGCTGCTCGAGTGCCGACGAGCCGGCCGGCGGCGGCGCCGAAGCGCCCGGCGCGCGGTGTGCGGAGTTGCACCCCATCGGCGACTTCGGCGAGGTCGCCGTGGACATCGGTGGTGATCCGCAGTGCCTGCTGCTGGCCCAGACCCCCGGCGAGCGCTCCCGCGGGCTCATGGAGGTCACCGACCTGGCGGGCTACCCCGGCATGCTCTTCGTGTTCCCCTCCGATTCATCGGGCCCCTTCTGGATGCGGAACACGCCCACACCGCTGTCGATCGCCTTTCTCGACGCAGACGGCTCCGTCGTGTCCGTCGCGGACATGGAGCCATGCGCCGACGACGAGCCCACGTGCACCAATTATCGGGCCGACGGGCCCTACCGCTTCGCCGTCGAGGTGCCCCAGGGCCACCTGGCCGACCTCGGCCTGGCGGGCGATGCCCGCCTCGTCGTCACCAGCGCCATCGATCCCTCCTGACGCCGGGCGGAGTGCGCTAGCCGTTGAAGGTCTGCCAGGTGGCGGTGGGGCGTTGTTGGCCGACACCGGGTTGCGACCAGTCGCACACGCCGTCGGGGAACAGGCGGCGCAGACGGTCGAATTGCGCGGCGGTGAAGTCCACCTCGTAGCCGGCGGGATCGACGGGCGTGAGGGTGCACGCGATCACGTCGTTGCGTCGCGGGGCGCCGGCGACGAGGCGCGGGTCGCCCTTCACCGGGAACGCGTCGGGGCACGGGCCGGGGTCGTCGTAGATCTCCCAGCCGCCGCGCACGGTGGTGCCGTCGGGCAGGGTGCAGCGGTTGTCGACCGCGGGGGGTCGGGCGTCGGCGAGGCGCTCGGCCACGGGGCGCCGGTCGTCGGGGTGGGCGCGGTCGTTCGCGGCGAGGGTGGTGAGCCACCGGTCGAGCAGGTTGATCGGCTCGTTGCTGGTGATGGCGCCGATGAGGGTCTGGATCGCGCCGCCGCCACCGGGCGACGACGTCCAGAGGGCGAGGTTGGGGTCGTCCTCACCCTCGACGGTGAGGCGGTCACGGATAGCGAAGGCCTGGACGCGGGTGTGGATGTCGCCGACGTCGTCGGTGTAGGGGTTGCGCAGGATGATGGGCACGTCGAGCAGCGGCCCCGGTCCGCTCACGCCGCCCGCCTGGTAGGGCCGTGCCGCCGTGGCCTCGTCGACGGCTTCGCGCTCGGGCTGGAAGTCGCCGTCGATGTCGTAGCCCCCGATCGCCTCGTTGAGGTCGAGGAACTCGGCTGGGCTGATCGTGCCCTCGTCGAGGGCCGCGAGCCCGTACTGCACCCCCACGTTGCTGAGCGGCCGCCGGGCGAAGCCGGTGGTGGGGTCGGTGCCCAGCACGGCGACGTTCATGTCCGCCAGGGTGCAGCGGGCGCCGTCGGGGTTGGTGTCGGGGTCGTACACGTCCTCGGGTGGCAGGGCGCACCCGACGGTCGGTTCGACGCCGCTCAGGAACAGGCGGGCCCACGAGCGGCAGGTCCCGGTGGTGCGGTGCCCCTCGATCGCCGTGCGTTGCGTCTCGCCGAGCGCCCGGCCCGCGTCGGTCTCGTAGTAGTGGAGCAGCAGCCCGCAGTCGGTGACGCCGGCCGCGATGGAGATGGCGTCGGGAAACGGGGCCGCGGGCGACAACGCGTCGAGCAGTCCCGGGTAGGCGTTGGCGATGAGGAGCTGCTGGATGGCGCCGCCCGACCCGCCGTCGCCGATGGTGAACCGCTGCAGGCCGTAGGCCTCGATGAAGTGCTCGCGGGTCATGAGGGCGGCCTCGGCGGACAGCGTGGGGTTGCAGGCGGTCTGGAAGGTGTCGAGGGTGTTGGTGGCGAGGGCGTAGCCCTGCGCCAGCAGGTCGGTGTCGAGGCCGACGCCGAGCGACGACCCCTGGCTGTACTGCGTGCCGCAGCCGCCGCCGAACCGGTAGACGAGCCGGTGGTTCCACCCGCTGGGATCCCAGACACCCGGGGTGTCGGGGTGCGGGTCGAGCACCCAGATCGAGGCGATGCCGCGGTCGATCACGCCGGTCTCGGTGCGGATGACGACCGGCACGTCGTGGCCGTTCACCACGGTGGTGTCGGCGTCGGCCGGCGTCCGCGTGGGATCGGCGAGCGGCACCACCGCGCCGGCGGTGTTCACGTAGGACCACTCGACCTTCGTGGGCGCGGTGCAGTCCTGGTCGGTGGCCGCGCCCAGGCCGTGGGCCTCGGTCGTGCAGGCCCACGGCTCCAGGTGCGGACCGGCGAAGACGGGGCCGCTGACGGGGTGGTTGGTCACGGTGAGGGTGGCGGTCTGGTCGCCGGCGGTGGCCTCGAGCGTCGAGTCGCCGTCGGGCAGGCCGCCGACGAGGGCGAGCCGGCGGCGGCCGGCTGAGAGGGCATCGGAGATGTCGTCGCCGTCGAGCGTGAGCGTCAGGTCGTCATCGTCGTGGTGCGCGCCGGTGACCCTGACGAGTACGTCGCCGCCGGTGACCATCGACGCCCGGGTCGACTCGGTGGAGAGCACGAGGTCGCCGTCGGCGGAGACGGCTGCCGTGGTCGGCCCGTCGTCCGCCGGGCCCGCCACCGGCGCGGCGCGGGTGTCCCGGGCGGCGGGCTCGCTCGCCGTGCTGTCGCTGCTGCACGCGGCGGCCATGGTCACGGCGAGAAGGGCGCAGGCGACGGCCACTGCTCGGTGCGCCGCGGCGGTGCGCCGCGGTCGTGTCATCGAAAGAGCAGGAGGCCCATGAGCGCCATGATCACCAGGATGGCCAACACCACGGCGACCGTGCGCCGACCGCCGTAGCGGCTCTGGCCGAAGTCGACCAGGTCGGCCTGGCGCCGCCGGCGGACGTAGGCGTCGTCCTTCGGCGAGCCGACCTTGGGCAGGTGGTCGTGCCCGTGGCTCTGCTGTCGCTGCTTCCGCTTCTGCGCGTGCTTCTGGGCGGACCGGTTCTGGGCGTTGCGCCGCTTGGCGCTCTTCGACTTGGCCACCCCCGGACCCTAACGGAGCAGCAACGGCAGGAGCAGTGGGTGCGGAACGGGGTCAGCCGCGCCAGACGACCGTGCCCACGAGCGACCGTCCGAGGTGGATCACCGCGCGGACGGCGAAGACCAGGCCCACCACCGCCAGGGCCGCCATGGCCAACGCGGCTACGCCGGCGACGATGGCCTGGCTCAGCGTGAGGCGCCCGTTCGGCTCGAGGACCACGGCGCCGTAGGCCAGCACCGCGGTGGTCGCCACCGGCACCAGGGACAGGCCGACGCCGAGTACCGAGGAGGCCGCGGCGTACGCCCGCCACTCGGGCCGGGTGAGGCCGCGGCGGGCCACCGCGGCGCGCACCACCCGTTGGGCCACGAACGCCACCACCGACAACACCACGAGCGGTCGCAGCGCCCACGCCGCGTTCCAGGCGTCCACGGCCCGGGTCTGCTCGAGGGTCGTGGGCGCCACGCCGTCGTCGACGCCGTCGAGGGCCCACCCGGCGCCCAGGTACACCACGGCCGAGAGGGTCCCCAGCCGTCCGAAGTCGGGTAGTCGCTGTGCCCACGGGGTCAGCCATCCCAGCGGGTACCGGGCCGGGGCCGGCGGCGGCGCGGGTGGGGCGGGGGCCCGACCGGCCGGCGGCGGCGAAGGTGGGGCGGGCGGCCCGCCGGCCGGACGCGGCGGGGTATAGACCACGTTCGGCATCGGTGGCGGCGCAACCGCGGTGGCCGGCGCCGATGGCGGCGGTGGTGGGGGCGCCGGGTCGGGGACGAGGTGCCAGGTGCGCTCGATGAGCATGGCCGAGGTGCGCACCGGGTCGTCCGCCGCGGGTGCGCGGAGCGCCACCAGGCGGGCGACGAGGGCCGCGGCCGAGGGACGGGCGCGGGGGTCCTTGGCGTGGGCCGCCGTCACCAGGTCGGAAAGGGCGGCCGGCAGTGCGCCGTGGTCGACCTCGGCGTGCAGCACCTGGTACATCACCGCCGGCGCGTGGCCGGCCTCGTCGCGGAATGGGGCGCGGCCGGTGGCGGCGAAGTGCATCACCGACGCCCAGGCGAACACGTCGATGGCCGGGCCGGCGTCGGCGCCGGTGAACTGCTCGGGCGCCATGAAGGCGGTCGTGCCCATCACCAGGCCCGTCGCGGTGAGGCGGTCGAGCCCAGCGCCCGACGCGATGCCGAAGTCGACGACCACCGGGGTGCGGGCCGTGAGGAGCACGTTGCCCGGCTTGAGGTCACGGTGCACCACACCGGCGGACGCGATCGACGAGATGGCCTCGGCCAGCGCCAGGGCCAAGGCGTAGAGGTTGTCGCCCGAGAGCGGCCCGCGCCGGCTGACCTCCTCGTGCAGCGTCGAGCCGTCCACGTACTCGGTCACCAGGTACGGCGGAGTCGCCGCCATGTCGTAGCCGAGCACCCGGGCCACGTGATCGCCCCGCACCCGCTGCGCCAGGGCCGCCTCCCGGCCGAACCGGGCCACGTAGTCGGCTTCGCCGGACAGGTGGCGGTGCATCACCTTGACGGCCCCCCGCCGACCGTCGTCGCGAACGCCGTCGTAGACGACCCCGAACCCGCCCGCGCCGAGCCGGGCGGTCAGCCGCCACCCGCCCACCTGGCGGGGGTCGTCGTCCAGCAGAGGTCGCGCCACGCAGAGATCATGCTGCCCGGTGCGGCGCGGGAAGCGGCGGTCACCGCTGATCGGCCGCCGCAACCGCCGTGCGGCCATGCTCGGGCAACCCCGCGCCCCGGCTGGCGGAGGGCGACCGGCCCGGGCGGTCAGCGGCCAGGGTCGAGGCCCACCAGCTGCTCCGACCGCGCCCAGAGCGCCTCGGCCCGCTCGGGATCGATGGCGTACGGCCGGACGCCGTCGGTGGCCTCGGCGTCGTCGGTCACCCGGGCGACCTGACAGTCCTCCAGGTAGGCGCCACCGTGGTCATCGAGCTCGGGTGCCGTGGCCGCCCACACGGTGGTGGCCGCTCCATGCGGCACGGTCTTGAAGTGCAGCCGCCGGCCCGGGGGGAGGCGCTCGGCGAGGCTGGCCAGGGTCTCGTCGGTGAGGTGGCGGCTCAGCTCGGTGGCGATCACTCCCGGGTGCACCGAGAAGGCGTGGATGCCCTCGGCGGCGTGGTGGTGGTCGTAGGCCACCGCGAACAGCGCGTTGGCGGTCTTCGAGCGCCCGTAGGCCACCCAGGGCTCGTACTCGCTCGTGGCGAAGCCGGGATCGTCGAGGTCCACGTCGCTGCGGCTGTGACCCCGTGAGCTGAGGGCGACGACCCGCGCCGGCGCAGCGGAGCGGAGCAGCGGCGTGAGCAGCGCCGCCAGCAGGAAGTGCCCGAGGTGGTTCGTGGCGAACTGGAGCTCGAAGCCGTCCTCGGTGGTGGCGAACGGACAGGCCATCACGCCGGCGTTGTTCACGAGCACGTCCAACCGGTCGTGCTCGGCCCGGTACTCCTCGGCGAAGCGCCGGACGCCGGCGAGGCTGGCCAGGTCGAGCCGGCGGACGTGCAGGTCGGCGTCCGGCACCGATGCCCGTATGCGCTCCGCGGCCCGGTGCCCCCGGTCGAGATCCCGCACCGCCAAGGTGACCGCCGCCCCGTGGGCGGCGACGGCGCGGGTCGTCTCTTCGCCGAGCCCGGTGGATGCACCGGTCACGAGGAAGCGCCGGCCGCGCAGGTCGATCCCCTCGAGGACGTGGTCGGTCGTGCGTTCGGCGCCGTGGGTCATCGGCCGAGTCTGCCAGCCGCGTCGGCCGGTTCGTCCGGCGGGACGCGACACGCGTGGAGCGACGCTCGTGGGACGACGCTCGTGGGACGACGCTCGTGGGACGACGCTCGTGGGACGACGCTCGTGGGACGACGCTCGTGGGACGACGCGCGTGGGACGATGGGGGGATCACCACGCCGAGGAGGCCCCGATGACCGCCGTCAACCCCGCTCCGACGGGCATCCATCTGACCACCGGCTACTTCTGGCTGGCCTTCCTGCTGGCGTTCTTCAAGCCCGAGGTGTCCATCGACGGCGGCCCGCCCGTTCAGGTGCACTGGGGTGACGCCTTCCTCCCGACGGCGCCGGGTGCACACCGCGTGAACGTGTGGTTCAACTACCTGTTCTTCGGGGCCTGCGGCAAGGCCGAGCTCGTGGTCGACGTGCCGGCGAGCGGCGCCGTCCCGTTGGACTACAAGGCGCCGACGTGGTTCGTGTTCTCGCCCGGCAAGCTCGTCGTCGGGGGCGCAGCTCCGGGGGCCCTGCCGGGAGCGTCCGCGCCGGGCGTCGCGGGTGTGGCCCAGACCGCCGCGCAAGCCGCCCAGCCCGCGGCCGCCCCTGCCGCCGCCGCCCCCCAATGGGACGCGTCGCGCAACGCCTACGTGCAGTACGACGTAGCACGGCAGTGCTGGCTGCAGTTCGACGACGCGACCCAGCAGTGGCGGCCCATCACCTGAGCGTCGGCCCGCCCAGCAGGTGACAGACCGGGCCTCGGTCGTGGGTTGGCCAAGCTGACCCCGCAGAGGAATCGCTCGCTCGGCGCGATCATGGACGCGGCCTCGCGAAGTGGGCCGCCAGGCCGCCCGGTTGGCCGGATGCCTGGCGGGGAGGGTGGGACAACGCGCGAACCGCGATCTGTGGGGGTAGGTGCGCTCGATCCTGACCGAGGGCGGGTCAGACCCTGATGACGGGGAGCCCGGCGATGTCCGTGTAGTGGTCGTCCTGGGTCATCACGGGCACACCGAGCGACAGTGCAGTCGCCGCGATCCAGGAGTCGTTCGCTGGCATCCGCTGGTTGCTGTCGCGCGGGAGCAGTCGAAGCCTCGCCCAGGACTCCGATACACGGTCATCCACCGGTATGGGCTGCAGCGCCAGCGCCTCGGCCAGTGTCGCCAGTCGGATGCGACGCCGCGGATCCTGAACAGGTTGCGTAGGTTGTGGCGCACGGCGAGGAGTTGCCATTCGGCGTTGGCGGCGGTCTCTCCTGGTAGCTGGACATGTGGTGTCGGCGTCGCATCCGAGCGGTGGCGTACCGGGCGAAGCTCCTTAAGAACTCCTCGGCGGCAGGACAGTCCGCAGCCCGGGTGATGGCGCGCGCCTGCCCCCACTGCCACTGTGTCCGGCCCCCGAAACCGTCCCGTTGACGGCTTCCACGGGTGGACCTGGTCTGCTCGTGGGAACGCCCGGCGAGGAGTGGGCGGGCCACGTCCGGGGGACCCACCATCGGGTACGATCCGTCTATGGCCCAGAGGCCGGGCGACGGGGTCGAGGGACATCGGTTCACGCGACGTGGTGCGCTCGCCGCGGGCCTGGGCGTCGGCGCGGGGGCGTGGGCGCTCGGATCGGGCACCGCCCACGCCGAGGGCGCCTCGCAGACGACCTTCGACCCGACGGGTCTCCAGGTGGTGACGGGCACCAACGTCCAGGATGCGCTCGAACAGGTCGACGAACGGCTCGAGGGGACGCTGGGGGGGCCGAGCGTCATCAACGTCCGGGATTACGGTGCCGTCGGGGATGGCGTGACCAACGACATGCCGGCGGTGGTCGAGGCACTCATCGCCGAGAAGTCGTCGTCGAACCCGTTGGAGTGGCAGCCCCGGTTCGACGAGGCCGTCGGCGGCGTCCTCTACTTCCCCCCGGGCATCTACCTGATCACGGGCATCCTGATCATCTGGTTCAACCGATTGCAGATCGTCGGGGCCGGGGCCGGGGCGACGACGTTGTTCTTCAAGCAGTCCGGCTACCACGGTGAGATCGACCTCGCGCCGAAGCTCTGGATCACCAACCTGCGGTCGGACAGCCGCGTCCACGACGTGTCGGTCCAGGGTCTCACCGTGCGCACCGACCTCGTCCTGGACACGTTCGACCCGCGCGAGTCCGGGGAGAGCCCGCTGCAGTGCTTCCAGGCCGACCGTGTCCGGATTTCGGGCGTCGAGGTCGTCGACAGCCCTGCCTTCGGGATCTCGATCACGGACTGCAGCGACGTCGTGGTCGACCACTGCCACGTCCACGACATCCACATCGACGGCATCCACCTGAAGCAGGTGACTGGCGGGCTGGTCCACGCCTGTCGGGTGGACCACACCGGCGACGATGCCATCGCGGTGAGCGGGGGGGCGCCCACCGACGACGATGCGATGCTCAGCACCCAGGTCGTGGTGTCCTCGAACGTGGTCTCACGAAGCGGGTCTCGGGGGATCACGGTGTTCGGGGCCGACGGCGTCGTCGTCAGCGACAACACGATCCAGGGCACCCATCAGGCCGGTGTCGGGATCATCCCGCACGAACGGAGCGGGAACACGCGGAACGTGGTGATACGGGGGAACCACATCGACGGTGTCGGGCTCTACGGCGAGGACCTCGACGTGCTGTGGGGATCTGGGACCCCGTACGGCATCGCCGTGGGGAGTCTCCATGCACCGGTGACGAGCCGCACGGTCGACACGGTGCTGGTCGAGGGCAACCTCGTCGCCGACTGCCGCAACGGCTACGTGCTCATCGAGAACGCGAGCGACGTGACGTTGTCCGGGAATCTTCTCCACGGCCCGATCACGACCGGGCAACCCAACCCCGGCTCCCACCAACAGCAGGGCTCCGGGGCACCGGGATCGGGGCATGGCGAGATGTTCCCGCCCACCGCGCCGTACGGCGGTGGCACGACCCCCGTGTTCCCGGCCGTTCGCGTCCGTGGGGCCAAGCGTGCCCGGATGGACAACAACGTCCTTCGGCCGGCCACCGACGAGCGTGCCTTCCTGATCGAGGGCCTCGCGGCGGCCGATGTCGTTCGGGCCCGCGTGTCCGACAACTCCATCGACAGAGGCACGTCGTCCCCACTGGGAACCCACGGGGCCGACGAGATCGTCTTCAGCCCCAGTGGGGTCCTGGCCTACCAGGGCGGCAACGATGTCAACGGTCTCGCCATCGCCCCCGCCAACACCCCTGCCTGACCCCAGCGCGAGGCCCGGCCGAGATCCCCACGGGTGCGGTCCCTTCCGAGCCCCGCGGTTCCCCGTCCCTCGAGCGTCGACGATGCCTGGAAGGCCGGGACGAGCGTGGTCATGGGGACACCCTGGCGCACTCGACCACGGCTGAACACCCGGCTCTCCGGTGGAAACCGTGGTGCTACCAAACCCGCAGACGAACGACCCGGGCTCGGTACTCAGGCCTGCCGGCGCAGGGTGACCATCGAGCGGGCGGGAAGCGCCACGGGTAGCTCGAGGGCGCCGGGGGGGTGTAAGGGGGGACCGCGGGCCCGGGTGGCCGCGCCGCGGTTGGCCACCACCGCACGACCTGATTCGCGGTCGGTGCGCAGCGCGGCGGCGGAGAGGCGGGTGGTCGCGAAGCACGCCTTGCCGCAGCTTGCCTGCCAGTCGCCGCCCGAGCACTCAGGGACCGAGATTCCCAGCCCCGGTAAGGCGTCGTGCAACCGGTCGTCGGCGCGGCCGGTGCATCGGCCGGCAACGAGCCGTCCCCCAGCCGGCCGGAGTCCTTCAATCGGGGAGCATCGGCACCGACCAGCCCTGGTCCCGGCCCAGGTGGACCGCCCGGCCGATCGCATCGGACCCGAAGCGGGCGTGTACGTCGTCAAGGGCGGCGTCCAGTGCGCGATCGAGCCGGCCGTCGAGGGGAAGGGCCAACTGGACGGCCCGGTCGTCATCGAGGTTGGCAACGGCCACACCCACCAGCGTGAGGCCACGTCGCTCCGTCATGGGGCGGGCGGCGACCACCAGGGCCCGCACCGCGGTGAGGACGGTGTGGGTCTCGGCCGTGGCCTGCGGCAGCGTCCGCGACCGGCTCGCCCGGGTGTAGTCGTCGAAGCGGAGGCGGAGCACGACGGTCCGCCCGACGCGGTGGGCGGCGCGCAGCCGCCGGGTCACGCGGTCGACGATGCCGACCACGATCGCGTCGATGGCCTCGGGAGATCGGCGCGAGCGCCCGAGGGCGCGCTGCGAGCCCACCGACCCGCGTCGGCGGCCGACCTGCACCCGCCGAGGGTCGCGGTTGTGCGCCAGGGCGTGGAGGTGCCGCCCCGCCCCCGGCCCGAGGATGGAGATCAGCTCGGGCGAGCCGAGGGCGGCAACCTCGCCGACCGTCGCGACGCCCTGCTCGTGCAGCTTCGCCGCCGTCACCGGACCGACTCCCCAGAGGCGCTCGACCGGGAGGGGGTGCAGGAACTCGAGCTCGCCATCGGCCGGCACCACGAGCAGCCCGTCGGGCTTGGCCACGCCACTGGCGACCTTCGCGAGGAACTTCGTCCGGGCGACGCCGACCGTGATGACGAGCCCGACCTGCTCGGCGACGTCGCGCCGCAGCCGTTCGGCGATCTGACGGGGGGTGCCCGCGATCCGTCGCAGCCCGCCCACGTCGAGGAACGCCTCGTCGATCGACAGGCCCTCGACCAGCGGCGTGGTGGAAGCGAAGACCTCGAAGACGGCCCGACTGGCGGCGCTGTAGGCCGAGAAACGCGGCGGGACCACCACCGCCTGTGGGCACCGGCGCCGGGCTTCGCCCCCGCCCATCGCCGTCCGGACACCGAATGCCCGGGCCTCGTAGCTCGCGGCCAGCACCACACCGCCCCCGACGATGACCGGCCGGTTCCGCAACCGCGGATCGTCGCGCTGCTCCACCGACGCATAGAACGCGTCGAGGTCGGCGTGCAGGATCGTCGCGTCCTCGGGCACGAACACATGTTCGCAGCCCGGTGCCGCTCCGGCAACCGCTGTGGGGCGCACGGGGTGACCGACGACCTTGCTGACGGCGACCTCCCGCCGTCCCGGCGGCCGGGGGTCAGGCCGGGGTCAGGGGGTGGCCGCCGGTCGCCAGGCGGGGTCGCGGCCGGTGAAGGCGATGAGGCGGTCCTGGGTGGAAGCGCCGGTGGCCACGTCGACCTTCGGGCCGTCGAGAGCAGCTTGGAGGGCGCCGGCGAAGGCGTCCCAGGTCGGCGCGAGCGCGGCGTCGTCCCCCTCGGCCGGCGGCGCCGGCAGCTCCACTCCGCTGGGGCTCAGCACGGCGGGAACCCAGCTGGGCACGTGCGCCACCACGTCGCCGAGTGCTGCACGAGGGTCTGCAAGGTGGTGACGCCGTCAGCCCCGGAGAGGGTCAGGGTGTTGAGCGACCCGGCGTCGGGGAAGCCCTCGAACACCTCGGTGCTCACGATGCGGGCCGGTGCCTCGACCGCCTGGTGCTCGCCGTGCCAGGCCAGCTCGTCGCCCTCGGCCGTGCGGCACAGGTAGCGCCAGGCGCCGCCGGGACGCAGGTCCACGTCGCAGGCGACCCGGGGGGCAGGAGTGCGGGCCCCACCAGCGCAGCAGGTGGCGGGGGGTGGTCAGCAGGTCCCACACCAGGGTGCGGGGGGCCTCGAACGACCGGGTGATGAGGATCTCGGTGTCGGACGGCAGCTCGACCGTCGCCGAGCTGTGGCGGGTGATGGTGGCCGACGTCGTTGCGCCGGTCGGTTGTCTTGTCGGTCACAGCGGAGGGACTCACCCAGACTGAGGCGGCCCGCCGCCATGAGGTGTCGGCCACGTTCGTGTCCCGGCCCCAGGCCCGCTACCGCCGACCAACCCCGAGAATGACCGAGGCCCGAACCCCGCGCGTGGGTTCATATAAGGGACAGAGCGCGAACCGGGCGCTGCGGCGTGAGGTGTGTGCGCTCCTGACGGCGGGCTGGTCAGACCTTGATGACGGCGAGCCCCGTGATGTCCGCGTAGTCGTCGTCCTGGGTCACCACGGGCACGCCGAGTGAAAGGGCCGTCGCCGCGATCCAGGAATCGTTGACGGGCATGCGCTGGCGGCTGTCGCGCAGGAGGAGCCGGAGCCTCGCCCAGGACTCCGCCACCCCGTCATCCACGGGTAGGGCCTGCAGGGCCAGCGCTGCGGTCAGTGTCCCGAGGCGGCGGCTGCGGGTCTCGACATCAGCCGCTGCGAGCACGCCGGCTCGCAGCTCACCGATGGTGATCACCGAAACCCCGATCTCGTCGGGCAGGGCGTGGTGGTCGAGTGGGCGCCCGGACTCGCGTGCGATGAACACCGTGGTGTCGGCCAGACCGCGGGTCACAACGGTCGGAGGTCGTCGGTCGTCTCGGGAGCCAGCGCCCGCAGCTCCGCGGCCAGCGCGGGATCCGCCTGCCGGGGGAGCACCCGGCGCACGAACTCGTCGCGAGTGATCCAGTGTGGGCGTCGGGCGACGGGTTCGAGCACGGCGGCCGGGCGGCCGTCCACGGTGATCGTCACCGACTCGCCGGCCTCGACGCGATCGAGCAGCGCCCGGGTGTTGTTGCGGAGCTCTCGCGAGGCAACGTCCAACATGCGACGAACGTAGCACACATGCGACGAAGGCGGGGCGTGATCTCGGACCGCCTGGTGGTGGTCGCGCCAGTCGACCTCGTCCCTGAGACCCGGGGTCGAGCGGGGAGGGTGAGACAACGTTCGAACCACCTCGCCTGGGCCGGTCTCGGCGAACTGATCGACCATGCCCTGGTCAGCCGGCCCGGAATCCCGTTAGCGGACTGGGGTGCTGGGGTCGAACCTGACCAATCCGGTTCCATCTCGGCGCCCGTATTCGAGTGGCCCACTCATGACCGACCCAAATGACACACGTGCCGTTGTGGTTCTGTTCGTTTCGAAGGTGCGCCAACCGCGCAAACCCTCGATTTGTTCGGTAAAGTTCGTTTCAGGATGAGCGAACAAATCCCCATCACCGGCAGAGTGGGTCGGCCGACGAGGGCCTCGCTCTACTCGCGCCTCGACACACAGATCGCAGAACTCTGGCTGCGGATGGGTGGCCTGCCGAGCCCACTCGAGGCCTCGGACATCTGGCGGGGCATCTGGTTCGAGGAGGCTCACCACTCGACGGCGATCGAGGGGAACACCCTCGTCCTGAAGCAGGTCGAGGTGCTCCTGGAGCAAGGTCGCGCGATCGGAAACAAGGAACTTCGGGAGTACATGGAGGTCCGCGGCTACGCGGATGCCTCGGAGTGGGTCTACAAGCAAGCGCTTGCTCCGGATCGGGCTGACACGCAGAGGACCCTGACCGTTACCGAGATCCGCGCTGTCCACCGCGCTGCCATGGCTCCGGTCTGGGATGTCGCCCCCCACCCTGAGGCGACAGACAGGGAGAGGCCCGGCAGCTTCCGAGAACATGAGATCCATCCGTTCCCCGGCGGCATGCACCCCGTCAGTTGGGTTCTCGTGCCTGCCGAGATCGCGACCTGGGCAGACGACATCAACGGACTCGAAGCGCGCTCTACGGACTTTCCCGGGCGGCTGGCCGAACTGCACTGTCGATTCGAGCAGATCCACCCGTTCATCGACGGCAACGGACGTACGGGACGACTCCTGCTCAACCTGGTTCTGGTTCGCCTCGGCTACCCGCCCGTGATCGTCTACAAGCGACAGCGATCCGACTACCTGCGGGCACTTCGTCGCGCCGACTCCGGTGACCCTGGATTGCTCGGCGAGCTCCTCGCTCGGTCGATCCTCGACAACCTCTACCGCTTCATCGTGCCGGCGGTGGCCGGACCCGCCCGGCTCGTGCCGCTCGCTGCCCTCGCAGACGAGGACCTCAACGCAGGGGCGCTGCGGGTGGCAGCGAAGCGGGGGCGGCTGCAGGCTTCGCAGGGAGCCGACGGGCAATGGCGCAGCACCCGCAACTGGGTCGACGAGTATCGAGTGTCGAGGTACCGGCGGGGCACCTGAAGCCTGAAGATCGCTCAGCACGTGAGTCGGCGATCGTGGGCTTGGCCATCCGCCGGTCCGCGTGCACCGGAAAGTTCTGGACGGAGCTGCCGCCCGCACTCGGACCGTCAATTCGTTGTCGAAACCACAACGTTTGGCGGAGGGGGTGGGATTCGAACCCACGGTGAGTTTCCCCACACACGCTTTCCAAGCGTGCCGATTCGGCCGCTCTCGCACCCCTCCAGAAATGCTGGTGAAAGTGCTCGCCCCCGAGTGTGACGGCCAGGCGGTCTGCGGCACACGGCGAGATCCGCTGAGAGCTGCTGCCTTCCGGCCCTGACCCGGTTCACGGGTCGCCATTGCACAGGACCCGGCCGCCACACTCGAGGGCGAGCGAGTGGATACGTTACCCGCGTTCCGAGACGAGGCCACCCCGCGAACCCGGACGACGACTGGGTGCTCGGCGGTAGCATCGGTGCCCTTATGGCCTACCAGTCGCTCTACCGGCGCTACCGACCCCAGCGCTTCAGCGAGGTCAAGGGCCAGGAGCCGGTGGTGCGCGCGTTGCGCAACGCCGCGAACGAGGACCGGGTCAGCCACGCCTACCTGTTCAGCGGCCCCCGTGGCACGGGCAAGACATCCACCGCCCGCATCCTGGCCAAGATCCTGAACTGCACCAATCCGACCGAGGGCGAGCCGTGCGGCGAGTGCGACTCGTGCCTGGCCATCGAGGCCGGCACGTCGATGGACGTGCACGAACTCGACGCCGCGTCGAACAACGGCGTCGACGCGGTGCGCGAGCTCATCAGCCGTGCGGCGATCGGCACGCCCGGCCGCACCAAGGTGTACATCCTCGACGAGGTCCACATGTTGTCGAAGCCGGCGTCCAACGCGCTGCTCAAGACGCTCGAAGAGCCGCCCGGGCACGTGGTGTTCATCCTGGCGACCACCGACCCGCACAAGGTGCTGCCCACCATCAAGAGCCGTACCCAGCACCTGGAGTTCAGCCTGCTGGGCGCCGACGAGATGTCCGAGCACCTCCGGTGGGTGGTGGGCGACGCCGGCATCGACGTGACACCCGAGGCCGTCGAACAGGTGCTGAAAGAGGGTGCGGGCTCGGCTCGCGACGCCTTGTCCGCCCTCGACCGAATCGCCGCGGGCGGGGGTGTCGCCGAGGGCACCGAGTCGGTCGATGCTCTGGTCGAGGCCCTCTGTGAGCGGGACACGGGTGCCGCGCTGGCGGCGGTGTCGGCCGACACCCGGCGCGGGCGCGACCCCCGCCTCGTCGGCGAGGCGCTGCTGGGCCGCCTGCGTGACGCGTTCCTGGCGTCGATGCGAGCCGACCTCGGGCATCTCTCCGACGTCGAGCGTGACGTGGTGCAGGGCTACGCCCGGCGGATGACCGCCCCGGCCCTCACCCGCGGCCTCGAGCTGCTCGGCGATGCCCTCGTCGCCATGCGCCAGGCGCCAGACCCGCGGATCCCTCTCGAGGTGGCGCTCGTCCGGCTCACCCGGCCCGACAGCGACACCTCGGTGGCCGCCCTCGCCGAGCGGGTCGACCGCCTCGAGCGCAAGGTTGCCGGTGCGGGCACGAGCGGCCCGCCACCAGCTGCGCCGACGGTTCCCGAGCCCGCCTCGGCGTCGGCCCACGAACCGTCACCGTCCAAACCAGCGTCGTCCGCGCCGCCGCCGGGCGCACCGTCACCGTCCAAGCCCTCGCCGGGCGACGATGCCCGCCGTGCGCTCGCAGGTGCCGAGCGTGACACTGGCGTGACGGTCGCCCGAGCTTCGGGTGAGGCCAAGGCCGGCACCGCAAGGCCCGCCCTGGGAGCGCGCCCGCGACCGGCGACGCCGGCCGCGACGCCCGCCGCAACCGTCACGACAACGGCGCAGCGGCCAGACCCGGCCTCCGTCGATGTCGACGAACCCGAGGCCACCGGTGAACCAGCGGGCGCCATGCCCGATCGCGAGGCGATCCTGGCCGTGTGGGACGGCAACCTCCTCGGCCAGCTCCCCGCGGCCGGCAAAGCCCGCTTCCGCGGGGGCCGTTTCGCCACGGTGCAGGATGGCGTGGCGGTGTTCGCCGTCCCCAACGACATGCACCGTCAGCGCTGCGAGGAATACCGGCCCGAGGCAGAGGCGATCCTCGCGCGTCACTTCGGCGTGCCGGTCCCCCTGCGACTCGTCGTCGATGCCGAGGTGGTCGAGGCCAGCCTGGCGGCGTCTTCCGCCGCGGTCGGCGCCGTTGAGGCGGTCGGCGGGGCCGACAGCGAGCCCGAGGACCAGGACGAGACGACCATCGATCCCACCCAGTTGGTCGACGCCGTCGGTCAGGACCAGAGTGCCGTCGAGCGTCTCGCCGAGGCCTTCGGCGAGGTCGAAGTGATGGTGGAGGAGCCCGAATGAGCCCGAGGAACGATGACGGAGCCCGATCGGCCCCGTGCAGACAGGAGAGTCGCCATGATTGATGAGCCCACGCCCGACCTGCCGCAGATGCCGGGCATGCCCGACCTCGGCGGCCTCTTCGAGCAGGCCGCCCGCATGCAGGAACAGCTCATGGCCGCTCAGGAACAGGCGGCGGCCACCGTTGTCGAGGGTCACGCCGGTGGCGGGGCCGTGCGGATCTCGGTGACCGGGAGCTGGGAGTTCGACGAGGTCGCCATCGACCCTGCGGTGGTCGACCCCGACGACGTCGAGCTGCTCGCCGACCTGGTGCTGGCGGCGCTGCGCGACGTCTCCGCCCAGATCGCCGATCTGCAGCGCGGGTCGATCGGAGGGCTCGACCTCGGCGACGTCCACCTGGGCGGGCTCGGCGGACTGGGTGGCGCCCTCGAGGAGTCCTAGGTGGCCGGGGTCTACGCCGGTCCGGTTCAGGACCTCATCGACGAGTTCGGCCGGCTGCCCGGGGTGGGCCCCAAGTCGGCGCAACGCATCGCGTTCCACCTGCTCAAGCTCTCGAAGGAGGATGCGCTCCGACTGGCCCGCACCATCGTCGAGGCCAAGGAGCGGGTGTCCGTCTGCGACCAGTGCTTCAACATCGCCGAGGGCCACGAGTGCGGGATCTGCGCCGACTCTCGGCGTGACCCGGCGGTGCTGTGCGTGGTCGAGGAGCCTCGGGACCTCGTCGCCATCGAACGCACGGGCGAGTTCCACGGCCGCTACCACGTGCTCCAGGGCGCCATCAGCCCCATCGAGGGCGTGGGCCCCGACCAGCTGCGGGTGCAGGAGCTGCTCGCCCGACTCGGCGAAGGGCAGGTGAAAGAGGTCATCCTCTGCACCAATCCCAACATCGAGGGTGAGGCCACGGCCATGTACCTCAGCCGGCTGCTCACCCCGCTCGGACTGAACGTCACCCGCATCGCACGCGGGCTCCCGATGGGCGGCGACCTCGAGTACGCGGACGAACTCACCCTGGGCCAGGCCCTCGAAGGCCGCCAGACCTACTGATTCCCGATCGACCCCGGGTAGGGGGGTCGGGCGGAGAGGCGACCTTGTCAGCTGTCGGTCGTCACGACCGCAGGTGGATCGGCCGTCACCGACCCGTTGCCCAGGTCGCGCTGGTCGAGGATGGCGATGGGCTCGTTCTCCCAGATGCCGTAACGCAGGTGGAAGCGCCGCAGCGGCCTCGGCGCCCACCAGTTGGCGCGTCCGGCGAGGCGCATGAACGCCGGCACGAGCGTGGCCCTGATGAGGAAGGCATCCACCAGCACGGCCAAGGCGAGGCCGAGGCCGAACAGCTTCACGACTGACACCGACGAGGTGGCGATGCCCAGGAACACGATGGCCAACAACACTGCCGCAGCGGTGACGATGCCGCCGGTCTGCTGGAGGCCCTTCGCCACAGCGGCCTCGTTGTCGCGGTCGAGGTCGTACTCCTCCTTGATGCGGCTGATGAGGAAGACCTCGTAGTCCATCGACAGCCCGAAGGCGATGCAGAACATGAGCACGGGCGTGAACGTGTCGATGGTCCCTGTCGAGGTGAAGCCGAGCAGGTCGGCCCCGTGGCCTTCCTGGAACACCCACACCATGCCGCCGAAGGTGGCGGTGAGGCTCAGCACGTTGAGCAGCAGGGCCTTGGCCGGCACCAGCAGGCTGCCGGTCATGAGGAACAGGAGGACGAACGTGGCCACGGCGACGAGGGCGAGCGCCACGGGAAGGTTCGATGCCACGGCGTCCTTGGAGTCGACGAGCTGAGCTGACAGCCCGGCAACCGCGCTGCCACCAGGGGCGTCGAGATCACGGATGTCGTGCACCAGTTGCTCGCCGGCGGGCGACACGGGCTCGACCGCGGGGACCACCGACAGCCAGGTGCCGGTTCCCGGTCCGGCACCGGGCCCGAATCGCTGCGCGGAGAGGTCGTTCGCGGGAACGAACCCGCTGTCGACCCCGAGGTCACGCATGCCGTCGCCGTAGTAGCCGGTGACGGCGTCCACCCGGTCGACGCTCTCGAGCGCCGCCAACTCCCGGGCGTAGTCGTCGATCGCGTCGGTCTGGTCGGTCGGGTCGGCCGCGTCGAGCAGCACCTGGGCGGCGCCTGCTTCGCGGCTCGTGAAGTGGTCCCGGATGTCCTCCGCGGCGGCGCGGCTCGACTGGTTCTCGGGCAGGACCCGGTCGTCGACCTGGCCGGAGTCGAGCCGGAAGAACGGCAGCGCCAGCACCACCAGGAACGCGCTGACACCGACCGCGTACAGCCACGGGTGCCGCATGACCCGCATCGCCTGGTCGTGCCAGAATCCGCTCTCGGGGTCCTGGTGGCGCCGCTTGAAGATCCGGCCCTTGTCGACCTTGTCGCCCAGGGCGGCCAGCACCGCCGGCAGGACGATCACCGCCGCCACACCGGCCAGGGCCACGACGGCGACCCCGGCGTAGGCGAACGAGCGCAGGTAGGGCACCGGGAACACGAGCAGGGCGAGCATCGACACCGTGACGGTGCCTGCGCTGAACGCGACCGTGCGTCCCGCGGTCTGCATGGTGTGTGACAGGGCGACGTCCCGTCCGAAGCCTGCCGCCAGTTCCTCTCGGTAGCGAGCGACGATGAAGAGGCTGTAGTCGATGGCCAGGCCGAGACCGAGGCCGGTCGTGAGGTTCAGCGCGAAGACCGACACCTCAGTCACATGCGCCAGAACGCTCAGGATCACGAACGTGCCCAAGACCGCGACGATGCCCACGGCGAGGGGAAGCAGCGCGGCCACGACCGAACCGAACACGAGGACCAGGACGATGAGGGTGAGGGGAAGCGTGAGCGCCTCGGACTTCTTGAGGTCCGCATCGGCGGTCTCGGTCGCCTGACGGCCGACCTCGGCGGCCCCCGTGACGGCGGTGCTGATCACCCCACCGTCACGGGTGTACCGGGGTGACAGATCTTCAGCGGCCGAGATGGCCTCGTCCTCGCCGCCTGCAAAGCTTCCGATCACCAACGCTTGGCGGCCGTCCTCGCTACGCAGCGGAGGGGTGAGGGTGGGCGACCAGTACGACAGTGCGTTGGTGATCTGCGGCTCAGCAGCCAGCTCGTCGGTCAACGCAACACCGGCGTCGACCACCGCTTGCCCGTCGACGTCACCGCCTTCGGCGGTCACCACTATCACGAAGTCGGGGTCAGCCGCCCCGTACTCGTCGGTGAGGATCGTGGCCGCTCGGCTCGACTCGGATCCCGGGTCCTCGTAGCCCCCGACCGACAGCTGCTTCGCAACCCCACCGCCAACGATGGCTGCCACGGGGAGGAAGGCGACGGTGCAGCCCAGCACCCACCAACGCCGTAGGATCACGAACCGAGCCAGTCGCCTCACGCGCCCCCCTGGTCACCCCTCCGACCCCGACGATAGCTCTTCCCATCCCCCGGTTTGGTCCCCTCGTGCGGCCTCGGGAGAGTTCTTTGCTGGACTACGGGTTAGGCCACTGACCCAACGCCGTACGTCCTCTGGCGGATCATCTTCTGCCTGCGTCACGCCTGGCAACAGGGCAAGGACAGCGCAGGAGAAGAGGCTCCAGACCTCGCCACCGTGGTCGCCGCCTATCCCGTCGAGTGGCACGGCTGACGGGTCGACCCGTTGCCGGATAACCAGACCCTCGAGGAGCGCCGTCAATAGCGTGGTCAGCCACTCGAAGGTAAATGGTGGGCGTAGAACCAATCCGTAGGCATCCAGCGACGCTCTATATATCGAGGTCCACGAAGCAGCTACTTCCGCATACTGATTCGCAATTCTCTTCCGGCACGATGGGTCATCTGTCATCCAAAATGCCATCTGAACCCTGAAGTCCTCATTGCCAATGAACTGCTCGAGGTTGTACTGCGAGAGCTCCCGAATAAGGTCGACAATCGGAATCCCGTCGGCTACGGCCCGATGGAATCCATGCTCGACCACTTCTCCTACCTCATAGCGTCGAGCCGAAAGCAGCTCTTCAAGGAGCTCTTCTCGATACTGCTCTTGGGACCCCCAATAATGGTAGAGGGCGCCTGTTGAAACTCCAGCGCGGCTAGCGACATCATTCAAACGGATGTGGTCCAATAGACCCGGTTGGGGCGTCTCGTAGACCATCTCTCGACCCACATCAAGTAGACGCCTGCGCGACTCTTGAGCCTTGGTGACTCGTCTCCGAGAAGAGGGCACGGAAGGACTATACCGCAACCGGGAACCACTAGAAGGTGTCAGTGAGCTTCTCAGACTCACTGGGCACGGGACTGGGGGTGTCGAGTCTACGGACGAGGGAGTCGAACCGAATGGCAACCACAACCCAGGTAATCTTGGACCAGATCTCGATGAGAATGATGTGCCGAGGGCTACTTTGCCGAGTCCATGGTACGTGTGAGGACATGCGACTGAGGGCGATCAACGATCCAACCGTCGAGGTGGAGCAGTACTCGTAGTCGCCGTACGGCTCGGCGCGTCAACAGGTGGCAGGCGGCGAGCGGGGAGGCGGCGCTTGAACCCGTGTCGAACGCGTACCGGACACCGACGCGGCTGCCCGGTAGGCGCGCATCCAGGTCGTCCGGTACCCGCACCAGAGCCGGAGGGACTCGACGGCGGGATCAGGTCAGATCCGCGTGGCTCCCCAAGGGAGACAACTCTTCGGGTCGAGGTAGCGGCGCAACCCCCGCCGTAAGAAGCGCGACAAACTCCGCCGCCGGGACTGGCCGGGAGAACAGATAGCCTTGCGCATAGTCACAGCCCAACTCCAAGAGAACCTCCAGCTCTGCAACTTTCTCTATCCCTTCAGCCACTGTCTGGGCTCCGATACGTCGAGCTAGATCAATAATCGCGCTAGCGATGGTTGGTTTCTTACTGGGTCCGCCCAGGCCATCCACAAAGCTCCGGTCAATCTTCAGAATATCGATCGGGAATCTGCCGATATAGCTGAGCGACGAGTAGCCCGTGCCAAAGTCATCAATGGCCACCGCAACGCCGAGTGAGCGAAGGCCCTCGAGACGGAGCAGTGCTTCCGAATTTTCGCCAACTAGGAGGCTTTCTGTTACCTCGATGGTCAGACTGGCCGGCGGAACACAATACCGAGCAAGCGCAATCTCAATGCAGTCAACAATACGGGGATCATCCAACTGACGCACGGACAAGTTCACGCCCATTCGGAAGCTCGCGTCGACCAAGTTCCGAGCACGCCAGATACTAAGCTGTCGTAGTGCCTCGTTCACGATCCACGACCCAATGGGGACAATGACGCCCGTCTCCTCCGCGAGGGGTATGAACGCCCCTGGTCCAAGCAATCCGCGCTGTGGGTGCTTCCAGCGGACCAGCGCCTCGGCGCCGTGGAAGCTAGATCCATCCATGCTTACGATCGGTTGGTAGTACAGCACCAGTTCGTTTCGGTCTACCGCGATCGCTAGCGCCGACTTTGTATCCATCCGTTCCAGAGCGGCTGCCTGCATTGTGTCCTCAAACAGAGCAAACCGCGCCTTGCCCCGACTCTTAGCGAGATACATCGCCATGTCCGCATTCCTCAAAAGTAGCTCTGCCGACCTCGCCTGTTCCGACACCAATGAGACGCCGATGCTTGCGGTTAGTTGAATAGGCCGTCCGCCAGCGAATAGCGGCTCGGCAATAGCATCGAGCATCTGCGCGGCAATGGCTACCGCTTCACGCTCCCCTTGACAATGCTCGAGCAGCAGCCCAAACTCGTCTCCACCGAGCCGGGCAGCCGAATCAGATAGCCGCAGACATTGCAGAATCCGGTCAGCAACATCGATCAGAAGCTGATCACCCGCCTGATGCCCGAGACTGTCATTGACCGTCTTGAAATCATCAACGTCAACCAACAGGACGGCCACCGAATCGACACGACCCTCAGCCCGGCTAAGCGCCTCAGCGACCTGGTTAGAGAAGAGGTCGCGATTCGGGAGACCGGTTAGCCCGTCGTGCAAAGCCTGATGTTCGAGACTACTCTCAAGCTCCTTGTTAACCGACACATCTCGGGCGTTGACCACCACTCCATGTACTGCGGACTCCGACCGGAGATCTGTTATGGCAAGTTCCAGCGTGTGCGCCTTACCGTTCTTGTCGGTCACGGAGACTTCGGCCCTCTCTTGAGCGAACCTCCGCCGAGAGACCAACGAGCGGAAAGAACCAGCCAACTCGGACTCATTCTGGTGCAGAAGGGTGAACGCGCTCAGGCCTATCAGTTCCTCGGAACTGAATGCCAGAACCGCGGTGACGGCAGGGCTCAGGTAGGTGAACCGGCCGTCGTCGTCTAGAACGGCAACGATATCGCTCGAATTCTGGACGAGTGATCGGAAGCGTGCCTCGCTTCTACTGACCTCCTGCTCCATTGTCTTCCGCTCGGTGATATCTCTTGCCGTAATGACGATTCCCTCGATCTCGGGCTCATCGGTTAAGTCGCGTGCGAGTACTTCAAACCATCGGACGCTCTTGTCCCTATGACGCATCCTAAGTTCGACAGGCCTCGGCTCAGTGCGGCCGCTGGAGGCGTATCTAAGCAGCGAGTTGACCTTCTGGCGGTCAGCCGTATGAACGAGCTCAAAGAGCGTGCGTCCGATCAGAGCAGTGGGTTCTCGGCCGAGAGCTCGAAGCGCTGCAGGGCTGCAGAAGTGAATCACCCCATCCGGTCCGGTTACGCTTACGATATCAGTGGAACGCTCAAACATCGCTCGGTAGCGGCGCTCTGTTCGTTCCCTTGCTATTTGTTCGCCCAGCTCGAGGCTCCGAAGGGCGAGACATGCCTCCCAGATTATCGATTCCAAGACCCGGCGAGTCGAGCGCTTCATCGTGGCGCTCGTGGTTATCGCAAATATTCCGCGTGAGATGCTCTCCATTTGTAGTGGTATTAGGATCGTCTCCTCACCCGACGGGCAGCACAGGACCCGTCCCGATTCGAGTACTAAGCTTCCCTTCCTCTGAGTCGGACGCCCTTCGTGGACGGTCGTCAGGAATTCTTCATCTAGTCTTACGGCATCGGACGGGCTGTAGTAGGCGCGGCTGTCGTGCGTATCGGCTGTGAAAGTGCCATCACCCCGATCGATCAGAAGGATGCCGAGGGCTGGCCGGTCATTAGTGACGAGGTCCATAATCCCTCCAAGGGTGGCCCGCGCGATGTCGCTGACTTCACCCGCGGCTACAAGAGCCTCGCCCACATTTGACCTTACTCGCTCCATTCTAATCGATCGCTCATTGGCGCGAACGAGGTCGGTCATACGTGCTAGGACGATTAGAGCGATGATGGCGGACCCGCTCGATGTCAGGACCACGCCGAGCATATTGCCCGATTCTACTTGCCAAAGGAGGAGGGCTGGGACCAGTAGCACCGATGCCACCAAGAGGGCTATTCGCTGCCTAGTGAGCCGCGGTTCCTTCACGGGGGGCCGGTCAGTTAGATGCGAAATGTCGGGCCTAAGAGTAGCGGCCGCGTATGCGATGAAGCCGAGAGGAAAGGCGTATGAGATCACCCAGTCGAGCTGCTGGATGCCCATGTCATGAAGGAGGGCGCCAGTGTCAATAACGAAGAGCACGGTCATGCTGAAGGCAAGAAGGTAGTAGCTCCAGTTGCGCTTGCCTGGACCGACTGCCAGGAGCGCTGTCGCAACCAGAACGGCGATAACTATGACGGAGTAGGTGCCGTCAAGGATCCGGATTGATGGGGCGACAGTTGAGTCGAGCAAGAAGGGTACAACGGCCAATGACCAGAACGGGATTCCGACCAGAGCTCCTACGAGGAGGGCGTCCAGGAGGTCGGCCCGGTTGTTTTCATGACGTCGTGCCTTCGCCAGGGCTCGCTGCCCGGCGAGAATAAGCACGTAGCCCGCCATGACGAAGACATCAGCCGGCGAGGGGAAAGGGAACTCCACGTTTGCCAGCTCGGCGTGCACAGATCTGACCAGTGTGCCCACCACGAGACCCACGAGACCCAGGTAGAGGGCGGCCCAAACCGGGCGTCGGGATCGCTCGATGTTCTCATGGAGACCAAGACCGGCCAAGATCGTTGCCACCACGGCGATCAGCACACCGAGAGAGAGGCGCTCCGCCTCGCCGAGAAGTGGCAGCAGGAGGCACACGCCGAAGCCGACTCCTAGGAGGCTGCTGAGCAACAGCGCTTTCTGACTTGATGCGCTGGCGGCGGGGTTCGGTGC
>CXWK01097402.1_pt3 | contig 164529 bp, 134 predicted proteins | sample 590851 | NCBI WGS metagenome assembly CXWK01 (sample SAMEA3498364, study PRJEB10139) | wastewater metagenome | biome: wastewater treatment plant; material: activated sludge | place: Denmark | collected 2014-08-01
TCGCTCCCACAGGGCTCGGTAGATCACCTGTGGGAGCGAGCCTGCTCGCGAAGAGGCCAGGCCAGGCCAGGCAAAACATCAAGCCCTGAACTGCCCCAAGCTGGCTTTGAGCTGCGCCGCCAGGCCATCGAGCACCTTGCCGCTGGCCGTGGTTTCCACCACCGCCTGGGCCGCCTTTTCGGCTTGCACATGAATGGTCTCGACCCGACCTCGCACAGCCTGTGCTCCCCGAGCCTGATGCTCGGCAGCCTGGGTCGCCAGGCCGATTGCCGTGTGCACCTGCTCGACCGAAGCCTGCACCGATTGCTGCAACCGCGCGCTGTCACGCAGAACCAACAGGCCTTCACTGGCCTGGCGCCCGGCCTGGCCGATTGCCGCTACGGCCTCGCGGGCACCTTGCTGCAACGCTACGATGTGCGCCTGGATATCGCCGGTGGAGCTTTGCGTCTTGCTCGCCAACGCGCGCACTTCATCTGCCACCACCGCAAAGCCGCGACCGGTTTCGCCGGCGCGCGCTGCCTCAATGGCCGCGTTCAGCGCCAGCAGGTTGGTCTGTTCGGCAATCCCATGAATGACCGTCAGCACTACCTCAATCTGCTCACTCTGCTGTGCCAGGCGCTCAATCACTTGCGCGCCAGTCTCAACCTGGCCCGCCAACGCTTCAATCAGAGTGCCGACTTTCGCCGAAGTCCGGGTGTTTTCGTCGGTGGCCTGGCGGATATCCACCACCTGCTTCAATGCCGCTTGCATGGCCTGGCTTTCCGACTGCGCCTCATCCGCCATTCGTGACAAGGCCCGCAGGCTTTCAGCCACCTCATCGCGCTGCATGCCCGCCGCCGCATCCGCCCCCGCGTTGCGCAATGTCATGGCGCCAATTTCCACACCGGTACGCTGGGCGACATCACCCGCCTCGCGCACTATCGGCTGCAATTTGTCGACGAAGCGATTGACCGCCGACGCCATATCGCCGATTTCGTCCCTGCTGCTGATCTGCACACGCTTGGTCAGATCGCCCTCACCCGCCGCCAGGTCATCCATGGCGACAATCAACATCCTCAGGCGGTTGACGACTCGGCGCCCGAGCACGACCGCCAGCAACAGCAGGACACCAAAGCCCACCAAAGCCAGGCTCACTCCAATACGCCAGCGCAGGGTTGTCGCGGCCTCCTGCACGGTGGCGGTGGTATTGGCTTTCATTTCAGCGGCCGTGGACTGCGCCGATTGCAGACGTGCACCCATGGCCGCTGCGCTGTCGGCCGCCGCGCCTTTGAGGCTGTCGCCCACCAACTGGTCGCCACTGGCAATCAACGCCGAGAAGCGCTTGTCCAGTGCCGCCAGGTCGGCCTCTACCGACGCCGTCGAGACGCCCATCAAGACCTTGCCGATCTCCACGCCATTAGGGTTGATCGAGGCCTCGACGTAGAAGACCGACGGATCGTTCTTCGCCGCGTCCAGCACCTTGTCCAGTGCGCGCTCGCCCTGGCCTTTTTCCAGCAGCGCCTTGTTGATCGGGTTTTCCCGGTTGAGGTAACGCGTCAGATGCTGGCCCGTGGCGTCGTCGTACACCACGAACAGGACATTGGGGTTGCGCTGGGCCCGACGGGCAAACTCGGACAAGGTCGGTACGTCGTTATCCCACATGGCGCGAGGCGCCACCGAGGCCAGAAGCTGTGCCATGTCGCTGGCGGAATCCTTCAGGTCTTTTTCCAGGGTCGAACGCAACTGGGCCTGCTCGTCCTTCAATCGCGAAGACAAGCCAGCCGTGAGGCGTTGACGCGTACTGGCAGACAGGCTGTCCAGGCTCGACGTGACTTCACGCCCCGCCTGCTCGAGCTCACCGGACAGTTTTTGACTGTCCGCCCCCAGGCGCTGGGCGAGATCGGCTTCCAGCGCCGTCACAGTGCTCCGGGTCAGCGCGACCGCCACCAGCACCTGCACCAAAAGGGCGATACCAAGGGTAACGAATACAGGCCGCAACAAACGGCTTTGTAACAACGAGAGAACAGCTGACACTTGAAATCCCTCTGCATTTGCGCCATTAAATTGATGGCACGCCCGAAAGTGACGCTTTAGGCAAAGGTAATAGCAAAGGTCATGCCGTCCTACAGACATATACGACAAAGGCCCCTATTGAGGGGCCTTTGTGTTTTACATCAACAGCTTATCAAGCGAACGGATGGCGCAGAACGATGGTTTCGTTGCGGTCCGGACCCGTCGAAATAATGTCGATCGGCGCGCCGATCAGCTCTTCGACGCGTTTGATGTAAGCACGGGCGTTAGCTGGCAGCTCTTCCAGGGTTTTGGCACCCACGGTCGACTCGGTCCAGCCCGGCACCTCTTCGTACACAGGCTGCAGGCCCACGTAGCTGTCAGCATCAGTCGGGGCAACGGCGTTGCCTTGCGCATCTTTGTAGCCGACGCAGATGTTGATGGTTTCCAGACCGTCGAGCACGTCCAGCTTGGTCAGGCAGATGCCCGAGATGCTGTTCACATCGATAGCGCGACGCAGGATAACAGCGTCGAACCAACCACAACGACGAGCACGGCCGGTAGTCGCGCCGAACTCGTGACCTTGTTTAGCCAGGTGCGCACCGACTTCGTCGAACAACTCAGTCGGGAATGGACCCGAACCTACACGCGTGGTGTAAGCCTTGGTAATGCCCAGGATGTAGTCCAGGAACATAGGGCCAACACCCGAACCTGTAGCTACGCCGCCAGCGGTGGTGTTAGAGCTGGTCACGTACGGGTAGGTACCGTGGTCGATGTCCAGCAGGGAGCCTTGGGCGCCTTCGAACATGATGTCTTTGCCAGCGCGACGCAGGTCGTGCAACTCGGCAGTCACGTCCAGCATCAGCGGCTTGAGCAGCTCCGCGTACTCTTTGCATTCGGCCAGGGTCTTGTCGAAGTCGATGGCCGGCTCTTTGTAGTAACCCACCAGCATGAAGTTGTGGTATTCCACCAGTTCACGCAGTTTGTCTTCAAAACGCGGCATGTTGAGCAGATCGCCCACGCGCAGGCCACGGCGTGCAACCTTGTCTTCGTAAGCCGGGCCGATGCCGCGACCGGTGGTGCCGATCTTCAGCTCGCCACGGGCCTTTTCACGGGCCTGGTCCAACGCAACGTGGAAGGACAGGATCAGTGGGCAGGACGGGCTGATACGCAGGCGCTCGCGCACCGGTACGCCTTTTTCTTCCAGCTTGGTGATCTCGCGCAGCAGGGCGTCAGGTGCAACCACCACGCCGTTGCCGATCAGGCACTGCACGCCTTCGCGCAATACGCCCGAAGGGATCAGGTGCAAGACAGTTTTTTCACCGTCGATCACCAAGGTGTGACCGGCGTTGTGGCCACCCTGGTAGCGCACTACGGCGGCAGCATGTTCGGTCAGCAGATCAACGATCTTGCCTTTGCCCTCATCACCCCACTGGGTGCCCAGGACTACGACATTCTTACCCATAACACTTGTCCTCATTCGCGCAAACTTGGTGCCGGCGGCAGCCGGCAGGAAAACTCAAGAAGCCAGTGGCGATACTTGCCAAAGCCCGTTCTGCTGAATCAATTGCCGGTCGCAGTCCGCTTCACGGGCGGCGGCCAAAGGTTGCCCAGGCAATGCCTGGACAACACGCTGACCCTCACTGCGCAACTGGCAAACCTGCTGCCAGAGTGCCGCATCCGTACTGTCAGGCATCCAGATACCGCCAGACGGTAGCTGGATCTCAGCACGCCCCAGGGTCACCAGGGTTTTCAAATCGGTAGAGAAGCCGGTTGCCGGACGAGCGCGACCGAAGTCGGCGCCGATGTCGTCGTAACGACCACCCTGGGCAATGGACTGGCCCACACCCGGCACGAACACGGCGAACACCACACCGGTGTGGTAGTGGTAACCGCGCAACTCGCCCAGGTCGAAGTACAGTGGCAGCTGCGGGAAACGCACGGACAAACGCTCGGCGATTGCCAACAAGTCATCCAATGCCGCCAACACTGCAGCCGGGGCCTTGGCCAGACGCTCACGCGCAGCCGCCAGTACTTCACGGCCACCACACAAGTCGACCAGGGCGCGCAGCATGCCCGACAGGTCAGCCGGCAAGCCTTCGGTCAAGGTAATGACCTCATCGATGGCTTTGCGTTGCAACGCATCGAACAACTGCTGTTCAACTTCACCGGACAGACCGGCGGCGCGGGCCAGGCCGCGGTAGATACCGACATGCCCCAGGTCCATGTGGACATCCGGTACATCAGCCAGTTGCAGCATGGCGAGCATCAGGCTGATGACTTCCACGTCGCTGCTCGGGCTGGCATCGCCATACAACTCGGCGCCCAACTGGATCGGGCTGCGCGAGGACGACAAGGCACGTGGCTGGGCATGCAGTACGCTACCGGCGTAGCACAGGCGACTTGGCCCTTCGCGGCGCAAGGTATGCGCATCGATGCGCGCCACTTGCGGCGTGATGTCGGCACGGAACCCCATCTGCCGGCCCGATTGCGGGTCGATGACCTTGAAGGTACGCAAATCCAGGTCCTGGCCCGCGCCGGTCAGCAGGGACTCCAGGTACTCGATATGGGGAGTCACGACAAACTCGTAACCCCAGCTCTGGAACAGATCCAACACCTGGCGACGCGCTACTTCAATACGCGCCGCTTCCGGTGGCAGTACTTCTTCGATGCCATCTGGCAATAGCCAGCGGTCTACCGTTGCCATTACGCCTTCCCCTGTATCCGGGCGGCCAGCCTGCGGCCGAGCCTTGAGTGAAGCAGAAAATGATCAGCCCATGTTCATAAATCAGGCGCAGGAGCAACGAAGCGAAACGCCTGTTACCGGCTTCGCCAATCACTTTCCTCGAAAAACCTGTCGAGCATTCAGCTCGGGCACCTGCACAAAACAGCATTCAAACATGCAGACGCAAAAAAGCCGGGAATTTCCCGGCTGCCGCATCATACACACGTTTTCCCAAAGGATCACCCCGCCAGAGGTATTAGCCGCCCGGCGGGATGAATCAGGTCAACGTTGTATCAAGGCTTGGCTTTTTCCAGGTAATGGAAGAAGTCACTGCTTGGGTCCAGGACCATGACGTCGGATTTGTTCGCGAAGCTTTCACGGTAGGCACGCAGGCTACGGTAGAACGCGTAGAACTCCTGATCCTGACCGTAGGCCTTGGAGTAGATCGAAGCGGCCTCAGCGTCACCATCACCGCGAATCTCTTCGGATTCACGATAGGCTTCAGCCAACAGCACGCGACGTTGACGATCGGCGTCGGCACGGATGCCTTCAGCCAGCTCGTTACCCTTGGCGCGATGCTCGCGAGCTTCACGCTCACGCTCGGTGCTCATACGTTCGAACACGCTGCGGTTCACTTCCTTCGGCAAGTCGATGGTCTTGACCCGAACATCGACAACCTCGATGCCCAGCTCCTTTTCAGCCATCTTGTTCAGCGAAGCGGTGATATCCGCCATCAGCGCATCACGCTCACCGGACACGACTTCGTGCAAGGTGCGCTTACCGAACTGGTCACGCAGGCCCGATTCGAGACGACGGGATCGACGCTCGTCGGCAATCTGCTTCAGACCGGAGGTCGCGGTGTAGAAACGCTCGGCGTCCTTCACCCGCCACTTGGCGAACGCATCGACCATCACGGCCTTCTTTTCCAGCGTCAGGAAGCGTTGCGTCGGTGCATCCAGCGTCATCAGGCGAGCATCAAATTTACGCACCTGGTTAACGTAAGGCACCTTCACATGCAGGCCTGGCTGAACATCGGCCTGGACCACGCGACCGAACTGCAGCAACACCGCACGCTCGGTCTGAGCCACGATGTAGAAGCAGTTCCAGGCTGCGATCGCCACGACGACGCCGACAATAAGGGCGATCAGCGATTTATTGCTCATCAGCGACTCTCCCTGGTACGTGCTTGCTGTTGCTGCAGATCAGCTGCCGCACGCGCATTCGCTTCATTGCTGGTGGCTGCCGCGCCGGTCACCTGGGTGCTGGTGCTGCGACCGCTTTCGACCATTTTGTCCAGCGGCAGGTACAGCAGGTTGCTCTGGCCATTCTTGTTACCGGTCACGAGAACCTTGCTGGTATTACTGAAGACTTCCTGCATGGTGTCCAGGTACAGACGCTGGCGGGTGACTTCAGGTGCCTTGCGGTACTCGGCGACCAGCTTGCTGAAGCGATCGGCCTCACCCTTGGCACGCGAGACGGTTTCGTCACGGTAGCCATTGGCATCTTCAAGGATGCGCTGGGCCTGACCACGAGCTTCCGGCACGACGCCGTTGGCATAGGTTTCAGCCTGGTTGCGCGAACGCTGCTCGTCTTCACGGGCGCGGATCACGTCATCGAAGGCTTCCTGTACTTCGCGCGGTGCCGCTGCGCTCTGTACGTTCACCTGGGTAACGGTGATACCGGTGCGATAGGTATCCATGAAGCGTTGCAGGCGCTCCTTGATCTCGCTGGCCATCAATTCACGACCTTCGGTCAACACCTGGTCCATCGCGGTGGAACCCACCACATGGCGCAGGGCGCTGTCGGTCGCGTGCTGCAGGCTGATTTCCGGCTGATCGACGCTCAGCACGAAGTCCTGCAGGTTGCTGATCTTGTACTGCACGGTCAGCGGCACTTCGACGATGTTTTCGTCTTCAGTCAGCATTTGACCTTGCTTGGTGTACGCACGCTCACGCGTGACGTTTTCCATGTACTTCTTGTCGATCGGCGGGAAGTAGATATTCAGGCCGGGGCCGACGGTTTCGTAGTACTTGCCGAAGCGCAGCACCACGGCTTGCTCCTGCTCGTCGACGACATAGACCGCGCTGTACAGCCAAACGGCTGCCAATACGACCAGGCCGATGCCCAGCAGGCCGCCGAAGCCGCCGCTCTTGCCCGAACCACCACCATCATCCCCGCGTTTCTTGCCACCACCGAACAACCCATTCAGGCTTTCCTGCAGCTTTCGGAAGGCCTCGTCGAGATCCGGCGGCCCCTTGCGGTCGCCGTTATTACGACGCTTGCCACCCCAAGGATCCTGATTATTCGAGTTGCCACCCGGCTCATTCCAAGCCATAGCGCTCTCCATCTGATAAAGCAAAGACGCACCCACGGCGCGCCGACCAATGCTACAGAATGCCTGTCACCACGGCACAACCGCTTTCTCAGGCTTTTATTGCAAAGTGTGTTGCTCGATGAATTCCACCGGTTGCAAACCTTCGCGGCTCACCAGCCGATTCAACTCGGCGCGTGGCAAACGAACGGCCAGCAAACTGATGCCTTCGTCGTCATGTTCTTCCTTCTGTACCGCCCCGAGTTCGAAGAACTGCGCACGCAGTCGAGCAAATCGGTTGGGCAAGCGCAAGGTGCCAACAAACAAATCATCCCCAAGCAGTTCGGCCACGGCCTGCCTGAGCAGGTCCAGGCCTGTACCGTCCTTGGCCGACAACCAGACCCGCTGCGGCTTGCCATCGGCATCGCGCTGGATCTGCGGCTCCACGCCCTCAAGCAAATCGAGTTTGTTATAGACCTCCAGGATCGGCAAGTCTTGAGCCCCGATCTCCCCAAGCACCACCATGACCTGTTCAATCTGGGCCATGCGCTCGGGCTCATGGGAGTCGATCACATGCAGCAGCAGGTCGGAATTGCTCGACTCTTCGAGCGTAGCCCGAAATGCCTCGACCAGCTTGTGCGGCAGGTGACGAATGAACCCCACGGTGTCGGCCAGCACGATCGGCCCGAGGTCATCGAGTTCGAGTCGGCGCAAGGTCGGGTCGAGGGTGGCGAAGAGTTGGTCGGCGGCGAAAACTTCGGAATCGGTCACCGAGTTGAACAACGTCGACTTGCCGGCGTTGGTGTAGCCCACCAGTGAAACCGTCGGTATGTCAGCCCGCTTGCGGCCACGACGCGACTGCTCGCGCTGGCTGCGGACCTTTTCCAGGCGCCCCTTGATCTGCCGTAGGCGAACCCGCAAAAGACGCCGATCGGTTTCCAGCTGGGTTTCACCCGGACCGCGCAAGCCGATACCACCCTTCTGCCGCTCAAGGTGAGTCCAGCCGCGAACCAGCCGCGTACTCATGTATTCAAGCTGGGCCAGTTCAACCTGGAGCTTGCCTTCATGGGTGCGGGCGCGTTGGGCGAAGATATCGAGAATCAGACCCGTACGGTCGATCACGCGACACTCGAAAGCGCGTTCGAGGTTACGTTCCTGACTGGGCGTGAGGGTGTGATTGAAAATCACCAGATCTACCTGCTCGGCTTTGACCAGATCGCGTAATTCCTCGACCTTGCCACTGCCAATCAGGTATTTGGCGGATGGCCGATGACGCGGCACGTTGAAAAACGCGACGGTCTCGGCGCCAGCCGAAATTGCCAACTCCTGAAACTCCTGCGGATCTTCGCGCGCCTCAGGGTCCTGTCCATCCAAGTGAACGAGAATGGCCCGTTCACCACCACCGTGGCGCTCAAAGAACAAAGGAGACTCCTATCAGGCGTTACCTGGCTCAGCATCACCTGCTTCGGATTCGGTTGCGCTAGGCAGACGAATTGGACGAACCGGCACTACTGTAGAGATAGCGTGTTTGTAGACCATTTGGCTGACGGTGTTTTTCAGCAGGATAACGAATTGGTCGAAAGACTCGATCGTACCTTGCAGTTTAATCCCGTTGACCAGGTAGATGGACACCCCAACTTTCTCTTTACGTAAAGTATTCAAGTAAGGGTCTTGTAGCGAATGCCCTTTTGACATGTGCCGCACTCCTTTAAGGATTCAATATAAAAAAATAGGTAAACAGATGGCTTTGGCCGCCCCACCCCCAAGGATAGACGGCAATTGCAAGGACTCAGCTCAATATGGAGATGGTCCCCAGGTATTTCAAGGCGCGCGGCAGATTGTCGCAATCGAGACTGTCCAGCCAGTGTAAATCAGCCCAACTGCGAAGCCAGGTGAACTGGCGCTTCGCCAATTGGCGCGTGGCAATGATTCCACGCTCCTGCATCTCGGCTGACGTCAGCTTGCCATCCAGGTAATCCCAGACTTGGCGGTAGCCCACCGCACGTATAGACGGCAACCCTGTATGCAGGTCACTTCTATTACGCAGGGCTAGGACCTCGTCGATGAATCCCTGTTCCAACATTAAGGTGAATCTTTGTTTAATTCGCTCGTGCAGTACCTGGCGATTCGCCGGAGCAATGGCCAAGTTCGCGACAGTATAGGGCAATTGTTGCCGTCCCGAAGCGGCTGCTTCAGTACTTTGCGCAGATTGTCGCAAGCGAAGCGCAGTCATGCTTTGACCGCTGACACGGTAAACTTCCAGCGCTCGACTCAAACGCTGCGGATCGTTCGGATGAATACGTGCCGCGGAAACCGGGTCAATAACCGCCAATTGCTCGTGCAGCGCCTGCCAGCCAAGGCGTGCAGCCTCTTCCTCGATCTGCGCGCGGACCTCCGGGTCGGCGGCCGGCATATCCGCAAGCCCTTCAACCAACGCCTTGTAATAGAGCATTGTGCCGCCGACCAGCAGCGGAATTTTGCCCCGCGCGGTGATCTCGGCCATGGCTTGCAGGGCATCGCGACGGAAATCTGCCGCCGAGTAGGCCTCGGCCGGGTCGAGAATATCGATCAAACGGTGCGGGAACTCTGCCAACAGCTCTTTTGATGGCTTGGCGGTACCAATGTCCATGCCGCGGTAGACCAGCGCCGAATCGACACTGATCAGCTCGCAGGGCAGCACTTTGGTGAGCTCGATGGCCAGGTCGGTCTTGCCGGCGGCGGTCGGGCCCATCAGGAAAATCGCAGGGGGGAACTGGTTCATCAACGACCGCGCAAGAACAGTTTGTCCAGATCGTCCAGGCCCAGCTGGGTCCAGGTCGGTCGGCCATGGTTGCATTGACCGCTGCGCTCGGTGTTTTCCATGTCGCGCAGCAGACCGTTCATTTCCGGCAGGGCCAGGCGCCGATTGGCCCGGACCGCGCCATGGCAGGCCATGGTGCCGAGCAATTCGTTGAGGTGCGCCTGAATCCGGTCGCTGGTGCCATATTCCATCAAGTCGGCTAACACGTCACCCACCAGTCGATTGGCCTCAGCCTGTTTGAGCAAGGCTGGTATCTGCCGAATGGCCAGGGTTTCCGGGCCGAGGCGCTGCAGTTCGAAGCCCAGGCGCTGGAACCAGGCAACATGCTCTTCGGCGCAATCGGCTTCACGTTGACTGAGTGCCAGGGTTTCGGGCACCAGCAGCGGTTGCCCGCTCAAGCCTTCGCTGGCCATGGCGACTTTCAGGCGTTCGTACATGATCCGGGCATGAGCGGCATGCATGTCTACCAGCACCAGCCCCTGGGCGTTTTCCGAAAGGATGTAGATGCCTTTGAGCTGCGCCAGCGCGTAGCCCAGCGGCGGAATGTCGTCCTGACCAGCTGGCAGCGCTACCGCATTGGCCTCGGGCAACGGCGCGAAGAATTCGCGATAGGCGGCCTGTGCTTCTGCAACCGGAACAGCTGACTGGGGACGCGGGGTGTATTGATATTGATATCCAGCCCCTGCCCCCGAACCGGCGGGCGCATTGATCGAAGGCTGTGCCTGAGGCTGTTCCAGCAGCGCATTGGCGGCCAGGCGCATCTCACCCTGCGGGCCGAACTCACCGGCTTCGAGGCCGGTAGGCCGCACTGCGGCTGTCGCAACCGGCGCCGCCAGATGATCGTCCGGCCGCACATCGCCCAAGGCACGGTGCAGGGTGCCATAGAGAAAATCGTGAACCATGCGCCCTTCACGGAAGCGCACTTCGTGCTTGGTGGGGTGCACGTTGACATCGACGCCCGTCGGGTCGACCTCGAAGAACAGCACGAACGTCGGATGCCGGCCGTTGAACAATACGTCGCGATAAGCCTGGCGCACGGCGTGTGCCACCAGCTTGTCGCGCACGGCACGACCATTGACAAAGAAATACTGTAAGTCCGCCTGGCTGCGGTTGAAGGTCGGCAACCCTACCCAGCCCCACAGATGCAGGCCATTGCGCTCGATTTCGATCGGTAGCGCCTGCTCCAGGAACCCGGGTCCGCAAATGGCCGCCACGCGCCGGGCGCGAGCTGCATCGTCGCGGGCTTCGTGCAGGCTGAGGATGGTCTTGCCGTTATGACGCAGATGAAAGGCCACGTCGAACCGCGCCAGGGCCAGGCGCCTGATGACTTCCTGCAGGTGATCGAATTCGGTTTTTTCGGTCTTGAGAAACTTGCGGCGTGCTGGAGTATTAAAGAACAGGTCACGCACCTCGACCGAGGTACCCACCGGATGAGCCGCAGGCTGCACCCGCGGCGCCATGTCACGGCCCTCGGTCTCGACTTGCCAGGCCTGCTCGGCATCGCGGGTGCGCGACGTCAGGGTCAGGCGCGCAACCGAACTGATCGATGCCAATGCCTCACCGCGAAAGCCCAGGCTCATGACCTGTTCAAGATCTTCCAGGTTGCGGATCTTGCTGGTGGCGTGTCGGGCCAGGGCCAGCGGCAGGTCATCGGCGGAAATGCCGCTGCCATCGTCGCGCACCCGCAGCAACTTGACGCCACCCTGCTCCACGTCGACATCGATGCGCTTGGCGCCGGAGTCGAGGCTGTTTTCCAGCAACTCCTTGATCACCGAAGCCGGCCGCTCAACCACTTCGCCGGCGGCGATCTGGTTCGCCAACCGTGGGCTGAGCAGCTCGATGCGAGCGCTGTTGTTCACGACTTCGTTCATTCCTTGGCCGCCAGTTCAGTGCCTGGGATGGTCAGGTGCTGGCCGATCTTGAGCTCATCGCTCGACAGGTTGTTGGCGCTGCGCAGGGTCGCTGGGGACACTTGATAGCGCACCGCGATCATCGCCAGCGTCTCGCCCGGGTTTACCCGATGGTCACGAGGACCTTGAGCGATTTTTCCGGAATCACGCAGCCAGGCAATGTAAGTGCCCGGTGGCGGATTCTGCTGGAAGAACTGGCGCACGCCGCTGCTGATGGAGCGCGCCAGCGCCTGCTGGTGGCTCGACGCAGCCAGCTTCGAGGCTTCGTTGGCGTTGGAGATAAACCCGGTTTCGACCAGGATCGACGGGATGTCCGGCGACTTCAGCACCATGAACCCGGCCTGCTCGACGCGTTGCTTGTGCAGTGGCGTGACCCGGCCGATGTTGCTCAGCACTTTCTGGCCGACGTTCAGGCTGGAGGTCAGGGACGCGGTCATCGACAGATCGAGCAATACGCCAGCCAGCATGCGGTCCTTATCGTCGAGACTGACGTTGCCGGCACCCCCGATCAGGTCCGAACGGTTTTCGCTGTCAGCCAGCCAGCGCGCGGTTTCCGAAGTGGCACCACGATCGGACAGGGCGAACACCGAGGCACCGAACGCCGCGGCAGAAGGCGCGGCGTCGGCGTGAATCGAGACAAACAGGTCGGCGCCTTTCTTGCGGGCAATTTCCGTACGGCCACGCAATGGAATGAAATAGTCGCCGGTGCGCGTCAGCTCCGCGCGAAAGCCTTTCATGCCATTGACCTGGCGCTGCGTTTCACGGGCGATCTGCAGCACCACGTCCTTCTCGCGCTGACCACGGGAGCCGGAGGCGCCCGGGTCTTCACCACCGTGACCGGCATCGATTACCACAACGATGTCGCGCTTGCCGGCCGGTGCGGGAGGCAGCTTGATCGAAGGTTCGGATGGCGTGACCGGAACGGCCGGCACCGTGGCCACCGATGGCGTCGGCACTGGTGGCGGTGGCGCGGCATCGGCCGGGTTATCGAACAGATCGACCACCAGGCGATTGCCATACTGGGCGTTGGGCGCCAAGGAGAAGCTTTTTGGCGTCACCGCCTTTTTCAGGTCGATGACCACCCGCAAGTCGGTCGGCGTACGTTGTGCCGAGCGCATCGCGGTGATCGGGGTGTTGGACGAGTTGACGTTCAACGGCGCACCGAGGCTCGCGCCATTGATGTCGATGACCAGGCGATCCGGGGCCGTCAGCGTAAAGACGCTGTGCTGCACCGGACCGGACAGGTCGAACACCAGCCGCGTGTTGTCCGGAGCCCGCCACAGGCGAACACTGTTGACCTTCGTCTCGGCCACAGCGTCGACGGTCACCGCCAGAAACATCACCCCTACGGCAGCAACCAACGCGCGAAAGCGCATACCTAACCCCATCATCTATTTGGATTCCAATGCCAAAGCGGCACACCAGGCCTCGCCACGCGAACCCCTGGGTAAAATTTTCAGCGAACGCCCGCTGTCTTGCGGGCTAATGGTAATGGTCAGGTCGGGCTTTGGCAAAAAGCCTGCACCTTTATCGGGCCATTCGATCAGGCACAGCGCATCGTCCTCGAAATAGTCGCGGATGCCGAGAAATTCCAGCTCCTCCGGATCGACCAGGCGATACAAGTCGAAATGGAAGGCACGAATGTCGCCGATCTCATAGGGTTCGACCAGGGTGAAGGTCGGGCTTTTGACCGCCCCGACATGCCCCAAACCACGAATGATACCCCGGGACAATGTGGTTTTCCCCATCCCCAGATTACCTTCGAGGAAGATCAGGCCATGCCCCTCGGTGATACGGGCGATACGTGCGCCAAAGTCGCTCATGGCCTGCTCATCGGCCAGGTACAGGGTTACTTCAGACACGGTGCTTGCTCCTCCAACAACTGACGAATGGCTGGTATCAAATCACTGGCCGCCAGTCCACGGCCGAATTTACCTTGGCGTTCACCGGCATTGGCGTGTAGCCAGACGGCCAGGCAAGTCGCATCGAACGCGTCCATGCCCTGGGCCAGCAGCGCACCCACCAGACCCGCCAGCACGTCGCCCAGACCGGCGGCAGCCATTGCCGGATGACCTTGATGACACACGGCAAGCCGCCCGTCAGGACAGGCGATCAGACTGCCGGCCCCCTTGAGCACCACCACTGCTGTGTATTTTTTGCTCAGTGCATGGGCCGCCGCGGGGCGATCGGCCTGAACCTGGGCAGTGCTGAGTCCCAGCAACCGAGCGGCTTCTCCCGGATGCGGCGTGATCACGCACCCCTTGGGCAAGCTCACCCGGCCTTCCGCCAGCAGGTTCAGCGCATCGGCGTCCCAGACTTGCGGCAGGGGTGCGTTGGCGGCGGCCGACAACAAGCTTCTCCCCCATGCACCCTGCCCCAGTCCAGGGCCGACCACCAATACGGACACCTTTTGAAGCAAATCCATCAGTTGATTGGCCGACGCAGCGCCCAGCGCCATCGCCTCGGGGATCCGGGCCAGGGCAGCCGGCACATGCTCGGGGCGGGTCGCCAGCGACACCATGCCCGCGCCGCTGCGCAATGCACTTTGCGCGCTCAACAGGATTGCCCCGCCCAGCCCGCGATCGCCACCGATCAGCAATACGTGGCCGAACTGGCCCTTATGGGAAGCGCCCCTGCGGGCGGCCAGGCGCGGCAGGTTGCCGGCTGTCAGGCGTCGGGCGGTAATCGGCGCCCCCTCGAGCAGCCGGGGATCGGCGTGCAGGTCATTGAACACCCGCTCGCCCACCACATTTGCCGCGTCGCCGGTGAATAACCCCAACTTCAAGCCGATAAAGGTTACCGTCAGATCGGCTCGCACGGCACAACCGAGGATGCGCCCGGTATCAGCGCATAGCCCGGAGGGGATATCCACCGCCACCACCGGAAGGCCGCTGGCGTTGATCGCGGCGATGACACTGGCGTACGGCTCGCGCACATCACCGGCCAAGCCGGTACCGAGCAAGGCGTCGAGGACAATGCCCCGGTAGTCCGATTGCGCGCTCCACGCTTCGATGACCACGTTTTCGGACACCGCTTCGGCATGGGCCGAAGCCGCATCACCGCGCAGCTGCCGGGGATCGCCTGCCGCCAGAACCCGTACCGTCCGCCCGCCGCGCTTGGCCAGCACGGCAACCAGGTAACCGTCGCCAGCGTTATTGCCGTGGCCTGCGACCACCGTTAATTCATTCGCCGCCGGCCAATGCCGGACCAGCGCTCGCCAGGTGGCCCGTGCGGCGCGATGCATCAATTCGAAGCCCGATGTGCCAGCCGCGATCAGGCTCGCATCGAGCCCTCGGACCTGCGCGGCGCTGTACAGCGCGTCGGGTAAATCATCTTTAGTGTGCGGCATGCGTCTACGGGCTCCGATGTCTGGCAGAATTATACGCACCTCAGCTCCGGTTTCTCTCGCCTCATGCCCGCTATTACCACAGATCTGCCTGCCCTCGCCCAATCCATCAAGGACTGGGGCCGTGAGCTGGGCTTTCAACAAGTCGGCATCAGCGGCCTGGACCTCGCCGAGCATGAGCAGCACCTGGAACGCTGGCTTGCAGCCGGCTACCACGGCGAAATGGAATACATGGGCGCCCACGGCAGCAAACGCTCGCACCCCGAAGAACTAGTACCAGGCACTTTGCGCGTGGTATCGCTGCGCATGGACTACCTGTCGGGCGATACCAGAATGGCGCAATTGCTCGCCCAACCGGAAAAAGCCTACGTCTCGCGTTATGCCTTGGGCCGCGATTACCACAAATTGATCCGCAAACGCGTGCAACAACTGGCGGAAAAAATCCAGGCCGAGATTGGTCCGTTTGGTTATCGCGCGTTTGTCGACAGCGCTCCCGTGCTGGAAAAAGCCATCGCAGAGAAAGCGGGTCTGGGCTGGATCGGCAAAAACACCCTGGTCTTGAATCGCAAGGCTGGCAGTTATTTCTTCCTGGCCGAACTGTTCGTCGACCTGCCGTTGCCCGTGGATCCACCCCATGCCACCGAACACTGCGGCCGCTGCAGCGCCTGTCTCGACATCTGCCCGACCAACGCCTTCGTCGGCCCCTATGTGCTGGACGCCCGGCGCTGTATTTCCTATTTGACCATCGAACTCAAGGGCGCCATCCCCGAAGAGCTGCGACCGCTGATCGGTAATCGGGTGTTCGGTTGCGATGACTGCCAGATCGTCTGCCCGTGGAACCGCTTTGCCCGTCCGTCCGGCGAAAGCGATTTCAAGCCACGGCACAACCTGGACAACGCTGAACTGGCCGCGTTGTTCATGTGGGACGAGGATAAATTCCTCAGCAGCACCGAAGGTTCTCCCTTGCGCCGGACCGGCTACGAAAACTGGCTGCGCAACTTGGCGGTGGGCTTGGGAAATGCGCCTTCAACGATTCCGGTACTGGAGGCGTTGAAGGCGCGACGCGAACATCCGTCCGAACTGGTGCGCGAACACGTCGAGTGGGCCCTGAAACAACACGGTCTTGTGTAGGAGCTGCCGCAGGCTGCAATCTTTTGACCTTGATTTTTTAAGGTCAAAAGATCGCAGCCTGCGGCAGCTCCTACAGGGGATCGCAGCGTTACGCTTCGTCGTTGTAGACGAACTTGGGCATTTCCCAATGGAAGCGGATCGCCAGCAGGCGTAGTAGGAAGCCGCCGAACAATGTAATCAGGATCGCCTGCTCTCCAGGAAGATTCAGATACAGGCAGAGCATGTAGCACCACGCCGCCGCGAAGGAAACACTGGCGTACAACTCGCGCCGAAAGATCAGCGGAATGTCGTTGCAGAAGATATCCCGCAGGATGCCACCGAAAACTCCGGTGATCACACCGCTGACCGACGCGACCAACATGCCATGCCCCATTTCCAGGGCGGTCATGCAGCCAATCAGTGTAAACGCCACCAGGCCGACGGCGTCCAGCACCAGGAACAACGAGCGCAGATGGCGCATCCAGCGTGCGGTGAACACCGTGATCATCGCTGGAATGGTGGTCAGCACCAGGTATTCCGGGTGTTTGACCCAGGTCAGCGGATAGTGGCCTAGCAGCACATCGCGCACCGAACCACCGCCCAGCGCCGTGACGCACGCGATCAGCACCACGCCGAACCAGTCCATGCCGCGGCGGCCGGCAGACAGGGCACCGGTCATGGCTTCGGCGGTGATGGCGATCAGGTAAAGCATCAGCAACATGGTGGCAGTCCTTGCGAAAAGGCGCGCAGTCTACGCACTTCGCCCGAGCACCAAAAGAGGGCAGCACACACATCACAAACCTGTGGCGTTACCCCTCAACCTGATCAAACCTTGATGAAATGCTGGCGGTAATGCTGCAGCTCAGCGATTGACTCGCGGATATCGTCCAGCGCCAGGTGGGTGCTACCCTTTTTGAAGCTGTCACGCACGTCCGGCGCCCAGCGAGCGGCCAGCTCCTTGAGGGTCGAAACGTCGAGGTTGCGGTAGTGGAAATAGCTTTCCAGGGATTTCATGTGCGTATAGAGGAAGCGCCGATCCTGGCAGATGCTGTTGCCACAGATTGGCGACTTGCCCTTGGGCACCCACTTCTCCAGGAAGGCGATGGTTTGCGCCTCAGCTTCAGCCATGCTGATGCGGCTGTCGCGAACGCGCTGGGTCAGGCCCGAACCGCCATGTTGACGAGTGTTCCACTCGTCCATGCCGGCAAGAATTTCGTCACTGTGGTGGATCGCGATCACCGGACCCTCGGCCAAAGTGTTCAGGTCGCTGTCAGTGACGATGGTGGCCATTTCGATGATGACATCGGTATCCGGGTTCAGACCGGTCATTTCCAAGTCGATCCAGATCAGGTTCTGCGGGTTTTGCATGTGTCGGCTCCTAGGCAATGCTGCGCAGTTTAGCCTAGGCCGGTGGCCGGGCGTGCTAAACTCGCGGCCGTTTTACCTAATCGCTGCATTATTACTACGGAACACCCATGGCCAAACGCCAACTCAATCGTCGTCAAAACTGGCGCATCGAAAAGATTCAGGGCGAACGCGCTGCCCGCGCCGCCAAACGCGAGTCCTCGGCTGTCGAGGCACTTGAGGGCGGCGATCTGGGCCCGGAACAGCACGGCCTGGTTATCGCCCACTTCGGGGTGCAGGTCGAAGTCGAAGCCCGCGATGGCGCGCTGGCCGGCCAAGTGTTCCGTTGCCACCTGCGCGCGAACCTGCCTGCGCTGGTGACCGGCGACCAGGTGGTCTGGCGTGCCGGCAACCAGGGAATCGGCGTCATCGTGGCGCAATTGCCACGCAACACCGAACTTTGCCGCCCGGACAGCCGTGGCCAGCTCAAACCTGTTGCAGCGAACGTCGACATGATCGTCATCGTGTTCGCGCCACTGCCTGAGCCCCATGCCAACCTGATCGACCGCTACCTCGTAGCCGCCGAACACGCTGGCATCAAGCCGCTGCTGCTGCTGAACAAGTTCGACCTGATCGACGAGCACAACGCCCCGGCGCTGAATGCCCTGCTCGCGGTCTATCGCACCTTGGGTTACCCGGTGCTGGAAGTGTCGGCCCACCACGGCGACGGCATGGAACAGCTGCAGAAGCAATTGGACGGGCGCATCAGCGTGTTCGTCGGCCAGTCCGGCGTCGGCAAGTCGTCGCTGGTCAACAGCCTGTTGCCGGAAGTCGAAACCCGCGTCGGCCCGTTGTCCGAGTTGTCCGGCCAGGGCACCCACACTACCACTACCGCGCGCCTGTTCCACTTCCCCGGTGGCGGTGAGCTGATCGACTCCCCCGGCATCCGTGAATTCGGCCTGGGCCACGTCAGCCGTGCCGACGTCGAAGCCGGCTTCATCGAGTTCAACGACTTGCTCGGCACCTGCCGCTTCCGCGACTGCAAGCATGACCGCGAACCCGGCTGCGCCCTGCTAAAGGCCCTGGAAGACGGCCGCGTGCAACAGCAACGGATGAACAGCTACCGCTCGATCATCGCCAGCCTGCCGGAAAACGGCTACTAAACAGATGTGCCGACCGCCCTGCTTCAGCGGGGTGGTTGGAGTCTGCGTCTTCCCCTCCATTTAAACATCAGACTTTTCTGTAAGGCCTACCCACGCTTGTTTGTAGGACATTTCTCTTTTCGCGCCAGTCCCTTGTGGCCGCCCGGCAATCGCCTAGGTTCAAACCCTCTTCGCACTCCTGCGACACTGAGGGATACCCATGCAGACCTACCATTTGTTCATCCGTCATTCGGGCAAGATGATCATTGCGTTCAAGCCATTGGCTACCGAGCGCATTGACACGCGGGTACGTGACGCGGCACAGGCCGAATGTGCGTGGAACACCGATAGCATCGTCACCGCTATTCGCCAGCACACGGCGGTGTAACCATGCGCAAGGGACTGTTTATCGGCATCAACGACTACACCCATGTGTCGAGCCTGAGGGGCTGCAGCAACGACGCCATGGCCATGGCCTCGGTGTTGAAGACCGACGCCAATGGCGATCCGAACTTCAAGAACATCGTGCTGACCTCCGCCGAGGACTACCTGGGCCGGGAAAAACTCGAAGACCAGATCCGCGAGCTGTTTTCCGGGGATTGCAATGTCGCCCTGCTGTATTTCGCCGGCCACGGCAGCTTCGATATCGACACAGACGAAGGCATGTTGATCCCGCAGGACTACAGGAGCGCCAAGGACGGGATTCGCCTCAGCGACATCCTGAACTGGGCCAGCAAGGCCACGAAGATCAAGAACAAAGTGATCATTCTCGACTGTTGCCAGAGCGGCTCGGCCGGCGAGGTGCGCGCCTTGCGCAGTGAGGGGAGCGTGGTCGGCGAAGGCATGACCATCCTGACCGCCTGCAAAAAGGAAGAGCCGGCGATGGAGGGCGCACAACACGGTGTGTTTACCGGGTTGTTACTCCAGGCCTTGCACGGCGGAGCGGCGAACATCCTGGGCAAGATCACCCCCGGCAGCCTGTATGCGTTTGTCGACAACGCGCTCGATGCCTGGGAGCAGCGCCCGGTGTTCAAGACCAACGTCTCGCAGTTCATCTCCCTGCGCGAAGTATCACCGCTGATTCCCAAGGAAATCCTGCGCAAACTCCCCGAGTGGTTTGCCGAAGCGGAGTCGACGTACCCCCTCGCCCCCAGCTTTGAGCCCACCGAACCCGAGTTCAATGCCGAACAAGGCGAGGTCTTCGCCCAGTTGCAAAAGTGCAACCGCCACAGCCTGGTCGAACCGGTGGACGCCGAACACATGTACTACGCGGCCATCCACTCCACCGGCTGCCGCCTCACCGCTCTCGGCGCCTATTACCGCGAACTCGCGATCAAGGGACATTTCTGATGCCAGTGTTTATCAGCTACCGCCACATGGACCGCACCTACGCGATCAGCATCAACACGCGCCTGATCCAGGCCAACATCAAGACCTACCTCGACGTACTGGATGCCGAATCCCAGACCACCGACGACATCACCGGGGTGATCACTCGCAACATCAGCGAATGCACGCACCTGCTGGCGGTGGTCTCGGAGAAAACCGCGCTGTCCTGGTGGGTGCCCTTCGAAATCGGCGAGGCGACCATCACCAATCGGCGTATCTGCTCGTTCAAGACCGGACCGACAGAGCTGCCGCTGTACCTGGACAAATGGCCGAAGCTGAGCAGCGAAAGGGATATCGAGTTCTTTATCGATGCTTATCGCAACGAGTTGACGGTCAAGCGTTCGATGTCATTGGAATCGGTGACGGGCAGTGAGTCGGTGCGCAGCGTCAACAGGACTAACGCCGATCGATTCCACACTGACTTGAAGTCCAGAATCATTCGAGGTTTCTGATTTTCTCACCCAACCCCTGTAGGAGCCGGCTTGCTGGCGATAGACTCAAATGCGCCGAGTGCATCCAGGCAGCACGCGTTATCGTCAACGACCATCGCCAGCAAGCCGGCCCCAACAGCCAGTGTCAGGTCACTGCTTGGCCGGCTCACCCGGCTTCGGCGCCGGGTCATCGAACAGGTTCAAGCGCTCACGCAGTTCGTGGGCCGGCAGCGGCTCCTTGTCCGCCGGCAATGCGTTCGGATCGACCGGTGCAGCCGGAGCGGCAGAACCTTGCGGTACATCGGGAGCAGGCTCGGCGCCTTGCGAACCTTCGATGGCACGCTGTGCCTTCTTGGTCAGCACAACAATGTCGATTCGACGGTTGACCGGGTTGAACGGATGCTCACGATCGAACAACGCCGACGAGGCATAACCGACCACGCGCGCCACTTGCGACTCGGGATAGCTGCCCGCCACCAGTGCACGACGCGCCGCGTTGGCACGGTTGGCCGAAAGCTCCCAGTTACCGAATTCACCGGTGCCGCTGTACGGCTTGGCGTCGGTATGGCCGCTAATGCTGATCTTGTTCGGCACGGCCTTGATGGTATCGGCCATGGCCAGCAGGATGTCTTCGAAATAGGGTTTCAGGCGGGCTGAGCCTGAGTCGAACATCGGCCGGTTCTCGGCGTCCACGATCTGGATACGCAAACCGTCCGGGGTGATCTCGAACAGGATCTGGTCTTTGAATTTCTGCAGTTGCGGGTTCTCTTCGACCTTGTTCTGCAACTCTTGCAGCAGCAGTTCCAGGCGCTCCTTCTCCACCATCTCGGCCATGCCTTCGACCTGTTCGACGTCGACCGTCACCTTGTCCGGCTGCGGCTGGGTCTTCATTTCGGGGTTGAGGGTGTTGTCCGGCGCCATGGTCGGCGTGCCGCCGAGATCAATGATGTACGGCGTGCCACTTTCGGAAAAGCCGATCGGGTCCTTGAAATAACCGGCGATGGCGATCTTCTGTTCCGGGGTGGCGGTGGACAACAGCCACAACACCAGGAAGAACGCCATCATCGCTGTGGCAAAGTCGGCGAAGGCGATTTTCCAGGCGCCCCCGTGATGCCCGCCGGCGATGCGCTTGACGCGCTTGATGATTATCGGCTGATTGTTCTCCATGGCTTAACGACCACGAACCGCTTGTTCCAGCTCGGCGAAGCTTGGGCGGTGCGCCGGGTACAGGACTTTGCGCCCGAACTCCACGGCCAGCGACGGCGGCATGCCGGAAGCGGAAGCCACCAGCGAGGCCTTGATAGCTTCGTAGACGTTCAGCTCTTCCTTGGCATCGTGGGCCAGGGAATGCGCCAGCGGGCCGAAGAAACCGTAGGCCGCGAGAATACCGAAGAAGGTACCGACCAGTGCCGCACCAACGTGCAGGCCGATGGACTTCTGGTCGCCCTCACCCAGCGAGGCCATGGTCACCACGATACCCAGGACCGCCGCGACGATACCGAAACCGGGCATGGCGTCGGCAATACCGTTCACCGCGTGGGACGGGTGCTCCAGGTCCTCCTTGAGGCTGTAGAGCTCCATGTCGAACAGGCCCTCCAGCTCGTGGGGCGCCATGTTGCCGGAAGACATGATGCGCAGGTAATCACAGATGAACGCGGTCATGCGCTCATCCTTGAGGACCGTCGGGTACTTGGCGAAGATCGGGCTCGCCGCGGCATCTTCGATGTCCGCTTCGATGGCCATCATGCCTTCGCGGCGGCTCTTGTTGAGAATCTCGTAGATCAGGCCCAGCACTTCAAGATAGAAGGCATGGCTGAAACGCGAACCGAACATGCTCAGGGATTTCTTGAGCACGTGCATGGTCATGTAACCAGGGTTGGCCTGCAGGAATGCACCGAGGGCCGCACCACCGATGATCATTACCTCGAAAGGCTGGATCAGGGCGGCAATCTTGCCATGGGAGAGCACGTATCCGCCGAGCACGCTCGCGAATACGACGATGATGCCGATAATTTTAGCCATAGGTAGGAGAGCACTTACTGAGTCGGGTTCAAGGTCATATTCGGAAGTTAAAAAATCTCTTCTTCTACTTATCGGCAAAACTGCGCCAGACTATAGCCAGTTCAGGCGAAAAGCTAATTTGACCCCCTCCGGGCATAGGTATTGTTGACGATGATCGCCTCCAGACATGGCTAAAAACACGAACGCCCCAACGCCAACTCCGACCACGCTCGAAGACTGGGTCAAACTTCTCGACGGTGTACGCCTGCCGGTTCCGCAGGCCAGTCACGACCGTGTCTGCCGGGCCTTGCGCGACAGTCGCAGCTCTGTGCGCAAGATTGCCGACTTGATGCAGGACAGTCCGGCCCTGGCCTTGAGCGTGATTCGCGAGGCCAACCGACACAGCCATGGCAGCATGACTGAGCCTGCGGAAAATCTTGAGGTCGCCATCAATCGCCTCGGTTTGAAACGCACCGAGGAGCTGCTCGCGCGACTGCCCGCCATGCCCCAGGGCGAGATTCCCAAAGCCCTGCGCCAGTTGCAATTGATCAGCCAGCACGCCAGCCAACAGGCCAACGGTTTTTTTGCCAGCCGCCTGGCCCGCCTGTGGCAGGACATCCATTGGGGCAGCCTGCTGTTTCTGTCACCACTGTGGCCGTTGGCGCTGACGCATCCGCACCTGCTCGATGACTGGGAGCTACGGGTCATTCATAAAGGCGAATCAGCGCGTACCGTCGAAAAGCAACTGTTTGGCGCTCGCCTGCTGGAGATCGGCCTGGCCCTGGTGAACCTGTGGCACCTGCCGATCTGGGTTCAACAGGGCTATCGACTGTTGCTGACCGAGCAACGGGAGCTGGTCAAAGTTCTGCGCATTGCCCGTGACAGCGAGCATCCGCTACGCCAGCAGAACCGCCTGGATGACGACCCGACCCTGCGCCGCTGGCTCAATCAACCGGCCAACACGGTACTTTTAGCCAACGGGCTGGCGCTCTCGGCGCACCATGCCTGGGACAGTCCGCACAGTGAGCGCTGGCAGTACCTGACCAGCCTCTACTTGCAAATACCGATGAGCGAGGTGCAACAACAACTGCACCAGCAAGCCGCCAACAGCGCGCGTTATCACGCCATGCCCGACCTCTGGCATCCCGCTGTCGCGCTGATCTGGCCATGGGGCACGAGCCCTGTGCATGCCGGTTTACAGCCAGCCCCGGCACCTACCGCCGAAGACCTGGCGAAGTGGCGCAAACAATGTGCGGAGTTGCTGGTCGAACCCAGTCGCTTCACTAACGCCATCCACCTGACCACCTCTGCCCGCGACGCACTGGTTGCCTGCGGCATGCGCAGGGTGATGATCCTGATGGCCGACCGTACTCATACCCAGCTGCGTGTGCACCAGACGGCTGGGCTGCCTGTCGAAGCATCTGGCCTGAACTTTGTCGTCAGTCAAAGCGCCGTGCTGCAACGCTTGCTCGCGCAACAGGCCCAGGTTCGCCTCACGCCGCTCAACAACGCGCAGTTTTCCGCGTTACTGCCCAACAGCCTGCGCAGCCAGTTCAGCGGCGAACACTTGTTGTTGCGTTCGCTGCTCAACAATGGACGGGTAATCATGATCGTCGTGGCAGACCAGGGTGGCGGGCCATTCTCGGACATCACCCTGCAAGCCTTCGGCAAAACCGCACAATGCATTGAAAAAGCGCTGCACAGCTTTAGCCAGCGCGGCCAATAAGGCTGCGCTACAATCCCCCCTTTTGTGCTCTGGAGACCTCACATGTCTGACTTCTCTGGCTTGCCGCTGGTGATCGAGCCGAGCGACTTGCTCTCTCGCCTCGACGCCCGCGAACTGATCCTGGTGGACTTGACCAGTCCTGCCCGCTACACCGAAGGGCACATTCCCGGCGCGCGCTTTGTCGATCCTAAACGCACGCAACTGGGGCAGGCGCCCGCCCCGGGACTGATGCCACCGCAGGCAGCACTCGAAACGTTGTTTGGAGAGCTGGGGCACAACCCCGATGCCGTCTATGTCGTTTATGACGACGAAGGTGGCGGCTGGGCCGGTCGCTTTATCTGGCTCCTGGACGTCATTGGCCACAGCAAGTATCACTATGTCGATGGCGGCCTGACGGCCTGGCTGGCAGAAGGCATGCCCATGTCAATCCAGATCCCGCCACCCGCTGGCGGCCCGGTTGCGCTGACCCTGCACGACGAACCCACGGCTACCCGCGAGTACCTGCAAAGCCGTCTCGGCGCTGCCGACCTGGCGATCTGGGATGCACGTGGGCCACTGGAGTATTCCGGCGAGAAAGTCCTGGCGGCCAAGGGCGGACACATCCCAGGCGCCGTGAGTTTCGAATGGACCGCGGGCATGGACAAGGCGCGTAACCTGCGCATCCGTACCGACATGCCACAGATCCTCGAACAGCTCGGCATTACCCCTGACAAAGAAGTGATTACCCACTGCCAGACTCACCATCGATCTGGCTTCACCTATCTGGTGGCCAAGGCTCTCGGTTATCCGCGGGTCAAGGGCTACGCCGGCTCCTGGGGCGAATGGGGTAACCATCCCGACACGCCCGTAGAGATTTAAGGTTTTTAAGGACAGTTAATGAACAAGCGTCTGTTTATCGTCAGCCAATACCTGCTGCCCCACAACCTGCTCTCGCGACTGGCCGGCTGCATCGCCGAATGCCGCGTGCGCTGGTTCAAGAATGCGTTCACCGCGTGGTTCGCCAAGCGCTACCAGGTGAACATGTCCGAGGCACTGGTCGAAGACCTGACCGCCTACGAGCACTTCAACGCTTTCTTCACCCGCGCCTTGAAAGACGGCGCGCGCCCACTGGACGAGACACCGGGCGCGATCCTCAGCCCGGCGGACGGCGCCGTCAGCCAGCTCGGCCCGATTGAGCACGGCCGTGTCTTCCAGGCCAAGGGGCACAGCTTCAGCGTGCTGGAACTCTTGGGTGGCGATGCGGCGAATGCTGCGCCGTTCATGGGCGGTGATTTCGCGACTATTTATCTGTCGCCCAAGGATTACCACCGTGTGCACATGCCACTGGCCGGCACCCTGCGCGAGATGGTCTACATCCCGGGCCGCCTGTTCTCGGTCAACCAGACCACCGCTGAAAACGTTCCTGAATTGTTTGCCCGCAACGAGCGCGTGGCGTGCATTTTCGACACCGAGCGCGGGCCGATGGCCGTGGTGCTGGTGGGCGCGATGATCGTGGCATCGATCGAAACCGTGTGGGCTGGACTGGTTACGCCACCGAAACGCGAGCTGAAAACCTTCCGCTACGACGAAGCCGCACGCGCGCCGATCCACCTGGAAAAAGGTGCGGAGCTGGGTCGTTTCAAACTGGGTTCGACCGCTGTCGTGCTGTTCGGGCCGGATCAGGTGAAATGGGCTGAAGAGCTGGTAGCGGGTTCGCCGGTGCGGATGGGTCAGGGTATGGGCCTGCCGAAGGCCTGATACACACCTTTACTGTAGGAGCGAGCCTGCTCGCGATGAACCTGAGGACGACGCGGGCATTCTGAATGCCCGCGTCATCGTTGACGTCCATCGCGAGCATGCTCGCTCCTACAGGTGTTCTGCGGTGTTACAGCTGGCCGTCGCGGTCGCGGAAGCCCAGCAGGTACAGCACGCCATCCAGCCCCAGGGTGGAAATCGCCTGCTTGGCCGACTGCTTGACCAACGGTTTGGCGCGGAACGCAACGCCCAACCCGGCAATCGCCAGCATCGGCAAGTCATTGGCACCGTCGCCGACCGCAATGGTCTGCTCCAGACGCAAGCCTTCCTTATGTGCCAGTTCCTTCAGCAGATCGGCCTTGCGTTGTGCATCGACAATCGGCTCGATCGCCACGCCAGTCACCTTGCCGTCGACCACTTCCAGCTCGTTGGCAAACACGTAGTCGATGCCCAGCTTGGCCTGCAATTGCTTGGCGAAATAGGTGAAGCCGCCCGACAGAATGGCGGTCTTGTAACCCAGGCGCTTGAGCTCGGCGAACAGGGTTTCAGCGCCTTCGGTCAGGCGCAGCGAGGCGCCGATCGAGTCGAGCACGCCCACATCCAGTCCTTTGAGCAACGCCAGGCGCTCTTTGAAACTGGCGCGGAAGTCCAGCTCACCGGCCATCGCCCGCTCGGTAATTTCCGAAACCTTGTCGCCCACGCCGGCCGCTTTGGCCAGCTCATCGATGACTTCGGCTTCGATCAGGGTCGAGTCCATGTCGAACACCGCCAGACGGCGGTTACGACGAAACAACGAGTCTTCCTGAAAGGCGATGTCGACGTTCAATTCCTGGGCGACACTGAGGAATTCGGCCCGCAGTGCCTGCGGATCAGCTGCTTCGCCGCGCACGGAGAATTCGATGCAACCCTTGCCTTTATCGTCCGGGGTATCCAAAGGCATGCGCCCGGACAGGCGATCGATGTGATCGATGTTCAAGCCATACTTGGCGGTGATCGAGCTCACGGCCTGCAATTGCCCGGCGGTGACCTTGCGCGTCAGCAGGGTCACGATATGGCGTTTTTTGCCCTGGTTGCCGACCCACTGCTGGTAATCCTCTTCGGACACCGGCGTGAAACGCACCTGTTGATCCAGCTCATAGCCCTTGAACAGGATGTCCTTGAGCACCGACTTGCCTTGTTCGGTATCAGGAATTTCAACCAGGATGCCGAACGACAGGGTGTCGTGGATCACCGCCTGACCGATGTCGAGAATGTTCACACCACCCTGGGCCAGAACGCCGGTAATGGCCGCAGTCAAACCCGGACGGTCGACTCCCGTGATGTTTATCAGGACGATTTCGCGCAAGGCGCACCCCCGCAAGTGGAAAAAAACCGCATTCTACCCACATTCAGTGACCATCGGGCACCGTGAGCGCTTTGACGGCCTAGGGCCTGTCGCTATACTGCGCGTCAACTTCACGGACAAAAGAGCCGAGCTCAAGTGAACCGGCCCACGCCAGTAAAAACCGATAACTTCTTTCTGCTGATCTTCCGTGCACTGCGCCACCGCCGTGTACCGATTGCATTGCGCATTGCCAGCCATAACGTGATCCTGGTCGCTCTGGCCCTGGTGATCTACGCCTGCGTGATGGGTTTGCAGTTCAAGCAGGCCATGCACGAGCAGGCGGATGCGCTGGGTGAAAGCCTGACCATGCAGACGGCCACTTCCGCCACCGAGCTGTTGGTGTCCAACGACATCCTCAGCCTCAATGTCCTGCTCAACAACCTGACCAAGAACAAGCTGGTGGCCCACGCCGCCATCTACAGCATGGATAACCGCATCCTTGCCGAGGCCGGCCAGCGTCCCAAGCATGGCCTGCTGGGCGAGGCCGAAGGCATCTATCAGAGCAAGATCACTTTCCAGGACGTGACCGCCGGTCAGCTGCGCATCAGCCTGGACATGGATCAGTTCCAGCAGCCGATGACCATCAGCCTGCAGAGCATGGGGATTTTGAGCGCGATCCTGCTGGCCCTGTCCCTGGCATTGAGCCTGCGCATGGGGCGATATCTCTCTACGCCGCTACTGCAATTGCGGGTGTGGTTGCGCAACATCGACGAATACACCCCGGCCACCGAGCGTAATGACGAGATCGGCGACCTGGCGCGCCAGCTGCATGCCGAATTCGCGCCGGAACCGGCTGAACCGGAGCCCGTGCCAGAACCTGAACTCGACGATGCCGAGGACGACGATGCTGAACCGGGCTTCGAAGTGCGTAACCTGCGCGATCCGAGTTTCGATGAAAGCCGCCCGATGGCCGCGATGAAGGCCGCGCCACGACGTGTCGTCAGTACCGTTGAAGATGATGACGACGATGCGTTCGCCGATCTGCTCGATGATGCGCCAGCAAGCACCGCCAAACCGTTGGGCAAGCCCGTGGCCTCCAGCGTGCCGCAGCACAGCGCCGTTCTGGCCGTACAGTTGGGCTCACAGGAACAACTGCGACGCCTGCCCCGGACACGCCTGGAAGAGTTGCTCAAACGCTACCGCGACTGCCTCGACCAGGCTGCTTCGCTCTACCAGAGCGAACTGCATACCCTGAACGATGGCAGCACGCTGATGCTGTTCCACAACGAAGACAGCGGCGACGATTACCTGACCAACGCCATCTGCTGCGGCGAGCTGCTGCGGGCGCTGGGCCATCAACTGCAGATCGAAGTCGCCGACAGCGGCATCACCTTGCAATTGCAGCTTGGCTTGACCCTGGGCGACGAACTGTTTGGCCTGAGCCAGATCGACCTGTTGCTGACCGACGCCGCGCAGGATGCCCTGGCCCTGTCGCAGCACAGCCGCAACCTGCTGCTGGTGGAACGCAAGATCAATGACGACGCCCTGATCCGCCAGCGCGCACGGATCCGCCCGATCGCCAGCCCTGAAGGCGCCTGCTGCGTGGAGCGGCTGATGGAGCCTTATCCGTCGATGCTCGAGCGACAGCTGGCGCGGATGCACGAACGCCGCGCGTAGCCTTAGCCCCGCTGTAAAGAAGCTCGCAGATGAGTGATCGTCTGCGGGCTGATCGTTCCCACGCTCTGCGTGGGAATGCCTCAAGGGACGCTCCGCGTTCCAGCCTCACCTCATATCCCAACCCTGGCACCGTTGTGACGCAGAGCGTCACGGGCTGCATTCCCACGCAGAGCGTGGGAACGATCAGTACGCAGCAGAAACAACAAAGCCCGCACGAGGCGGGCTTTGTGTTGTACCGGTCCGAGCCTAGAAGCGAAACACTTCCATATCCGTACGGATCGGAGCAGCCATCGGGATCTTCGGCTGTTTTTCCTGCTCCGCCGCCGGCGCTGCGGGCTTGGCTGCCGGTTTGCGTGGCGCTTCGGCAATCGGTGGCTGGTTGGCCAGCGGCTTGAGCGCGACCGACAGCTGTTCAGCGAGCTTCTGCAGCAACGCACCCTGCGCTTGAACCTGAGCCGCCGTGCTGCCGGTGTGCTGTTCCTGCAGATGGATGATGCGATTATCGCGCACCTGGCCACGACGGTCGATCAAACGCCATTGCGCATCGAGGATAGCCGGCTGCTTTTCACCCGAATCCAGACGCGTGATGGTCAACAGTACCTGGACATCCGGTGTGAACCCCGTTGTCGCAGGCGACAGCACTACGCGCTGGCTGTCCAGGTGACCGGCCACCTGACGCAGCAGCAGTTGATCGATGTCGGAAGACAGGCTGCCAGCCCAGCGGCCATCGGTCGAGGCTTGCAGGCTGCCATCGGGCTGACGCTGCAGCAGGGTTTCGCGCTGCAGGTAGTCCGCCACGGTTACCGGGCCCAACAAAACCGCCATGCCCGCGCTTTGCGCAGGCTGGACCGGACTTCCACTGTCCAGTTGGTACAGCGACACCGGCTGGTGAACGCTGCAACCCGCCAGGCCAAATACGCCGGCGAGCATCAAAATAAAAGGAAGGCGCAGAGCAGTCATCGTCCCATCCAGGTGATTGCCACAAGGCTAATCACAGTGAAAATACTCAATAAATGTGAAGAACGCTCGGCCACGCCGGCGCTTGAAAGGCCATATCATCCGTGAATATGCGTTCCGACTCCAGCGCCAAAGCGCCGATCTACGCGTTAAATCGCAGATCAGGCGCTCTAGGACGCTTAATTGAGGTTTTCGACGAGCAGCGCATCTACCCTCTGGAAGCCACGTGGCAATTTGTTACCACGGCGGCCACGTTCACCTTTGTAGTGCTCCAGGTCGTCCGCTTTCAGTGACAATGTACGTTTACCTGCCTGAAGCACCAACGTAGCGCCATCCGGCACAACGGCGATGTCCGTGACATATTCTTCGCGGCTGGCTACGCGTTCACCGGAAATCCCGATGATCTTGTTGCCTTTGCCCTTACCTAATTGTGGCAGATCGCTGATCTTGAAGATCAGCAAGCGACCTTCGGTGGTCACCGAGGCCAGCCAGTTGTGCTCACGATCGGCCACCGCACGCGGCAGAATCACCTTGGCGTTGTTTGGAAGGCTCAGCAATGCCTTGCCCGCCTTGTTCTTGGCCTGCAGGTCTTCACCTTTTACGACGAAACCGTAACCGGCGTCCGAGGCAATGACGTACAGCGCATCATCTTCGGGCATCAGCACGCATTCAAAGTTCGCCCCTGGCGGCGGCGTCAGACGGCCGGTCAGCGGTTCGCCCTGGCCACGGGCCGACGGCAAGGTGTGCGCGGCCACCGAATAGCTGCGACCGGTGGAATCGATAAACACCGCAAACTGGTTGGAACGCCCCGCCGCCAAGGCCTTGAAACCATCCCCGGCCTTGTAGGAAAGACCGGTGGCGTCGATGTCATGGCCCTTGGCGGAGCGAACCCAGCCTTTTTCCGAGAGCACGACGGTAACTTTTTCGTTCGGCAGCAGATCGTGCTCGGTCAGCGCCTTGGCTTCAGCACGCTCGACGATTGGCGAGCGACGGTCGTCACCATAGGTCTCGGCGTCCTTGATCAGCTCGGTGCGTACCAGCTTTTTCAACTTGGCTTCGCTACTCAGCAGCGCTTGCAGCTTGGCTTGTTCCTTGAGCAGTTCATCCTGCTCGGCACGCAACTTCATCTCTTCCAGTCGCGCCAACTGACGCAGGCGGGTGTCGAGGATGTAGTCAGCCTGGATTTCACTCAGGGCGTATCGTTCGATCAGCGCGGCTTTTGGCTGCTCCTCGGTGCGGATGATATGGATCACTTCATCCAGGTTGAGGTAGGCGATCAACAAACCGTCCAACAGGTGCAAGCGACGCTCGACCTTGTCCAGGCGGAACTGCAGGCGACGACGCACGGTCTGGACCCGGAACGCCAACCACTCGACCAGCAGCGCCCGCAGGTTTTTCAACTGCGGCTTGCCGTCCAGTCCGATGATGTTGATGTTGACCCGGTAGCTCGACTCCAGCTCGGTGCTGGCGAACAGGTGCTGCATCAAGGCATCGTGGTCGAAATTTTTCCGGGCGCCCGGAATGATCACGATGCGGCACGGATTCTCGTGGTCCGACTCGTCGCGCAAATCGGCGATTTGCGGGGCTTTCGATGGTTTTGCCTGCATCATCGCCGCGATCTGTTCCAGCACCTTTGCACCTGAGACCTGATGCGGCAGCGCGGTAACGATGATGTCGCCGTCTTCGATATGATAAACGGCGCGCATGCGCACCGAACCACGACCTGTTTCATAGATTTTCAGCAGGTCGGCGCGCGGCGTGATGATTTCTGCTTCAGTCGGATAATCCGGACCCTGGATGTGCTCGCAGAGCTGTTCGACCGTGGCCTTGGGCTCATCGAGCAAACGCACGCAGGCGCTGGCGACTTCGCGCAGGTTGTGCGGCGGCACATCGGTGGCCATGCCCACGGCGATACCGGTGGTGCCGTTCAGCAGGATGTTCGGCAAACGCGCCGGCAACACCAGAGGCTCGTCGAGTGTGCCGTCGAAGTTCGGCCCCCAGTCCGCCGTGCCCTGGCCCAGCTCGCTGAGCAGCACTTCGGAGTAGCGCGACAGCCGCGCTTCGGTGTATCGCATGGCGGCGAAGGACTTGGGATCGTCCGGCGCACCCCAGTTACCCTGGCCATCCACCAGCGTGTAGCGGTAGCTGAATGGCTGGGCCATCAGGACCATGGCTTCGTAGCAGGCCGAGTCGCCATGGGGGTGGAACTTACCGAGCACGTCACCGACGGTACGCGCCGATTTCTTGTGCTTGGAATCGGCGTCCAGCCCCAGCTCACTCATGGCGTAGACGATACGCCGCTGTACCGGTTTCAGGCCGTCGCCGATATGCGGCAAGGCACGGTCCATGATCACGTACATGGAGTAGTTGAGGTAGGCATTTTCGGTGAAGTCAGCCAGTGATCGGCGTTCTACACCGTCCAGGCTGAGATCAAGGGAGTCGCTCATGCGGGCCTCATCGGTTCGTTGTCTGGCGCAGCAGCATGGTGCCACCGCGCTGGGTAAATTCAAGTTTGTTCAGCGCGCTCATACCGAGCAGCACTTGATCGCCATCCAGGCCTGGCACGACGATGGCGCGCACATCACGCAACACAATGTCGCCCAGTTGCAGCCGGTCGACGCGGGTTCGATAACCCTCGGTGCGACCATTGGCGGTGCTCAGGGTCACCCCGAAGCCTTGTTCCAGTTTCAGCCGCTGCGCCAATTGTGCCGGGATCGCCACATCGGTCGCCCCGGTATCGAGCATGAAATTCACCGGCTGACCATTGATATGGCCGCTGGCAACGAAATGTCCCTGGCCGTTGCCGATCAGTTTCACTTCGACGAAACCATCGCCGAGCTCCGAGCTCACTACCACATTCGGGTTTTGCTGACGCTCTTCCCACTGGCCGAAAAAACGCGTCGCCAGGAACAACGCGGCGCACCAGGCCAAGACCATCAAGACGCGACCGGCACGTTTGCCCGGCGTTTGCTGGCTCATGGCTTGGCACTCCAGCCACCTTCAGGTGCAGCGAAGCGCCAGACGATCGGACGTACCTCGCCATCGGCGCGGGCACCGTTGTTGTTATCGACACCGATCCAGGCACCCTCGGCGTCCACGATCAACGCTTCGGTCAGTGCAAAGCCCTGGGGATAACGACGATTTTCCTGCAATGCCTCATCGGCAAAGGACCAGCAGCGTTCGACCTTGGCAGTCACCGCATCACGACGACAAATCTCGTACGCGTTGCGCTCGAGGGTAAACAACTTGCCGTCGAACCATGACAAATCGGCAAAATCCCGGGGCATCGCTCTGGCGCTGGGAAATTGTGCAGGTTGCATTTCCTTTCCCCCTTCACTCAACAGCACACAACCGCCGTCGCAGTCCCACACGGTTTGCTTGCGCTTGATCAGTAGCAACCCGCGACTCTCGCGCTCGGCAGCCAACCACAACTGGTCACCTTGCGGATTGATCGCCAGGCCTTCGAACAATGCATTGAAACGCAGCAACAGCCCACTGGCCCGGGCCTCGCGAACCATGATCGGCGAAATCTTCAGCCAGGAGGTCGGTCCGGTTGGCGGAATTTGCAGCACCGCCGCATGGGACTCACTGACCACGTAGCGATTTCCGGCGCTGTCGCAGGTGATCCCTTCGAAATCCAAGTCACCGCCACGCACGAACGACGACACCCAGGCCCGCGAACGCAAACCCCAGGGCAAGCCGCTGTCGGGTACGGGCGGGACACCGATGCCCACCGCTTCCGCGTGCCAGGCACCCTCGCCAGTCTCCAGGCGGTAGATCTGATCGTCGTCGCGGTCGGAGACTGTCCACAGCTCGTTGCCGCACTGGGCCAGCCCGGACAGGTTGCCACCGCGCATGCCGTCCACGGCATGTTCGGACAACAGGCGCAACTGCGGTGTCGGCTTGGCAGACACCGTCATCGAGGTCAGCAGCAACGCACACGCCAGGGCAAAGCCCAGCCGCATCAGCCCAGCACCTCCGCCAGGTTGCCCTTGGACTCCAGCCAGTTCTTGCGGTCACCGGCGCGCTTTTTCGCCAGCAGCATGTCCATCATTTCCGAAGTCGCGGCGAAATCCTCACCGAGGGTCAGCTGCACCAGACGCCGGGTATTGGGGTCCATGGTGGTTTCGCGCAACTGCGGTGGGTTCATCTCACCCAGGCCTTTGAATCGAGTGACCTGCGGCTTGCCGCGTTTCTTCTCGGCCACCAGGCGATCGAGAATCCCGTCGCGCTCGGCTTCATCCAAGGCGTAGTAGATCTCTTTGCCCAGGTCGATACGGTACAGCGGCGGCATGGCGACGTAGACGTGACCAGCGTCCACCAATGGGCGGAAATGCTGGACGAACAATGCACAGAGCAGCGTTGCAATGTGCAGCCCGTCGGAGTCGGCGTCAGCGAGGATGCAGATCTTGCCGTAGCGCAGCTGGCTCATGTCCGCGGCGCCCGGATCGACGCCAATGGCCACGGCAATGTTGTGCACTTCCTGGCTGGCCAGCACTTCGCTGCCGTCGACTTCCCAGGTATTGAGGATCTTGCCGCGCAACGGCAGGATCGCCTGGAACTCTTTGTCCCGCGCCTGCTTGGCCGAACCGCCGGCGGAATCACCTTCCACCAGGAACAACTCGGAACGCATCGGGTCCTGCCCGGCGCAATCGGCGAGCTTGCCCGGCAATGCCGGCCCCTGGGTGATGCGCTTGCGCTCGACCTTTTTGCTGGCCTTCAGGCGACGACCGGCGTTGCTGATCGCCAGTTCTGCCAGCGCCAGACCGGTTTCCGGGTGGGCGTTGAGCCACAGGCTGAAGGCGTCCTTGACCACGCCAGAGACGAACGCCGCCGCTTCCCGGGACGACAGACGTTCCTTGGTCTGCCCGGAGAATTGCGGCTCCTGCATCTTCATCGACAGCACAAAAGCGATGCGCTCCCAGACGTCTTCCGGCGCCAGCTTCACACCGCGTGGCAACAGGCTGCGGAACTCGCAGAACTCGCGCATGGCGTCGAGCAAGCCTTGGCGCAGGCCGTTGACGTGAGTACCGCCCTGGGCGGTCGGGATCAGGTTGACGTAGCTTTCCTGCACTGCGTCGCCACCTTCCGGCAGCCACAGCAGCGCCCAGTCCACGGCTTCCTTGTTACCGGCCAGGCTGCCGCAGAACGGCTCGTCCGGCAGACGCTCGAATTCGCTGACGGCATCGACCAGGTAGGAACGCAGGCCATCTTCGTAATGCCATTCGACTTTCTCGCCGCTGGCCTTGTCTTCAAAACTGACCAGCAACCCCGGGCACAGGACGGCCTTGGCCTTGAGCACGTGCTTGAGGCGGCTGATGGAGAATTTCGGAGAATCGAAGTATTTCGGGTCCGGGGCGAAGAACACGCTGGTCCCGGTGTTGCGCTTGCCAACCGTACCGACGATTTCCAGCTCGGTTTTCTTGTAACCGTCGGCGAAGGTCATCTGGTATTCGTTGCCGTCACGTTTTACACGCACCCGGACTTCGGTCGACAAGGCGTTGACCACCGAAATACCCACCCCGTGCAGACCGCCGGAGAACTGGTAGTTCTTGTTGGAGAACTTGCCGCCCGCATGAAGCTTGGTGAGGATCAGTTCGACGCCCGAAACGCCTTCTTCGGGATGGATATCCACTGGCATGCCACGGCCGTCATCGCTGACTTCCAGCGAGTGATCGGCGTGGAGGATGACCTGCACCGATTTGGCATGCCCGGCCAAGGCTTCGTCGACACTGTTGTCGATGACTTCCTGGGCGAGGTGGTTCGGCCGACTGGTATCGGTGTACATGCCGGGGCGTTTACGCACCGGGTCGAGGCCCGAGAGGACTTCGATGGCGTCGGCGTTATAAGAGCTAGCGCTGGGAGTGGCCATGGGGTCTCGTCGTCAGTCTTTCATTGAAAATAGGGGCAAGGTTTCACAGCGCGGTGAAATCAATCGCCTGGTACAAATCTGCGCCAATGCCGGCAAAACTCAGCATTGCCGGAAGCCGCTCGGCGAAACCCTGGAAACCATGGTCGCCACCCGCCTGGATGCGTAAGGCACAAGCCCGGTAATACTGCTGGGCAAGGCGATAGTCCAGCGTTTCGTCACCGGTCTGCAACCATACCTGATAGCGCTGTGGGTCTTGGGGTGCCGGCACTTCCAGCTCGGCGAGGGCCGTCATGTGGTCGTGGGTCATTTCCCAAGTCTGTTCGGTATACAGGTTTTTCTGTGTACCCAGGAACCCGTCGAACATCCGATGCGGGCTGACGGCAGGGTTGATCAACAGGGCTTTCAAGCCATGGCGCTCGGCCAGGTGAGTCGCATAGTAGCCGCCGAGTGAGCTTCCGACCAGCAGCGGTCGTCCGAGCGCTTCAATCGCCTGCTCCAGCTGGCCAATGGCCTCGCGGGGATGGTGATGCAGGGCCGGCACACGCAGATGGTCGCTCAAGCCCAGGCGCTCCATCACGTCACTCAACTGAGTGGCCTTTTTCGACGCCGGCGCGCTGTTGAAGCCATGGATATAAAGGATCGAGCCGGACATGAAGACTCCCTGTGGGTCGGGTAAGGAAGGCGGAGTTTACAGGGTGTCGCAGATGTTGGATGCCCCCTGTAGGAGCGAGCATGCTCGAGATGGTCGCCAACGATAACGCTGGTGACCTGTTTTCCAGTGTCGTCATCGCGTTTTTCGCGAGCGTGCTCGCTCCTACAGTGACGGTGGGCGTGTCAGTAACCGTCGGAGCCGTAATCGACCTGGAAGTCGAAGCCGGTCACACGTTCCACACCCGTTTCAAGCCGCCCATCCGGCAACAGCCGTAACCAGCGATACCCCGGAGCCTGCTCTCCGACCTTGAAATCCTCACTGCCCGGTTCGAACTGAATGCAGGTCGATGGCGAGGCAATCAGACGCACGTTGTTACGCAATTGATCGATTTCCTGATGCACATGCCCCCACAGCACGGCGCGCACCTGTGGAAAGCGATCCAGAACCTCAAAAAAAGCTTCAGGATTACGCAGCCCGATGGGCTCCATCCACGCACAGCCGATCGATACGGGGTGGTGGTGCAAGCACACCAGATGGTGCCGCTCCGGTGCTTCGCTCAATGAACGAGCCAGCAGTTGTAACTGTTCGTCCTGCAAATACCCCGGCACCGAGCCGGGCACTGCCGAGTCGAGCAGTGTGACCCGCCAGTTGCCGATATCCACCACCGAGTCCAGCAAAGCACTTTGCACCGCGGCCTCGGCCATGATTTGCGGCTCGTCGTGGTTGCCGGGAATCCAACGGGCCGGCGCGTCGAGCTGCCGGGTCAATTCACGAAACTGCTGGTATGACGCAAGAGTACCGTCCTGGGACAGATCGCCCGTGGCCAGGAGCAGATCGATCTGCGACTGCTGCACTCGCACCAATTCAATGACTTTTTGCAGACTGTCGCGGGTATTCATGCCCAACAGCGTGCCGTGCACCTCGCCAAACAGATGACTGTCGGAGAGTTGCACCAGGAATGCCGGATCGGCGCTGGTCAATGAGGATACGCTCGGCAAGGTGTTCTCCCAGGGCGTGAACACGGATTGGGTGAGAGACGTGATTATGCTGGGAGACGATCGAAAGGGGAAACCTGTGAACCTGACGCAGTTCACAACTAACGGACGACTTCGTACTCATGCCCCAGTGCCAGGCAATGGCTCAGCCACTCGCCCAGAAACATGTTTAGCTGGGCCTTTTCGTCGGGCTGGTGCATCGAGGCGTTCGGGTAAGGATAGATGCCGCGAAAGCGCCGTGCATGTTCGGCGCTGACCACTTCGGCCATGCACGCGTCGTGATAGACCTGCACTTCCAGTTGCGGCACCGGCAGCCACGGCAGGCTGTGTTCCTGCCGCACCTGCAGGGTCGTGGTGTAGGGACAAACCTGCAGCACTTCCAGCGCCAGCACGCCCAGCATCTGGTCGCCATGGGTCACGGCAATCCGCCGCGCCGCTGGCTCGCTGCGCATGTCCGGCAACAGTCGCATAAGGCGCGCGTAGTTCGCCTCACAGGACGCCTGCAGCCCCACGAGGTCCACCCGATAGCGATCGCGCAACTTGTTTACGACCATAGCCCCCTCACTTCAACGCGGTTCAGTGCCAGCCATTGCAAGGCAATGATGCTGGGCGCGTTGGCAATACGTCCGTCGCGTACGGCTTGCAGGGCATCTTCAAACGCCCACACCGTGACGCGGATATCTTCAGCCTCTTCCTCCAGCCCATGCAGGCCGCCTACCCCACTACTATCGCAACGTCCGAGGTACAAATGCACGAATTCGTTGCTGCCGCCCGGCGATGGAAAATATCGGGTCATCGGCCACAGTGCCCCAATCACAAGCCCAGCTTCCTCCTGCGCTTCGCGGTGAGCAACTTCTTCCGGTTGCTCATCCTTGTCGATCAGACCAGCGACCAGTTCGATCAGCCATGGATTGTCAGTCTTGCCCATGGCGCCGACGCGAAACTGCTCGATCAGTACCACTTCGTCGCGCTTCGGGTCATAGGGCAGCATGCACACCGCATCGTGGCGCACGAACAGTTCACGGCTGATCTCGCGACTCATGCCGCCGGCGAACAATTCGTGGCGCAAGTGCACGCGATCGAGCTTGTAGAAACCCTCGAAGCACTTTTCACGCCGAACGATATCCACGGCGGTCGGAATGGCTTTGGCAAAATCAGTCATGACTATCCTCTTACTTCAAACCGATACGAGGTTCATTCCCGGAACCTCGACTTCGCGCCATCCTAACGCGCCCGTGAGGTTTGATGCAGCCCCTTTACCTTCATCGAGATAGACGGTGAGTACGAAACCCACTCTAATTAGCTTAGTGGCGAACTGACTGCTCCGTTGATAGTCGAAGCGGGTAACTTTTTGCCTTTCCCTGTTTTATCAAGGACACCCATGTCACTTTTTAAAATTGCCTCCGTGGCCGCTCTCGCCCTGACCCTTGGCGCTTGCCAGAGCCTGTTCCAGCCCAATTATCGCGCGCCGCTGGAAACCACCCGCGACGCCACCGAGCAGCTCAAGCCAGGCTGTTCGGACCAGGACTGCCCGCTGGTGAACATCGACACCCTGCACTTTCCCGCCGAGCCTGCGCTTGACGGCATCATCGAAAAACGCCTGCTGCAAATGACCCGCACCTCGCCCGACGCCCCGGTGGCGCCGACACTGGCGGCCTATCGCGAACAATTTTTGCGCACCGCCGGCCCGCGCAACAGCAGCTATTTGCAGGCCAAGGTACGTGAACAGCATGACGGACTGGTGATCATCGAATTGTCCAGTTACCTGGACACCGGCGGCGCCCATGGCACACCGGGACGAGGTTTCATCAACTACTCGCGCCAACAGCAGAAAGTGCTGACGCTTTCGGACATGCTGGTGCCAGGGCAGGAAGAGGCGTTCTGGAAAGCGGCGCAGGTGGCGCACAACAGCTGGTTGATCAGCACCAAGCTCGATCAGGAACCGGAGTTCGTCAAGAGCTGGCCGTTCCAGAAAACCCAGAACGTGGCGCTGACCTATGGCGGGGTGATCCTCAAGTACGAAACCAGCAGCATCGCGCCTTACGCGCTGGGCCATGTCGAATTGAAGATCCCCTACCCTCGCCTGAACGGCATCATCAAGCCCGAGCTGTTTCCTGGCCGTAACTGAAGGCCCGACCCAGCACCAACTGCAGCAGCCCTGCGAGGATCAACGCCGGCAGGGTTGCGCCAATATCCGGATACAGATTAGCCAGCAGGTGATAGGTGCTGACCCCGCCCAACCAGGCGAGCAGCGCCGGCCAGCGCAATGCAGCTGAGGCAACCTGGCCACTGCGCTTGCGCAGGATGAAGTGATCCACCAGCACCACGCCGAACAGCGGCGCGAACACCGAGCCGATCAACAGCAGGAAGTTCTGGTACTGGGCCAGTGGTGCCAGCAAGGCGATCAGGGTGCAGATCACGCCAATGGCCAAGGCCAGGTGCTCGACTTTCAGGCGCAATAGAATCCCGCTGGAAACGGCTGCCGAGTGAATGTCGGCGAAGGCGTTTTCCGATTCGTCCAGCAGAATCAGCAACAGTGGAATACCCAGGCCCGCGCCCGCCAATGCCAACAGCAAGGCATTGACTTCACCGCTCGGCGCGAACGCCAGGGTGTAGGCCACGCCCAGGCTCATCAGCCAGAAGTTACCGATAAAGAAGCCGATTGCGGTACCACCGAAAACGTTTTTCGCCCGCTTGCCGAAACGCGAGTAGTCGGCGATCAGCGGCAGCCACGACAGCGGCATCGCGATGGCAATGTCAAAACCTACGGCAAACGGCATCGAACCGTCGCCGGCCTGGGCCCACAAGGCGGCCAGGTCGGCCTTGGCGAACAGGTTCCAGGTCAGCCAGATGCACGCTGCCAGCAGCAGCCAGATGCCCCATTTGCGCAGGATCTGGCGCACGAAGGTCAAGGGGCCGCTGACGGCCAACAGGGTCGCAAGCGCGCCGAAAAACAGCGTCCACAGCACTGGATTGGACAGCGCACTGCCATCGCTGAAGGCCTTTGCGCCCAACAGGCTGGCGGCATCGCGCATGACGATGATCTCGAACGAGCCCCAACCAATCAGCTGCAGCAGGTTCAGTACGGCTGGCAGGCTCGCGCCCCGATTGCCCAGGCTAAGCTTGAGCGCGGCCATCGACGACAGGCCGGTATCGCTGCCGATCACGCCGACGGCGGCCAGCAACAGGACGCCGACCAGCGTGCCGAGGAAAATAGCCAGCAAAGAGCCGGACAGACCCAGGCCTGGCGCGAGCAACGCACCGGTCTGCAAGACCATCAGGCCGATGCCGAGAGAGAACCACAGGGAAAACAGATCGCGACCGCCGAACACACGCTTGTCGGCTGGCACCGCGATGCCAGGTGAATAAGTACTCGGTTGAATGCTCAAGGGTGTTATCTCAGAGGGACATTTGTTGTGATGTGTGATCGTTCCCACGCTCTGCGTGGGAATGCCTCAAGGGACGCTCTGCGTCCAGTGGCGCGGAGCGTCACGGGCTGCATTCCCACGCAGAGCGTGGGAACGATCAGCACGAGGTTGTCAGATCAAACTTTCTGGTAAAGCTGACTGCCTTCCTGCTTGAAGCGCTCGGCCTGTTCGGCCATGCCTTGGGCGACGTCCACGTCCACCGCTTCGATCCGTTGGTTGGCCGCATACTCGCGGACTTCCTGGGTGATCTTCATCGAGCAGAATTTCGGCCCGCACATGGAGCAGAAGTGCGCGACCTTGGCCGAATCCTTCGGCAACGTCTCATCGTGATACGAACGAGCGGTGTCCGGATCAAGGCCCAGGTTGAACTGGTCTTCCCAACGGAATTCGAAACGCGCCTTGCTCAAGGCATTGTCGCGGATCTGTGCGCCGGGATGTCCTTTGGCCAGATCGGCGGCGTGCGCGGCGATCTTGTAGGTGATGATCCCGGTCTTCACGTCATCCTTGTTCGGCAGCCCCAAATGCTCTTTCGGCGTCACGTAGCAGAGCATGGCGCAACCGAACCAGCCGATCATCGCCGCACCGATGCCGGAGGTGATGTGGTCGTAGCCCGGCGCAATGTCGGTGGTCAGCGGGCCGAGGGTGTAGAACGGCGCTTCGTCGCAGCACTCGAGCTGCTTGTCCATGTTCTCCTTGATCAACTGCATCGGCACGTGGCCCGGGCCTTCGATCATGCACTGCACGTCGTGCTTCCAGGCGATCTTGGTCAGCTCGCCGAGGGTTTCCAGTTCGCCGAACTGCGCTTCGTCGTTGGCATCGGCAATCGAGCCCGGACGCAGGCCATCGCCCAGCGAGAAGCTGACGTCGTAGGCCTTCATGATTTCGCAGATGTCTTCGAAATGGGTGTAGAGGAAGTTCTCCTTGTGGTGCGCCAGGCACCACTTGGCCATGATCGAACCGCCACGGGAAACGATGCCGGTCACGCGCTTGGCGGTCATCGGCACGTAGCGCAACAATACGCCGGCGTGGATGGTGAAGTAGTCGACACCCTGCTCGGCTTGCTCGATCAGCGTGTCGCGGAACAGCTCCCAGGTCAGGTCTTCGGCCACACCACCGACTTTTTCCAGGGCCTGGTAGATCGGCACGGTGCCGATTGGTACCGGCGAGTTGCGGATGATCCACTCGCGAGTTTCGTGAATGTGCTTGCCGGTGGACAGGTCCATGACCGTGTCCGAACCCCAGCGAATGCCCCAGGTCAGTTTCGCCACTTCTTCTTCGATGGACGAACCCAGGGCACTGTTGCCGATGTTGCCGTTGATCTTCACCAGGAAGTTACGGCCGATGATCATCGGTTCCAGCTCGGTGTGGTTGATGTTGGCCGGAATGATCGCGCGACCGCGGGCAATCTCGTCACGGACAAACTCTGGTGTGATGATTTTCGGCACGCTGGCGCCGAAGCTGTGTCCGGCGTGTTGCTGGTCCAGCAGGCCGGCGGCGCGGGCCACTTCCAGCTTCATGTTTTCGCGGATGGCGACGTATTCCATCTCGGCGGTGATGATGCCTTTGCGCGCGTAATGCATCTGGCTGACGTTGGCGCCCGGCTTGGCGCGACGCGGGTTGTTGACGTGGGCGAAGCGCAGCTTGGTCAGTTCCGGATCGGCAAGGCGCTCCTGGCCGAAATTGGAACTCAGGCCACTCAGGCGCTCGGTGTCACCGCGGGATTCGATCCATGGCGAGCGCACATCGGCCAAGCCTTTGCGCACATCGATGATGACATTGGGATCGGTGTAAGGGCCCGAGGTGTCGTACACCACCACCGGCGCGTTGACCTCGCCTCCGAAGTCGGTCGGCGTCACGTCCAGGCTGATTTCGCGCATCGGCACGAGGATGTCCGGGCGAGTACCCTGGACATAGATTTTTTGCGAACGGGTAAACGGCTGAACCGATTGTTGATCGACCTTGGCCGAGTCACTCAGGTTGGTGGCGATTTTTGCTTTTGTAGTCATCACGGGCTCTCCAGACAGCATCCAGGCAGTGGAATTTTGTCGGAGCGAACCTGTAAACGAATGGACGCACGTGCGCTGGGAAAACCAGCTGTGCTGTGCTCAGTGCTCGAGGGGTGTTCGATTGTCGAACAACATCCCGGACGAAGCACAAGAGGACTCGCCGGGTGACGAGAAATCTTGTTCCCTACGCAGGCGCTAACCTGATCAGGTTCAACGGGATCCGAAATTATTCGATCTCAGCCTCATAGCAAGGCACCCCGACAAGAACCCGGCCAGTCTAGACATAACTGCCCAAGAACGCCAACACCGCTGCAAACACCGTGATGAATGGCGCAATTACAGGATTGTTGCGGGACGAGCGCGCAACTACACTCGCTACGGCCACGCTGCGCATTGACGCTGCAGGTGCCGCGCCGTAGCCTTGGCGCTCAAATTATCAGCATAATCTTTTAGGGATCGCCTCATGCTGCGCAAACTCTCACTGGCCCTTGCCGTGTCTTGTGCGTCCAATGGAATGGCCTGGGCAGCAGAAGCGCCCTTATCGACCAAGACCGATCTGGTCAGCGTCTATCAGGAAGCGGTCAACAACAACGCCGACCTCGCCGCCGCCATCGCCCAATATGGCGCCCAGAAGGAAGTCGTGCCCCAGGCCCGCGCAGGCTTGCTGCCCAACCTGTCGGGCGGCGCCAATGTCTCCAACGTACGCACGGCCATCGACCAGCCTTCGGCCACGACCAACCGCAATGCGCATTCGTACCAGGCAACCCTGGCGCAACCGCTTTTCCGCGCCGATCGCTGGTTCCAGTTCCAGGCCGCCAAGGACGTCAATGAACAGGCTGCGCTGCAACTCTCCGCGACCCAGCAGAACCTGATCCTGCAGACCGCCGACAGTTACTTCAACGTGTTGCGCAGCCAGGACAACCTTGCCTCGACCAAGGCCGAGGAAGCCGCGTTCAAGCGTCAACTCGATCAGTCCAACGAACGCTTCGATGTCGGGCTCTCGGACAAGACCGATGTGCTCAACTCACAAGCCAGCTACGACACCGCACGCGCCAATCGCATCGTTGCCCAGCGCCAGGTGGATGATGCCTTTGAAGCCCTGGTGACACTGACCAACCGCCAGTACAACTCGATCCAGGGCATCAGCCACAACTTGCCGATCCTCCCGCCAGCACCGAACGACGCCAAAGCCTGGGTCGAAACGGCGGCCAAGCAAAACCTCAACCTACTGGCCAGCAACTACGCCGTCAGCGCTGCCGAGCAAACACTCAAACAGCGCAAGGCTGGACATGCGCCGACCCTCGACGCCGTGGCGCAGTACGAAAAAGGCGACAACGATGCGTTGGGTTTCAGCAACCCGAACGGCTTTCCCCAGGCCTATGGCGGTAACGTCGAGCAAACCACCGTGGGCCTGCAATTGAACATCCCGATCTACAGCGGCGGCCTGATCAACTCCCAGGTGCGCCAGTCCTATGCGCAACTGGACCAGACCGAACAGCAACGCGAATCCCTGCGCCGGCAAATCGTCGAAAACACCCGCGACCTTCACCGTGCGGTGAATACTGACGTCGAGCAGGTGCAGGCGCGCAAGCAGTCGATCATCTCCAACCAGAGTGCTGTGGAAGCGACGGAAATCGGCTATCAGGTAGGTACGCGCAACATCGTCGACGTGCTGGATGCGCAGCGTTCGCTCTACACCTCGGTACGCGACTACAACAACACCCGCTACGACTACATCCTCGACAACCTGCGCTTGAAGCAGCAGGCCGGTACATTGAACCCGGGGGATCTGCAGGATCTGGCACGTTGGCTCAATCCCAACTACAACCCGGACAAGGACTTCCTGCCGCCGGACCTGGCGAAGGCTGCGGCGGAACAACTCAAGGCCCGCCCCTGAGAAACTGTAGGAGCAGGCTTGCTGGCGAGGGCGATTTCAAGAACGCCATCGCCAGCAAGCCGGCTCCTACAGGTTAGCGGTCAATTAAACGGCCTAATCCATCCAGCAACCGCTGCAACGCCCCCTGATTGGTGCGCATCACCTTCAACCCCGCCTCGGCCATCCGCTGCGCATCCCGCGGAAATTCGAACAGCCGCTGCACCGCCACCGCCAGCCCTTGTGCATCCTCAACCTCCTGCAATGCGCCGGCACTGCGTAACTGCGCGGCAATTTCAAGGAAGTTGAACAGGTGCGGGCCACTGAGCACCGGTTTGGCCAAAGCCGCCGGCTCAAGCAGGTTATGCCCTCCATTAGGCACCAGGCTGCCGCCAACGAATGCGCTGTCGGCCAGGGCGTAGAGAAACAACAGTTCGCCCATGGTGTCACCCAATAGCACCGATGTGGCGGCGGTGACCGCTTCTGCGCTGGAACGCCGCACCGTGGCAAAACCCTGCTGGCGGCACAGTTCGAATACCGCATTGAAACGCTCGGGATGGCGCGGCACCAGAATCAGCAAGGCGTCGGGATGGCTCGCCAGCAACTGGCGATGGGCCGCCAGTACCACCTCGTCTTCGCCATCATGGGTACTGGCGGCGATCCACACCGGGCGTTCCAAGGCCTGCCATTGCCCGCGCAACTCGGCTGCACGTTGCAACAGTTGCGGATCGATGGTCAGGTCGAACTTGATCGAGCCGGTGACCTCAACGGTTTCCGCCCGCGCACCCAACTCACGAAAACGCTGGGCCTCGGCCTCGGTCTGCACCGCGAACAGGCTCATCTCACCCAACATCGGCCCGGTCAGCTTACCGAAGCGGCCATAGCCCCTGGCCGAACGTTCAGACAGTCGAGCATTGGCCAGGGCCACGGGAATCCCCCGCCTGGCGCATTGATGGATATGGTTGGGCCAGAGCTCGGTTTCCATGATCACTGCCAGCTTCGGCCGGACCCGATCAAGAAAACGCTTGGCGGCGCACGGCAAGTCGTACGGCAAATAGCAGTGCTGGATGCGCGGTTCGTTGGCGAACAACGCCTGGATGCGCTCCGAGCCGGTCGGCGTCATGCAGGTCACGGTGATCGGCAGTTGTGGGTAACGCTGCAGCAAGGCCCGAATCATCGGCGCGGCGGCAATGCTTTCGCCCACAGACACCGCATGTACCCAGATCCCACCGGGCTTCATCGTCGGCATCCCGTAGGAGAAACGCTCGCCGATGCGCTTGGCATAGGCTGGTGCCTTGCGCGAGCGCAGCCACAGACGAATCGCCACCAATGGCAGCCCCAGGTAAAACAGCGCGGTGTAGAGAGTTCTATTCATGGCGGCGGAGTTTATCGGTTTTTTCACCGATAGCCTGCAAATGCACGGCAAAACGCTCCGCCAACCATCGAGCGGCCGGCCCGAGTGGCTCATCGCGGCGCCACACCAACTCAACCACCAAGGCCGGCGGGGTCCATTCGCTGGCCAATTCGACGATCAAGCCCTGGTATGCCGAGTACTGCACCACGTGCCGCGGCAGCCAGGCCCAGCCGAGGCCGCGTACCAGCCATTCGGCCATCACGTAAAAACTGTCGGCCCGCCAGACCTGCGGGCTGGCCGGTTCGCTGCCGGGGTAAATGCTGGACTGCGTGGACATCAGCAGCTGGCGATGCTGCGCCAGTTCCTGGCAATTCACTTCGGCCTTCGCCGCCAACGGATGCCCGACGCCACACACCGTGACCATCTCAACGCTGCCCAGCACCCGCCGTTCCAGGGCTTCAGGAATTTGATCGTGATAAAACAACAACCCCAGGTCGGCCCGCCGCTCCACCAGTTTGCGCGCCACATCGCCTTGGGCGGCGCTGGTCAGTTGCACTTCAAGGCTGGGAAATTTTTCCGCCAGGGCTTCAAAGCTTTCGATAACCGGCTGGTACGGCATGGCCTCGTCCTGTGCCAGGCGCAAGCGAGCTTCCTGGCCGCGCATCATCGCCAGCGCCCGGCCATTGAGGCGCTCGCATTGGCGCAGCACTTCACGCGCTTCTTCCAGCAAAGCGTTGCCGGCCTCGGTGAGTTTCGGCTGGCGACCGCTGCTGCGATCGAACAGGTTCACGCCCAGGTCTTCCTCCAGCAGTGCAATCGCGCTGCTAACCGCCGACTGGGCTTTGCGCTGGTCCCGTGCCACGGCAGAAAACGAACGCTGCTCCGCCACACCGACGAAAAGCCGCAGTTGTTCAAGATTCCATTGCATAGGGCAAACCCATCTTCTGAACAGATAGGTAATGACTTTACCGCATCTGGAGAATCTCTAGAATGCCGAACTCAGCAAGCAACACTTCATACGAGGATTGAACCATGACCGCTTACTACTACCTGGCCATTGCCATCTGCGCCGAAGTGATTGCCACTGTTTCGATGAAAGCGGTCAAGGGCTTCAGTACGCCGTTGCCGCTGCTGCTGGTCATCGTCGGCTACGGTATCGCCTTCTGGATGCTGACCCTGGTGGTGCGCAGCGTGCCGGTGGGCGTCGCTTACGCGGTATGGGCCGGCATGGGCATCGTGATGGTCAGCGTCGCGGCGTTGTTCATCTACGGGCAGAAGCTGGATGTGCCGGCAATGCTGGGGATGGCGATGATTGTGCTGGGGGTTGTGGTGATTCAACTGTTCTCCAAGACTGCAGGGCATTAACACCTTGTAGGAGCCGGCTTGCTGCGGGCGGCGTTCCGACGATAGCGGTGAATCAGGACACCGTGTTGCAAGGATCGCCAGCAAGCCGGCTCCTACAGGGTCTGCTGTATCCCGTATACTGCGCCCTCGTCTTGAACACTGAGGTCGCTGCATGCCATCCGTTATTTCCACCGACGTTCTCATTGTCGGCGCTGGTGTTGCCGGCCTCTGGCTGAATGCGCGCCTGCGTCGCCAGGGCTTCTCGACCGTACTGGTGGAAAGCGCCAGCCTCGGCGGCGGGCAAAGTGTGAAGTCCCAGGGCATCATCCATGGTGGCGCCAAGTACGCTCTGCATGGCGCCCTGACCGGTGCCTCGGAAGCCATCGCCGACATGCCGCGTCGCTGGCGTGAAGCCCTGGCCGGGAATGGCGAACTGGATCTTTCGGGTGTGCGCCTGCTGTCCGAGGCGCACTACCTCTGGTCCCCGGGTACGATCGCCGGCAACCTCACCAGCTTCTTCGCCAGCAAAGCCGTGCGCGGTCGCGTCGATCAGGTCAAGGGCGATCAACTGCCGCCGGCCCTCCAGGACAAACGCTTCAAGGGCAAGGTCTATCGCCTGGCGGAACTGGTGATCGACGTACCAAGCCTGATCCAGCGCCTGGCCGACCTCGCGGGCGATGGCCTGCTCGCCGGCCAGAAGATCGAGCCGCTGCTGGAGGGTGGCGTGCTGGTTGGCCTGAAGGTGGACGAGCGCGAAATCCGCGCCCAACGCATCGTCTTGAGCGCCGGAGGCGGAACGGCGGCGTTGCTCGAAGCGTTGGGGCTGACCCAGCCCGCCATGCAACGTCGCCCGCTGCACATGATCATCGCCAAAGGCCCAAGCCTCAAACCGCTTTACGCCCATTGCCTGGGCGGTGGAACCAAACCACGCATTACCGTGACCACGCACCCGGCGGCCGATGGCCAGTGGGTCTGGTACCTGGGCGGCGATATCGCCGAAACCGAAGGCGTGAATCGTGAGCCGGTCGAACAAATCGCCACCGCGCAGAAAGAACTTGGCCAGTTATTGCCATGGATCGACCTCAGCACGGCGCGATGGGCAACGTTGCGTGTAGACCGTGCGGAACCACTGCAATCGGGGCTGACACGTCCCGACAACGCCTTCGTGGCCGAGGAAGGTCGCCTTCTGGTGGGCTGGCCAACCAAGCTGGCCCTGGCGCCGGACTTCGCCGACCGCGTCATCGCCAGCCTTGACCGCGATGGCATTCAACCGGGTCCGGTCACCGCTTTGCCGCCACTGCCAAGACCGCCGCTGGCCATCCCGGCCTGGGAGCAATTGCTGCCATGAGCCAACCGACTCTGCACGACTTGCATCGTCCCCTGGGCAGCACCGGCCTGCTGGTATCGCCCCTGGGCCTGGGCACGGTAAAACTCGGCCGCGACCAAGGCGTGAAGTACCCCAATGGCTTCCAGATCCCCGACGACAATGAAGCGCGGATGTTGCTCAAGCTCACGCGCGACCTGGGAATCAACCTGATCGACACCGCGCCGGCCTATGGCCGCAGCGAAGAGCGCCTTGGCCCGTTGTTGCGTGGTCAGCGTCAGGATTGGGTGATCGTCAGCAAGGTCGGCGAAGAGTTTACCGACGGCCTGTCCCGTCACGACTTCAGCGCCGCGCACACCCGTTTTTCTGTCGAACGCAGCCTGCAACGCCTTGAGACTGACTTCATCGACCTGGTGCTGGTGCACTCCGACGGCAACGACCTGGCGATCCTCGCTGAAAGCGAAGTTTATGCCACGCTCGCCGCGCTCAAGGCCGAAGGCAAGATCCGTGGCTTTGGCTTTTCCGGCAAGACAGTCGAAGGCGGCTTGAAGGCGCTGGAGCAAGGTGATTGCGCAATGGTCACCTACAATCTGAACGAGCAAAGCGAAAAAGCGGTCATTGACTATGCTGCTGCTCATGGCAAAGCCATTCTGGTCAAAAAAGCCCTCGCCAGCGGTCATGTGTGCCTGAGTCCAGGGGTGGACCCGGTCCGCGCCAGTTTCCAATTGTTGTTCGAACATCCCGGTGTGGCCAGCGCTATCGTTGGAACGATCAATCCGCTGCACCTCGCCCATAACGTGGCGACCGTTGCCCAGGTCCTACGTAGCAACTGATGCCGCCTCTCGCGGCCTAAAGCAGGAGCCGACATGCCGCGTACGCTCATTAGAAAGAACCCGAGCAACTTCAAGACCCTGCCGTTATTCGTCGAAGCGACTCCCGAAGGCCTGAGTTATCAGAGCGTCGGGAGACCGTTGAATTTCGCCCAGATCCTGCAGCGTCGACGCCCGGTGAGCGTCGCCGATAAGGAACGGTTTTCCCTTGAATTGGCCAACCTTGGGGTCTCTGTACGCCTGACACTGCATTGGCAGAATCGCGATTACTGGGTGCTGGTGCGTCAACGGCGGCAGGATCGCGGCGACGTGGTGCTCAAGCTGATTTCCGGCTACGTGCCCGCCCATGAGCTGAATTTGCCGCTGCACACCGCCATTCAGGAAATCGCCGAAGAGTGCCTGCTGGAAACCCCGGAAGGCTGGCTCGGTGGGCGCTTCAACGACACTTGGTTACCCGCCCCCTATTCGAGCGCACTGCACTACCGCGAAGCCCTGCCGTTTCGCCTGTCGCCGCTGTCCGGCTCGGCGCGTCCGGTGCGCTGCGCCAACCTGCCACTGATCGAACGGCCTCGGGCCTATGTGCACTTGCCGACCGCATCGCTGCAATTGATTTACGATTTACGCCTGGAGGTCCCCAAGGAAGCCAAATCCCTGAGCCTGTTTCACGTCGACGAACGACTGGAAGGCGATCAACTGGTGGCCCGCCTGGATCGCAAGCGCCCGGATCTGTACCTGATGCCGTTGAAGGATGGCCATCCCTTGGCCGAGCTCTACACCTTGAAAAAGGATCAACTGCACCCAGCAAGCACCCGTGGACTGTACCTGGCCGAAAGCTTTGCCAGGCAGGAAGGTTGGCTGGTGAAAGATGAGCGGATTCGCTGGAAAGACTGGGTACGGCAGCAGGGCTTGACGCCGCCAACGAAGGATTCGGGATTGGCGCGGTTGCGTGGCAAGGCCAAGCAACTGCTGAAGAAGATAGTACCGCGCAAGGCTGCGCGCCCCTGATCGTTCCCACGTGCAAGCCCGGGATGCAGAGCGCCCCAACAGCCGACGCAGAGCGTCCATAGTGGCATTCCCACGCAGAGCGTGGGAATGATCAGGAGAAGGGCTGTGTCATTCGGACTTGCGGATCTTCTCGACAATGGCAGTCGTGGAACTGTTTTCCACCAACCCCAGCACTTTCACCGTCCCGCCGTAAGCGGTCACGATGTCCGCACCGACCACCTGGTCAATCCCGTAGTCCCCACCCTTGACCAGCACATCCGGCTTCACCTCGCGCAGCAAGTTCTCCGGCGTGCCCTCAGCGAAGCTGATCACCCAATCGACGGCACCCAGGCCTGCCAGCACCGCCATGCGTCGGTCGACACTGTTGATCGGACGGCCAGGCCCTTTCAGGCGGCTGACCGACGCATCGTCGTTGACCGCAACGATCAGGCGATCGCCCTGCGCCCGTGCTTGCTCCAGGTACGTCACGTGCCCGGCATGCAGGATGTCGAAGCAACCGTTGGTGAAAACGATCTTCTCGTTATGCGCACGCGCATCATCGACTGCCAGCAATAGCTGCTCCAGGCCCAGCACACCGCGCTCGGAACCCTGATCGCGCTGGATGGCACGCCGCAATTCCGGCGCGCTGATGGCCGCCGTACCGAGCTTGCCGACCACGATGCCTGCCGCCAAGTTGGCCAGGCCCACTGCGTGTGGCAGTTCCTCGCCAGCAGCAATCGCCGCTGCCAAAGTGGAAATTACCGTATCGCCAGCACCGGTCACGTCGAACACTTCACGGGCACGTGCCGGCAGGTGCAATGCTGGATGATCCGGGCGCAGCAAGGTCATGCCGTGTTCGCCACGGGTCACCAGCAAGGCGCCCAGGTCCAGGTCGTGCATCAGCTTCGCGCCTTTGTTCACCAAATCATGCTCATCGACGCAACCTCCGACGATGGTTTCGAACTCGCTGAGGTTCGGCGTGATCAGGCTCGCACCGCGATAAATGGAAAAGTCCTTGCCCTTGGGATCCGCCAGCACCGGAATGCCTCGGGCACGGGCGGCCTGGATCAACGCCTGATGGTTTTTCAGCGCGCCCTTGCCGTAGTCGGACAGTACCAGCACCTTGATGCCTTCGAGCAGTTCATCGACCTGCACGGACAACGCTAAAGCGTCGGTGGCGAAGGGTTCTTCGAAGTCGATGCGCAGCAGTTGCTGGTGACGACTCATGACCCGCAGCTTGACGATGGTCGGCTGGTGGGCAATGCGCTGGAACAACGCGCGCACACCGGCACCCTTGAGACTATTGACCAGGCTGTCGGCGGCTTCATCGTCGCCGGTCACTCCGACCAGCGAAGCCGGCGCGCCGAGGGCGGCAATGTTCAACGCAACGTTGGCGGCACCGCCCGGGCGGTCCTCGATGTGATCGACCTTGACCACCGGTACTGGCGCCTCAGGGGAAATCCGTGAGGTACCACCATGCCAGTAACGGTCGAGCATGACATCGCCGACCACCAAGACAGGGGCTTGATCGAATCGCGGCATGGACAACTTCATGGAGCAACCCACATACAAAATGAACAGGGGCGCGATATTAACACAGGGTGAGTCAGGCTCACCCTGATGTCGGTATCAGGCGATGTCTTCGGCCGGCGTATCGAGCCCCATCGCATGCAGCCGCGAATAGTAGCCATTTTGCGCCAGCAATTGAGAGTGGGTCCCACGCTCGACGATTTCGCCGTGGTCCATCACCAGGATCAGGTCGGCCTTTTCGATAGTCGACAACCGGTGAGCGATGACCAGCGTGGTACGACCCTTCATGACTTGATCCAGCGCTGCCTGAATGTGGCGCTCGGACTCGGTATCAAGTGCCGAGGTTGCTTCATCGAGAATCAGCAACGGAGCATTTTTCAACAAGGCCCGGGCAATCGCCAGGCGCTGGCGCTGACCGCCGGACAGCAGTACGCCGTTTTCCCCGACCTGGGTATCCAGGCCTTGCGGCATCTGCGCGATGAAGTCCATTGCATAGGCGTCCGCGGCAGCCTTTTCAATGTCTTCGCGAGGTGCGCCAGCCAAATCGCCGTAGGCGATATTGTTAGCGATGGTGTCATTGAACAGGGTCACATGCTGTGTGACCTGCGCTACGTGCCGACGCAGATTGCGCAGGCGATAGTCTTCGATTTCGACATCGTCGAGCAGGATCTCACCGACTTCATGATGGTAGAAGCGCGGTATCAGGCTGGCGAGAGTCGATTTGCCGCTGCCAGAGCGACCCACCAGGGCGATCATCTGTCCCGGCGCGGCGGTAAAGCTGATGTTCTTCAGCACCTCACGCTCTGTGCCTGGATAGGTGAAGCTCAGGTTGCGTACTTCCAGATAGCCGTTGACGCGATCACGCTCAACGGTTCCGTTGTCGACTTCCGGCTCAACGTCCAGTTGCTCGAAAATGCTTTCGGCGCCAGCGACACCTTTCTGAATGGTCGAGCTGACTTCCGACAGCTGCCGGATCGGCTTGGGCAGCAGACCCGCCGCAGTGATGTAGGCCACCAGGTCACCGGCGGTTGCATCACCACGCAGGAGCAGCACCAGGAACATCAGAGCGGCCATGGCGGTGTAGATCACCAGCTGCAACATCGGCGTATAGACCGCACCGGTCTTGGTCATACGCAGTTGCTTGTCGGTGTTGCCCTGGCTGGCTTCGGCAAAACGCCGCTCTTCGTAGCTCTCGCCACCGAAACTGCGCACTACGCGATAACCCTGGATGGTCTCGGAAGCCACATGGGTCACGTCGCCCATCGCCACCTGGATCTTCTTGCTCTGCTTGCGGAATTTCTTGCTGGTATTACCCACCATGAATGCAATCAGCGGCAGGATCGCCAGCATCACGAGGGTCAGTTTCCAGTTCATCCACAGCAGGTAGGCAAACAGGAAGACCACGGTAAGGCCTTCGCGGATAACTACCTTGATAGCGTCGGTGGCGGCCCCGGTCACCATGGTCACGTTGAACGTAATTCGCGAGATCAGATGCCCGGAGTTGTGGGTATCGAAATAGCGATTCGGCAGGACCAGCAATTTATTGAACAACTCGACGCGCAGGTCATGCACCAGCCCCAATGACACCTTCGCCAGGTAATAGTTACCGAGGAAGGAGCCCAGGCCTTGCCACGCCGCGATCAGGATGATCAGCAGTGGCACGGCCATCAGCAGCTGCAAGTCCTTCAGGTAGGGGACGTCGGGAAAGAGCACCGCTTCAGGATTGCTCAGGCCATCGACGAAATACTTGAGAATCCCCGCCAGCATCGGCTGTGTGGAGGCAAAGATCACGAAGCCCACGATACTCAGCAAGAAAAGACCGAGATAAGGTTTTACATAACCCAACAGCCGAAAATAGATTTTCAGGCTGGAGTCCTGTCCCGCTTTGGGCGGTGCGTCACTCATCGTAGAGCTCACTGGTTAGGAAGAACGCGAAATTTTATCACAAGCGTCAGGATTGACCCGCGCCCATACCAAAACACTGGCCAGGCCAATGGGCAACCAGCTGATAAACCATTCAGCCCTTGGCGTACCATTCAGGCTGGCGGCGTCAAACTGCATCGCCAGGGTAGAGAACAGCCATATGCCGATGATTCCCTTGGCATAGAGTGTTTCCCGAACCTTCCACGCTTCGCGCAGTACAGCGATCCAGGTCGCAGCCCACAACAATAATCCCGGCAGGCCCAATTCGATGGCCACATGGGTGAACAGGTTGTGCGCGTGGTCAAAATACTGCCCATCGGCAAACACCGTGTAGTGACTGCCAAGGCCCAGGCCCCGCCATGGGTGCTCGGCGATCATTTGCAGACTGGCCAACAGGATCTGCGGGCGATAGGAAGCGCCGCGCGCCAGTACCAGGGATTCGAAAAGCCAGAACGCAAGCATGGCGACGATCAGTGCGACCGCCGCAATGATGCGACTGCGCCGGTCACCGCACCAGATCGGCATGGCAAGTATCGTGAGAAACATTGCCAAGGCAGCACCGCGGCTCTGGCTGAGCAGAACGAATAACCCCAGGAAACCCAACGCAACGGCACAAACCACCTGCATCGTGCCAGTACGTGGCGCCCAGAGCACCAGCCACACCGCAGCCAACCCGATGACGTAGCCGCCCAGAATCGGATGGGCCAATTCGCCCAACCCTTCCACACGTGAACTCCAGGCGTTGCCTTGCATCCCATAAAATTTGACGATCGCCACCAATGCAGTGACAGCCAATCCTATGCCTCCCCACTGCATGATGCGGATCACGCGCTCGGGGCGGGCACTGGCGAATACCGGGAAAAACAACAGGAATACCACGACGTACAACACACGTTTGGCTGCGCGTTCCAGGTCAGGGGTATTCGACCAGGAAAGGCTGAGCAGTGACCAGATCACCAGCCCGAGCAACGGCAGGTAGATCCAGCGCTGCTCATGGAATAATTCCCGAAGCCGGGCCCGCGCAGGCCAGCAGAAGATGATTGCAGGCAACCAGAGAAACGCCACCAAGCCTTGTTGATAGAGCTTGTTGGTAGGCGCAATGGCGATGGCCAACAAAAACCACAAAAGACCTACTGCCATCCATGCTTGCGCCCAACGAGTTTCTTGCATCAAATTGCTCCTGTAAGCGTTCGCCTACCCAACCCGACATGGTTAAAGCTGAATTTTTTCGGCATCATTGCCCGCCACTGTGCCCCGTTCTTCCAACAAGGCTTTCTACGATGCAATGTTCCCGGCTCCCTCAAGCAGCCCTAGATCAATTGATTGACGGTGCCAAAGTACTCGAGGCCGACAGTTACGGGCCAAAAGTCTACCTGTTGCAAGATGGGAATATCCTCAAACTGTTTCGCCGCAAGCGTATTTTTTCATCTGCCTTGTTTCGTCCATACTCGAAACGCTTTATCGACAACGCGCTCGAACTGCAAAAGCTCGGTGTGCCGACCTTGCAGGTCCTGCAGTATTACCGACTGCAGGCGCCGGGCATGACAGCCGTGCTGTACCAGCCATTGCCAGGCCAGACCCTGCGCCAGGTCGCCAGCAAGGACGGATTCAACTGGCCGCAAGCCTTGCCAGAATTGGCCGCACTGATACGCAGCCTCCATCAATCGGGGATTTACTTCCGCTCACTGCATCTGGGCAACATCGTGATCACGCCCGACAATCGTATGGGGCTGATTGACGTGGCTGACATGCGGTTCCTGCGAGCCCCATTGCCTCGCCACTTGATCAAGCGCAACCTGCAGCATTTCGCACGCTATATTGCGCGCGAGAACCTGAACGACACCTTTCCGATGCAGGCATTGGAGCAGGCAGTGTTGCCATCATGAGAGTAGCGCACGGGCGGTCTGGCTGAAGCTCAGCCAGGCTTGATCCGGCGCTAACGCTTGGAATTGTTCAGCAGCGACCGCTTCGGCAGAGACACTGAACGCTCGCAAGATCGCTTCGCGCCACGCACTCACGTCATCAACCGGGGCATACCAGCCGCTATCGGCCAACTGTTCGCGAAACACCGGTAACTCACTGCACAGTACCGGAACGCCCGCCATGACCGCCTCCTGCATGATCAACCCCAGGCCTTCTTCCCGCGAAGGGATCGCCACCCAGTCAAAGGCACGATAAAGACGCGCCGCGTCATCGAGATGGCCCGGCAGCAAGACTTGCTCACGCAGTCCCAGCTCATCGATTCGCGCTTGCAGCGAGGCCCGGGCGCTGCCCTCCCCGACAATGACCAATCTCAGGTCGGCGCGCTTGTGCAATGCCCCTGCAAAGGCATCGAGCAGGCAAATGAAGCCCTTCTCCGAAACCAGGCGCCCCACCGCTCCCAATATTGGTCCTCCGCTCGCAGACAGTCCCAAGCGGCTCAACGCCTCTTCCCGAGGAAGTAAAGCGCTATGGAAAGCGGCAGGCTCAAAGGCACTGCGCAATGTCACGACCGGTACCTGCAAGTCACGATTCAGGGAAGTTGCGAGGGTGTTCGACACGGCAGCCAATGCCAGCTGGGAGGATGGGAGCTGTTGGAAGAGCGCTCGATCACCTGCATGCAGCCGCGTCGCCCCATGAAAAATGACCACTACACGGATATGCGGCAACCCCTTGAGTATCGGCAACAGCGTGCGCGCCACTCCCAACCCGTCAAGCAATAGCAAACGCGCGTCGCTGTCCTTGAGGGCGCGGTGAAACCGGGCGCGCATCCAGGGTTTGGTCAATCGCCAGAAATGCCGCCCTTTCAATTGGGCAGAAGTCAGCCCCCATTCCCGAATCTCACCAACGTTCACTCCACATTCGCGCGCACCTCCCTGAAGCAACCAGGTTTTCACCGGGGCCGAGGGCAAGGCATGAGACAGTATCTGCTGATGCACCTTGTGGATCGAGGCAAATGGAGCACCACCGGCCCACATCACATTGAGAATACTCATAGGGCAAGCAGCCAATACAAAAGGTAATGGGGATAAGCTGCGGTGTCGCTACTTGATGGTCCAGCCAATGCAGACTCCCAACAACAAAAACAAAACGAATTTGACCTGTTCGCGCCGACTACGACGCGCCTTGCGCTGTCGCTCGATAGGCGTTTGCACGTGCAGGCCAAACCCGGTGTGCATGACTGCGTCCGCTTCAAGCGTCAGGGCAGTCAGATTCAGCTGTGCGTATCGTTGTGACAGCGCTTTCTCTCCACCGTGCCCGGAGAATGGCGCGCACAATCGATATTCCTTTACCCTCCGCAGACCCGGGTTCAGCGAGAACCCCTGCCACTGCGGCTTGTCGGAAATCAATGGATGGCAAGCCACTCCACCTACGACCTCACGCGGCCCCAGATGAATGTAGGGACTGTGAACCCGCAGATCATGAGTATAGCTACGCAGCCACACTTGCAGGATTTCCGGGCGCAATTGGAGAATGGTCATGGAGTCTTCCACAAACCCTGGGCGATAGAATTCCCAGTCATCCTCGCAATGGAAGATGTAGTTCGTGCTGACGTGTTCGTACGCCAGGTCGATTGACGCCAGTTGACCCAGCTTGGGTCGATTGACGAACACCGTGCAGTGTTCCTTCCAGTTAGCTGGAATGACCGCGTGAACGCCTTCGTCACCCGCATCCTCAGTGATGAACACTTCACGGATAAGGGCCGTATTGAATCGATCGAAGCTCTCGAGTGTAGTCTTCAGCAGATCCAGGCGACCACAGCTTGTGACCACTAGCGTGATGTCACTCTCGTGGGAAAAATGCACGGTTTTCTCAATAGGATAAAAGTGGTCAGCAATATCAATGGCCGGCCTACACTTGTCAAACACCCAAATTGAGTCGAATTCTTTCCTACAGACTCAGCGGCGCACGGGCACGCAGTGCAGGCTCAAGCTCCTCAACGATACGCTGGCCGATGCGTGCAAAGCTGAACTGACTGACCGCCAGCTCCTGACCGTTGCGCGCGATACGCTGCGCCAGTTGCGGGTCGCTGCGCAGAATGGCCAGCTTTTCCTGAAGCTGTGCAATGTCCCGATACAACACCACGTTGTGCATATCCTGCAAGCCCAGCGCTTGGCATTCCGCGGCACCCTGATCATAGGCTAGCAAGACACAGCCACAGGCCATGGCTTCGAAGTTCTTGATCATGAATTCGCCCATGCCGACGTCCGCACTGACGAAAAATCGAATGCGGTTAAGCGCATCGCGGTACTCCTCGCCGGACTTGGTACGAGTGACAACCAGGGGTTCGACACTCGCCAGCTCATCGAGCAGCGCCTTGCGGCCGCTATAGGCAACGCTGTTGGTACTGCCAACGAACGCCAGCTCGATATCCCGCTCACGCCCTTGATCTTCAAGCTGCGTCTGGTCGTAGCCCTTGGGAACGAACACTGCATCGAAGCCCTCCGAACGCAGGCGCTCGGTGACAACGAAACCGGAACTGATGACTCGCGCCCACGGCAATCGACGGTAGTGCGCACTGAACTTACCGGTGTACTTGCAAGGAATGTAGTTCTGGTAGGCATCGTGCTCGAGGATGACCAGGTTGGGAATCGTGCGGATAAATCCGACCTGGCGGATCTCCTGCTTGAACCGCAGGAAAAACACGATCCGGTCGTACCGGGACACGTCGACTTCACGCCGGAAATAACTGCGCAGGTTGCGCTGTTCCTTGCTGCTCAACCACCGCAAGTCGCACTCGCAATGAGCCGCCACCCCGTCGTACAGACGGTCCAGGATGGCCCGCTGATCTTTCTGCACCAGAAATAGAACTTTCATCGTCTTCCTTGCCACAACAGGCAAATGGAGCAACACCTGAAACCGGACCTGCCCTCAGACGGCCGACCTTCAGGCCCATGACACCTTATAAACGCCAAAACAGTTCCTGGCGTCGCACAGCCTTGCGAAAAAATTCATTTTCGCCGTAACGCGAACCGGCCCGGCCCGCCAGCAACCGCTGCAACCCACGCCGCAAGCGACGCTTGAATGGCGGTGGCGGTTGCAGGTCGTGCATCATCGCCAATGCCATTGCCTTGTCACGCTGCTGAGCCAGGGAAAGCTGCAGGCAGTAGGGATGCATCTGCTGACCAAGATCGAACACGGGAGGAAGGGCAATAGCGGTGCCGGTGTCACCCATCGGCCAGCGATCGTTGTCATGAAGGTGATTGGCATAGCCCAACAGCGTCGGTTGCCAATCAAGCCCCTTTAGCGCTTCGAGCACTGCTGCCTGCGCACAAAAATGATCGGGATGGGGATCAAGGGTCGGGTGCGGCAATACGATTACCTCAGGCCGGGCACGCAGCAGCAGGGCTTGCAGATCTGCCAGCAGGTTGTTCCAGGTTGGCGCGCCATCGACATCGCCCGGCAGGCCAAACGGGTTCAATTGGCGAAATACCCGGGTGTCGTGCAAATCCGCTTCCCGCGAGCCTATCGGCTTGGCGGGCGATGCCTGCATGGCTTCCAGTTGCAAGCAGAAATAGCCCAACTGCACGCAATGGTCTGATGGCACTCCCGCCCAGCGCGGCACGGCAATACTGTCCCAGGCACGCAAACGGCCTTTCAGGCGCGCCGCCTCGACCTTGTTCATGCCCATGCGTTGATAATGTTCGGCTTCGATTTCACCGGCGGTGAGCGTCACGATCCAGGCTTCATCTGCCTGACTGTACAAACCGTAAGCCGCGAGCTCGGCATCATCGGCATGCGGGGCGATGACCATCACCCGTTGACGGCGAAAGTCCGGATGTTCAAAAGCCCACAACACAGGCTCACCCTGTAGCCGGCAGAATCTCCCACGCAGGCGCAACTCACCGCGCGACAGCACCTGGGCCTGGCCGCTGAGGTTGAGGTAACGCAGGCCGTCCACTCCCCGTTCGAAGGTCTGCCGGTCAGGGCTGTCGCCCCCCGTCAACTCGACCACTGGATCGAAGAAACGTCCCAGCCACGTGCTTTTTACCTTGAGGGCCAGCACCAGCGTCGCGTCGTCGACCAGCATGACGCCCTCATCCAGGCGCAGGTGCTCCCCGTTCAGGTGAACCTTGGGCTGCGGGGTGTAGGGCGTAAAGGTGTACTGATAGTCGTCTTTGGCGCTATAGAACAGGTGATCGGCAAACCAGGCTTCGTGGGCCACCCAGCCCACCAGCGCAAGCACCAGTGGCAACCACCACACCACCAGGATGCCGGACAGGATCAACAGCACCAGCGCCACCAGCAGACCGATGCGTTTATTGCGCCGATGGCGCTTGAGCAATTGCTGTTTGCGGGTCATGGCTTGACTCATACGGTGTAGACCGGCACAGGGTTGCACCAGCGATCCTTGTATTCCCGGTCGGCACGGCCAAAGGAAAAGCGCAGGGGCTTGTCCAGTGCCCTGGCGTGCTCCCAGGCGCTTTGGGTGTTGAGAAAACTCAGTACGCTACCGGGGCTGAACTCGCGGGTTTCGGGATCGACACCGCCATTGATGTATTCAACGCTGATCCATTGCGGCGTCTCAACGCGATAAACCAGTTGAATGGCGATGGCGGCATCATTGAGGAAGATCACCGAACCGATCAGAAACTCGCGCAACAACTCGATGACCTCGGCCATGCGTTCGGCACCGGTAGCCGGGAAACCCCAGCGGCGCAGGAACAAATCACAATAGATCGCGCCCAGCTCCTGGCTGGAAAACTCGGAAACCGCTCGCACGACGCCACCCGCTTCCTCCAGCAACCTGAGTTCGCGACGCTGGTTGTAGCGAAATTTCTTCGACAACTCTTCGGGCGTGCGCGCCATGGCCAGTTGTTCGGCCTGCAGCCTGATACCGGTGAAACGGTTTTCGTTGAGCGCCGACAAGTAGCGGCCACGATGGCGCAAAGGTGCCTGGGCATCGGTGGCAGCCGGCAGGATGATTTCGGCATTGCCGAGGTCGAACAAGCCCTTCTTGCCGTGACGCTTGAGCACGTCCTTGGACAAGGCAAGGTCGCGCCCCCAGGTCGGAATCGCCGCCTTGATTTCGCCGCCTTGCTCCCACGCCAGGTATCGCACTGGGATGTCGGCGAGCCGCGCCAGGCGCTCGACCACCAGCGGGTGAGTGGCGACGCTGCCGCCATAACGCTGCCAGGCCTCGGCATAAGTCGAGGCATCGGATAGCGACCAGCCGCGTTCGCGCCAGCCTTGAAATCGGTTGAGCATCAGCCCCTCTGTGCCAGTTCGGTAACGTGCGGCAAGTGCCAGAAAGCATCGCGCACCGCGCGGTCGGAGAAGCGTTCACGCAGGCGCTCAAGCATCAACTCGGCGCACTGGCGACGTTGCTGCTCGTCCATTGCGGCCAGATGTTGCAGGCCTTGAGCCAAGTGCTCGGCATCGCCCAAGGGAAACAGGATACCAACGCCTTCGACCACTTCCTTGGCTCCGCCACAGGCCGTTGCGAGCAATGGCACGCCCGCCGCCATGGCTTCGAGCAGCACCATGCCGAATGGTTCATGATCGGAACTGAGGGCAAACACATCGAAAGCGCTGAAATACCGCCGGGCCTCAGGGACCTGACCAAGGAACAGCACCCGGTTGCCAATCCCCAACTCGAGAGCCTGGGCCTTCAAATCCTGTTCCAGACGACCGCTACCCAAAATGACCAGTTGGCTGTTGGCCGGCAACCCGGGGAGCGCCTTGGCAAAACCTTCCAGCAACGTGGCTTGATCCTTGTCCGGGTGCAGACGACCGACGTTGCCGACGATCCATGCATCCGCAAACAGGCCGAGGGTCTCGCGCGCCTCGCGAGCCGACACCTGGCTAGCCTGCAAAGCCGGTACATCGATCCGGTTATAGAGCGTCTGGATCCTTGCCGCCGGCCACTTCGGCAGGCATTGGCGCATGTCGTCACGCACGGCATCGGACACCCCGAGCAGGCTCAGGCGCTTGCGGAAAATATGCGCGAAGAGCTTGCGTGTGCCGCGCTTGTAATCGTCAAACGCATGGTGCACGCCAATCACCGGCAACGAGGTGCCGAGCAAGGCGATGTAGATCGGCTTGAAGCGATGGGCAATGCAGAAACTGAAATTGCGCGAAGCGGCGATCTTGCGCAGATCGCCAATGGCGCCCAGCTTCAGGCCACGAATGGCCTTGGAGCTGTACTCCATGAACAACACTTCATCCGAGGCGCAACCCGCGGCCACCTCGGCGTCAGCGACCCCGGTCAGAAACACCGTGGTCACGCGATAGCCGGTGCCCGCGAACAGGCTGGCGTACTGCCGGGCGCAGTCCAGGAACGGCCCGTCATAGCCGTGACAAAACTGCAGCACATGGCGTTCAGCCGAGCGTGTCATAGGTGTCCGCGCCCTCTTTGACCACCAGGATGTCTTCCATGATCAGATACTGTAGATCCGAACCGAAGAACATGTTCAAGGCGTCCGTCGGCGAGCAGATCATCGGTTCGCCACGACGGTTGAGCGAGGTGTTCAGCGACACGCCGTTACCCGTCAGGTTTTCCAGTGCCTTCATCATGTCGTAGTAGCGTGGGTTGTATTCACGCTTGAGCACCTGGGCCCGGGACGTGCCGTCTTCGTGAACGACTTCCGGCACGCGGGTTTTCCATTCTTCAGCCACTTCGAAAGTGAAGGTCATGAACGGCGCCGGGTGATCGATCTTGATCATCTGCGGTGCGACGGTGTCGAGCATCGACGGGCAGAAAGGCCTCCAGCGCTCGCGGAACTTGATCTGGTGGTTGATGCGGTCGGCCACGCCGGCCACGCTCGGGCAACCGATGATCGAACGACCGCCCAGTGCACGCGGACCGAACTCCATGCGGCCCTGGAACCAGGCCACCGGGTTGCCGTCGACCATGATCTTGGCGATCTGCTCGGGCATGTTGTCGAGCTTGCGCCACGTTGGCTTGTTCTCGTGACGAGCACAGGCCGCGATCACGTCTTCGTTGCTGTACGACGGACCGAGGTAAACGTGTTCCATCTTCTCGACCGGTACGCCACGGGCATGGGACACATACGCTGCCGCGCCCACCGCAGTACCGGCGTCGCCGGACGCCGGCTGCACGAACAGCTCCTTGACGTCGTCGCGAGCGATGATTTTCTGGTTGAGCTTGACGTTCAGCGCACAACCACCGGCGTAGGCCAGCTTGCCGGTTTCCTTGAGCACGTCGCCCAGGTAATGGTCGATCATCTGCAAGGCAATTTTTTCAAACAGCGCTTGAATGCTGGCGGCATAGTGAATGTAAGGCTCGTCGGCGATGTCGCCTTCGCGCTTTGGACCCAGCCACTCGATCAGCTTCGGCGAGAAGTAGTAACCCTTGCCCTTCTCTTTGTAACGACGCAGCCCGATAACGTTGGCGTAGTCGGTGTTGATGACCAGCTCACCGTTTTCGAACGAAGCCAGGCGCGAGAAATCATATTTGCTGGCGTCGCCGTACGGCGCCATGCCCATGACCTTGAACTCACCGTCAAGCATGTCGAAACCGAGGAACTCGGTGATCGCGCCATACAGGCCGCCGAGAGAGTCCGGATCGAAAAATTCCTTGATCTTGTGGATCTTGCCGTTTTCGCCATATCCGAAGAAGGTCGTGGCGTACTCGCCCTTGCCGTCGATGCCCAGGATCGCGGTTTTCTCTTTGAAACCGGAACAGTGATAGGCGCTGGAGGCGTGGGCCAGGTGGTGTTCAACCGGCTCGATCTTGATCTTCTTCGGATCAAAACCCAGTTGCTCCAGGCACCAGACGATCTTGTTGCGATAGCGCTTGTAGCGACGGTTACCCATCAGGATCGCGTCAAGTGCGCGGTCCGGGGCGTACCAGTATCGCTTGGCGTACTGCCACCGCGCCTTGCCGAACAGGCTGATCGGTGCGAACGGAATCGCTACCACGTCAACGTCGGAAGGCTTGATGCCGGCCTGTTCCAGGCAGAACTTCGCCGACTCGTAGGGCATGCGGTTCTTTGCATGTTTATCGCGTACGAAGCGCTCTTCTTCCGCCGCCGCGACCAGCTTGCCGTCGATGTACAGGGCTGCGGAAGGATCATGGCTAAGGGCGCCGGACAGGCCAAGAATCGTCAATGCCACAGGGGTCTAGCCTCTTTAGTCTGCGTGCAGGCGCAATGCGCCTCAAAAATTAATGTGCCCTCGCAACGGGCGAGAGACAGCTAAAGGGCGGGATTATAGCTTAAAAGCAGCTTCAAGCCTCTAGCGGCAAGCTGCAAGCGATAGCGGGGTTGACCGTGCCGTTGGTTATTCGGGTGCTGGCCGCCAGTAAATGCTGATATTGCCATCCGTGCCCTGCCGGTAAATCGTATACGGCAAGACAACGGTATCCAGCACGCCAGTCAATACCAGGTCCACCAAAACGAGCGGGACGTAGATACCCGTTGGATCGGGCGGCGCATTCAGCACACAAAAATCGTAGGCCAGGCCGCTGTACACCCGAGGAATGGACTGACAATAGGTTTTTTGCCGTCGAAGCCCGTGGGCCGCGTCGGCATCGTCCTGAAACACCGTTGCGACCGTCCCGCACCCTGTCAAAGCCAGTGAAATGAAACCTGATACAACTAGCGTCTTGATCGTCAAAGCTTGCCCTCCGTAAGCGTCAGGCAAACTAGCATCGCGGTCATTCAGGCCACAGTTCATGGCTTCTCAAAATCATGTAGGACCGTTCGCAGGAACTTGTCCGCTAATCTCTCGAAGGGGTTCAGGCAGCGCCAGAGACGTCCTTGGGTAGACGCTGATCGATGACCTGATAGAGCGCGCTATTCTCGGGCCAATTACGCATGAACCGCGCCCGATCCCGAGCATACGCCGGCGCGAAGCTGGCGAGCGAGCCATGCTGGCACATCGAATCCAGATCGATCAGCGCCCAACGATCCTGCTGCCAGAACAGATTGTGGCCCTTGAAGTCGCCGTGGCTGATGCGCTCGCGAATCAGTTCGGCGAACAGGTGATCCAGCGCCAGCAACTCGGTCTCAGGAGCATCGCCGCTATCAATGTACGGCGCGAATCGCTCGATGATGTCTGGCCCCGGCAGATGCTCGGTGATCAGATAGGCACGACCGCGCAACCCGAGAAAACGCTTTTCCTGCACCGCCAGCGGCTTGGGCGTGGCGATGCCGAGGAATGCCAGGCGATTGCCCTCGCGCCAGGAGTGCCAGGCACGGCTCGGGCGCCAGAAGCGCTTGAGCCAGTGGGCGAAACCCTTGATGTTGTAGCGCTTGATCACCAGCGTACGTCCGTCCACCTCAACCTTGCCGACGCTCGCCGCGCCGCCGGTCTTGTACAGATGCCCCTGATCCAGCAAGGCATCAGCCTGGGCCAATACCGGCAGCATTGCTGCCTCTTCCTCGCGACGGATCGCCCGCAAGCCGAACGCACCGCGCTGGACGCTGAACAGCGTGCATTCGCGACCGGTCTTGATCAGGAAGTCCTTCAGGCGCCAGCTGCGAACCTTGTCGACCTGTTTTTGCAGCGCCTCCATGGGTAGGGCATGCTCGCCGTTGCTCAGCAGGTAGTACACCAGCAATTCTTCGGTGAACGGCTCCAGCGACTTGGGCAACTGGGCGAAAAACACCCCGAGGTTTTCCAGGACCTTCTGGCGCGAGAGTGGCTGGCCCGCCGTTTCGCTGCAGATCCCGGCGCCATCGATCAAATACAGTCGATTGCCCTGGCGCAACAGGTTGTCCAGATGCAGGTCTTCTTGCCACAAACCTTTGCGATGCATCTGGCCGATCGCACCCAAGGCTTGCGCCAGCACGGCTGACTGCTCGTCGGCCAGCACCGGCAGGCCTTCCACCTGCTGCCAGGCATCGCCCAGGCTCTGGGCACCCTCAAGGAACTCAAACAGCAGCCAGCCACCCTCGCCATCCTTCAGGCCATCAGCCAACAGGAGTGGCGTGGTCAGGCCTTGGGCGGAGAGCAATCGCACGCCGTCCAACTCGCGCTGGAAATTCCGTGCTGCCTTGTTGCCAACCAGCAACTTGGCCAGCACTGGCCGACCGCGCCAGACACCGGCACCGACATAACGCTGTCCAGGCAATACCCGCAACAGGGTCAGCAACTGCAACTGCGCCGGCCCGGCAGCATCGGCCAGTGAAAGACTGATGGGCAGGCTCGGCTGACGGCCAGCGTTTTTCAGCTCGGACAAATGCATCAGCGCTTCTCCTTATGGCTACGTCGCGCGGTCAGGCGCGCCAGCCAGCTATCGATCAGCGTGCTGTCCTGAGATTGATCCAGATAGGCGGCCAGCAGAATGCGCAGCTGCGCCTCGCTCCATTCCGGCGCCCGACGTAACAGCGGCTCCAGGTCCTTGACCCGATCCCGCTGGCCGAACAGCAGTGGCCGAGTCTTTTCCAGATCGATCAGTTGCGCCTGATAGCCGTCACCGGTGGCGCACAGGAAAATATGCTTGGGGTAAAAACAGCCATGCACCTGACGCTTGCCGTGCAGGTGCCGCGCCAGTTTTCCGCAGGCTTGAAGTATCGCCACATGTTGCGCCTCGCCGAGGTCCGACCAGCGCTGCAGCAGCGAATCCAGGTCATCCCAGCCGTCCAGGGCGCGAGTGAGGAGAATCGCCCGGACTTCGCCGTCGACCTTGCGCTCACCGAAAAACGCCGCTTTCAGCGCTGGAATGCCGAGCTTTTCGTAGCGGCTGATGTTACGAAACTCCCTGGCAAAACTCGGCTCGCCAAAGGGCGCGTGCAAGGTATGCATCTGGTAGTTGCTCTGACGCTTGAGGTAGAAACCCTGACCCTCAAGATCCAGTCGAAACACGCTGCTCCAGCCTCCACGCAAGGTGTTGGGTTCGTCCACGGCATCGAGCTGCCGGGCCCAGAGCGCATCGAAAGTACCGAGGCCGTGGCGCTCAAGCAGCGCACGGTCTTCAGCGGCCAGGAAATCAGTCATTCGCGTCCCTCGAAAAATCTCACCACATGCCGGATGCGCTTTTTATCGGCGGCATTGAGCCGGCTGCACTGGCGGTATTGCAGGTAAAAGCGCAGGCGCTGGGTAGCCGACAGTTGATACTTGGCGACCTTGTCCAGGCAGGCCAAGTCCTTGGTGATTCGGTATTTGAGCCAGAAACCGCTCCAGAAATCACCGTTGGGGCAGTCGATCAGGAACAGGCGGGCCTGATCGTCGACCAGCAGGTTGCGCCACTTCAAATCGTTATGGGTAAAGTGATGTTCGTGCATTGTGCGGGTGTAGCTGGCCAGTTGTCGGCTGATGCTGTCGACCCAGGCGCGGTCCGCCAGTTTCGCATCGTGCCGCTCGGCCAGTGCCGACAGGTCTTCTGTATGTGGCAGTTCGCGAGTGATCATCGCCCCACGATCGTACGCCGCACCGCGTCGCTCCAGGCCCCAGGCCACTACTTCGGCGGTGGGGATGCCCCACTTGGCGAAACGCTTGAGGTTCTGCCACTCCATTTTCACCCGTGGCTTACCCAGGTAGCGCCGCAAGCCCTTGCCCGCCCCCACGTAGCGTTTGACGTAATAGTTGACGCCATTGCGCTGGACGCGAATGACCTCCGACAACGGATCGCGGGTCAGGCGCTCACCTTGCAGCGCAAACACGGCATCAAGGCTGCCGAAGTCTTCTGCCAGATCGTTGTAAGCAGGCTCAAGCCTCCAGCCCGCCATCAGAGCGCGTCCCCGTATCGCTGTTTACGCTCGTAAAGCTTGTTGGCCTTGCCTTCGAGCCAGCTCAGCAGCCCGGCTTCTTCGCTCAAGACCTGGCGCAGCGGCTGCTGGAAATAGCCCTTGAGAAAACGCAGCTTGTCGCGTCGGGTCAGGCCGATATCCAGCGCGGAAAAATACAGCGCCGCCAGATCCTTGTTACGCCAGCGCGCGGTGATCGTCGGACGGGTCTGGGCGCGGTGCAGGTCGATCACCGAGAGTTTGAAATCGTCCGCGGTCACCGGCTTGTCGGTGTGCAACAGGAAGTGGCAGATGTAACAGTCACGGTGGTTTACCCCGGCACGGTGCATCATGCCGGTCATGCGTGCCACTTCGGCAATCAGCGCACGCTTGAGTTTTGGCTCGGGCGGCTGCTTGATCCAGTTGATGCTGTAATCTTCGAGACTGACAGTCGGCGCCAGCTCTTCGGTGACGATGAACGAATGCTGGTCCGCCGGGTTGCTGCCCTTCTCGCCATAAGCGACGGCGGTCATGGTCGGCACGCCGACTTCCTGCAGGCGTTGGATGGCCTTCCATTCCTGGCCAGCCCCCAGCACCGGCAACTTGGCAGTGAGCAGGTTCTTGAAGATTTCGCCCCAGCCGATGCCACGGTGGATTTTCACGAAAAACCCGTTGCCGTTCACTTCGGTACGCAGCGTGCGGCGAGCCTCAAGCTCCCGGTATACCTCGCCCTGCAAGCCCTCGACTTCGGCGAACGGATCGCGTCCGGCCCAGAGGCTCTTGAACGGTTCAGCCAGCATCAACTTCATTTAAGCGTGCTCCGCCAGAATCACATCGGCCGCGTGTTGCGGCATGCTGTAGAGGTCGGCCGTCTCGGCGAAGGCCAAACCGTTGCGGCTCCAGGCCGCCCTTGCTTGAGCGTCGTTCAGCATACCGGTCAGGTACTGGGTCAGCTGGGCTTGATCGAACGGCTCGTCCAGCACCAGACCGGCGTCGGCCTCGGCGATGTAATGGGCGTACCCGCATACCGCACTGACCAGCACCGGCAACCCAGCCACCAGCGCTTCGAGCAGCACGGTGCCGGTGTTTTCGTTGTAGGCCGGGTGAATCAACAGATCGGCGCCCAACAGGAAACGCGGTATATCACTGCGACCCTTGAGGAACGTCACGTTGTCGCCGAGCCCCAGCGTGGCGCTCTGCATCTGGAATAACTTGGGGTCGTCCTGGCCAATTACAAACAGACGGGTACGCTTCTTCAGATCAGCGGGCAACCCGGCCAGGGCCTTGAGACTGCGATCCACGCCCTTGGTCTTGAACCCGGAGCCGATCTGCACCAGCAGCAAGTCATCGTCCTTCAGATTGAATTCAGCGCGGAACCCGGCGCGAATTTCGTCCGCATCCGCCGGCCGGCGACGATCCTGGGCAATGCCCGGCGGTAGCAGGTGGAAGCGCTCCAGTGGCGTGCCGTAATGCTTGATGAACAGCGGTTGCTGGACCTCGGAAATCATCAACACTTCAGTCTTGGCGTCCTTGGCGAACACCGCGCGCTCGTACTCGGCGAAATGGCGGTAGCGGCCCCAGCGCCGATACAGCGAATTGCGCAGGTTTTGCGCCTTGTCTTCGAAACAGCCGTCAGCGGCGTAGTAGACGTCCAAACCCGGCATCTTGTTGAAGCCGATCAAACGGTCCACCGGACGCTTGGCCAGGTCCGCTTCCATCCACTCGCTGAGCTTTTCGTTGCGCCGATGGTTGAAGAATGCCTTGACCGGCGCCACGAGTACCTCGAAACCCGGTGGCACCTCGCCTTCCCAGATCAGCGTGTAGACGCGAATCTGGTGCCCGCGCTTCTGGCACTCCAGGGCGATGCGCATGAAATCTCGCTGCAGGCCACCAAAGGGAAAGTACTTGTACAGGACAAATGCCAATTGCATCAGCGCAGCTCCTCAGCCAGTAACAACGTGCTCAGTCGGCTCGCGACACGCTCGGGATTCAAACGCGTGAAGCACAATGGCCACTCGCGTTTCAGGTCAAACCGATTGGCATCTTCGGCCGTCGGTTGATAAGTGCATTTCTTTTGCAAACACGGTGCGCAGGGGAAATCGCTGGCCATGTGAATCTGCGACTTGCCGTAGGCCCCGGTCAGGCCCGGATTGGTCGGGCCGAACAGCGACAGCGTTGGCACATCAAGGGCTGCGGCCAGATGACCGAGGCCGGTGTCCACCGCCACGCAGGCTTGCGCGCCGGCCAGCACCTTGCCGACCCCGGCCAGATTCAGCTTGGGCAAAACCTCGGCGTGCTTGAAGCCGGCAGCGATGCGCTCGGCACGGGCCTTTTCCGCGCCGTTGCCCCAGGGAAGTTTCACGCCCACGCCGAGGTAACCGACCCGTTCAGTCAGCTCGCGCCAGTAGGCTTCGGGCCAGTGCTTGGTGTCCCAGGTGGTGCCATGCAGGAACACCACATAGGGGTTCTTGCGCGGCAATTCCACCAGGCGCTCGACACTCAGGCCGTAGTCACCCAGCCCCTTGGGCAAGTCATAACCCAGGGCGATGGCGAACAACTGACGCACCCGCTCTACCGCATGCTGACCGCGGGCAACCGCCAGCCGCCGGTTATAGAAACGCGCGGCGACGGGTTCGCGCGCCGAACCTTTATCGAGGCCGGCCACCGGGGCTTTCACATACCGGGTCAGCAGAGCGCTTTTGAGCAGGCCCTGGGCATCGATGACCAGATCGTATTTCGTGGCGCGAAGGCTCTGCTTGAAGCGCTTCCACTCGCCACTCTTGATGGTCTGCCAGAGGTTCTTGCGCCAGCGACGGATCGCCACCGGAATCACCTTGCCCACCGCCGGGTGCCAGGTCGGAATTTCGGCGAAGCCTTCTTCCACCACCCAGTCGAAGGTGATGCCGGGGATGGCCCGCGAGGCGTCGGTCAGCGCCGGCAGCGCATGAATCACGTCGCCCAGCGATGAAGTCTTGATCAGCAATACCCGCAAACTATTTGACCTCGACCACAGTGCCCTGCAAACGCTGCAAGGCTTCGTTCACCGCCTGCGGCATCAGTTGGCGCAGGCAGTTGTAATGGCCGAAACGGCAGGTGCGGTCGAAGCATGGGCTGCATTCGATGCCCAGGCGCACGATCTCGACATGTTCGGCCAAGGGTGGCGTGAAGCCCGGTGACGTCGAGCCATAGACTGCCACCAGCGGGCGGTTCAGCGCGGCGGCAACGTGCATCAGGCCAGAGTCGTTGGACACCACCGAATCGGCGCAGGACAGCAAATCGATGGCCTCGGCCAACGAGGTGCCGCCACTGAGGTTCACCGACTCTTCACGCAAGCCGGGAATCAACCGCGAACGGATGTCTTCACCCACGGCGTGATCGTTTTTCGAACCGAACAGCCAGACTTGCCAGCCCTCGCGAATCTTCGCTTCGGCCACCTTGGCGTAATGCTCGGACGGCCAACGCTTGGACTCGCCGAACTCGGCACCGGGGCACAGCGCCAACACCGGGCGGTCGAGGGTCAGGCCAAACTTGGCCAATGCCGCCTCGCGAGTCACCGGGTCGATCCGCAGGCTCGGGCGCGGGTAAGGCTTGGGCAGCTCAAGGCCTGGCTCGTAGGCCAGGGCCATGAAGCGCTCGATCATCAACGGGTAACGCTCTTTATCCAGCGTGCGTACGTCGTTGAGCAGGCCGTAGCGGAACTCACCACGCCAGCCGGTACGCTTGGGGATGCCGGCGAAGAACGGCACCAGTGCCGACTTCAGGGAATTGGGCAACAGGATCGCCTGGTCGTACTGGCCGGCCAGGGATTTGCCGATGCGCCGACGCGTCGCCAGCTCCAGTGCGCCGTGGCCGAGCGGGAAGCTCAAGGCCTGGCGAACTTCGGGCATGCGCTCAAGAATCGGCCGGCTCCACTCGGGGGCCAGCACGTCGATTTCGCATTGCGGGTGGCGTTGCTTGAGACACTGAAACAGTGTCTGCGCCATCACCATGTCACCGACCCAACTGGGCCCAACGACCAGAATTTTCATGTGGTTTCCATAAACGAACCGGGGAGGCCTACGCCTCCCCGCCTCGAAAATTCTACAGAACAACGCAAATCTACTGTAGAAGCGAGCCTGATCGCGATGGTCGTTAACGATAACGCAGCAAGTCTGGCACTCCGCGGCGCTCTCAAATTCATCGCGAGCATGCTCGCTCCTACAGGGGATATTGGCGTATCAAATATCCCGTTTCAGCTTAGCCCCAGTTCACGCCAGATCCGCATGACCTGTCGCCGTTCGTCCGCGAACTGGTCACCCGGAATCACCCCGGCATTCTTCTGCAAGGCCTGCCGGTGGGCGGCGGAGCGGTAAGCTTTATAAGCTTCACGCAACAGACTGGCGTCCTCGACAGGCATCAGCCCGGCCTTCTCCAATTCTTCCAGAATACGGATATTGTCTGTCCAGCGCAGCAATGGCGGGTACGTTTCGGACCACGCCAGGGCCGCGTATTGCACCATAAATTCAATATCGACGATACCTCCGGCGTCCTGCTTGAGGTCGAAGGGCACTGTGGCTTCGAAGGCATTTGCCCCGGTGCCGGCCGCGGTACTCTTGCTGCCCAGGTTATCGCGCATCTTGGCGCGCATCTCGCTGACCTCCTGGCGCAGGGTCGGCAAGTCGCGTGCCTTGCCCAGGATCGCTGCGCGAACCTGCTCGAATGCCCGGCCGACGTCGTCGCTACCCACCAATACCCGCGCCCTGACCAACGCCTGATGCTCCCAGGTCCAGGCTTCATTTTCCTGGTAGCGCGCAAAGGCCCCCAGCGAACTCACCAGCAGCCCTGATGCACCGGACGGGCGCAGGCGCATGTCGACTTCATAGAGCTGACCGGAGTTGGTCTGCGCTGTCAGCAAGTGAATGATCCGCTGCCCGAGCCGGGTGAAAAACTGCGCGCCATCGATCGACTTCGGCCCGTCGGTTTCTGCCTGTGGATCGCCATCATGGATGAACACCAGGTCCAGGTCCGAACCATGCCCCAATTCCAGGCCACCGACTTTCCCATAACCGACAATGATGAAGCCGGGATCGCACAAGGTGCCATCGGTGCGTAGCGGCGTGCCGTACTTGGCGACCGTTTGCCGCCAGGCCAGGGCCAGTACTTGTTCCAGTATCGCTTCGGCGAGCCAGGTCAGGTAATCGCTGACTTTCATCAACGGCAGGCTGCCGGCGATTTCCGAAGCGGCGACCCGCAAGCGGTGCGCCAGCTTGAAATGGCGCAAGGCCTCCATCTGCTGCTCGAGGTCGTCCTCGGGAATCCGGGTCAGGCGTTCGCGCAACTCAGCGGCCAGCTCCGGTGCCAACGGCGGCTTGAACAACCGGCCTTCGTTGAGCAACTCATCGAGCAACAGCGGAAAGCGGGTGATCTGTTCGGCGATCCATGGGCTCGCTGCACACAAGGTCAGCAAGCGGCGCAGGGCACCGGGATTTTCGGTCAGCAAAACGAGATAAGCAGAACGGCGGGCTACAGCTTCCACCAGTGGCAACACCCGTTCCAGCACCAGATCCGGATTGGCATGCTCGACAGCCTGGGCCAGCAAGCGCGGAATAAAGGCGTCGAGGCGCTCACGCCCCAGTCGCTGCATGGCGCGCAATTGCGGGCTGCCGCGTAAACTGGCCAAGGCTTTCAGAGCCTGGGTGGCATCGGCGAAACCGCCTTCCTGCAACTGTCGGCAGGCAGCTTCTTCATCCTGAGCCTCTTCCCACAGCGGCAACCACTCTCCACCGACCACCACTTCGTTTTCGGCGCCCTGCTCCTCGTCAGGGTCGGCGATCACCTGAGCGAAGTGCCAGGCCACGCGGCCGCGCCAGTACATCAGGCGCTCATGAAACGCCGGCCAATCGGCAAAGCCCAACATGAAGGCAATGCGCGCCTGATCCTGAGCACTGTCCGGCAGCATCTGGGTCTGGCGATCGGCAATCGCCTGAATCGCATGTTCGGTGTAACGCAGGAACTCGTAACCTTCACGCAGCTCACTGATCACCGCTGGCGGGAGATAACCCTGACCTTCCAGCGTACTCAGTACTTTTAATAGTGGACGTTGTTGCAGACTCAGGTCGCGACCGCCGTGAATCAACTGAAAGGCCTGGGCAATGAACTCCACCTCACGGATGCCGCCGGAGCCGAGCTTGATGTTGTCGGCCATGCCCTTGCGCCGCACTTCCTGCTGGATCAACTGCTTCATGGTGCGCAATGCTTCGATCGCCGAGAAGTCCAGGTAGCGTCGATACACGAACGGTCGCAGCATCTCTTGCAGTTGCGCACCGGCCACTTGATCCCCGGCCACTACCCGCGACTTGATCATCGCGTAGCGTTCCCAGTCGCGGCCCTGGTCCTGGTAGTACTGCTCCAGCGCGTTGAAGCTCAACACCAGGGCACCCGACGAACCGTAGGGCCGCAAGCGCATGTCGACACGGAACACAAAACCGTCGACGGTCATCGGGTCCAGCGCCTTGATCAAGCGCTGGCCAAGACGGATGAAGAATTCCTGGTTGTCCAGCGGGCGCTTGACCCCGACCGTTTCGCCGCCTTCGGGATAGGCAAAGATCAGGTCGATGTCCGACGACAGATTGAGTTCGACCGCGCCCAGCTTGCCCATGCCGAGGACGACCATCTGCTGCGGCTCGCCGCTGCGCCGGCCGGTGGGCACGCCGAACTGCTGGCAATGCCGTGCGTACAACCATTGATAGGCCTGGTCGATGCTGGCATCGGCCATGTCCGAAAGGTCGCGGCACGTCTGGACCAGATCGGCCTGGCGGGTCAGGTCACGCCAGACGATCCGCACCTGGTGGCGCGCCCGTTGGCGGCGCAATGCCCGGCCGAGTTGTTCATCGGTCTCGGCGGCATTTACGGCTGCAGCGATCTGCGCGCATAACTCGCCGGGGGCATAGCCACGGTCCAGTTCACCGGAGCGCACCAGTTCCAGCAGCATCAGCGGATCGCGCACCGATTGCTCGGTGACAAAGTCGCTGGCGGCGGTTACCCGGGAAAATTGCGCCCAGCGCTCGGGCGTCCATGTGGACAGGCCATGGTCGTCATCCAATGCCTCGACAGCATCGCGCAACGACTGCTCGGCGCGGGTGACAAACGGCAAGAGAATAGCGGGCAGGTCGACAAGCGGGGGCAGGCTCATGGTCTATCCTTGATCGGCGTGTAACAGGCTGCATGTAGTGAATCTCGCATACCCACTACCTGAAGGAGTGTCGAACAAAAGTTAGAAATAGCTGAAAATTCTTTTTTATTGGCAGCCAACATCAAGGTTTCACCTTTTTCGGTTGGCAAAAGACCAACCTTAACGATTATTCTCACAACGCAGCCGGGGGCCACAAGCCGCTCATCTGTAGTTTTACTACTCGTATATACATTAGCAAGGCTGAAATGCCGGATGATTTGTAGTAAAACTACACACCGCCGGAACAACCTATCGGCAATCCAAGAATTCATAACGTCTGCCCACAAGGCCAGTCGCTAACTCAGGCAACCGATTCTGGTAGCCTTTCCGCCCTGGAGCAAGCCATGCAAGACCTCGATCCCGTCGAAACCCAGGAATGGCTGGACGCCCTGGAATCGGTTCTCGACAAAGAAGGCGAAGACCGTGCTCACTATCTGATGACCCGTATGGGTGAACTCGCGACCCGCAGCGGTTCGCAGTTGCCTTACGCCATCACCACGCCTTACCGCAACACCATCCCGGTTACCCACGAAGCACGCATGCCTGGCGACCTGTTCATGGAACGCCGCATTCGCTCGCTGGTACGCTGGAACGCGATGGCCATGGTAATGCGTACGAACCTGAAAGATTCTGACCTCGGCGGTCACATCTCCAGCTTCGCTTCCAGCGCGACCCTGTATGACATCGGCTTCAACTATTTCTTCCAGGCCCCGACCGACGAACACGGCGGCGACCTGATCTACTTCCAGGGCCACACTTCGCCAGGCGTCTACGCCCGCGCGTTCATGGAAGGCCGCATCACCGAAGACCAGATGAACAACTTCCGCCAGGAAGTCGACGGCCAGGGCTTGTCGTCCTATCCGCACCCTTGGCTGATGCCTGACTTCTGGCAGTTCCCGACCGTATCCATGGGCCTGGGCCCGATCCAGGCGATCTACCAGGCGCGTTTCATGAAGTACCTGGAAGCCCGTGGCTTCATTCCTGCCGGCAAGCAAAAAGTCTGGTGCTTCCTGGGCGACGGCGAGTGCGACGAGCCGGAATCCCTGGGCGCGATCTCCCTGGCTGGCCGCGAGAAGCTGGACAACCTGATCTTCGTCATCAACTGCAACCTGCAGCGCCTCGACGGCCCGGTTCGCGGCAACGGCAAGATCATCCAGGAACTCGAAGGCGTGTTCCGCGGTGCCCAGTGGAACGTGACCAAAGTCATCTGGGGCCGTTTCTGGGACCCACTGCTGGCCAAGGACGTCGACGGCATCCTGCAACGTCGCATGGACGAAGTCATCGACGGCGAGTACCAGAACTACAAGGCCAAAGACGGCGCGTTCGTACGTGAACACTTCTTCAACTCGCCAGAACTCAAGGCGATGGTTGCAGACTTGTCCGACGACGAGATCTGGAAACTCAACCGTGGCGGCCACGACCCGTACAAGGTCTACGCGGCGTACCACGAAGCGGTCAACCACAAAGAACAACCTACCGTCATCCTGGCCAAGACCATCAAGGGTTATGGCACCGGTGCCGGCGAAGCGAAGAACACCGCGCACAACACCAAGAAAGTCGATGTCGACAGCCTGAAGTTGTTCCGCGATCGCTTCGACATCCCGGTCAAGGACGAAGAACTGGAGAACCTGCCGTTCTTCAAGCCTGAGCCAAACAGCGCCGAAGCCCGCTACCTGAGCGAGCGTCGTACCGCACTGGGTGGCTTCGTGCCGCAGCGCCGCGCGCAAAGCTTCAGCGTGCCGACTCCACCACTCGATACCCTCAAGGCTATCCTGGACGGCTCGGGCGACCGTGAAATCTCCACCACCATGGCCTTCGTGCGCATCCTCGCGCAGCTGGTCAAGGACAAGGAAATCGGCCCACGCATCGTGCCGATCATTCCGGACGAAGCCCGTACCTTCGGTATGGAAGGCATGTTCCGTCAGTTGGGCATCTACTCGTCCGTCGGCCAGCTCTACGAGCCAGTCGATAAAGACCAGGTGATGTTCTACAAGGAAGACAAGAAGGGCCAGATCCTCGAGGAAGGCATCAACGAAGCGGGCGCCATGAGCTCCTTCATCGCTGCCGGTACTTCGTACTCCAGCCACAACCAGCCAATGCTGCCGTTCTACATCTTCTACTCGATGTTCGGCTTCCAGCGTATCGGCGACCTCGCGTGGGCCGCTGGCGACAGCCGTACCCGTGGCTTCCTGATCGGCGGTACCGCCGGCCGTACCACCTTGAACGGTGAAGGCCTGCAACACGAAGACGGTCACAGCCACCTGCTGGCTGCCACCATCCCGAACTGCCGTACCTACGATCCAACCTACGGCTATGAGCTGGCGGTGATCATCCAGGACGGCATGAAGAAGATGACCGAAGAGCAACAGGACGTCTTCTACTACATCACCGTGATGAACGAGTCGTACCAGCAGCCAGCCATGCCGGCCGGTGCCGAAGAAGGCATCAAGCGGGGCATGTACCTGCTCGAGGAAGACAACCGCGAAGCGGCACACCACGTTCAGCTGATGGGCTCCGGCACCATCCTGCGTGAAGTGCGTGAAGCGGCGAAGATCCTGCGTGAAGAGTTCAACGTCGGCGCCGACGTGTGGAGCGTTACCAGCTTCAACGAACTGCGTCGCGACGGCCTGGCCGTTGAGCGCACCAACCGTCTGCACCCTGGCCAGAAGCCTAAGCTGAGCTATGTGGAAGAGTGCCTGAATGGCCGCAAAGGTCCGGTCATCGCCTCTACCGACTACATGAAACTGTTCGCCGAGCAGATCCGTCAGTGGGTACCGTCCAAGGAATTCAAAGTCCTGGGTACCGATGGTTTTGGCCGCAGCGACAGCCGCAAGAAACTGCGTCATTTCTTCGAAGTCGACCGTCATTTCGTGGTGTTGGCAGCCCTGGAAGCACTGGCTGACCGTGGTGACATCGAACCTAAGGTTGTGGCTGAAGCCATTGCCAAGTTCGGTATCAACCCGGAAAAACTCAACCCACTGGACTGCTGAGGAGAGATTCTGTGAGCGAACTCATTCGCGTACCTGACATCGGCAGCGGTGAAGGTGAAGTAATTGAACTGTTTGTGAAGGTCGGCGACCGCATCGAAGCTGACCAGAGCATCCTGACACTTGAGTCGGACAAGGCGAGCATGGAAGTGCCTGCGCCGAAGGCCGGCATCATCAAGAGCCTGAAAGTGAAGCTGGGCGATCGCCTGAAAGAGGGCGACGAACTGCTGGAGCTGGAAGTCGAAGGCGCCGCTGCTGCGGCTCCAGCGGCTGCCGCTGCGCCTGCTGCAAAAGCTGCGGCTGCACCTGCTCCTGCGGCAGCTCCAGTGCCGGCCGCTCCAGCTGCTGCACCGGCTGCCGCTTCGGTACAGCAAGTGCACGTGCCGGACATCGGCTCGTCGGGCAAGGCCCAGATCATCGAGATCCAGGTCAAGGTCGGCGACACCGTCGAGGCTGATCAGTCGCTGATCACCCTGGAATCCGACAAGGCGAGCATGGAAATCCCGTCGCCTGCCGCTGGCGTGGTCAAGGCCATCAGCGTCAAGCTCAATGACGAAGTTGGCACTGGCGACCTGATCCTGGACCTGGAAGTGGCCGGTGCTGCTGCACCTGCCGCCGCGCCTGCCCAGGCTGCCGCTCCTGCACCTGCCGCTGCGCCTGCTCCGGCAGCTGCTCCTGCTGCTCCCGTTGCAGACAGCGTTCAGGACATCCACGTTCCGGACATCGGTTCGGCGGGCAAGGCCAAGATCATCGAAGTGCTGGTCAAGGCCGGTGACTCGGTTGAAGCCGATCAGTCGCTGATCACCCTGGAATCCGACAAGGCGAGCATGGAAATCCCATCGCCTGCCGCTGGTGTGGTGGAAAGCGTTTCCATCAAGCTGGACGACGAAGTCGGTACCGGCGACCTGATCCTCAAGCTGAAAGTCAAAGGCGCAGCGCCTGCTGCTGCCCCGGCACCTGCTGCCGCTGCTGCGAGTGCGCCTGCGCCAGCCGCTGCTCCTGCTCCTGCTGCGGCCGCTCCGGTTGCTGCTCCAGCCAAGCCTGGCGCCAAGGTTCACGCAGGCCCGGCCGTACGCCAACTGGCCCGTGAATTCGGTGTCGAGCTGAGCGCTGTCGGCGCCAGCGGTCCGCACGGTCGCATCCTGAAAGAAGACGTGCAGGTATACGTCAAGGCCATAATGCAGAAGGCCAAGGAAGCACCGGCCGCCGCTGCTGCTGGCGCAACCGGCGGCGCGGGTATCCCGCCGATTCCGGTCGTGGACTTCAGCCGCTTCGGTGAAATCGAAGAAGTGCCGATGACCCGCCTGATGCAGATCGGTGCGTCGAGCCTGCACCGCAGCTGGCTGAACATCCCGCACGTGACTCAGTTCGATTCGGCTGATATCACCGAGCTGGAAGCGTTCCGTATCGCTCAGAAAGCCGTTGCAGAGAAGGCCGGCGTCAAGCTGACCATCCTGCCGCTGCTGCTCAAGTCCTGCGCGCATCTGCTCAAGGAGCTGCCGGACTTCAACAGTTCGCTGGCACCAAGCGGCAAAGCAATTATCCGCAAGAAATATGTGAACATCGGCTTCGCCGTCGACACCCCTGAAGGCCTGCTCGTACCGGTCATCAAGAACGTTGACCAGAAGAGCCTGTTGCAACTGGCAGCCGAAGCCGCTGCGCTGGCCGCCAAGGCCCGCGACAAGAAGCTCACCGCTGACGACATGCAAGGCGCCTGCTTCACCATTTCCAGCCTCGGCCACATTGGCGGCACCGGCTTCACGCCGATCGTCAACGCGCCGGAAGTGGCGATCCTCGGTGTTTCCAAGGCAACCATCCAGCCAGTCTGGGACGGCAAAGCCTTCCAGCCGAAACTGATGCTGCCGCTGTCGTTGTCCTACGATCACCGTGTGATCAACGGCGCCGCTGCTGCACGCTTCACCAAGCGTCTGAGCGACCTGCTGGCGGACATCCGCACCATCCTGCTGTAACACCGGCGGGCCCTCCTTCACGGGAGGGCCTGTCGCGTTTCACGTTTTCCGAGCGCCACGCTCGTACCTCAACCCCGCCAATTTGGCGGGGCTTTTTTTTGTCCGGCGTTCTAACCTCAACAGATACTTTCCTACATTTGTGGCTGATATCCCCCACAAGTCGAATCCATTTCCGCCCGGTATTTTTCAAGGCCAAATAACTAGCCTTGCCTGCAAGGCCATTTAAAGCCAATTGATTAAAAACCGAATGGATTCGAATATGTTCAAACCAACTGTCGGGCCAATCATTGGCCACACCACCACGAACCATGCACGTATATTCTTGCGTGGAGAATTAAGTAAAGGCGCCCATGCATTCGCCGGCATTCGCTATCGGCAACTCGATGACGAGCATTGGTCAAACGGAATTTTCGCTGAACTCGAGAAAGCCCGGGACATGTCCGCCGTCCTGGCTCTCAGCGACCTGGCTGCCGACACCGTGTATGAATATCAGGCTGGATGGTTCAGCGCGATGCAGCCTGTGTGCTCTGCCGAGGCAATGCAGGAACTGAGCTTGCAATGGCCAGGGCGGATTCATCGCCTGCGTACCCGCTCGAACCAGGCAGGAAAATCCAGGGCCTATGTCGTGGGTTCTTGTCGCTATCTACGCCTCACCGCAGGCATTGCCGCCGAACCGCATCTGGGTGACAGGATGTTCGCGACAATCTCAAGACTGGCCGAGCAGGCCGATCCGCCTATCAGCGCTATGCTGATGACCGGCGACCAGATCTATGTCGATGACTTGAACCTCATTGCTCCGGACCGCGAGCTCAAGGATATTCTTCTCAAGTATCGCGTGGCTTTTTCCCAGCCAAACATCGCAAAGTTAATGTCCAATCTGCCGACTTACATGATCCTGGACGATCATGAGATCGAAGACAATTGGCCGGCCAACAGAAACAAGTCCGATGGCTTCCTATATGCCAATGCGATAAACGCCTATGAGATCTACCAGGCCAGCCATGGTCCGTCACACCCACTCTGCGCCGATGGCCAAATCAACAGGAAGCTGGACAAATACTGGTACTTGTTCGCCGATGGCGATATCGAGTGGTTTGTCACCGACAGCCGAACACGGCGCAATCTTGCAGCCAGCGACCGACGCATCCTCGATATCGAGCAGGAGCAGGCCTTGTGCACCTGGCTGATCAACAGTTCGGCCCGGGTCAAATTCGTGGTCACCAGCGTCATGTTCTACCCCGACAGCAAACGCCCGGACAATGACGCCTGGAAAGGTTTCCCCGATCAACGACTACGGCTGCTGGAAACCATTCGGGCACACGCGATCAAGAATGTCTTTATCGTTTCAGGCGACGTCCATGGTTCACTGATCAGCCGCCTGACCCACAGCGAGGACCCGGCGTTTGAAGTTCATACCATCGTCTCCTCGCCCCTGTGCAACAGCAAACTGCTGCCCTATGCGCAAGCGTCTACCTTCCTGCTGGATCAGCCGCTCGCGCGAACCGCTCAAGGCAATTATCGGCACGAATTGACGGGCAAGGTCATCAGCCAGGATAACTTCGCGCATGTGATCGTCGATACGGAACAGCTTCACGTGCGATATCACGACCGGGATGGCGGCCTTTTGCAATCGATCGCTATTTCGCTGCATTAAAAAGCAAAGATCGCAGCCTGCGGCAGCGCCTACAGGATGCGATCTTTTCGGCTCAATCCAATCTTTTAGTCGCGTGCTGGAGAAATCTTCTCCTCTGCCGACATATTCTTATAGCACTTGGCCTTCATCTCTCTTGTCAGTCAGTGTCGCAATGATGCAACCTTGCCGCAGGCAACAGTAAAGAGGGCGAGAGCCCGGCGCGATCAGCAAATTCGAAGCGAGTCCCCTCCATGAAAAGCCAACCCGATGCCGCCAGCCGTATGGTGGCCGAGGTAGTGACGCAGTTGCCTGTGCCCTCGCGGCTCGGCATGCTGCGTTTCGAACGGCTGAACGAACCAAGCTGGGCACTGCTGTTTCTCGATCCCAATTGCGAACGCCAGTTCGGCCTGCCGGCCGTGGAATTGTGCGCCCTGGTCGGTTCGCCCTACGCCAGCCTGATGGAGCCGCAAGCACGCTATCAGCTGCATGACGCGATCCAGGCGCAGTTGAGCGAGAGCACCCACTATCTGATCCGCTACACCCTGCACACCGCCTCGGGCGCGTTGAACCTGCTGGAGCTGGGTGAAGCCTACAAACAACACAATCGACATCTGCTGCGCGGCTACCTGCTGGTCATCGACGGCCTGTTCGAGGATGACCCACTGCTGCCAGCGCTGGATCTCGAAACCCAGAACTCGCGCCTGCAAATCGCCCTCGAACTCAATCAGCGCGCCCAGCTGGAACAATTGCAGCATCTGGATCGGGTCCGTGCCCAGCAGGACCTGATCCTGCTGCTGACCCGCCAGCGCTACAGCAGCAACAATTCCCTGCAGGAAGCCGCCGAACTGATCACCCGTAGCGCCTGTGAGATTTACCAGATCGACTGTGCCAGCCTTTGGCACCTGGAAGGATCGATGCTGGCCCCCATCTCGGCCTACCACCGCTCAACCCAGGAATACCTGCTGCCGGCGCCGATCGACGCCAGCGGTTTCCCCGATTACCTCGACGCCCTGCATACCGGTCGCGCCATCGACGCCCACAACGCCATGCGCGACCCGCGCACCCGGGAAATCGCCGAAAGCCTGCGCTCGCGTGATGTCAACGCGATGCTCGATGCCAGCATTCGAGTCGACGGCCAGGTGGTCGGCGTGTTGTGCCTGGAACAAACCGGCGCGACCCGCGCCTGGCAGCAGGACGAAATCGCCTTCGCCGGCGAGCTGGCGGATCAGTTCGCCCAGGTCATCAGTAATCACAATCGACGCACCGCCACCAGCGCCCTGCATCTGTTCCAGCGTGCGGTCGAGCAAAGTGCCAACGCCTTTTTGCTGGTCAATTGCGATGGCATCGTCGAGTACGTCAACCCGAGCTTCACGGCGATCACCCAGTACACCACCGAAGAAGTCCACGGCCAGCGCCTGGCGCAACTGCCGGCACTGGAGAACCTCAGTGAACTGCTGTTCGACGCGCCCTCGGCACTGGCCAAGAGCAACAGTTGGCAGGGGGAGTTCAAGAGTCGGCGCAAAAACCTCGAACCCTATTGGGGTCAGTTGTCGATATCCAAGGTCTATGGCGACAACCGCGAGTTGACCCATTACATCGGTATCTACGAAGACATCACACAGACCAAGCTCGCCCAGCAACGCATCGAGCGCCTGGCCTACACCGATAACCTGACCAACCTCGGCAACCGCCCGGCTTTCATCCGCAACCTCGATGAACGCTTCGCCCGCGACAGCGACGCGCCTATCAGCCTGCTACTGGTGGACATCGACAACTTCAAGCGGATCAACGACAGCCTCGGCCACCAGACCGGCGACAAGCTGCTGATCAGCCTGGCCCGGCGCCTGCGCAACAGCCTCAACCCGGGCGGCAGCCTGGCGCGGTTTGCCAGCAACGAGTTCGCGGTCTTGCTTGACAACACTGGCCTTGAACTCGGGCAGCAGGTCGCCAACCAGTTGCTCACGACCCTCGACAAACCGATGTTCGTCGACAACCAGCTGATCAGCGTGACCGGCTCGGTTGGCCTGGCTTGCGCGCCCCTGCATGGACGAGACCCGCAGACCCTGATGCGTAATGCCGGCCTGGCCCTGCACAAGGCCAAGGCCAACGGCAAACATCAGGTGCAGGTTTTCACCGAAGCCCTGAACGCCGAAGCCAGCTACAAGTTGTTCGTCGAGAACAACCTGCGCCGCGCCCTGACCCAGAACGAACTGGACGTGTTCTACCAACCCAAGCTCTGCCTGCGCAGCGGACGCCTGCTGGGGATGGAGGCGCTGTTGCGCTGGAACCACCCGGAAAAGGGCATGATCCGCCCGGACCAGTTCATCAGTGTTGCCGAAGAAACCGGCCTGATCATTCCGATCGGCAAATGGATCGCCCGCCAGGCCTGCCGCATGAGCAAAGCGTTGAGCGCCGCCGGCCTGGGCAACCTGCAGGTAGCGATCAACCTGTCACCCAAGCAGTTCTCCGACCCGGACCTGGTAGCGTCCATCGCCAACATCCTCAAGGAGGAAGCGCTGCCGGCGAGCTTGCTGGAGCTGGAACTGACCGAAGGTTTGCTTCTGGAAGCCACCGAAGACACTCGCCTGCAACTCGACCAGCTCAAGCGCCTGGGCCTGACCCTGGCCATGGACGACTTCGGCACCGGTTACTCGTCGCTCAGTTACTTGAAAAAATTCCCCATCGACATCATCAAGATCGATCGAAGCTTCATTCACGAAATCCCGGATAACCAGGACGACATGGAAATCACCTCCGCGGTGATCGCCATGGCCCACAACCTGAAACTCAAGGTCGTGGCCGAAGGCATCGAGACCGCCGAGCAGTTGGCTTTCCTGCGTCGCCACCGTTGCGACGTCGGCCAGGGCTACCTGTTCGACCAACCGATCCCGGGCCTCGACCTGATCGACAAGCTCAAACGCTATCCGCGCGGCCCGATTGCCTGACATCGCGTCAACACTCGGGCAAACTGCATTTCTGATTATTCCAACGACTGAGAGGACTGACGATGGTTCTGCGCTCGGAAATTCTGGTGAACAAAAACGTGCTCCCAACAAAAGAACAAGCTCTGCCTGGCCGCGAAACCCCCATGACCGTGCCGGAAAAACACTTCGTCCACGACGCCCCGCTACTGGGCCCATTCGCGATGGATGTGGATTTTGCGATCTTCGGCCTTGGCTGCTTCTGGGGCGCGGAACGCAAGTTCTGGCAGCGTGAAGGCGTGGTCAGTACAGCCGTGGGTTACGCTGGCGGCTTCACCCCGAACCCGACTTACGAAGAAGTCTGCTCCGGCTTGACCGGCCATAGCGAAGTCGTGCTGGTGGTCTACGAGCCGGCGAAAGTCAGCTACGAAGCGCTGCTGAAGATGTTCTGGGAACTGCACAACCCGACCCAGGGCATGCGCCAGGGCAACGACCTCGGCACCCAGTATCGCTCGGTGATCTACGCCACCAACCCGACCCAACTGGAAGCCGCGAAAAAAAGCGCACAGGTGTTCCAGGCCGAACTGACCAAGGCCGGCAAGGGCATCATCACCACCGAAATCGACGAAGCGCCGACGTTCTATTTCGCCGAGGCGTACCACCAGCAGTACCTGGCCAAGAACCCTGAAGGCTATTGCGGCATTGGCGGCACCGGCGTGACCTGCCCGATCTGACCACTGACCGATCGTTCCCACGCTCTGCGTGGGAATGCCTCAACGGAAGCTCCGCGTTCGNNTCGGCTCTGGAGGGGACGCGGAGCGTCCCGGGCTGCATTCCCACGCAGAGCGTGGGAACGATCATCGCCTCATTCGGCGATCAACCAATCCATCCGCCACCCGCCCTGGGTCTGCCCAAGCTTCTCGGACAACCACGGCAGCAACTCACGCAACTCTTCCTCCAGCCCCCACGGCGGATTGGCAATGGCCAGACCGGAGCCGTTGAGGCTGTTCGGCGTATCCAGCGGATGCACCAGCAGCTCGACCCGCAACAACTTCGGCGCACCGGTACCGGCCAGGTCCTGATAGAACCGGCGCAGCGCGCGCTGATCCTTCACCGGGTACCAGATCGCCGCTACAGTCTGGCGCATCCGCCCGACCGCCTCTTTCAAGGCCGCGGCGCAGCGCTGCATCTCATCCAGTTTTTCGAAGGGCGGATCGATCAACATAACCGCACGCTTCTCCGGCACCGGCAGCAACGCCCGCGGCACATGCCAGCCTTCGCCAAGATGCACCTTGACCCGACGATCACCGGCCATGTTGTCCTTGAGCAGCACGCCATCTTCCGGATGCTTCTCGTTGAGCAACACGCGGTCCTGCGGGCGCGTCAGGCGCCGCGCCAACTCCGGTGAGCCCGGATAAAAGCGCAACTGGCCGTCCGGGTTCATCTCATGCAACACCTGCATGTAATCGGCGGTCAGGATCGGCAGATCCGGCTGATCCCACAACCGCGCAATGCCTTCCAGATACTCACCGGTTCGGCTGGCCTGATCGCCCTGGAGGTCGTACAGGCCAATGCCGGCGTGCGTATCGAGATAGGCAAACGGCTGCTCCTTGCGCGACATCAGGGCGATGAGGCGGGTCAAGGTCAGGTGTTTGAACACATCGGCGTGATTGCCGGCATGGAAGGCGTGGCGATAATTCATGGTTGCTCCTGCGAAGGCCGGCAAGTTTACCTTTTACTGGGCGGCAAGTCAGGAGCTCGCGGCTGAGTGGCGAGCCCAGCCCTGTAGGAGCCGCCGAAGGCTGCGATCTTTTGATCTTGACCTTGTGGCATTACCTACCCCTGCTGAAGGCCGACCCCGTAACCAGTGCCCAACCACATCCAGCACATCGCATCCATCGCGCAACGCAATGGCGCAGAGCAAGGCAAGGAAGTAATGGACCTGCCATTAGCCTTCTGCCCACCCCCAAAAAAAACGGCCCGCCTCCTGTAGGAGACGGGCCGTTTTTGCGAAAGGTTAGAGCCTCAGCTCATCCCCATCACTTGTTCAAACGGAAATCTGCCTCGGCAGCAGCAAAGCGCTGCAGCATGCCAGCAGTCGGCGTGCCCAGCTTGCTGACGATGTAGATCGCCAGGCTGGCGAAGATGAAACCAGGGATGATTTCGTACAGGCCCAGCAGTTCGAAGTGCTTCCAGACGATCACGGTGATCGCGCCGACCAGGATGCCAGCTAGTGCGCCGTTGCGGGTCATGTCTTTCCAGATCACGGAGATCAGCACGACCGGACCGAATGCGGCACCGAAACCTGCCCAGGCGTAGCTCACCAGGCCCAGCACACGGTTTTCCGGGTTGGCCGCCATGGCGATGGCGATCAGGGCAACCAGCAGCACCATGGCGCGGCCGACCCAGACCAGTTCAACCTGGGAAGCGGATTTGCGCAGGAAGGTCTTGTAGAAGTCTTCGGTCAGGGCGCTCGAGCACACCAGCAACTGGCAGCTCAGGGTGCTCATGACGGCAGCCAGGATGGCCGACAGCAGAACGCCGGCAACCCATGGGTTGAAGAGGATTTTGGCCAGTTCGATGAACACACGCTCGTGGTTTTCACTGACCGGCATGGCCACGGCCGGATTGGCCGAGAAGTAGGCGATACCGAAGAAACCGACAGCCACGGTGCCGCCCAGGCACAGGATCATCCAGGCCATGGAGATGCGACGGGCCTTGGCGATCGACTTCACCGAATCGGCCGCCATGAAACGCGCCAGGATGTGCGGCTGGCCGAAGTAGCCCAGGCCCCAGCCCATCAGCGAGATGATGCCGATGAAGGTGGTATTTTTCAGCATGTCGAAGTTGCTTGGATCTTGCGCTTCGATGGCCAGGAACGTGGTGTCGACGCCGCCGGTGGCCAGCAGCACGATGATCGGCGTCAGCAACAGGGCGAAGATCATCAGCGTGGCTTGCACGGTGTCAGTCCAGCTGACCGCCAGGAAACCACCGACGAAGGTGTAGGCAATCGTCGCCGCAGCACCGGCCCACAGCGCCGTCTCGTAGGACATGCCGAAGGTGCTTTCGAACAGACGGGCGCCAGCCACGATGCCGGAAGCGCAATAGATGGTGAAGAACACCAGGATCACGACGGCGGAAATGATCCGCAGCAAGCCGCTTTTGTCTTCGAAACGGCTGGAGAAGTAGTCCGGCAGAGTCAGCGCATCGCCATTGTGCTCGGTCTGCACGCGCAGACGGCCGGCGACGAACAGCCAGTTCAGGTAAGCCCCGATGATCAGGCCGATGGCGATCCAGCTCTCGGACAGACCGGACATGTAGATGGCGCCCGGCAGGCCCATCAACAACCAGCCGCTCATGTCGGATGCACCGGCGGACAACGCGGTCACGACACTGCCCAGGCTACGGCCGCCCAGGATGTAGTCGGAAAGGTTGTTGGTGGAGCGATAGGCCATGAAGCCGATCAGCACCATTGCTGCGATGTAGATCACGAACGTGATCAGGGTTGGATTGCTTACGCTCATTGAGTGATGCCCTGGCTTTGTTTTTATGTAGCGGCGGCTGGTGAAGCGCTGGCAAACGGTGACGATTGACAGACGATCCGGGATCCCGCGCATTTATGACCGATGTTTCCCCAGGAAAGCCATCGGCCGGCACACCGGTCTTGCGACTGGTTGCACCTTGGGCGCGAATGCTATGCAACAAAGCAAATAAGGTGCAACCCATTTCTGGGGAATAAGTTGCACCTAGTCGGTAATTTATATCAAACCAAGGTTTTTGCTCCTTTTCGGAGCAAGAATGATCGTCTATCCATCCAAAAAGCACCAAGGCAACGCGGTAATGGCGCAGTGGAATTTTTTTCCTGACGAACTGCCGTTTATTCCCGTAAAAAAAGGGTTGCACCCGGTTGCACCTCATTCATCACACGGCTAATCTTTGCGCCAGCTGATGCCACGCAGTCGTGGCAAACATGAGGATAAAAACATGGCTACCACCACCCTTGGGGTCAAACTCGATGACCCGACCCGCGAACGCCTCAAGGCTGCCGCGACCTCGATTGATCGCACGCCGCACTGGCTGATCAAGCAGGCAATTTTCAATTACCTGGAAAAACTCGAGGGTGGTGCAACCCTGTCCGAGCTCAACGGTATCGCCCGAGACACTGACGAAGCGGGCGACGTCCATGTCGACCACGCGCACCAGTGCTTCCTCGAGTTCGCCGAGAGCATCCTGCCGCAATCGGTCTTGCGTGCGTCGATCACCGCCGCGTACCGTCGCCCGGAACCGGAAGTGGTGCCGATGCTGATCGAGCAGGCTCGCCTGCCGGCGCCGATGGCCGAAGCCACCAACAAGCTCGCTGCCTCTATTGCGGAAAAACTGCGCAACCAGAAGAGCGCCGGCGGCCGTGCCGGTATCGTTCAGGGCCTGCTGCAAGAGTTCTCCTTGTCGTCCCAGGAAGGCGTGGCGCTGATGTGCCTGGCCGAGGCGCTGTTGCGCATTCCGGACAAAGGCACCCGTGACGCCCTGATCCGCGACAAGATCAGTACCGGCAACTGGCAGCCACACCTGGGCAACAGCCCGTCGCTGTTCGTCAACGCCGCGACCTGGGGCCTGCTGCTGACCGGCAAGCTGGTGTCCACGCATAACGAAGCGGGCCTGACTTCGTCCCTCAGCCGCATCATCGGCAAGAGCGGCGAGCCGATGATCCGCAAGGGCGTCGACATGGCCATGCGCCTGATGGGCGAGCAGTTCGTCACCGGCGAGACCATTGCCGAAGCCCTGGCCAACGCCAGCAAGTTCGAAGCCAAGGGCTTCCGCTATTCCTACGACATGCTCGGTGAAGCCGCACTGACTGAGCACGACGCGCAGAAGTACCTGGCCTCGTACGAACAAGCCATCCACTCGATCGGCAAAGCGTCCCACGGTCGCGGGATTTATGAAGGTCCGGGCATTTCGATCAAGCTGTCGGCCTTGCACCCGCGCTACAGCCGTGCCCAGTACGAGCGCGTGATGGATGAGCTGTACCCGCGCCTGCTGTCGCTGACCCTGCTGGCCAAGCAATACGACATCGGCCTGAACATCGACGCCGAAGAAGCCGACCGCCTCGAGCTGTCGCTGGATCTGCTCGAGCGCCTGTGCTTCGAGCCGCAACTGACGGGCTGGAACGGCATCGGTTTCGTGATCCAGGCTTATCAGAAGCGTTGCCCGTACGTGATCGACTACGTGATCGACCTGGCTCGCCGCAGCCGTCATCGCCTGATGATCCGCCTGGTGAAAGGCGCGTACTGGGACAGCGAGATCAAGCGCGCCCAGGTTGAAGGCCTGGAAGGCTATCCGGTCTACACCCGCAAGGTGTACACCGACGTGTCCTACATCGCTTGCGCACGCAAACTGCTGTCGGTGCCGGAAGTCATCTACCCGCAGTTCGCCACGCACAACGCCCACACCCTGTCGGCCATTTATCACATTGCCGGTCAGAACTATTACCCGGGCCAGTACGAGTTCCAGTGCCTGCATGGCATGGGCGAACCGCTGTACGAACAAGTTGTAGGAAAGGTTTCCGAAGGCAAGCTGAACCGTCCGTGCCGTGTGTACGCACCGGTCGGCACCCACGAAACCCTCCTGGCTTACCTGGTACGTCGCCTGCTGGAAAACGGCGCCAACACCTCGTTCGTCAACCGTATTGCCGACCAGTCGATTTCCATCCAGGAATTGGTGGCCGACCCGGTAGCAAGCATCGAGCAGATGGCGACCGTGGAAGGTGGCTTCGGCCTGCCGCATCCTCGCATTCCGCTGCCGCGCGATTTGTACGGCTACGAGCGCGCCAACTCCAGCGGCATCGACATGGCCAACGAACATCGCCTGGCGTCCTTGTCCTGCGCTCTGCTGGCTACTGCGCACAACAACTGGAAGGCCGCGCCGATGCTCGGTTGCGCTTCCAGCAGCGAAACCCCTGCACCCGTCTTGAACCCGTCCGATCTGCGTGACGTGGTTGGCCACGTACAGGAAGCGACTGTCGAAGACGTCGACAATGCGATCCAGTGCGCACTGAACGCCGCGCCGATCTGGCAGGCTACCCCGCCGGCCGAACGCGCCGCGATCCTCGAGCGCGCCGCAGACCTGATGGAAGCCGAGATCCAGCCGCTGATGGGCCTGCTGGCTCGCGAAGCCGGCAAGACTTTCGCCAATGCCATCGCCGAAGTGCGCGAGGCCGTGGACTTCCTGCGTTATTACGCGGTGCAGGCTCGCAACGATTTCACCAATGATGCCCACCGCCCGCTGGGTCCGGTGGTGTGCATCAGCCCGTGGAACTTCCCGCTGGCAATCTTCAGTGGCCAAGTGGCTGCGGCGCTGGCTGCCGGTAACCCGGTATTGGCCAAGCCTGCGGAACAGACGCCGCTGGTCGCCGCTCAAGCCGTGCGCCTGCTGCTCGAGGCCGGGATTCCACAAGGTGTCCTGCAACTGTTGCCGGGCCGTGGCGAAACCGTCGGCGCCGGACTGGTGGGCGACGATCGCGTCAAAGGCGTGATGTTCACCGGCTCCACCGAAGTTGCGCGCCTGCTGCAACGCAACATTGCCGGTCGCCTGGACAGCCAGGGTCGTCCGATTCCGCTGATCGCCGAAACCGGTGGCCAGAACGCGATGATCGTCGACTCTTCGGCACTGACCGAACAGGTGGTGATCGACGTGGTTTCGTCGGCCTTCGATAGCGCCGGCCAGCGTTGCTCGGCCCTGCGCGTGCTGTGCCTGCAGGAAGATTCTGCCGACCGCGTGATCGAAATGCTCAAGGGTGCCATGGCTGAAAGCCGCCTCGGCAACCCTGAGCGCCTGTCCGTGGACATCGGCCCGGTGATCGACGCCGAAGCCAAGGCTGGCATCGAGAAGCACATCCAGGCCATGCGCGACAAAGGTCGCAGCGTGTACCAGGTGGCCATCGCCGACGCCGAAGAAGTTAAACGCGGCACCTTCGTGATGCCGACGCTGATCGAACTGGAAAGCTTCGACGAACTGCAACGGGAGATCTTCGGCCCGGTGCTGCACGTGGTGCGCTACAAGCGCAAGGACATCGATCAACTGATTGCCCAAATCAACGCTTCCGGCTACGGCCTGACGCTGGGCGTGCACACCCGTATCGACGAGACCATCGCCAAGGTGATCGACAACGTCAATGCCGGTAACGTCTACGTCAACCGCAACATCGTGGGTGCCGTGGTCGGCGTGCAGCCATTCGGCGGCGAAGGCCTGTCGGGTACTGGCCCGAAAGCCGGTGGTCCGCTGTACCTGTACCGCCTGCTGTCGACCCGCCCTGCCGATGCGATCGAACAATCCTTCGCTCGCGGCGACGCTGCCGTAGCACCGGACGTTCGCCTTCGCGATGCCATGAGCAAACCGCTGACCGCCTTGAAAGCCTGGGCCGACAGCAACAAGTTCGCCGACCTGAGCACCCTGTGCGCGCAGTTCGCCGCACAATCGCAAAGCGGTATCACCCGCGTCCTGGCCGGCCCGACCGGCGAACGTAACAGCTATGCGATCCTGCCGCGCGAGCACGTGCTGTGCCTGGCGGAAGTCGAAGGCGACCTGCTGACGCAACTGGCTGCGGTATTGGCTGTCGGCGGTTCGGCGGTATGGCCGGAAGCTGAACTGACCAAGGCCTTGCTCGCCCGTCTGCCGAAAGACATCCAGGCACGCATCAAGCTGGTTTCCGACTGGAACAAGGACGACGTGGTGATTGATGCGGTTCTGCATCACGGCCATTCCGACCAGTTGCGCGCGGTTTGCCAGCAAGTGGCAAAGCGTGCCGGTGCCATTGTCGGCGTCCAGGGTCTGTCGCAGGGTGAAACCAACATTGCGTTGGAGCGCCTGGTGATCGAGCGTGCGTTGAGCGTTAACACCGCTGCTGCGGGTGGTAATGCCAGCCTGATGACCATCGGCTAAAACCGGTAAACCGGGCTGCCGCAATAGCCGCCCGGCACGCAATACCCTGTGGGAGCGGGCTTGCCTGCGATAGCGATGTATCAGTCACTGATGATGTTGACTGGTCTGACGCCATCGCGGGCAAGCCCGCTCCCACAGTTACTTATGGCGTCTGCTAAGTCACCATCACGCAGATCAATCATCCTGTTCAGCCTCTATTCCCCCGCCTAGACTCGCCCTACTCCAACAAAAGGTAGGCCGCCATGTCCGAGACGTTGCTCAGTTCCCGCAATCTGGCTTTCGAGCTGTATGAAGTCCTCGATGCCGAGGGCCTGACCCAGCGTGAGCGTTTCGCCGAACATAATCGCGAAACCTTCGATGCCGCCTTGGGCACCGCCCGCAACATCGCCGAGAAGTTCTTCGCCCCGCACAATCGCAAGGGTGACGAGAACGAGCCGCGCTATGAGGACGGTCAGGCAATCCTGATTCCGGAAGTGAAACCGGCAGTCGAGGCGTTCCTCGAAGCCGGCTTCCTCAATGCAGCGCGCAGTTTCGACGCTGGTGGCATGCAACTTCCTACCCTGTTGTCGCAAGCCTGCTTCGCGCATTTCCAGTCCGCCAACGCGGCGTCGACCTCCTACCCGTTCCTGACCATGGGCGCGGCCAACCTGATCGAAAGTTTCGGCACCGAGGAGCAGAAACGCCGCTTCCTGCAACCAATGATCGACGGCCGCTTCTTCGGCACCATGGCCCTGACCGAACCCCACGCAGGTTCGTCGCTGTCGGATATTCGTACACGAGCCGAGCCTGCGTCCGACGGCACCTATCGACTCAAGGGCAACAAGATCTTCATCTCCGGCGGCGATCATCCGCTGTCGGAAAACATCGTGCACATGGTCCTGGCCAAGCTGCCGGATGCCCCTGCTGGTGTGAAGGGCATTTCGCTGTTCATCGTGCCGAAATTCCTGGTCAACGATGACGACAGCCTCGGCAAACGCAACGACGTGCTGCTGGCGGGGCTTTTCCACAAGATGGGCTGGCGCGGCACCACCTCAACCGCGCTGAACTTCGGCGATAATGGCGAGTGCGTAGGCTATCTGGTAGGCAAGCCGCATCAGGGCTTGAGCTACATGTTCCAGATGATGAACGAGGCGCGAATCGGCGTCGGCATGGGTGCGGTGATGCTTGGCTACGCCGGCTACCTGTATTCGCTGGAATACGCCCGCGAGCGCCCTCAGGGTCGCGTGCCGGACAGCAAGGACCCGAACACCGCTCCGGTGGCGATCATCCAGCACGCCGACGTCAAGCGCATGCTGCTGACGCAAAAAGCCTACGTCGAAGGATCGTTCGACCTGGGGCTGTACGCGGCGCGGCTGTTTGATGACACCACGACACTGGAGACCGAGGCCGAACGCAAACAGGCCCATGAACTGCTGGACTTGCTGACCCCCATCGTCAAATCCTGGCCGTCGGAGTTTTGCCTGAAGGCCAACGAACTGGCGATCCAGATCCTTGGCGGCCACGGCTACACCCGCGAATACCCGGTGGAACAATACTACCGCGACAACCGTCTGAACCCGATTCACGAAGGCACCCACGGCATTCAGTCGCTGGACCTGCTGGGGCGCAAACTGGCACAGAACGGCGGTGCGGGCCTCAAACAACTGGTCCGCCTGATCGCCAACACCGCCGAGCGCGCGCACGCCCATGACTCGCTGACCGCGCTGCGTGAACCACTGGAGAAACTGGTGGCGCGCCTGCAGGCCGTGACCATTGGCTTGCTGACCGACCTGGCCCAGGGCAAGGTCAACAGCAGCTTGGCTAACTCGGCGTTGTACCTGAAAGTTTTTGGTCACACGGTAATTGGCTGGCGCTGGCTGGAACAGGCGATTCGCGCCGAGGAAGGGCTGGCCAAAGGCAATGCGGTCGATGTGAACTTCTATAAAGGCAAGCTCCAGGCGGCGCGGTACTTCCTGACCTGGGAAATCCCGGCTTGCCACCATGAGTTGACGATTCTTGAGGCGCGGGATGATGTTTGCCTGGGCATGCAGGATGAGTGGTTCTGATCCAAGTCTGAGGTGCTGCCGAAATCCATTCGCGAGCAGGCTCGCTCCCACAGTTGAACGCGTGACACTGTGGGAGCGAGCCTGCTCGCGAAGAGGACATCACCGACAACAGATCAGCTCAGACGAAACCCACCCATCTGCCGCGCCAGATCATCCGCCAACCGCTGCAACGTCAGGCAATCCTCCCGACAAGCCTTGACCTCCCCGGCAGTCGCCCGCGCCAGATCGGAAATCCCCTGCACGTTGCGGTTGATCTCTTCCGTTACCGCCGACTGCTCTTCCGTCGCCGTCGCCACCTGGTGGTTCATGTCGCTGATGCGCTCGACCTGCCCGGTAATCGCCGTCAACGAAGCCCCGGTGCGCTGGCTCGACTCGACACCCGTGCCCGTCGCGGCCTGGCCGGAATGCATCGACGACACCGCGTTCTCCGCGCCCTGCTTGAGGCTGCCGATCATCTGCTGAATCTCGTCGGTGGATGTTTGCGTGCGTCGCGCCAGGGTGCGCACTTCATCGGCCACCACCGCGAATCCGCGTCCCATGTCGCCGGCCCGCGCCGCTTCGATAGCGGCGTTCAGCGCCAGCAAATTGGTCTGCTCGGAAATTCCGCGAATCACCGCGAGCACCTGATCAATCGATGCCACCTGGTCTGCCAATGCGCCCACGGCTCTGGCGGCGACGCCGATTTCATCGGACATGCTTTCAATATGGCGGATCGAACCCCCGACCACTTCCCGCGCCTGCATTGCTTCATCACGGGCGTTTTGCGAAACGACTGCCGCGTTGCCGGCGTTTTGCGCAATTTCCTGCACAGTCAGGCCCATTTCGTGGACCGCGGTGGCGACCATGTCGGTCATCTCCTGCTGGCGCCCGGAACGCTCTGCGGTGTTATCCACCACCCGTGCCACCTGCCCGACCGCTGCGCGCAAGCGGTCGCTGGTGGTCAGCACTTCGCCGATCATTCCGCGCTGGCTTTCCAGGAAGCGATTGAACCCGCGCGCCAGGTCGCCCAGCTCATCGGCGCGGCTGGAATCTAACCGATGGGTCAAATCTCCACCACCGCTACCGATGGCCACCAGTGCCGCTGTTACCTGACGAATCGGTCGTACCAACCCACGGGCCAGCAACACCACCAGCAACAAGCACACCAGGGCCACCGCCAGGCCGATACCACCGCTCATCCACATGGCGCGACGGGCCTCGGCGTAGATTTGCGATTGCGGCACTTCGGCCACCAGGGTCCAGCCCAAATCCCTTAACGGCAGACTCAGCGCCAGATAATCCTCACCCTCACGGGAAAAACCGCTGCTGGTGGCAACTATTTGACCCATGACTGCTTGTGCCGCCGAGCCGCCGATTTGTTCGACCAGAGTACGCTTGCCGCTGAATTGAGCCTCGGGATGCACCTGGATCAAACCGTCGGAGCGCACGAGATAGACCTTGCCACGCTCACCAAAGCTGAAGTTGTGAATCAGCTCGGACAGCTCTTTCATGCTCAGGCCCAGTCCGGCGACGCCCACGACCTTCCCGGCCTTCTCGACTTTAATGTCGATGAAAAGCGCCAATTCTCCGGTGGCCGCGTCGTTGTCAATATTAAGGGTGCGCGGCTGGTCGCTGTCGAGGAACGCATAGAACCAGGCGTCTTTTGGATTGGAACGACTGAGGGTACGGTCCAGGCCTTTTTCGTTGAAGTAATGGTGGGTAGCCGTGCCGACCATCAACGCGGTAAAGGCTTTGTGTTCGGCACGCACGCCTTCGAGGTAAGTGGTAAACGTGCCGGCCTGGGCACTGTCTTCACCCGCGGCCAGCCAGTCGCGCACCATGCTGTTGCTGGCGATGTCCTTGGCGGCGGTTAGAGGCTGGACAAGGATGCGTTCGATGTCGTTGCGCATCGCCTCGATGCTCGACGGCAAGGCTTGCTCGACCAGATAGCTTTGAGCAAGGCGGTTGACCACGAGGGTATAAATGCCAACCACGATCAGAATGCTGACCAACAGGGCGGTGCCCATGCTCAGGATCAACTGCCACTGAATACTGCGTCGCCAGAACTGCATGGAGCACCCCCAAAGAATAAGAGGCTGAAACACTGCAACAGCCGTGCCGATTGTATACAACTAAATCGACAATTTTATTCTTTGGTTGTGCGCAAAGCCGATCAGACCTGATTGATCGTCTTGGAAATCACTTCAACCGTGGCGCTGACTTGCTCTTGGTAACGGTCGAGTTCCTGCTTGTGGCGCTTTTGCATTTCGATCTGTTGGGAACACAGATTCATAGCGGCCAGCACCAGTAGTCGGTCACCGATCAGGGTCGGGTACTTCTTCTTGGTCTCGGCCAGGGCAGCCTTCAACATCAATGCGGCGTCCAGCAGGGTCTGTTCTTCCCCGGCCGGCGCCTTGATCGAATAGTCTTCCCCCAGGATCGAGACGACTTTCACACCTGGGCCATAACTCATGCGTTGACAGGGCCAGCGCTGACGCGCTCAACCAGGGCCTGGATGCGTGCCACGGTGGCGCCTTGTTTCTCTTCCTGTTCCATCAGGCTCAGTTGCAGGCTTTCGTTTTCATCCTTGGCCTGGGCCAGTTCGGCGCTCAGGGTCTGGTTAGTGCTGACCAAGGCCTGGTTCTGTTGCACCAGATCGCTGACCAGTTGTTCCAATTGGCTTAGGGATGCTTCCAACATTTTGATTTTCCGGGCATTTTCAAAGGGCGCGTACGATAAAGAAAAGTCACGGTGGATGCCAGGGTTAAACAGGCGCAAGGCCTTGATTTTCCTGACCAGTGACCCTTCTCGCGAACTGTAGAGACTGTGATTGTCCCATCTGGTTCCTGCAGTTCGTCGCCATGAAGCGCAAAAGATCGCAGCCTTCGCCAGCCCTGCAAGAGATTCGCGTTTTCCTGTAGGAGCTGCCGCAGGCTGCGATCATTTGATTGGCAAAAGCTTTTTGACAGCATCACATTTCAACAGGTTAGAATCGCTGGCACGCAGACTGCATGGTCAGTTTGTGCCCGCTTTTCAGCCTTCCGGAGTACTGCCTTTGAATGCGACGACCATCAACAGCCTGTTCTTGATCGGCGCGTTGCTGGTAGGTGCGAGCATCCTGGTAAGTTCACTTTCGTCGCGCCTCGGCATCCCGATCCTGGTGATCATCCTGGCCGTGGGCATGGCCGCCGGCGTCGATGGCGGCGGCATTATCTTCGACAACTACCCCACCGCTTATCTGGTCGGCAACCTGGCATTGGCGGTAATCCTGCTGGACGGTGGCTTGCGTACTCGCGTATCGAGTTTTCGCGTGGCCTTGTGGCCGGCGCTGTCGCTGGCCACTGTAGGCGTGCTGATTACCACCGGGCTGACCGGCATGGCCGCGGCCTGGCTGTTCGACCTGAACCTGATGCAGGGCCTGCTGATCGGTGCCATCGTCGGCTCTACTGACGCCGCCGCAGTGTTTTCCCTGCTAGGCGGCAAAGGCCTGAACGAACGGGTGACCGCCAGCCTGGAAATCGAATCCGGCAGCAACGACCCGATGGCGGTGTTCCTCACCGTGACCCTGATCGACATGCTCGCCAGCGGCCAGACCGGCCTGCACTGGAGCCTGTTGACGCACCTGCTGCGCGAGTTCGGCATCGGCGGCATCATCGGCCTGGGGGGCGGTTGGCTAATGCTGCAACTGGTCAACCGTATCAACCTGGCCACCGGTCTCTATCCAATCCTGGTCATTGCCGGCGGCCTGGTGGTGTTCGCCCTGACCAACGCCCTGCACGGCAGTGGGTTCCTGGCCGTGTACCTGTGCGGCCTGGTTATCGGCAACCGCCCGGTGCGTAGCCGTCACGGCATTTTGCACATGCTCGATGGCATGGCCTGGCTGGCGCAGATCGGCATGTTCCTGGTACTGGGGCTGCTGGTCACGCCCCACGATCTGTTGCCGATTGCCCTGCCGGCACTTGCGCTGGCGCTATGGATGATCCTGTTTGCCAGGCCGTTGTCGGTGATGGTCGGCCTGCTACCGTTCAAGGCGTTTCACGGGCGCGAAAAGGCGTTCATTTCCTGGGTTGGACTGCGCGGTGCGGTTCCGATCATTCTGGCGGTGTTCCCGCTGATGGCGGGCCTGCCCAACGCCCAGCTGTACTTCAACCTCGCCTTCTTTATCGTGCTGGTATCGCTGCTGGTGCAAGGCACAAGCTTGCCGTGGATCGCCAAACTGCTGAAGGTGACGGTGCCACCCGAGCCTGCGCCAATCTCCCGCTCGGCCCTGGAAGTGAACGTCACCAGCGAGTGGGAACTGTTCGTTTATCGCCTCGGCGCCGAGAAATGGTGCATCGGTTCGCACCTTCGCGAGCTGAAAATGCCCGAAGGCACCCGTATCGCAGCCCTGTTTCGTGGCGAACAACTGCTCCATCCGTCGGGTAGTACGGTGCTGGAAGTCGATGATTTGCTGTGTGTTATAGGCCATGAACACAACCTGCCGGCCCTCGGAAAACTGTTCAGCCAGGCGCCGCAGCGGGGCCTCGATTTGCGTTTCTTCGGCGACTTCGTCCTTGAAGGAGACGCCCAGCTGGCCGCTGTTGCCGCCCTGTACGGGTTGAAGGTCGAAGGCATCGATCCGGACATGTCCCTGGGGCACTTCATTGCCCAGAAAGTTGGGGGTGCGCCCGTGGTCGGTGACCAGGTTGAATGGAACAACACCATCTGGACCGTTGCGGCCATGGAAGGGAACAAGATCGGCAAAGTGGGCGTCAGATTTCCCGAAGGAAGTCGCCCCGGCCCGGGACTCTTCCTCTAAACTCCATTCTTCGTCTCGTTTTCGATCGGTCACTATGTCAAGCCTGCGCACGTTTTTCGTCATGGTCCTGTTGGGCCTGAGCCTCTCTGTCGGTACCGTACAAGCCGCCGAACCGCCCACCCGTGAATCCGTACAGGCAAGCCTGGACAAGATCGCCGACCGCAAACTGCCGGAAGCCGATCAAAAGGCCCTGCAATCCGTCCTGCAGAGCACGCTGACACAGCTCAACAATCAGCGTGATTACGAGCAGAAGCTGGTCGAGCTCAAGCAACAGCTGGCCAGCGCGCCCAAACTGACCATTGAGAACCAACGCGAACTGGCCCGCCTGAAGGCCAGCAGCGTGGTACCGGTGGCGCAACGTTTTGCCAAAGAGTCGATTCAGCAACTTGAGCAACTGCTCACCGAACGTTCGACCCAGCAAAGCGATCTGCAAAAAGCCCTGGGCGACGCTAACAGCCTGATCATTACCGCCCAGACTCGCCCCGAACGCGCCCAAGGGGAAATTTCCGCCAGCCAGACGCGCATCCAGCAGATCAACAACATCCTCAAGGCCGGCAAAGACGCCGGCAAAACCCTGAGTGCCGAGCAGCGCGACCAGCTCAATGCCGAGCTCATGGCGCTGAACGCCCTGATCCCGCTGCGCCGCCAGGAACTGGCGAGCAACACTCAGCTGCAAGACTTGGGCAATAGCCAGCATGACCTGCTGACGGAAAAATCCGATCGCCTGGATCAGGAAATCCAAGAGCTGCAAAACCTGATCAACCAGAAGCGCCTCGCACAATCCCAGGAAACGGTCACCCAGCAATCGATCGAAGCGCAGAAGGCCGGCGGCAGCAGCCTGCTGGCCGTCGAAAGCACGGCGAACCTGAAACTCTCGGACTATCTGCTCAAAAGCACCGACCGCCTCAACGAAGTCACGCAGAAAAACCTGCAAACCAAGCAACAACTGGACAGCTTGACCCAGAGCGATTCGGCCCTGGACGAGCAGATCAACGTGCTCAAGGGCAGCCTGCTGCTGTCCAAGATTCTCTACAAGCAGAAACAGGCCTTGCCACGCCTGCGGGTCGACCGTGACCTGGCGGACCAGATCGCCGACATTCGCCTGTATCAATTCGAAGTCAGCCAGCAACGGGAGCTGCTGAGCAACCCGGCGAGCTACGTCGACAACCTGCTGTCGACCCAACCGCCCGAGCAGGTCACCCCGCAATTGCGCAAGAGCCTGCTGGAGCTGGCCACCACCCGTGCCGACCTGCTGGAGCGGCTGAACCGCGAACTGAGCGCGGTACTCAACGAATCCATCACCCTGCAACTGAATCAGAAACAACTGCTGAGTACCGCGCAAAGCTTGCGGGCGACACTCGACGAGCAGATGTTCTGGATTCCCAGTAACAAACCGCTGGATGTGGAGTGGTTCAGTACTGTGCCGGAGCGCCTGAGCCGTCAGGTCGATACCCTGCCCTGGGCTTCGAGCCTGAGTGAACTGGTCGACGGCCTGACCCAGCGTCCACTGCTGTTCCTGCCGCTGGCATTGCTGATTGGTGCACTGCTATGGCGACGCAAGCAGCTGTATGCCCGCCTGAACAAGGTTCACCAGGACATCGGGCATTTCAAGCGTGATAGCCAGTGGCACACACCCCAAGCCATTTTGATCAACATCCTGCTGGCGATGCCAGTGTCACTGGCCCTCGCCTTGTGCGGCCTGGCCCTGCAAATCGACGCCCGCGGGCAGAACGCGAGCATGGGCGCGGCCTTGCTGCAAATGGCCGGGGCGTGGCTGGTGTTCTACACCGCCTACCGAATCCTCGCGCCGGGTGGCGTGGCGGAATTGCATTTCCGCTGGGAAAAACCCCAGGTCGAATTCCTCCGGGGCTGGGTCCGCCGCCTTGGCATGGTGGTGATGGCACTGGTCACCGTGGTGGCGGTGGCGGAATTGCAACCGGCGGCGCTGGCCGATGACGTGCTCGGCATGCCGGTGGTGCTGATCTGCTACGCCTTGATGACCTGGCTGCTCAGTCGCTTGCTGATCAGCAGCCCGACCCACGAAAACGCCTCGTTGTTCCGCAAGGTCCTGGGCATTCTGTTTACCGCGCTGCCCATCGCACTGTTCGTGGCCGTGTGCTTCGGCTACTACTACACCGCACTCAAACTCAGCGACCGACTGATCAACACCCTTTACTTGCTGATGTTCTGGCTGGTGATCGAAGCGACCTTCGTGCGCGGCCTGAGCGTGGCGGCACGGCGCCTGGCTTACCAGCGCGCCCTGGCCAAACGCCAGGCGGCAAAAGAGGCCGGCGACGGCGAAGCGGTCATCGAAGAACCGACGATGGACATCGAGAAGGTCAACGAACAATCCCTGCGCCTGATCCGCCTGGCGCTGCTGGGTGGCTTCATCGCTGCGCTGTATTGGGTCTGGGCCGACTTGATCACGGTGTTCTCGTACCTGGACAACATCACCCTTTACGAATACACCAGCGGCACCGGTGCCAACATGAGCATGGTGCCGATCAGCATCGGCGACATGCTCGGTGCACTGATCATCATCGGTATCACCTTTGCCCTGGCGCGCAACTTACCCGGCCTGCTGGAGGTGTTCGTGCTCTCGAAGCTGAACCTGGCCCAAGGCAGCGCCTATGCCACCACCACGCTGCTGTCCTACCTGATCGCCGGTATTGGTTTCGTCTCTACCCTGTCGACCCTCGGCGTGAGCTGGGACAAATTGCAATGGCTGGTCGCGGCGCTCTCGGTCGGCCTCGGCTTCGGTATGCAGGAAATCTTCGCCAACTTCATCTCCGGCATCATGATCCTGTTCGAACGCCCGGTGCGCATCGGTGACACCATCACCATCGGCAACCTGTCGGGTACGGTGAGCAAGATTCGCATCCGTGCCACCACCATCACCGACTTCGACCGCAAGGACATCATTGTCCCGAACAAGACGTTCATTACCGGGCAACTGATCAACTGGTCGCTGACCGATACCATCACCCGGGTCACGCTCAAGCTCGGGGTCGATTACGGTTCGGACCTGGACCTGGTCAAGGAATTGCTCCTCAAGGCTGCACGGGAAAATCCGCGGGTGCTCAAGGAGCCCGAGCCGCACGTGTACTTCCTCAACTTCGGCGAAAGCACTCTTGACCACGAGCTGCGCATGCACGTGCGCGACCTCGGCGACCGCAACCCGGTGCTCGATGAGGTCAACCGCTTCATCAACCGCGAGTTCAAGAAGCAGCACATCAACATCTCCTTCCGCCAGATGGAGGTCTACCTCAAGAATCTCCACGGCCAGGAATACAAGATGGTGCCGATCGAGCCAGAAGCGAAAACCATCGTGCCACTGGTCGATGGCAAGCCGGTGCAAGAGCCACCTTCCGCCAAACTCGACTAACCGGCCATTCCCCAGCAGAATGCTCGGACATTCTGCTGGAGCCGGCCTTTGAAAGCCCTCGACGAACTGACCTTCGACAATCGCTTCGACCGCTTGGGCGATGCCTTTTCCGCCCATGTGCTGCCCGAGCCAATCGATAACCCACGTCTCGTGGTCGCAAGCCCCGCTGCCATGGCGCTGCTCGACCTCGACCCCGCCGTGGCCGAAACCCAAGAGTTCGCCGAGCTGTTCAGTGGTCACAAACTCTGGGCTGACGCGATTCCCAGGGCGATGGTCTATTCCGGTCACCAGTTCGGTTCCTACAACCCGCAACTGGGCGATGGTCGCGGCCTGTTGCTGGGCGAGGTGTACAACGAGGCCGGCGAGCACTGGGACCTTCACCTCAAGGGCGCCGGTCAGACGCCGTTTTCGCGCATGGGCGATGGGCGCGCAGTGCTGCGTTCCTCGATCCGCGAGTTTCTCGCCTCCGAAGCCCTGCAGGCCCTGAACATCCCGACCACTCGGGCGCTGTGCGTGATTGGCTCCGACACCCCGGTCTGGCGCGAAAAACAAGAGCGCGCGGCCATGGTCCTGCGCCTGGCACCGAGCCATGTACGCTTTGGGCATTTCGAATACTTCTACTACACCAAACGTCCCGAGCAGCAGAAAATCCTGGGCGACCATGTGCTGGCCATGCACTTCCCGCAGTGCCTGGAACAACCGGAACCGTACCTGGCGATGTTCCGCGAAGTGGTCGAGCGCAATGCCGAACTGATCGCCAAGTGGCAAGCCTACGGTTTCTGCCATGGCGTAATGAACACTGACAACATGTCGATCCTCGGCATTACCTTCGACTTCGGCCCATTCGCCTTCCTCGATGATTTCGACGCCAACTTCATCTGCAACCACTCCGATGACCAGGGCCGCTATTCATTCAGCAACCAGGTGCCCATTGGCCAGTGGAACCTCAGCGCCCTGGCCCAGGCGCTGACACCGTTCATCAGCGTCGAGGCCCTGCGCGAAACCCTCGGCCTGTACCTGCCGCTGTTCCAGGCTCATTACCTGGACCTGATGCGCCGCCGTCTCGGCCTGACCACCGCCGAAGAGGACGACCAGAAGCTGCTGGAGCAATTGCTTCAACTGATGCAGAACAGCGGCGTCGATTACAGCTTGTTCTTCCGGCGCCTGGGCGAAAAAGCCCCCGAAGCGGCCGTTGGCCATTTGCGCGATGACTTCGTCGACCTCAAGGGTTTTGATGCCTGGGGCGAGCGCTACGTCGCCCGAGTGGCCCGGGAAGGCGAGGTGGATCAGGAGCAGCGGCGCGCCCGGATGCATGCGGTCAACCCGCTGTACATCCTGCGCAACTACCTGGCGCAAAAGGCCATCGATGCGGCAGAGAGCGGCGACTACTCGGAAGTCCGCCGGCTGCACGCGGTGCTAAGCAAGCCGTTCGACGAACAACCCGGTATGGAGAGCTACGCCGAGAGGCCGCCGGAATGGGGCAAGCATCTGGAGATCAGTTGTTCGTCGTGAAGTGCCGCGCGATTGAAAATACAAGCGAGTGGCTCCAGATACAGACTACTCGCTCCTCACTGGACATCCGTCATGACCGACCCACTCCTCATCCCCTGCCCCCACTGCAACGGCCTCAACCGCATTCCCGCCGAGCGCCTGGGCGACCATCCAAAATGCGGACGTTGCAAGGCCGAGGTCCTGCTGAACAAGCCCTTCGAACTCAAGCAAGGTGATTACGCCAGTCAGATCAAAGGCGATCTGCCGCTGTTGGTGGATGTGTGGGCAGACTGGTGCGGACCGTGCAAATCGTTTGCGCCGGTGTTCGAGCAGGCGGCAGGGCAATTGGCCGGCAAGTGTCGGCTGGCCAAGCTGGACAGCGAGGCGAACCAGCAATTGTCGGCGCAGCTGGGGATTCGCTCGATACCGAGCCTGATTTTGTTCAAGAACGGTCGGGAGGTCGCCCGCCAGAGCGGGGCGCTCCCGTTACCGCAACTGATGAGCTGGTTGCGTAGCCAGGGGATCTAAAGGCCACCCGAAAACCAAATGTGGGAGCGAGCCTGATCGCGAAGAGGGATTCACATCCAACGTCTCTGTTGACTGAACTCCCGCCTTCGCGAGCAGGCTCGCTCCCACAGTGTTTTCGTTTTGCCCTTGGGAATCAGGTGTTTTCCAGCAAGTTATGCAACTCAACGAACTGCTGTGTCAGCTTGTGCCGCGGGTCCAGATGGATCAGCGGCATGTTGGCCTGATGGGATTCGCGCATGCGCACCGAACTGCCCAGGTACACCGGTAGCACCGGCAGACCTTCGGCGATCAACTCGTCGAGGATTTGCTGGGGCAGGCTCGCACGGGCCTGGAACTGGTTAACCACGATGCCTTCGACTTCCAGGCCTTCGTTGTGGTCGTCCTTCAGTTCTTCTATTTCTGCCAGCAAACCGTAAAGTGCTTGGCGGGAGAAGCTGTCGCAATCAAAGGGAATCAACACACGATCGGCGGCAATTAACGCAGAAACCGCATAAAAATTCAGGGCCGGCGGTGTATCCAGGTAGATCCGGTCGTAATCACCATCAAGCTCTTCGAGCAACTTTCGCAGCTTGTTGATCTTGTGCTTGGCCTCAAGCTTGGGCTGCAAGTCGGCCAGCTCGGCGGTGGCGGTGATGACGTGGAGGTTGTCGAACGGCGTTTCGTAGATATCGACCTGGTTCTTCTTGGCAAAAGGCCCGGAGGACAAGGTTTGCTTGAAGAAATCGGCGATACCCATCGGGATATCGTCACCGGTGAGTCCCGTCAGGTACTGAGTGGAGTTGGCTTGGGCATCGAGATCGACCAACAGGGTGCGATAGCCCTCGCTGGCGCTGACCGCCGCCAGATTGCAGGCAATACTGGATTTGCCCACGCCACCTTTCTGATTGAACACCACGCGCCGCATTGCAAAACCTCCGTGTACCAAAGAATGACCGAGTGTAGTGGTGCAGGGCATGGCTTCGCTAGCTCGCATGCGCATGGACTACATGGTCATCAGTGTTTTCTTACGGAAAAAGCCGCTGGGGGCACTATACGCCGAGACCTGAGCCGACAGACGGCCCGATGAAAATGTGAATAATTGCCAAACGTTCAGTTTTTGTGAACTGACCGGTACATCTCATCGAGCAAAACGTAACCAGTGTTTGCTACACGTTCGTCGCACCGGGATAATGCGCACCACTCGGCGCCAAGCGCCACGTAGGGTGTGCCGTGCCGTTGCGCCACTCACCGCGTCAGGAAGCCTGCAAGGGCGGGATTGAATGTCTGTGATTAATTTCAACATCGCCCAGTGGCGCGCTTGGGCCCCGGGGCTCGAAAGCGTGGATGACTGGCAGGCCTGGTGCCGGCAACCGTTGATGTTACCGGTCAGCGATGCCGCACCCGATGTCTCGTTCCTGCCGGCCATGCAACGCCGGCGGCTCAGCCGTCTGGCGCGAATGGCATTCAGTGTCGGCTGGCCATTGGCCGAAGGTCGCCAGGACCTGCCACTGGTCTTTGTTTCCCGTCACGGCGAAACCCCGCGCACCTTCGACATTCTCAGCGACCTGGCCGTCGAGCAACCGTTGTCGCCAACCCAGTTCAGCCTATCGGTGCATAACGCGATCATCGGCCTGTGGTCGATCATGCGCGGTGAAACCAGCGAAATGACTGCCTTGGCCGCCGCCGGCGACGGCCTTGAAAATGGCATGCTGGAGGCGGCGGCCCTGCTGGCTGAAGGCTCGCCCGCGGTTTTACTGGTGGTTACCGAAGAGCAACCGCCGCAGGCCTATTCGGCCTGGATCGACGACGTGCCCTTCCCTTATGCCGTCGGCCTGCTGATTACCCCGGGCAATGACTGGCAGCTGTCCCTGAACAGTGCCACGGATGCGTTGTCAAACGCTCGATGGCCGCACGCGTTGAATCTGTTGTGCACGCTGCTGGGTCCGCAAACCACCTGCCAACATGCCTGGAAAAATCGTGTATGGACTTGGCAACGCAAGCTGTGACTGAAAAAAACCGCGATGCCTATTACTGGCGCCTGCTGGCCACCGCCGCGAGCTTTGCCCTATTCGGGTTGGGCGGCCTGTGCCTACGCCTGGTGATTTTCCCGCTGCTGGCCTGCCTGCCAGGTGATGCCCATACCCACCGGATGCGGGCGCGCCAGACTGTCAGCCGCTGTTTCTGGCTGTTCGTGCGCTTCATGGCCCGCGCCGGCGTGCTGACCTACGAAATCGAGGGCGCGGAAAAACTCGGTCGGCCCGGCCAGATGATCGTTGCCAATCACCCATCGCTGATCGACGTGGTATTTCTGATCGGTTTGGTCCCACACGCCAACTGCGTGGTCAAGCAAAGCCTCTGGGATAACCCATTCACCCGCACGCCCCTGCGTCGCACCGAATACATCAGCAACGATGGCAGCATGGACATGCTCGATGCCGCCGCCGATGCGCTGAAACAAGGCCAGACCCTGATCATTTTTCCCGAAGGTACACGCACCCAGCCAGGCCAGGCGCCCGCCTTTCATCGGGGCGGCGCGGCAATTGCCGTGCGTGGTGCGAAAATCCTCAGCCCCGTGGTGATCCGGGTCAGCCCGACCACACTGACCAAGGCCGAACCCTGGTATCGGATCCCCAAGCGCCGCGTACACTTCAGTTTCCGTGTGGGGGACGATATAGACCCCCAGGCCTTCGCCGCGCTCGGCCCGCCCCCCCTGGCCTCGCGCAAGCTCAACGATTACTTGCATTCTTACTTTATCAAGGAGCTCGCCGAAGATGAGCAATCTTAACCGTGAAATAAAAGATCTGATCATTGAAGCCCTCGGCCTCGAAGACATCAGCGCCGACGACATCGACGATCAGCAGACCCTGTTCGGCGAAGGTTTGGGCCTGGACTCGGTGGACGCCCTGGAACTCGGCCTGGCCATCCAGAAAAAATACGGCATCAAGATCGATGCCGACGCCAAGGACACGCGCAATCACTTCAGTAACGTGGCGAGCCTCGCGGCCTTCGTCACTGCAAAACAGGCAGCTTGAGACCGGACCATGCAAACTCGTGACGACATTTTCAACACCCTGCGCGATGCCTTGGTCGAACTGTTCGAACTGGACCCGGACCGGGTGAGCCTCGAATCCAACCTGTACCAGGATCTGGAAATCGACAGCATCGATGCGGTCGACCTGATCGATCACATCAAGCGCCAGACCGGCAAGAAAATCGCGGCCGAAGAATTCAAGTCGGTGCGAACCGTCAGCGACGTGGTCGAGGCGGTCTACCGTCTGGTTCAACCGGCCGCATGAGTCGATTGATCGGCCTCGGCTTGCTGCTGGCGGGCCTGCTATACCCTTTTGCGGTGTATTTCGGCATGGAGCATTTCGCCCCGTGGCAGTTCGGGTTGCTGCTGGGCAGCCTGTGGCTGGCCCGCGCGCTGACCGGCAAGCGACGGCCAGGCAGTTCGTGGATGGCGGGCGTGGCTATCCTGTTCTGCCTGTTGCTGGCGTTGTTCGACAGCCCGGCACTGCTGCGCTGGTATCCGGTATTGATCAGCGCCTTCATGCTGGGGCTGTTCGGACTGAGCCTGAAGTACGGCCCACCGATGGTCGAACGCCTGGCCCGCCTGCGCGAAGCACATTTGCCGGCCAAGGCCATTCGCTATACCCGCCAGGTGACTATCGCCTGGTGTGTATTTTTCCTGTGCAACGGGATCTGCGCCGCAGCCCTGACACTGTGGGCGCCGCTGAGCTGGTGGATGCTGTACACCGGCCTGATCTCCTATGGATTGATAGGCCTGATGTTTGCCATTGAATGGCTAATACGCCAACGGGTAAGAGGCGGCGCATGAACTGGATAAAACTTGAGCATCTGTTGCTCAAGGCCGAGCCGGGGCGAGCCGTGACGGCCGACCCGCAGCTTGATCACGCACAATTGCGCGAGCAGGCCCTGCGCCTGGCCGCCGGCTTGCAAACCCGCGGTGTGCGGCGCATTGCCGTGCACCTCGAAGACGCCGCGGACCTGGCGATTGCCTTGTTGGGCGCCTGGCGCGCGGGGGTCAGCGTGTTGCTGCCGGCCGACTTGCAACCGCAAACCCGCCAGCGCTGGTCGGGTGAAGTCGATTTATGGCTCACCGATCAGCCCGACGACACACACCCGGGCGATTATCAGGATGCGCCCCTTGGCGCCGCTGCCCTCGATCTTGACGGCTGCTCGCTGAGCCTGTGCACTTCCGGCTCCAGCGGCGAACCCAAGCGCATCGAAAAAGCCCTGCGCCAGCTGGTCAATGAAGTCCAGGCCCTGGAACAGCTGTGGGGCGCCGACCTGGGCCCAGCCTGCATCATTGGCAGCGTCGCCACCCAGCACATCTATGGCTTGCTGTTCCGGGTATTGTGGCCACTGTGCGCGGGGCGCCCGTTCGTTCGCAGACAACTGGCCTTCCCCGAAGACCTGCAGCGTGCCAGTCTCGAACACCCGGCCTTCGCCTGGGTGGCCAGCCCGGCGCTGCTCAAGCGCATGGGCGACAACCTCGACTGGCCGGCGCTGAGCGCAGTACGTCGGGTATTTTCTTCCGGTGGTGCATTGCCCGCCGAGGCCGCGCAGCGTCTGCACGAACGCCTGCACCAATGGCCGACGGAAATATTCGGCAGTTCGGAAACCGGTGGCATCGCCTGGCGCCAGGGCCAGTCACTGTGGCAGCCCTTTGCTGGCGTCCAGTTGACCCAGGACAACGAGGGGGCTTTGCTCATCGCCTCGCCCTACTTGCCTGACGGCCATATCGAGCACACCGCCGATGCAGCGCGAATCGCGGCTGATGGCCGCTTCGAGTTGCTTGGACGACTGGACCGAATCGTCAAGCTGGAAGAGAAACGGATCTCGCTGCCGATGCTGGAGCAGGCACTGATGGCCCACGACTGGGTGGCCGAAGCGCGCCTGGGTGTCGTCCAGGAAAACCGCGCCTCGCTGGGCGCATTGTTGGTCCTGACTGACGCAGGCTTGCATGTGCTGCGCAATCAAGGCCGGCGCACACTCACCGAACAACTGCGCCAACACCTGAGCCTGCATTGTGAAACCCTGGCCTTGCCCAGACGCTGGCGCCTGTTGCAGCAACTGCCGCTGAACGCCCAGGGCAAACTGCCCCAGGCCGACGTCGAAGCCGTGCTGCTGGCACCGCGCCCCAAGGCTCCGCAGGTGCTGGAACAGGTGGAAGCCAATGGTGAGTGGAGCCTGCAGCTGGCCGTGCCGCCGGATCTTGCCTATTTCAGCGGGCACTTTCCCACAGCTCCCGTATTGCCCGGCGTGGTGCAGGTGGAGTGGGCGCTGCTTTTGGGCCAGCAACTGATGAACCTGCCGCAGAAATTCGCCGGCATGGAAGTGCTGAAATTCCAGCAATTGGTGCGTCCCGGCGACGAAGTCCAACTGCACCTGCGCTTCGACCCAGCCCGCGGCAAGCTGTATTTCGCCTATCGCAACGAAACCGCCACCTGTTCAAGTGGGCGGATTTTGCTGGAGCCGGCACATGCATAACCCCTGCGCCGTCGTCCCGGTCTACAACCACGAGACCGCCATCACCACCGTGGTCGATGCGCTGCTGGCCAACCACCTGCCGTGCATTCTGGTGGACGACGCCAGCAGCCCGCCCTGTGCCAGGGTGCTCGATCAACTGGCGCTGCGCGACAACGTGTATCTGATCCGCCTCGCCACCAACCAGGGCAAGGGCGGTGCGGTGATGACCGGTCTGCGGGAAGCCTCGCGCCTGGGCTTCAGCCACGCCTTGCAGGTGGACGCCGACGGCCAGCACGACCTGCAGGATGTGCAACGTTTTGTCGAACGCTCCCGCGCCCATCCCGACGCCGTGATCTGCGGCTATCCGCTGTATGACGACAGCGTGCCGAAGGGTCGTTTGTACGCCCGCTACCTGACCCATGTGATGGTGTGGATCAACACACTGTCGCTGCAGATTCGCGACTCCATGTGCGGCTATCGCCTCTATCCCTTGGCCCCGGTCCTGGCGTTGATCGAATCGGCAAAAATCGGCAAGCGTATGGACTTCGATTCGGACATCCTGGTGCGCCTGGCGTGGCGCGGGCAGCCGATGCAATGGCTGCAAACCAGAGTCCATTATCCGCTGGACGGTGTTTCGCATTTCCGCATGTTCCACGACAACGTACTGATTACCAGCATGCACACCCGGTTGTTTTTCGGCATGCTGCTGCGCTCGCCGCTGATCCTCTGGCGTCGGTGGCGCACATGAACGTCGACAAGCAACACTGGGCCGACCGCGAGGAGCGCGGCAGCTTCTGGCTGATGAAATTTACCGCGGTCGCCGCCAAGGTGCTTGGGCGTCGACTGCTGAGCCCGCTGCTGTACGGCATCGTGTTGTACTTTTTCCTGTTCGGCCGCAGTGCCCGTCAAAGCGCCTGGGAGTATCAGCAACGACTCGCCGACTGGAGCGGTCGCGACGAACTGCGCCCGAGTCATTGGCGTGTATTCAGCCAGTTCATGGCCTTCGCCGACTCCCTGCTCGACAAGCTCGACGTGTGGAACGGCAAGCTGGGCATCGAGCACATCGAAATCATCGACCCGGCATTGCTGCGCAACCAGTTACGCGGCACGCGCGGGCAAATGCTGGTGGGCGCCCACCTGGGCAACCTCGAAGTCTGCCGCGCACTGGCGGAAATCGGCGAGAAGGTCACCATGAACGTGCTGGTGCACACCAAGCACGCCGAGCGATTCAACCGCTTGCTGGGCGAAGCCGGGGCGACCAATCTGCGACTGATCCAGGTCAGTGAACTGGACCCAGTGATCATGCTGCAACTGCACGAACGCCTGGAACGCGGCGAATGGCTGGCGATTGCCGGCGATCGCGTGCCGCTGCACGGCGGGCGCAGCGTGACCGTGGACTTCCTCGGCCATCCGGCAAAGTTCCCGCAAGGACCGTGGCTGCTGGCGGGGCTGCTGAAATGCCCGGTCCACCTGCTGCTGTGCCTGAAAAAGGCCGATGGCCATTATCGACTCACCCTCGAACCCTTCGCTGACGCGATCACCTGGAAACGCAGCGACCGCGAACAGGTCATACATCAGTGGGCCACCCGCTATGCCGAGCGCCTGAGTCACTATTGCCTCCAGGCACCTCGACAATGGTTCAACTTTTACCCTTTCTGGAAGACCGATGACGACGCCAACGCTTGAGCCTGTAATCTTCGGCGAACGCCCTTTGCGCATCGACGATGTGCTGGCCCTGGCCAACCGCCAGGCGCCCACGCAGTTGCAGGGCGACCCGCAGTTCCGCCAGCGCATCGCCAAAGGCGCGCAGTTCCTCGACTCCCTGCTCGACAAGGAAGGCGTGATCTACGGCGTGACCACCGGCTACGGCGATTCCTGCGTGGTCGCCGTGCCGTTGCATCACGTCGAGGCGTTGCCGCGTCATCTGTACACCTTCCACGGCTGCGGCCTGGGCAAATTGCTGGACGCGCAAGCCACTCGCGCGGTACTGGCGGCACGCTTGCAGTCGCTCTGCCAGGGTGTCTCCGGGGTGCGCGTGGAGCTGCTGGAACGCCTGCAGGCATTCCTTGAACACGACATCCTGCCACTGATACCAGAAGAAGGATCGGTCGGCGCCAGCGGTGATCTGACGCCGCTGTCGTACGTTGCCGCCACGCTGTCCGGCGAGCGTGAAGTGATCTATCGCGGCGAGCGCCGGCAAGCCGCCGATGTTCACCGCGAACTCGGCTGGCAGCCACTGGTGCTGCGTCCCAAGGAAGCCCTGGCACTGATGAACGGTACCGCCGTGATGACCGGGCTCGCCTGCCTGGCCTACGCCCGCGCCGATTATCTGCTGCAACTGGCCACGCGCATCACCGCGCTGAACGTGGTGGCGCTGCAAGGCAACCCGGAACATTTCGACGAGCGCCTCTTCGCCGCCAAGCCACACCCTGGGCAGATGCAGGTCGCCGCCTGGTTGCGCAAGGACCTGGCCATCGACGCGCCGACCGCACCGCTGCATCGCCTGCAGGACCGCTATTCGCTGCGTTGCGCACCGCATGTCCTCGGTGTGCTGGCCGACAGCCTGAACTGGCTGCGCTCGTTCATTGAAATCGAACTCAACAGCGCCAACGACAACCCGATCATCGATGCCGAGGCCGAACGCGTGCTGCACGGTGGGCACTTCTACGGCGGGCACATCGCGTTCGCCATGGACAGCCTGAAAAACCTCGTGGCCAACGTCGCCGACCTGCTGGATCGACAACTCGCCCTGTTGGTGGATGAGCGCTACAACCACGGTTTGCCCAGCAACCTGTCCGGGGCCACGGCCGACCGCGCCATGCTCAACCACGGCTTCAAGGCCGTGCAGATCGGTGCCAGCGCCTGGACCGCCGAAGCGCTGAAAAACACCATGCCCGCCAGCGTATTCTCCCGTTCCACCGAGTGCCACAACCAGGACAAGGTGAGCATGGGCACCATCGCCGCCCGTGATGCGATCCGCGTGTTGGAGCTGACCGAACAGGTCGCCGCCGCCACCTTGCTGGCTGCCAACCAAGGCGTCTGGTTACGCGCCCAGGCCGAGGATGCGCGGCCACTGCCACCGGCTCTGGCGGCCATGCATGAAGCATTGGCCAAGGATTTCCCACCGGTCATCGAAGACCGTGCGCTGGAGGGCGAACTGCGCCTGTGCCTGCAACGTATCGCCGCACAACACTGGAGGCTGCATGCGTAGCAAGGGAGTGCTCTACACCGATACGCAAATCCTCGTGCCGTTCTTCGACGTCGACAGGATGAACGTCGTCTGGCACGGCCATTACGTCAAATACCTGGAAATCGCCCGCTGCGCCTTGCTGGACAAGATCGGCCACAACTACACGGCAATGTCCGAATCGGGCTATGCGTGGCCGGTGATCGACCTGCAATTGCGCTACATACGCGGTGCCCAGTTCGGCCAGACGCTCAACGTGCGCGCCAATCTGGTGGAATGGGAGAACCGGTTGAAGATCAATTACCTGATCAGCGACCTGGAAACCGGCGAACGCCTGACCCGTGGTGTTTCCGTACAGGTCGCCGTCGACATGAGCAATCGCGAAATGCAATTGGCCTCGCCGAAGGTATTTACCGACGCCGTGGCGAGGGCCTTACCATGATTTCCGGCCCTGTAGGAGCGAGCCTGCTCGCGATGGTCGCTAACGATGACGCTGGGCGCCTGTCACCCCGCGGTGCCCTCAGGTTTTTCGCGAGCATGCTCGCTCCTACAGTGTTCTGGCTGTTACTGGGCATTCCTGGGCTGGCCAACGCCTTCGATCTACAGCAGCTCAGCGAGCAACTGGCCAGGCCCGATGTCATCCATGGCAACTTCATTCAGGAAAAACGCCTGCGCGCCCTGCCCCAGCCACTGACCAGCAAGGGCACTTTCGTCCTGGCGAAGAATCACGGGTTGTTGTGGCTGCTGAAAACGCCGTTGCAACAGGACTACCGCATCACCCCCACAGGCATTGCCCGGCGTGATGCCAGCGGCTGGCAGATGTTGCCGGGCAAGAGCGCCGGCGCTGAGCAGAACCGCTTGTTCCTGGCCGTCCTGCAAGGCGACAGCAGCGGACTGCAACGGGATTTCGAGCTGGCGCTCAGTGGCGATGCACAAAACTGGACACTGAAGTTGACGCCACGCTCGATGCTGCTCAAGCAGGTGTTCAACCAGATCAACATCACCGGCGGCGAACTGGTCCACAGCATCGAGCTGCTGGAAACCCAAGGTGACAGCACGCTGTTGCGCATGCAAGACAGCACCAGCGCGCAACCGTTAAGCGACACGGAGCAGCATGACTTTGCCGAGTGAACGCAGGCTACCCTGGCTGTTCCTGATCCTGCTGCTGGCAGTGCTGGCGCTTGCCGGCTGGCAATGGCGCGACGGCGCCCCGCTGTCGGCCAACCTGATGGAGCTGGTGCCCGGCACCGCGCCGGATGCGCTGGAACTGCGTGCCGAACAACGCATGCAGGAACCGCTGAATCGCGAAATGCTGGTGCTGGTTGGCCACACCGATCGCCAGCAAGCCATTGCCATGGCGCAAACACTGGGCGATCAGTGGCAAGCCAGCGGCCTGTTCGACAAGGTCCAATGGAACCTGCAAGCCGACTTGCCGGCCTTGCGCACGCAACTGCTGCAAGGCCGATTGGCCATGCTCGCGGCAGAAGATCGCGAGCAGTTGATCGAACACCCCGATGCTTTTATCCAGCAACGGGTGCAGGCGCTGTTTGACCCCTTCACCGGTTTCAGCCTGGTGCCGAGCCAGGATGACTGGCTGGGCCTGACCGGGCGCATCCAGAACAGCCAGCCACAGCACGGTGCCGTGCAACTGGACATTGGCAGTGGCGCCTTGATTGCCGAGCAAGATGGCAAGCACTGGGTGCTGCTGCGGGCGCGCGCCACCGGCAATGCTTTCGACATGAACCTGCCGCTGCAAGTGGCCGACCTGCTCCAGCACAGCCGTGAAGAGGCCGCCCGGGCCGATGTGCAACTGCTCGCCGCAAGTGGTTTGCTGTACGCGGCCAACGGCCAGCGCCAGGCTTCCCGTGAGATGACCTGGGTGGGGGGCGGTGCCACCGTCGGGATCCTGTTGTTGCTGTTGCTGGCTTTCCGCCGTTGGCGTGTCGTGCTGGCGTTTGTCCCGGTGCTGGTGGGCATGCTGTTCGGCGCGGTGGCCTGCGTGGCATTGTTCGGCCACATGCATGTGATGACGCTGGTGTTGGGTTCGAGCCTGATCGGTGTCGCCGTCGATTACCCGCTGCATTACCTGTCCAAGAGCTGGAGCCTGAAGCCCTGGCACAGTTGGCCGGCGCTACGCCTGACCTTGCCGGGCCTGACCCTGAGCCTGGTCACCAGCGCCATCGGCTACCTGGCCCTGGCCTGGACGCCCTTCCCGGCGCTGACCCAGATTGCCGTGTTCTCGGCGGCGGGACTGCTCGGTGCCTATTTGTCCGCGGTGTGCCTGCTGCCGGCGCTGCTCAAGGGTGCCGAGCTGCGCCCGGCGCAATGGCCGCTGCGCCTTAGCGAATTTTTACTGGGACGCCGCGAAGCGTTGCTCAGGCATTTGAGCACGCCGGTATTGCTGGCACTGCTGATCGCTTTTTGTGCCGGCGGCCTGGTGCAGCTCGAGACCCGCAACGACATCCGCCAATGGGTGGGCGCCCCGCAGCAGTTGACTGACGAAGCGCAGACCATTGCGCGAATCACGGGCTATCAACCCACCAGCCAGTTTTTCCTGGTGCAGGCGGCCGATCAACAGCAACTGCTCGAACGCCAGGGCGCCCTGAGTGAACGCCTGGATCAGTTGGTTGGCCTGCAGAAACTCCAGGGTTACCTGTCGCTCAACCAACTGGTCAGCCCGCCCAGCGAACAGCGCAAGGTGCGTGAGGCGTTGAGCAAATTGCCGGCGTTTTGGCAGCCGTTACTCGATATCGGCGTACCGGCACAGGCGCTGCAAGCAGAGTTGAGCCAATTGCAGGCCCTGCCCATCGAAGACATCGACAGCGCACTGGCCGGCCCCTTAGCCGAGCCTTATCGCCTGTTGTGGCTGGGGCCGACCGCTGACGGCGTGGCGGCGATGGTCAGCCTGCAGGGCCTGAACAATCCTGCCCTGTTGCGGGTACAGGCCGAAGATTTGCCGGGCGTGAAGCTGGTGGATCGACTGGGCGAGTTGAACAACGTGTTCGCCGCCACCCAGGTCAGTGCCGCAGAACTGAAACTCGCCTCCTGCGCGCTGATCGTCCTGGTGCTTGCCCTGCCGTTCGGTCTTGGCGGCGCGTTGCGCATTGTGTCCCTGCCATTGCTGGCGGCGTTGTGCAGCCTGGCCAGTCTCGGCTGGCTGGGACAGCCATTGACCCTCTTCAGCCTGTTCGGCCTGCTGCTGGTGACGGCGATCAGCGTCGACTACGCCATCCTCATGCGCGAACAGGTCGGCGGCGCCGCCGTGAGCCTGTTGGGCACTTTGCTGGCGGCACTGACCACCTGGCTGTCCTTCGGCCTGCTGGCAGTGTCGAGCACGCCAGCGGTGAGTAACTTCGGCCTGTCGGTAAGCCTGGGCCTGATCTTCAGCTTCCTGCTCGCGCCCTGGGCCGGTCGCCAGGTGCATGCCGCCAGTATCACGGAACCGACAACATGATGATCGCGCTGTTTTGGGCGATGGCCCTGGTACTGTTCGCCGTAGCGACCCGGGTCGGTCGCCATTTCGGCCTGATTCCAATCGTCAGCCAGTTGCTGCTGGCGACCCTCGGCTTGCCATTGCTGATGTACTTCTGGATCGAACCGCAATGGCAACTGAGCGGCGCGGCGCTGGTGTCACCGTCCTGGCTGAAGAACCTCTACAGCCTGAGTTTCGCGCTGCTGCTGGGCTATATCCTCAGCGATGTGATCGATCTGCAACTGGACCGCCAGAGCCTGAAAATCGCCCTGCCAAGTTTCTGCATTCCGTTTGCCTGCGGCCTCGCGACGGCCATCTGGCTGCTGCCACCGCAACCCTGGATCAGTTCGCTGGCGGTCGGCCTGCTATTCGCTATTACCGCGATCCCGGTGTTGTACCTGTACCTGCGACACATCGCTTACCCGCACGCCGCCACCCGGCGACTGGTGCAGACTGCGATTATCATCGACCTGACTTGCTGGACCCTGTTCGCTTTCGCCCAGGGCAGCCTGCACCTGAGCAGCCTGTTGCTACCCTTGGCCGGGGCATGCCTGCCCGTGCTCCTGCGGCTGCTGGGCCTGCGTCAAACCTGGCTGTACAGCCTGGGCTTTTTCGCGTTGCTGGTGGTCGCCGAGCACTACAAGCTCAATGCCCTCATTTTCGGCATCGGTTATGTACTGATCATGGCAGCACTCAAGGCGCCGCTTGTCCTGCCGTTGCCGGCAATCTGGATGAGTCGCTTGCAGACGTACATCGCCATTCCACTGATACTCACCTTCGGTATCGTCCAGATCAACGTGCACAGCGCAATGGACAGCCTTGGCTGGGTGCAGCTGGCGGCCCTGCTGTTGTTGCCGATTGCCAGCAAGCTGCTGGGCAACTGGCTTGGCCTTGGCTGGGCCGGTGCCTCGTTCCAGGGCGCCAGCCGCTGGCGTGAAAGCATATTGCTGAATATTCGCGGCTTGAGCGAGATCGTCTTTCTCAACCTGCTGCTGCAACAACAGCTCATCAGCCCGGCGCTGTACTTTGCGTTGATGCTGATGGGCCTGGTCGCGACCCTGCTGCCGGCACTGGCCGGCATGCACCGTATCCCATTGATAGCTGCCGCCCCGGCAAGGAGCCCCCATGCCAATCGTTGAAATGCAACGTCGCCAGATCGTGGTCATCGGTGCAGGTCCGTCCGGCGCCATCGTCGCCGCGCTGCTCAAGCGCAAGGGACATGATGTACTGGTGATCGAGCGCCAGCATTTCCCGCGCTTTTCCATCGGCGAAAGCCTGCTGTCCCACTGCCTGGATTTCGTTGAAGAAGCAGGCATGCTCGACGCCGTCAATGCTGCGGGCTTCCAATTGAAAACCGGGGCCGCGTTTGCCTGGGGCGAGCGTTACAGCACGTTCGATTTCGGCGACACATTCACTCAGGGCAAGCCGACGACTTTTCAGGTGCAGCGCGCGGATTTCGACAAACTGCTGGCCGATCAGGCCGCACTGCAAGGCGTTGAAATCCGCTATGGCGAAACCATCGTCAGCGTCGATATCGACCAGGCCAAACCGCTGCTTGGCGTACGTCGCGAAGACGGCAGCGAGTACCACATCGAGGCTGACTTCATGCTCGACGCCAGCGGATACGGTCGCGTCCTCCCGCGCTTGCTCGACCTTGAAGCACCGTCGAATTTCCCGGTGCGCCAGGCGGTGTTCACCCATGTCGAAGACCGCATCGTCCACCCGAACTTCGATCGCACCAAGATCCTCATCACCACCCATCCTGTCCAGCGTGACATCTGGTTCTGGACCATTCCGTTCAGCGGCGGCCGCTGCTCGGTCGGCGTGGTGGCCGCCGCGGAACATTTCGAAGGTCGCAGCGATAACCTCGACGATTGCCTGCGCGGCTTCATTGCCGAGACGCCCAGCCTGGCCGGGGTACTGGACAACGCCGTATGGGACACGCCAGCACGCACCATCGGCGGTTACTCCGCCAACGTGAAAACCCTGCACGGGCCTGGTTTTGCGTTGCTGGGTAATGCGGCGGAATTCCTCGACCCGGTGTTTTCCTCTGGCGTGACCATCGCCATGCGCTCGGCGAGCATGGCCGCGGGGGTGCTGCACCGTCAGCTGCAAGGCGAGTCCGTGGACTGGCAGCGTGAATTCGCCGAACCGCTCAAGCGCGGGGTCGATACGTTCCGCTGCTACGTCGAGAGCTGGTACGCCGGGACTTTCCAGGACGTGATTTACTACCCGGATGGCAATGCGGAAATCCGCCGCATGATCAGCTCGATCCTCGCCGGCTATGCCTGGGACGAGCGCAATCCATTCGTCGCCGAACCGAAACGTCGCCTGCGGATGTTGTCAGAACTCTGTGCAAGGGATGCGACATGAGCGACTTGAGCAACGTGCTGCGCAAGCCCGTTGAAGGGTGTGCCTGATGATTCGAGTTCTGCTGCTCGGCTGCATCCTGCTGCTGAGCGCCTGCGCGAGCCAGGCGCCACTGCCCGCGCAGACCCCAAGCATGGCGTTGCCGCTGCAATTGCACATCCAGCGCCTGCAGGCCGAACAACGCCAGGACTGGGTACTGGTCATCCAGCGTGAAGGCCCTGCCATACGCTGGTCGATGATGGACTTGCTGGGTATTCCGCAGGCCCGCCAGAAACTGGTCGATAGCCATTGGCAAGCCGATGGCCTGTTGCCGCCTAACCCGGAAGCCCGTGAGCTGTTCGCCGCGTTGCTGTTTGCACTGACCCCCAGGGATGAACTGCCTGGCAACTATCCAAAGGCGTGGCAATACGGGGCGCAACGCTCGCTGCCAGCGCGCTGGGACGTCCGTTATTCACAACCATTGAGCTTCGAATTGAATTTGCCCAAAGGCCCGAAATATCTAATCACCCCCCTGAGCGGTGACGCACCATGACGGCTTACCTCAATGCCCTCGGGGTCGTCTGCGCCCTGGGCCGTGACAAACAAGAAGTCGCCCGCCACCTGTTCGCCGGCGATTGCTCAGGCATGCGCAGCGAAGCCGGCTGGGTGCCAGAGCGTTCATTACCGGTAGGCGCGGTGCGTGGCGATCTCGTGCCGATTCCCGCAGAACTGGCCTGCCAACGCAGTCGCAACAATCAATTGCTGATGGAGGCCACGCTGCAAATTCGCGGTGACATCGATCAGGCCATCCAGACCTACGGCCGCGATCGCATCGGCATCGTGCTGGGCACCAGTACGTCGGGCATCGACGAAGCCAGCCAGGGCCTGGCTCGCTACTTGCGCGAACAGCAATTTCCGGCGCAATACGACTATCAGCAACAGGAACTCGGCGCACCGGCAAACTTTCTCGCCGACTGGCTGCAAGTAAGCGGCCCGGCCTATGTGATTTCCACTGCCTGCACCTCCAGCGCACGCGCATTGATGAGTGCCCAGCGCCTGCTCGATCTGGGCATGTGCGATGTGGTGCTGTGCGGTGGAGTCGACACACTGTGCAAGCTGACGCTCAACGGCTTCTCGGCACTCGAAGCCGTGTCCGGGCAGCGCTGCAATCCGTTTTCAGTGAACCGCAACGGCATCAATATCGGCGAAGCAGCCGTGCTGTTCCTGATGAGCAAGCAGCCTGGCGACCAGCCGATTGCCCTGCTTGGCAGTGGCGCCAGTTCCGATGCGCACCACATTTCCGCGCCAGAACCCACCGGCCGCGGCGCCCAACAGGCAATGCGCAAGGCCTTGAGCCGGGCCAGACTGCGGCCTGAGCAAATCGCCTACCTGAACCTGCATGGCACCGCCACCCAACACAACGACGCCATGGAAAGCCACGCAGTGGCGGCGGTGTTCCCGGCCGGCGTGCCCTGTTCTTCGACCAAGCCCATGACCGGCCATACCCTTGGCGCGGCCGGCGCGCTGGAAGCCGCCTTCTGCTGGTTGAGCCTGAGTGACGACAACCGCGAGCACCTCCTGGCCCCGCATGTCTGGGACGGCCAAGCCGATCCCGAGCTGCCCACCCTCAAATGGGTGACTCCCGCCGATCGCCTGGCGTCCACTGGACCTCGCTACCTGATGAGCAACTCCTTCGCCTTCGGTGGCAACAACGTCAGCCTGATTATCGGAGACGCCCCATGATTGATTGGCCGCTCGCCGAACTGCTGCCCCATGCTGGCGACATGATTCTCATCGAGCAGATCCTGGCATTCGATGAAGAGCAGATTCATACACGCCTCAGGGTCAAGCCCGACGGTCTGTTCAATTTGCCCGACGGCAGCCTGCCGGCCTGGGTCGGGATTGAACTCATGGCCCAGAGCGTCGCGGCCTTCGCCGGTTGCCATGCGCGCCAGCGCGGCGATGCAACGCAGCTGGGCTTTTTGCTCGGCTCTCGCAAGTTCGAATGCAACGTCGACCGTTTTCCCGCCGGCACCGAACTGACCCTGCATGGCATCCGCTCCCTGGAAGATGACAACGGCATGGGCGTGTTCGAGTGCCACATCAACGCACCCGGCATTCACGCCAGCGCCCGCCTGAACGTGTATCGCCCGCCTCAGGCGGCTCAATATCTTGATGAATCCGAAGGAGTCCAGTCATGACTGAATTCGTACTGGTCACCGGTTCCAGCCGTGGCATCGGCCGCGCCATCGCCCTGCGCCTGGCCCAGGCCGGGCATGACATCGTGCTGCATTGCCGCAGTGGCCTGGCGGATGCCCAAGCCGTACAAGTCGAAATCGAGACCCTGGGTCGCACTGCGCGCATCCTGCAATTCGATGTGTCCGACCGCGCCGGCTGCAAAGCCATCCTTGAGGCCGACGTCGAAACCCATGGCGCCTACTACGGCGTGGTGCTCAACGCCGGGCTGACACGTGACGGTGCTTTTCCGGCGCTGAGCGAGGATGATTGGGATGTGGTGATGCGCACCAACCTCGACGGTTTCTACAACGTGCTGCACCCGGTGATGATGCCGATGATCCGTCGTCGCGCTGCCGGGCGAATCGTTTGCATCACGTCGGTGTCCGGCTTGATCGGCAATCGCGGCCAGGTCAACTACAGCGCCTCGAAGGCCGGGTTGATCGGCGCGGCGAAGGCGTTGGCGATCGAGTTGGGCAAGCGCAAGATCACCGTCAACTGTGTCGCACCCGGCCTGATCGACACAGCCATGCTCGATGAAAACGTGCCGGTGGAAGAACTGATGAAAATGATCCCCGCACAACGCATGGGCACCCCGGAAGAGGTGGCCGGCGCGGTGAATTTCCTGATGTCGGCGGAAGCCTCGTACATCACCCGGCAGGTGCTGGCCGTCAACGGAGGCCTGTGCTGATGAAACGTGTCGTCGTCACCGGCATGGCCGGCATCACCTCGCTGGGCAGCGATTGGGCAACCATCGCCGACCACTTCGCAGCCAACCGCAGCGGCATTCGCCGCATGGACGAATGGGACCGCTTCACTGAACTCAATACGCGCCTGGCCGGGCCCATCGATGACTTCATCGTGCCGAGCCACTGGACGCGCAAACAACTGCGCAGCATGGGCCGCGTTTCGCGACTGGCCGTCGGCGCAGCGGAGCGGGCGTTGGCCGATGCCGGATTGCTCGGTGACGAATCGATCAAGGACGGGCGCATGGGCGTTGCCTGCGGGTCCTCCACGGGCAGCACCGACGAGATCAAGGCCTTCGGCAACATGTTGCTGAACTCGGTGGCCGAAGGCCTGAACGCCAACTCCTACGTGCGCATGATGCCGCACACCACCGCGGCCAACATCAGCATCTTCTTCGGCCTCACCGGCCGCCTGATCCCCACCTCCAGCGCCTGCACCAGCGGCAGCCAGGGCATCGGCTACGCCTACGAAGCCATCAAGTTCGGCCGCCTGCCGTTGATGCTCGCTGGCGGTGCCGAGGAACTGTGCCCGACCGAAGCCATGGTGTTCGACGCACTCTACGCCACCAGCCTGAAAAACAACGCCCCGCACACTACCCCGCGTCCCTATGACAAAGGGCGCGACGGCCTGGTGATCGGTGAAGGCGGCGGCATGCTGGTGCTCGAAGAACTGGAACACGCGCTGGCGCGAGGTGCCCGTATTCATGCCGAACTCGTTGGTTTCGGCAGCAATGCCGACGGCCAGCACACCACCCGCCCGGAGCAAGTCACCATGCGCCGGGCCATGGAGTTGGCCCTGGAAGATGCGGGCTTGAGCCCTGCCGACATCGGCTACGTCAACGGTCACGGCACGGCCACCGAACAGGGCGACATCGCCGAAACCCTGGCCACCAGCAGCCTGTTTGGCGAACACATGCCGATCAGCTCACAAAAGAGCTTCCTCGGCCACACGCTCGGCGCCTGCGGTGCGCTGGAGTCCTGGTTCAGCATCGAAATGATGAACAGCGACCTGTACGCCCACACCTTGAACCTTGACGAAGTCGACCCGCATTGCGGCAAGCTCGACTACCTGCGCGGCGAGTTCCGGCAGATGAGCAATCAGTACGTGATGAACAATAATTTTGCGTTTGGCGGGGTGAATACGTCGCTGATTTTCAAACGCTGGGCGTAGGCGGCGAGCGCACTTCAATCCCTTGTAGGAGCGAGCATGCTCGCGATGGACTAAAGAACGCCGCGTGTCACCAGGAAACAAGCGTCATCGTTGACGACCATCGCGAGCATGCTCGCTCCTACAGGGACGGTGCAGCCTTCATGACTTTAACGGCTCAACCTTCCTCGTCAACAACTCCACGAACGCCCGCGCCATCGGCGACTTCTGGTCCTTGCGCTGCACCAGCCACACCGCCGACACCGCCGCCGGGTCGAGCAACGGCCGATAGACCACCCCGTCGATGCGCATCCGCTGATAAGACGCCGGCAGCACCGACACACCCAATCCTGCGGCTACCAGACCAATGATAGTCATCGCTTCGCCGGCCTCTTGGGCAAAGTGCGGACTGAAGCCGGCATCACGGGCCAGGCTGAGTAATTGTGCGTACAGGCCACTGCCATAGCTACGGGGGAAAAATACGAAAGGCTCCAGTGCCAGGGCGGACAGGAACAGGCCTTCTTCACTGCCCTGCGCCAAAGGGTGCTTGGAACTGAGCACGGCCACTAACGGCTCACGCATCAACTCGACGACGCTCAAGCAATCCGGCAGCCCCAGCGGCCGCATGATCCCGACTTCGATCGACTCATCCACCAGCGCATCGGCCACCTGGGTGCTGCTCATTTCCCGCAAATTCAAATGCACTGCCGGAAAACGCTGGCGAAACGAAAAAATCGCCTGGGGAATCGTTGAGTTGAACGGTGCCGACGATGTGAAGCCGATTTTCAGTTCGCCCAACTCGCCCAACTGCGCCCGCCGCGCAACATCCGCCGCCTTGTCGACCTGCGCCAGCACCAGCCGTGCCTCTTCCAGGAACAGTCGACCGGCCTCGCTCAGCTCGACCCGACGATTGGTACGCTCGAACAATCGCGCACCCACTTCCTGCTCCAGGGCCTGGATCTGCTGGCTCAGCGGCGGCTGCGAGATACCAAGCGCCTGCGCAGCGCGGCCGAAGTGCAGTTCTTCGGCGACGGCGATGAAGTAACGCAGATGACGCAATTCCATGAAAACCCCATTAGGTCGTTAAAGCTATCAAACAGGTCGAACAATATATTGGATTGAATCATTAGCCAGCTATATGCTTTTTTCATTGCCTGACGGGCTGCGCTCCTCCGAGGTCCACCGTGAAAACTGCTGTCGCTCCACTTACCCATGAAGTTCCTCCCGCCACACCAGACGATGTGGCTGCCGAGCTGGAAGAGATCTACATCGAAAAAGGCACGCCAGCCTTCATGCGCACGGTGCTGGCGCTGTTCTGCGGCGGCTTCGCGACGTTCGCCCTGCTCTACTGCGTGCAACCGATGATGCCGCTGCTGTCCAACGAATACTCGATCAACGCGGCGCAGAGCAGCCTGATTCTCTCGGTAGCCACGGGCATGCTTGCCATTGGCCTGCTGATCACCGGCCCGATCTCCGATCGCGTCGGGCGCAAAACGGTGATGGTGGCGGCGCTGTTTGCCGCCGCACTGTGCACCATGGCCAGCGCGATGATGCCGAGCTGGCACGGTGTCCTGGCGATGCGCGCGCTGATTGGACTGTCGTTGAGCGGCCTGGCGGCGGTGGCGATGACCTATTTGAGCGAAGAGATTCACCCGCAGCACATCGGCCTCGCCATGGGTTTGTACATCGGCGGTAACGCCATCGGCGGGATGAGCGGGCGTCTTATCACCGGCGTCTTGATCGACTTCGTCAGCTGGCACACGGCAATGCTGGTGATCGGCGGCCTGGCACTGATTGCGGCAGCGGTATTCTGGAAAATCCTCCCCGAATCGCGCAACTTCCGTGCCCGCTCGTTGCACCCGCGCAGCCTGGTCGACGGTTTCACCATGCACTTTCGCGACGCCGGGCTGCCACTGCTGTTCCTCGAAGCCTTTGTGTTGATGGGGGCGTTCGTCACCCTGTTCAACTACATCGGCTACCGCCTGCTGGCCGAGCCTTACCACATGGAACAGGCCTTTGTCGGATTACTCTCGGTGGTGTATCTCTCGGGTATCTACAGTTCGGCGAAAATCGGCTCGCTGGCCGACAAAATCGGCCGCCGCAAAGTGCTCTGGAGCACTATCGCGCTGATGATCGGCGGTCTCGCCCTGACGATGTTTACGCCATTGCCGCTGGTCATCATCGGCATGCTGGTCTTCACCTTCGGTTTCTTCGGCGCCCACTCCGTCGCCAGTAGCTGGATCGGCCGTCGTGCCACCAAGGCCAAGGGCCAGGCATCGTCCTTGTACCTGTTCAGCTACTACGCAGGAGGAAGCATTGCTGGCACGGCGGGCGGCGTGTTCTGGCACTTGGCTGGCTGGAATGGAATCGGCTTGTTCATCGGTGGACTGCTGGCCGTGGCATTAATGGTCGCCTTGAAGCTTTCAAAGTTGCCGCCACTGCCAGGCACCGGTGCGACTATCTGAGCACTATCTGCGCCTCCAGTACCGCGTTGCGCTTTTCCAGGGTCAAGGATTGCAGCGCGGTGCCGTCACGTTCGATGCGGTCCAACCATGCCAGTAATGCCTTGGCGTCACCGCTGAGGTTCAGGCGCAACTGATCACCGTCGGTGTTGACCTGATGCAGTTCGAGTCCGGCCTCGGTAGCACTTTCGCTGACGTGCAGTGACAGCGGCTGAGTGACAGGCTCGCGCATGCTGCGCGGACGCGCCAGCTGCAGTTGCGCCGTCAGTGCCAGCTGCTGCTGATACTGACGCTCGGCCGCTGCAAGACGCTGTTGCGTCGGTTGCCAGACCAGGCTGAATGCCGCTACACCAAAGACAAACGCGACCAACACCAGCAACAATCGTTGTTCGCGCAGCGACAGGCGCTGCCAGCGCTGCAGCAGCACCGGCCATGTGACCAACCCGCTCAGCTTCATGCGCCTTGCTCCAGGGTCAGGGTCGCCTGCACCCGATCGCCTTCCTTGCTCGCGCTGTCGAGTCGCACAGGCAAACCTTGCTGGCGGCCACGCTCACGCAGTAATTCCAGTTCGGTAAAACTATTGGCGGTCAGCCGGACTTTCCAACCATCGCTTTCGCGAAATTCAATGCGCTGGACATCGACATTGCTGGCGCCGATGACTTGTTCGACGAGTTTGACCAGCCCGGCGATATGGCCGTCCTGAGGGGCCGCATTTTGGCTTTGCATTACATTGAGTTGTAACGCCAGGTCAACGATGCGGGTCTGCTCCGGGTAAAGCCCTTTGAATTGCTCCACGTTGCGACTGTAGAGCTGGCGGGTCTGGTTTTCGAGAAAGCCGATACGTGCCGCGCTGGCACCCCAGTCGAGCAGCAGCAGCGACAACACGACCAGCCCGCCGAAACGCCAGGGCAGGCGCTTTCGAGGCGCCGCGAAATCGCCGTGCAACAGATTGATTGCCGGTCCATGCACCGGGATCAGCCACTGATCGATATCAGTGGCATCCTTACGCTCGTCACGCCACTGAACGTCCCTGGGCAAGCCTGGCTCGAGCGCCACCAGATCTTCATCCGACAACGTCAGGCGTGCAGGCAAGCCTCCACCGAGCAACCAGCGGCCAAACCACCAGATGCCGAGTGCCTGGTCACGAGGCAACACATCGGCATCGACGAACACAGATCGCACCTTAATACTCACTTCGGCCAGCAGCGCGAGGACAACGGCAAATCGTTCGCGGTCGATCACCATCACCGGATAGCGACCTTGTGGATCGCGCGCACCGGTACTCAGGTGCAGCTTTTCCAGGGCTTGGCTCAACTGCTCTTCGACAGCGTAAGCGATGGCCTGGGCATCAGGTTGGCGCCTGGATGGCCATGGATCGCTGAGCAACCAACTGCACAGTTCCATGGGCAACAGCACATCGACCGCCTGCCCAGCCAGTGACTGTGCCGCTTGATCCAAGGGCAAGCGCTGCCGTTCGCCGGTCGAAGTCCATAGACAACAAGGCCAGGCGAGCGTGGGCAGGCCCAAGCCTTCGGCTGTTAGATAAAGCCAGGTTTTCATTGCTGGATCTCGCTTGCATTCGAGGGGAGAACACGCCGTTGCAGGATCTTCAACTGACGCGTCTTGGGGTCGCGTTCGACATCGGTTGCCAGCCGCAGATGCCCCTGCCCCTGGGTTACTTGAACGGTGATCCGGTACCAGCGGCTATCAACGCCCAGGCCATGGCCGCTCAAGCCCAAACCGGATATCAGCGGGTCCTGGGTAAAGGCCTGAACGCTTGGCCAGCCTGCCGGGGAACGCTGGCGTACCAAGGTTTCGGCCGTGGTGCGCTCGATACCGTCGAGCGTACGCAATACCAGCGCTGGCGCTGTGTTGATGTTCATCGTGGCCTTTGCCGGCAACAGCGCGACCCAGGGCGCCAAACGACGCAACAGCTCAGCATCGACACCAGGAAGCAGTCGCAGCTGGCTGAGCTCGAGCAGCGGCCCTACTTGCTGCAGTTGCAACGACGGCAGTTCGAGCAGCGTCAGCAAACGCATCCAGCGCTTGAGCGTGACTTGATCGATCTGCCCCTGAATCAACAGGGTATTGAGATTGAAACGACCGGCCAGATCCTCGATCTCGACGCGTATCTGCGCATCTTCAATGGCAAAAGCGCTGGAAGGTTCGGCCATCGGCTCGCTGTCTTTTTGCTGAGCCTTGAGCAACACCAGGCCCCAGGTTTCCCCGGCTACACCGAGTTGCCGCAGGTGCATCTGCTGTAACTGCTGCCCGGTGCTTTGCAGCAATGCGCGATGGCTGCGCAGCATGCCGCCGATGATCAATAACGCCAGGCTCATGACCAGCAACACACTGATCAGAGCAACGCCGCGTTGACCGGCCCTCATGGCAGTGCTCCCGGCAATAACAGCACCCGACGGATCGCCTCGAAGCGCCCTGCCGACATTTGCATTTCCACCGCCAAGGGCGCCTTCGGGCTCTGCCCGGACGGCCAATCGCCGCGCCAACCAACCTGGCTGTCGTACAGACGCCAACGCACCTCTCGAACATCGTCGAGCAGTTTTTGCCGCTGCACGCTCTGCGCCCCTTCCGCCCGGCTGTCACGCCAAAGCGCGCCGTTGTCGAGTCGATAAGTCAGCAACTGCCGCTCACTGCGCGGTAAGTCCAGCGGATTACGCCAATTGCCGCGCAGCAGTTGCAACTGCGACGGGTCTTGCACGACAGGCGGCTGCGCGATGTGCATAAGGTCACGTTCGATTACTGCCACGGCGCGTTGCAGGTTCCTGAGTTCACGTTCGTGGCTCAGGGTGCCCCGCTGCACGCGCACCACACTGTCGAACAGCGTCCAGCTGGCCAGCCCCAGCAAGGCAAAAATCGAAATGGCAATAACCAGTTCGAGCAGGGTGAATCCGCCTTGCTCATTCATGACGATTGGCTATCCAACCGGTGGCGCGGAACAGGGTCTGGTCACGTCCGGCAAGGCCGACCTCGACTTCGACCAACAACCCGGGAGGATCGCGCGTCGGGTCGACGTTTTGACGTACAACCCAGTCGCGTTGACCCAGGCTCACCATCCGTTGTGGCTGCGCAAGCACGGGGGACGATTGCAGTCGCAGCTCGCTCAGCTGATTGTCTGCCACCCAGGCCGCGAGAAGACGCTCTTCGGCAGCGCCTGCCTGCCTGACCACGTATTGGCTTGCGGACAGCACCGCCGTCGCCAGGGTCGCGAAAATCGCCAGGGCCACCATGACTTCAAGCAAGGTGAATCCACTCATGCGAACAATGGCCGGTGGCTCACTCATCGATCATGATCTCGCCCATGCCATCACCGGACAGGGTCGCCCAAATCTTGTCTTTGCCAGCGAACGTCAGTGTGAAGTTGCTGGTTTCATCGCTGCTGTACAGCAGAATCTGCGGAGGGCCGACGTCAGCGCCCAGCCTCAGGGCATACCCCTCCTGCTCAAGGCTCAGTTGCAAGCTCTCGGGCCATCGGTTGAAGGCGGCCAGCGGTTCCCAGCCACGCCCATCCAGACGCATCGACCGGTACCCCAGGACGCTCAGCCGCAGACCGTATTCGCGCCCCTCCAGCACTGCCTGTTGCCGCAGCTGGCGGATGACGCCACCCAGGGCGCTCGCTTCCTGCCTCGCTTGCTGTGCCGGGTGGATGCCCGTGGCCAGACTCACCATGCCCAACAGCACGCCGATCAGGACGGTCACGATCATCATTTCCAGCAAGGTAAATCCCCGACTACGGCGCGGCATGGTTCAACTACCCCAATTGCCGATTTCCGCTGCGTGCCCTTCGCCACCCGCTACGCCATCGGACCCGAGGGAATACAAGTCATAGCCGCCATCCGCCGATTTAACACCGGGATTGAGGTACTGATAGGGCGTGCCCCACGGATCAACGGGCAAGGATTTCAGGTAACCCTGAGGGTTCCAGCTCCTCGCCGCCGGCATTCCGGAAGGTCGCTTGCTCAAGGCCTCCAGCCCTTGTTGCGTGGAGGGGTAGTGGAAGTTGTCGAGACGATACATTTCCAGGGCGGTGCCGATGGCCTGGAGATCGACTTTGGCCGCGGTGACTTTGGCCTGATCGGGGCGGCTCATGAACTGCGGCACCACGATTGCCCCCAAAATGCCGATGATGACTACCACCACCATGATCTCGATCAGGGTAAAGCCGTGCTGGGAAGTTCTGTGACGTAAAGCGTGCATGGTCAATTCACCAATTGGTTGAGGCTGAGAATCGGAAGCAGAATGGCCAGGACGATCAGCAACACGACGCCGCCCATCAGCACGAGCATCGCGGGCTCGAACAGACTCACCACCAGGGCAATTCGCGCCGCCAGGCTGCTTTCCTGTTGTTCGGCGGCGCGGGCCAGCATGCGATCGAGTTCGCCCGCCCGCTCGCCACTGGCGATCATGTGCNNCCATGTGCAGCATCATCGGCGGGATATCGCCGCTCAATTCCAGGCCATGGGTCAGGGTTGCGCCTTCGCGGACCGAGCGGGCGACATCGGTCATTCGCGCACGGATGGTCAGGTTGCCGATCACGGCAGCGGCAATTTCCAATGCGTCGACCAAAGGCACGGCGCTTTTGCCGAGGATGGCCAGGGTGCTGGCAAATCGTGCGGCCTCCATTGCGCGCAGCACGTCGCCAAAAACCGGGACGTTCAACGCCAGGCGATGCCAGCGCAGGCGCCAGGCTCTTTGACTCAAGCTCCAGCGCCAGAGGGCGACCAGCAGCGCCAGCGCAGCTATCAACAACAAGCCATGGCTACGCAACCCGTCACTGGTACGTATCAATGCCCGCGTCAGCCACGGCAGCGGTTGGCCGCTGTCGACGAAAATCTTCACTACGTCGGGCACCACGTAACCGAGCAGAAAGCCGACGATGACCACGCTGGCCGACATCAGGATCAACGGATACACCAACGCCATCTGGATCTTTTGCCGTGAGGCCTGGCGAGCCTGGGTATACGCGGCCAATTGCTCCAGCACATGGCCCAGATGGCCGGAACGTTCGCCAGCGGCCACGGTGGCACGGAACAGGTCGGGAAACGCCTTGGGAAACTGCGCCAGCGCATCGGCGAGGGCATGCCCTTCCATGACCCGACTCCTGACCATCGACAGCAAACTGGCAACCCGACGCTTGGCACTCTGTTTCGCCACGGCCTCAAGAGATTCCTCCAAGGGCAATCCGGCCTGAACCAGCGTGGACAATTGCAGTGTCAGCAGTGCCAGGTCGGCGGCACTCAAACGCCCTGCGCTGCCTGGCTTGTTTGTGCCACCAACGACCTGGATTTCCTTCAAGTCCCGCGGCCACAACCCGCGCTCACGCAACAGTTGCCGAGCATGACGGGGGTTGTCTGCCTCCAGCCGTCCCTTGCAACGGCGACCCTGACCGTCATCGGCCCGGTAATCGAATGTCGGCATGACCTAGTCCTCCCGCGTCACGCGCAACAACTCGTCGAGACTGGTCAGCCCGTCCAGCACCCGTTGGCGGCCGTCCTGGAACAGACTGCGCGACATCTGGCGGGCCTCGTTGGCCAAGGCTTGTTCACTGGCCCCCTGGTGAATCAGCGATGCCAGTGACGGTGTCACGCAGATCAACTCATAGATGCCGACGCGCCCGCGATAGCCGTGCTGACACTGCTCACACCCCACGGCCCGGAACAGCTGCAGCGATGCGGTGCCGAGCCCCAGGCGCTGGCAAGCTGTTGCATCGGCGCTGTAGGGCACCTTGCAATGAGGGCACAAGGTGCGCAGCAGTCGCTGGGCTAGAACACCCACCAGCGACGATGCCAACAGGTAGGCATCGACACCCATGTCCGCCAGGCGAGTCACCGCACCGACCGCACTGTTGGTGTGCAGCGTCGAGAGCACCAGGTGACCGGTCAGCGAAGCCTGGACGGCAATTTCAGCAGTCTCGCGGTCACGGATTTCGCCGACCATCACCACATCCGGATCCTGACGCAGGATCGCTCGCAACCCCCGGGCAAAAGTCATGTCCACTTTGGGGTTGACCGGCATCTGCCCCACGCCCGGCAGGTGGTATTCGATGGGATCTTCGACCGTAAGGATATTGCGGGTCTGGTCATTCAGACTGTTGAGCGCGGCGTAGAGGCTGGTGGTCTTGCCTGAGCCGGTGGGCCCGGTCACCAGCAAAATGCCGTGCGGTTTGCCCAGCAGGTGGCGCAGGTTCCGGAGGATGTCCTCCGGCATGCCCAGACGCGACAACTCAAGGCGCCCGGCCTGCTTGTCGAGCAAGCGCAGTACCACCCGTTCGCCGTGTGCCGAGGGTAGGGTCGAGACCCGCACATCGACTTCATGCCCGGCCAGGCGCAAGGCCATTCGACCATCCTGGGGCACACGCTTTTCAGCGATATCCAGGCGCGCCATGACCTTGATGCGCGATACCAGCAGCGTTGCCAATTCACGTCGGGGCCGGAGCATTTCGCGCAACTGCCCGTCGACCCGCATGCGCACCGACAGGTACTGCTCGAACGTTTCCAGATGCACGTCCGAGGCGTGTTCGCGCATGGCCTCGCTGAGTAATGCATTGATCAAACGGATGATCGGCGCATCGCCCTGCTGCTCCAGCAAATCGGCGGTTTGCGGTACCTTGTCCACCAGGCTGAGCAAGTCCAGTTCTTCGTCCAGCCCTTGGGCGACCTGCTCGGCGGCGCTCTGGCCTTCGCGGTAGGCGGCGGCCAGGCGGGTCGCAAAAATATCAGGGGTGAGCACCTGCAGCGACAGCTCGCGAGCGCATGCCCGGCGAGCTTCCGCCAGGGCGGTGAGCGGCGTATCGGCCCGCACCGCAAGGCTCGCCTTGTCGCCTTCGCTCTCCAGCAGCACGCCGAAACGACGGGCAAAACCGAAGGGCAGTGGTGGGCAACCATCGCTCGAATGGGTCATGGCGTCTGCGGTGCCGGCTTGCGCAGGTCGAACACGGGCGCCTTGGAAACCGGTTCGAACAGCTGACGCGAATCTGACGGCAGCAGCAACGAGTTGTTATCCCGCGCCCCCGCCTGGCTCAAGTCGCGCAGTGCGTTGTAACGCTGCTGGCTGATACCGTTCAGGTCTTCCTTGCTGCGTACAATCGTGGGCCGCAAGAACACCATGAGATTGCTTTTACTCTGGGTGTCTCGGTTCCAGCGAAACAGAGCACCCAGGTAAGGAATATCCCGCAGTAACGGCACCCCGCTTTTTTGTGTTCTTACGCTGTCTCTGATCAGCCCGCCAATGACGATGATTTCGCCATCGTCGGCCAGGATGGTGCTCTTGAGTGCACGCTTGTTAGTGATCAGGTCCGAAGAATCGATGCCTGATACCGACGGCGCGATGTCCGACACTTCCTGCTCAACCTCCAGCCGCAGCGTCGAGCCTTCGTTGATGTAGGGCTTTATCTTCAGGCTGATTCCCACGTCCTCGCGGGTGACTGTGGTAAACGGATTATCCGCCCCATTACTGTTTGTGGCGTAGGAGCCGGTCTTGAACGGGACGGTCTGGCCGACGATGATGTGCGCTTCCTGATTATCCAGCGTCAACAGGCTGGGCGTAGAAAGCAGGTTGCTGTGGGTATTGCTGGCCAGGGCCGAAATCAATGCGCCAAAGCGATCACTGCCCAGGCGTAACAGCGCGCCTTCGGGTGCGGATTTCTTCTCGTCGAAATCCAGGCCGCCGACAATCGGGATATCGGTGCCGGGGAAGTTGATGAAGCCTTTCGCGTCGCCGGTACTGAAGCCCCATTGCACGCCAACCGCTTCAGCGATGTCCCCGGAAATCTCGACGATGGCGGCATGGATCAGCACCTGCGCGCGCGGCTGGTCCAACTGACGCACGATGCTTTCAATGGTCCTGACCTGCTCCGACTCGGCGATCAGCACCAGCGCATTCTGGCTTTCGTCAGCCTTGATCATGAAGGCAGTCCCGGTTGGTGCGTCCTTATTGCTGCCAAGGGTTGGGGCCGTTTTTCGGCCCTGCCCCATGCTTTCCAGAATCTCGGCCAATTGCTTGGCGTCGCTGTGACGCAGGCGGATCACCCGAGCGTTGTCCGGAGCCGCCGTGGCAGGAACATCGAGACCGCGCGCCAGTTCGGCCAAGCGTTGGCGAACGGCTGACGGGCCAATCAGGATCAGCCGATTGGTTCTGCTGTCGGCCAATACCTGGACCGCGTTCTCGGCAGTGCGCTTGCCCAGGGAGGCTTCCATGACGGAGGCCACGTCACTGGCCTGGGCGTGACGTAACTGCACTACGGCGTGCATATTGTTTTGTCCAGAGTCCAGCTGGCGGATGACTTGGACGATGCGTTGCGCATTGGCTGCCGTTTCCGTGACCACCACTGCATTGGCCGACACGGACGGCCCGACATAGCCGTTGACCGAGACCAAAGGCCGGACCAGCCCGGCGATATCGGCGGCACTGCCATTGTTCAGCTCGATCACTCGAGTGACAAATTGCGAGGGCGTAGCGTTCTTTGCAGCGCTGCTGCCAGCGCGAGTCCTGGCTTCTGTCACTGGCGTGATCAGGATGCGGTCACCTTGGTCGATCACCGTGAAGTTGTGGGCGTCGAGCACCCCGTAGAACAAGCGGCGCACGCCTTCGCGATCAAGGGCTTGCCGAGACACAACGGTGATGCGTCCGGAGACCCTGGGATCGAGCACCACGGTGGTCCCCAGAATGCCGGAGATTTCTTCAACGATGTCGCGCAACTCAGCGTTGTTCATCGCCAGCTGCCACTTTTCCTCAGCTGCCTGCAACGCGCCCGGCAAAGCCAGACTCGCCAACACGACAAGGAAACGCATCGAGCGCAAGGCCTGCGCGCCAATGAAACTGTTCATTATGTTGATTACTCTGACGGCCCGGAAACCGGGCGTAGAAAACGCGTGGAAACAGCGGGAGCCTGTGTGTCGCCGGGTGACTCGAGCTTTCGCAGGAACCGCGCAACGGACGGTCGCAGCGTTAGTCGCTCTTCGCGCCCCTTGTTCCACAGCACCACTTGATTGGCCTCGACGCGACGCAGCACGCTGCCACCGGGCAAACGTTCGCCCACCTGATACACACGTGAACCTTGATCATCGGCGAGCAACGCTCTGGACACGCCGCCGCTCAAGACAAAACTGGCCTGCAAGGTCAGCGGTTCGGCACTGGCGAGCAATGAGGCTCCTTGGGTCAGGCCGAGCACCGACACCACCGCACCAGCATCCAGCGGTACATGGGCGGGACCAGGGATTGGCGCCGCCATGGGTAGCGGCGGCGCGGCAAGGCGCTCCCGAAAGTGCCACTCCTGCCAGATCAGCAGCGCTGCATAACCCAACGGCATGACTACCAGGCCGAAACGGCTCAGCACCCGCCACGAATTCTTCATGAGTAGTTCACTCGAGCCGTTCGATAACCTGAATCCGTCATTTGCAACTCGAAAAAAAGAGAACCTCCAGGCGACCTTCACAGATCACCTGGAGTACTGCGCGATAGACTTAGAGTTTGTCCCAGGCCATGTGCCAATGCGCACCGATGCCAGGTTCAAAACCATTGGCAGTCGGGCTGTATTGCTTGCAATAACCGGACTCAGGGAATGGCTTGCACTCAAAGACTTCGTTGGTCTTCGGCTGCAGTACCTTGGTACCGGCGGTGTACTCGCCAAGGCCTTGCGGGAACACAAAGTCGTAATCGGCGCCCGCGCCTTCGCCGGTCAACTGGGTTACCTGGGTGTCCTGGCGGGTGGTCCGGCCATCCAGGGTGGTGCCGACCAGGGTCAGGGTGTGCTTGCCAGGATTGCTGCGAACATCCATCGCCAACCAGGTCGGGCCGCTGCCCACTTGTGTGGAAGTGGAGCCGACCGGCTTGTTGCTCTCATCGAACAGCGTCGCTTCGACGTTCATCTTGCGATTGGACAGGATGCTGAACTCGATCTTGGCCAAGCCTTTGTCCAATACGTACTCAGCTTGCTGGGAAGCTACCGACAGACGAGCCGCGGCATCTTCCTGCATGTTCAGTTGCACTTCGTAGCGTGTCACGCCGCTGTCTTTTTGCGCGTACACGCTGTTGTTGCCCTTGACCGGCTCGATCTTGCCGTTTTCATCTCGAACGCCCGCACGCACAAGTGTGTGCGCTTCATTGATGGCTTCTGCCAACTTGAACGACCAGTTGTTTGGCGAGCCTTCCTCGGCACTATTGATGGGGATCTCTATGCTGTATTCCGGGCTCTCGCCATTGGCGGAGAATGCACGGGCCCTGACCTTGTCACCGACCAGCAACGAAGTCGATGGGGCGATGCTGCCTACGGAAGACCAACCACCCGGAAGCTCCGGCTCTGCAAGGATGTTTACATCCCCCACGTTATAAAACGCTGCATCGGTATCACCGACCGTCCAGATCGCCAGGATGACATGCTGCCCGGATTTGTCCGCGGGGATGTTGCAGTTGTGTTTGGCTCCCGACTCCGGTTTCTGGTTGCCGCCGTCAATGGTGCAGAACGGCGCACTTTCAAAGGTGGCACGCTTGAGTGCTTCGTTCGGGTTCCAGCCGTTTCGGGTGATGAAATACTCATGTTTTGTGGCTGGATGCACAGCGGTGTAGCGCCACTGGAAATCGATGTTGCGTTCCTTGATTTCCGTCATATGCCAACGGGTGGCTGATTGCGCGTCCAGCGCGGAAAACAGCGAGTGACCGCCACTCGGGATCTTGCCATCCACCGGCCCTTGCAGAGGCGCGCCGCCCACTCCCGCTGGAAAACCCTTGAAGGTTTCACCAACGCTTTGCGGTTCGTATTGGGCGCCACCGCACTGGGTGTTCAAGCCTTTCTGGCAGGCTAATGCGCGCGAGGGTGGCACTTCCAGATAGCCATGCGCGGAAACACTTTGAGAGGCGAACATTGCCGATAACAGGATCATTGAAGAAGTGCAGGCGGCCAGCGCACTTCCCTTGTAGTAAGCATTTTTCATCCAATAAATTCCAGACTGCTTATCGAAATAAGGCGTGCATTGCAGACGCCTTTAATTGCAATTCTGCTCACCACGGGGGAGCACGAACCGTTCAATCTACTTGGATGAAAGAACTTTATATGTAGGGAAAATCTCTACTTCCTGCAGGATTAATCCGCTTAGACGTTATCTGATACAGAATGAGAAAAAACCTTACAGAGAAAATATTTAAACTAGTTACGAAACTAAAAGTATAAAAAAACCCGTCCTGCGCTAGGCCGGACGGGTTTTAAACAACTTAAACGCAGTTATTCGTGATACTGCGCCGACAACTCATGCACGGCGCGCAAGAACGCACCCGCATGTTCCGGATCGACTTCCGGAGTAATGCCATGGCCGAGGTTGAACACGTGGCCGCTGCCTTTGCCGTAGCTGGCCAGGATACGCCCGACCTCAGCGCGAATGGCTTCAGGCTTGGCGTAGAGCACGGTCGGGTCCATGTTGCCTTGCAGGGCAACTTTGCTGCCGACACGCTCACGGGCGCTGCCGAGGTCGCACGTCCAGTCCAGGCCCAGCGCGTCGGCGCCAGCGTCGGCAATGCTTTCCAGCCACAGGCCGCCGTTCTTGGTGAACAGGATGACCGGAACCTTGCGGCCTTCGTGCTCGCGGATCAGGCCGCTGACGATTTTGCGCATATAAGCCAGGGAGAATTCCTGGTACGCCGCCGCCGAGAGGCTGCCGCCCCAGCTGTCGAAGATCTGTACCGCTTGCGCGCCGGCCAGGATCTGGCCGTTGAGGTAGCTGGTGACCGTCTGCGCGAGCTTGTCCAGAAGCAGGTGCAAGGCTTGCGGGTTGTCGTAGAGCATGGTTTTGGTCTTGCGGTAGTCTTTCGACGACCCGCCTTCGACCATGTAGGTAGCCAGTGTCCATGGGCTGCCGGCGAAGCCGATCAGCGGCACGCGGCCGTTCAGTTCACGGCGAATGGTGCTGACCGCGTCCATCACATAACCCAGGTCTTTCTGCGGATCAGGAATCGGCAGGGCTTCGATGTCGGCCAGGGTGCTGACGACTTTCCTGAAGCGCGGGCCTTCGCCCGTTTCGAAATACAGGCCCTGGCCCATGGCATCGGGAATGGTCAGGATGTCGGAGAAGAGGATCGCCGCGTCCAGTTGCGGATAGCGGTCGAGCGGCTGCAGTGTGACTTCGCAAGCGAACGCCGGGTTCATGCACAGGCTCATGAAATCGCCGGCCTTGGCACGGCTGGCGCGGTATTCAGGCAGGTAGCGACCGGCCTGACGCATCATCCACACGGGAGTGACGTCTACGGGTTGCTTGAGCAGGGCGCGCAGGAAACGGTCGTTCTTCAGGGCAGTCATGTCGGCATCCGGAAAAAAAGTGCGGGCATTTTCTCAGAGCCGGACGCAAAAGGCACGAATGCAGGTCAGCCTTTTGTCTATCGGGTCAATTTGTCGCGCTGAAACGCGACATTCGTATCACCACCAAACGACTGTGGGAGCGAGCCTGCTCGCGAAGGGGCCTGTAACATCCAACATTGATGTTGACTGACAGACCGCTTTCGCGAGCAGGCTCGCTCCCACAGGGGTATTGCTTTTGGCTCTAGAGCGGGCTTAGACGCCCAGGTAATCCAGGATCCCTTCGGCTGCATTACGGCCTTCGAAGATCGCCGTCACCACCAGGTCAGAGCCGCGAACCATATCGCCACCGGCGAAGATTTTCGGGTTGCTGGTCTGGTGCTTGTACTGACCCTGTTCCGGAGCTACTACACGGCCCTGGCTATCAGTCTGGATGCTGAACTGCTCGAACCACGGCGCAGGGCTCGGACGGAAACCGAAGGCGATGACCACGGCGTCGGCCGGGATGATCTCCTCGGAGCCCGGGATCGGCTCGGGGCTGCGACGGCCACGGGCGTCCGGCTCGCCGAGACGGGTCTCGACCACCTTCACGCCTTCGACCCTGTCTTCACCGACAATCGCGATCGGCTGGCGGTTGTAGAGGAATTTCACGCCTTCTTCCTTGGCGTTCTTCACCTCTTTGCGCGAGCCCGGCATGTTCGCTTCGTCACGACGATAGGCACAGGTCACCGACTTGGCGCCCTGGCGGATCGAAGTACGGTTGCAGTCCATCGCGGTGTCGCCACCGCCCAGTACCACGACCTTCTTGCCTTTCATGTCGATGAAATCTTCCGGCGACTTTTCGAAGCCCAGGTTGCGGTTGACGTTGGCAATCAGGAAGTCCAGGGCGTCGTACACGCCCGGCAGGTCTTCACCGGCAAAGCCGCCCTTCATGTAGGTGTAGGTGCCCATGCCCATGAATACGGCATCGTATTCTTCGAGCAGTTGCTCCATGGTCACGTCCTTGCCCACCTCGGTGTTGAGGCGGAACTGGATGCCCATGCCGGTGAAGACTTCGCGGCGATTGCTCAGCACGGTCTTTTCCAGCTTGAACTCGGGGATGCCGAAGGTCAGCAGGCCGCCGATTTCCGGGTTCTTGTCGAACACCACCGGCGTCACGCCACCGCGTACCAGCACGTCGGCACAGCCCAGGCCCGCCGGGCCCGCGCCGATGATCGCGACACGCTTGCCAGTCGGCTTGACCTTGGACATATCCGGGCGCCAGCCCATGGCGAACGCGGTGTCGGTGATGTACTTCTCCACCGAACCGATGGTGACCGCGCCGAAACCGTCGTTCAGGGTGCAGGCACCCTCGCACAGACGGTCTTGCGGGCACACGCGGCCGCAGACTTCCGGCAGGGTGTTGGTCTGGTGGGACAGCTCGGCGGCCTGGAGGATATTGCCCTCGGCCACCAGTTTCAGCCAGTTGGGAATGAAGTTGTGCACCGGGCACTTCCATTCACAATACGGGTTACCGCAACCCAGGCAGCGGTGGGCCTGGTCGGCCGACTGCTGGGGTTTGAACGGTTCGTAGATTTCCACGAACTCTTTCTTGCGTTGACGCAACAGTTTCTTCTTCGGATCCTTGCGCCCGACCTCGATGAACTGGAAGTCATTATTCAGACGTTCAGCCATTTTAAAACCTCATCAAACTCTTCAGGCGCATATCACTGCGGGTTGGCACGGGTGCTGGAAAGCAACGATTTCAGGGAGGCAGCCTTGGGCTTGACCAACCAGAAACGACGCACGTAATCATCAAGGTTCTCGGCGAGTTCACGACCCCACTCGCTGTCGGTTTCCTCAACGTACTCGTTCAGCACGCGTTGCAAATGGCTACGGTAGGCTTCCATCGCCTCGCCGCTGATCCGCTGGATTTCCACCAGTTCGTGGTTGACCCGGTCAACGAAGGTGTTGTCCTGGTCGAGCACGTAGGCGAAACCGCCGGTCATGCCAGAGCCGAAGTTATAACCGGTCTTGCCCAGGACGCAGACGAAACCACCGGTCATGTACTCGCAGCAGTGATCGCCAGTGCCTTCCACGACGGTGTGGGCACCGGAGTTACGCACGGCGAAACGCTCGCCCGCGGTACCGGCGGCGAACAACTTGCCGCCCGTGGCGCCGTACAGGCAGGTGTTGCCGATGATGGCACTGTCCTGGGTCTTGTAGATGCTGCCCTTTGGCGGAACGATCACCAGCTTGCCGCCGGTCATGCCCTTGCCGACGTAGTCGTTGGCGTCACCTTCCAGGTACATGTTCAGGCCGCCGGCGTTCCATACACCGAAGCTCTGGCCGGCCGTGCCCTTGAAGCGGAAGGTGATAGGCGCATTGGCCATGCCCTGGTTGCCGTGCTTACGGGCGATGTCGCCGGAGATCCGCGCGCCGATGGAACGGTCGCAGTTGCAGATATCCAGGTCGAACTCCGCGCCGCTCTTGTCGTTGATCGCCGAGGTGGCCATTTCGACCATTTTCTCGGCCAGCAAGCCTTTGTCGAACGGCGGGTTACGCTCCACACCGCAGAACTGTGGCTTGTCCGCCGGCACGTGGTCGCTGCCCAGCAACGGGGTCAGGTCGAGGTGATGCTGCTTGGCGGTCTGGCCTTCGAGGACTTCCAGCAGATCGGTACGACCGATCAGAACTTCGAGGGAGCGCACGCCCAGCTTGGCCAGCCACTCACGGGTTTCTTCGGCGACGTAAGTGAAGAAATTCACCACCATGTCGACGGTACCGATGTAGTGATCCTTGCGCAGCTTCTCGTTCTGGGTCGCGACGCCGGTGGCGCAGTTGTTCAGGTGGCAGATGCGCAGGTATTTGCAGCCCAGGGCGATCATTGGTGCGGTGCCGAAGCCGAAACTTTCAGCGCCGAGGATGGCTGCCTTGATCACGTCGAGGCCGGTCTTCAGGCCGCCGTCGGTCTGCACCCGGACTTTGCCGCGCAGGTCGTTGCCGCGCAGGGTCTGGTGAGTTTCGGCCAGGCCGAGTTCCCACGGAGCGCCCGCGTATTTGATCGAGGTCAGTGGCGATGCGCCGGTGCCGCCGTCGTAGCCGGAGATGGTGATCAAGTCCGCGTAGGCCTTGGCCACACCGGCAGCGATAGTGCCGACGCCCGCTTCCGCTACCAGCTTCACCGAGACAAGCGCCTTCGGGTTGACCTGCTTGAGGTCGAAAATCAGCTGCGACAAGTCTTCGATCGAATAGATGTCGTGGTGCGGCGGTGGCGAAATCAGGGTCACGCCCGGCACTGCATAACGCAGCTTGGCGATCAGGCCGTTGACCTTGCCGCCTGGCAGTTGACCACCTTCGCCAGGCTTGGCGCCTTGGGCAACCTTGATCTGCAGCACTTCAGCGTTGACCAGGTACTCCGGGGTCACACCGAAACGGCCGGTCGCAACCTGCTTGATTTTCGAGCTCTTGATGGTGCCGTAGCGCGCCGGGTCTTCACCACCTTCACCGGAGTTGGAACGCGCACCGAGGCGGTTCATGGCTTCGGCCAGGGCTTCGTGAGCCTCAGGCGACAGGGCGCCCAGCGAGATACCGGCGGAGTCGAAGCGCTTGAGCACCGATTCCAGCGGTTCGATTTCGCTCATGTCCAGCGGGGTATCGAGGGTCTTGACCTTGAGCAGGTCACGGATCATCGACACCGGGCGGTTATCCACCAGCGAGGTGTATTCCTTGAACTTGCTGTAGTCGCCCTGCTGCACGGCGGCTTGCAGGGTGTTGACCACGTCCGGGTTGTACGCGTGATATTCGCCACCGTGGACGAACTTCAGCAGGCCGCCTTGCTGGATCGGCTTGCGCGGGCTCCAGGCTTCGGTGGCCAAGGCTTTCTGCTCGGCTTCGATGTCGACGAAACGCGCGCCCTTGATGCGGCTCGGCACGCCCTTGAAGCTCAGGTTGCAGACTTCCTCGGACAGGCCGATGGCTTCGAACAACTGTGCGCCACGGTACGAAGTGATGGTCGAGATGCCCATCTTCGAGAGGATCTTGAGCAGGCCCTTGGTGATGCCTTTACGGTAATTCTTGAACACCTCGTAGAGGTCGCCCAGCACTTCACCGGTACGGATCAGGTCGCCCAGCACTTCGTAGGCCAGGAACGGATAAACGGCAGAGGCACCGAAACCGATCAACACGGCGAAGTGATGCGGATCGCGAGCAGTCGCGGTTTCCACCAGGATGTTGGAGTCGCAACGCAGGCCCTTCTCGGTCAGGCGGTGGTGTACCGCGCCGGTGGCCAGGGAGGCGTGGATCGGCAACTTGCCCGGGGCAATGTGACGGTCACTCAGGACGATCTGCGTACGACCGGCGCGCACGGCTTCTTCAGCCTGATCGGCGACGTTGCGGATGGCTGCTTCGAGGCCGACGCTTTCGTCGTAGTTGAGGTCGATGATCTGGCGTTCGAAGCCTGGACGATCGAGGTTCATCAGCGAGCGCCACTTGGCCGGGGAAATGACCGGCGAGCTGAGGATCAGACGCGACGCGTGTTCCGGCGACTCCTGGAAGATGTTGCGCTCGGCACCGAGGCAGATCTCCAGCGACATGACGATGGCTTCACGCAGCGGGTCGATCGGCGGGTTGGTCACCTGCGCGAACTGCTGGCGGAAATAGTCGTAAGGCGTACGCACGCGCTGGGACAGCACGGCCATCGGCGTATCGTCGCCCATCGAGCCCACGGCTTCGTAGCCTTGCTCGCCAAGCGGGCGCAGCACCTGGTCGCGCTCTTCGAACGTGACCTGGTACATCTTCATGTATTGCTTGAGCTGATCGACGTCGTAGAACGCCGAACCGTGGTCGTTGTCTTCCATGGTCGCCTGGATGCGCAGGGCATTCTTGCGCAGCCATTGCTTGTACGGATGACGTGACTTGAGACGGTTGTCGATGGCATCGGTGTCGAGGATCTGACCGGTCTCGGTGTCCACGGCAAAGATCTGGCCAGGCCCCACGCGGCCCTTGGCGATCACGTCTTCAGGCTGGTAGTTCCAGACACCGATTTCCGAAGCCAGGGTGATGAAACCGTTCTTGGTGGTGACCCAACGCGCCGGACGCAGGCCGTTACGGTCGAGCAGGCACACCGCGTAGCGACCGTCGGTCATAACCACACCGGCCGGGCCATCCCACGGTTCCATGTGCATCGAGTTGTACTCGTAGAACGCACGCAGGTCCGGGTCCATGGTCTCGACGTTCTGCCACGCAGGCGGAATGATCATCCGCACGCCGCGGAACAGATCGATACCACCGGTGACCATCAGCTCGAGCATGTTGTCCATGCTCGATGAGTCGGAACCGACACGGTTGACCAGCGGGCCGAGTTCTTCCAGATCCATCAGATCGTTGGCGAACTTGGTGCGACGGGCCACGGCCCAGTTGCGGTTGCCGGTGATGGTGTTGATCTCGCCGTTGTGCGCCAGGAAGCGGAACGGTTGGGCCAGCGGCCATTTCGGCAGGGTGTTGGTGGAGAAGCGCTGGTGGAACACGCAAATCGAGGTTTGCAGGCGCTCATCGCTCAGGTCTGGATAGAAGGCGGTCAGGTCCGCCGGCATCATCAGGCCTTTATAGATAATGGTCTTGTGCGAAAAGCTGCAGACGTAGTGGTCGGTATCGGCGGCGTTGGCCACCGATGAACGACGACGGGAGGTGAACAGCTTGACGGCCATGTCCTGGTCGCTCAGGCCTTCGCCACCGATGAACACCTGCTCGATCTGTGGCAGGCGCTCAAGGGCCAGGCGGCCGAGGACGCTGGTATCGATCGGCACTTTGCGCCAGCCGACCAACTGCAGGCCGGCAGCCAGGATCTCGCGGTTCATGTTCTCGCGAGCGGCTTCAGCCTTGACCGGGTCCTGGTTGAAGAAAACCATGCCCACAGCGTATTGCTTGGGCAGTTCGACGCCGAAGGTTTCCTGGGCGATCGCTCGCAGGAACACGTCCGGCTTTTGAATCAGCAGACCGCAACCGTCACCGGTCTTGCCGTCAGCATTAATCCCACCGCGGTGGGTCATGCAGGTCAGGGCCTCGATGGCCGTTTGCAAAAGGGTATGACTGGGCTCGCCCTGCATATGGGCAATCAGGCCGAAACCGCAGTTATCCTTGAATTCATCTGGTTGGTACAGACCTGCTTTCATAGACACTTTCTCACCAGGCTGCCCCTTATCGAGGCAAATTTCTTTTCAATTCAACCACTTACCATCCGCACCGAACGTACGCCAGCTTTGCGGGGGCAAAAGGGAGGTCATTGTACACACCGACACTTGGCCTCACAAATTTGGCGACGAAATGTCGCAAATCTATGTCGCATTTGTGAAAGGTTTAAAGCGATCTGCTGTGCTAGTCAAAACTTTTTTAATTTTGACCGCTACGACTCAAAGACTACTGTGACGCAGACACCACAAGGCACGCAGCCCGAAAGGTTGCGCGCACTTGTAGAAATTTTGAGGTGCTTGGAGAGGCGGCCTGGGTAAGGCCGCCGAATCTTCAGCGAGTTGTTGCCAGTTCCTGTTGGACGCTGGCGACAGTGCGAGGCCAAGGTTTACCAGCCTGGACCTTCGCTGGCAAGGCCTTGATGGCGGAAACGGCTGCATCACGATTGGCGAAGTTGCCGTAGGTGATCACGTAGAGCGGTTTGCCGTTGAGGACTTTCTTGAAATAACGGTACTCGCCGCCTTGCTCCTTGACGAAGTTTTGTGCGGCGGTTTCCGAGCTGGTGCCGAGGATCTGCACCACGTAATTACCCGGTGCCTGACCGGCGTACCAGGTGCCACCGGCAGCCTTGGCGACGGTCGCTGGCTTCTCGGCCGGCTTGGCAGCAGCGGCGGCTGGCTTGGCTGGCGCCGGAGCTGGAGCCGGCTTGGCAACCGGAGCAGGCGCTGGCTTGGCGGTAGCGACCTGGGTCGGTGCAGGCGTCGGCTTGGCGGTTGGCGTGGGCGTTGGCGCAGGACCAGCCGGAACGCCCGCTGGCGGTGCGATCGTAGTCACGGTCGGTGGCGTTGCGCTGGAACCCTCGACCGGCACGCCGTCATCGCCCTCGGTAATGCCACCCGCTGCTTCGGCCAATGGAGCACGCATGACAGGTTGCGAATTGCCGACCAACGGCAATGGCGTAGGCTGCGTGTTGCCGGCGAATTCGACGGCCGGAGCACCGCCCGACGAGCCCTGGCCAAGCGGCAGTTGCGCCTGTTCGTTGGCAGGCGCACCGGTGGTCGGTGTCTTGCTGCGACCAGGCATCAACCAGGCGGCGGCTACCGCGACCACAACGACGGCGGAAATCGCCAATACGTGTTTCTTCGGCATATTGAACCCCATACTTGGACGCTTCACCGCTGAGCGGCTGGCAATCATGGCTTCGATCATCGCATCGCGGGCAGCCTGGTTGATGTTGCCAGGCCAACCCTCGGAGCTTTCGTGAATATCAGAGATCTGATTTACAGTGAAAAGTTCGATACCCCGGCCGGCGCCTTCAAGCCGCTGCTCCAGGTATTCACGCGTTTCCTCTTCGGTGTAAGGCTGCAGCTCGATGACGTGGAAGCGTTCTTCCTCGAGTTGCAAAGCCTCAAGCTGAGCGATCATCGAGGACTCGCCGAACAGGAACACATGCGGACGGCCTTCCGGCGCACCCGCGCCCAAGGCCATCAAGGCTTCAAGCCCGGACTCGTCGAGCTGCTCGGCATCATCGACCAGCAGATAGACTTCCTGCCCAGTCAGAGCAAGCTGCACCACCTGTTTCAGAATTGCCCCGATCTCAGCCTGGGCAACGTCCAGTGCCTGGGCAACCTGGCGCAACACGCCAGCCGAATCACCCGCACCACGGGCGGAAACCACCACGCTTTGCACGGTCTGCTTGTTGGTACTGGCCACCAGGGCCTGGCGCAGCAGGGTCTTGCCACTGCCATGCGGACCTGTGACCACCAACAGCAACTGGCTGTAACGCGCCAGATGGTGCAACTGCCCCAGCACCGGCTTGCGCTGGGCAGGGAAAAACTTGAAGCCAGGGACCCGTGGAGCAAAAGGGTCATGACTCAACTGGTAGTGGCCGAGGAAAGCCTCGTCGGCATGCAAACTAGTCATCGCGTTCTTATTAACCTTTAAGCTGAGCCAGGGCGCGGTAATCCGCTCCCAGCGTGGCCTGTAGAACCTCTTTCGGATAATCGTCGGTCACTACCGCTTCGCCCATGTGGCGCAGCAGCACCAGGCGCAAACGACCGTCGATCACTTTCTTGTCAATTGCCATGTGTTCGAGAAAATCGGCCGGGGTCATCTCTTCAGGCGGAATAACCGGCAGGCCGGCACGCTGGAACAGGCGAATGCCGCGGTCGCGCTCCTGTTCGCTGATCCAGCCCAGGCGCGCGGACATCTCCAAAGCCATGACAGTGCCAGCAGCCACCGCTTCACCATGTAGCCAGACACCATAGCCCATGTGGGTCTCGATGGCGTGACCGAAGGTGTGCCCCAGGTTGAGCGTTGCCCGTACACCAGTTTCTTTCTCGTCGGCGCCGACCACGGCCGCCTTGGCCGCACAGGAGCGCTCGATGGCATAGGTGAGGGCTTGCTGATCCAGGTTGCGCAGGCGGTCGACGTTGTCTTCGAGCCAGGTCAGGAACGGCTCATCGCAGATCAACCCATACTTGATGACTTCGGCCAGGCCGGCGGACAGCTCGCGGGCCGGCAGCGTATTGAGGGAGGCGGTGTCGATAAGCACGACGTTCGGCTGATAGAAGGCGCCGACCATGTTCTTGCCCAGCGGATGATTGATACCGGTCTTGCCACCCACCGAAGAGTCAACCTGCGACAGCAGCGTGGTCGGAACCTGGATAAAATCGACACCGCGCTGGTAGCAGGCTGCCGCAAAGCCGGCCATGTCGCCAATCACGCCGCCACCCAGGGCGATCACCGTGGTGCGCCGATCGTGCCGCGCGGTCAGCAGACCGTCGAAAATCAGCTGCAGGGTTTCCCAGGTCTTGAAGGCCTCGCCGTCGGGCAACACCACGGAAATCACCGAGAACTGCGCAAGGCTGCGGGTCAGGCGTTCGAGATAGAGAGGCGCAACGGTTTCATTGGAAATGATCGCCACTTGCCGTCCGCGAATGTGCGGGGCCAGCAGCTCAGGCTGGTCCAACAAACCTTCGCCAATATGAATCGGGTAGCTGCGCTCGCCTAGATCGACCTTGAGTGTCTGCATGTGTCCCCACAGTGAAGATGGAATCAGGCAACCTGCCTTGGGTTAACGAATGTCTACGGCCACCGCGGGTGTGACGTCGCTCGATGGCCATTCGCCACAACCTCGAGCGGTCATGGCAGGAGGCCGAGGATAGCGCATTTCGTGCGACGCTTTAACGGGGCGGCAATTGCTGCAAACGCTCCAGGATATCGAGCACGACCATTCGCGGCGGTCGTTCATCCGTTTCCACCACCAGATCGGCGATTTCCCGATAAAGAGGGTCGCGAATGGCCAAAAGGTCCCTGAGGGTCTTGGCCGGATCGGCTGTACGCAACAATGGCCGATTGCGGTCGCGTGAAGTGCGGCCGACCTGCTGCTCGACGGAGGCATGCAGATAGACCACACGTCCGCCAGCGCGCAGCGCCCGACGATTGGCCTCGCGCATGACCGCGCCACCGCCTGTCGCCAGCACCACGCCGTCGTAATCGCACAGCTCGGCAATCATTGCCTGCTCGCGCTCACGAAAGCCCGGTTCGCCTTCCTTGTCGAAGATCCATGGGATATTGGCGCCCGTGCGTAATTCAATTTCCTTATCGGAATCTTTGAATGGCAAGCGCAGCTCTTTGGCCAGCAATCGGCCGATGGTGCTTTTTCCAGCCCCCATCGGTCCTACAAGTATCAAATTTCGCACAGAATCAACGACTCACAGCAATCGCCTGGTTATTCATGATACGCGGTGTGAGAAACACCAACAGCTCGGATTTTTTCTCCGAAACCACGTCACGCCGGAAAAGGCGGCCAAGATACGGCACATCGCCAAGAAATGGCACCTTATCTACAACCTTGCTTTGAGTATTTGAGAAAACACCACCAATGACGATGGTCTCGCCATCGTTGACCAGGACCTTGGCATTGACTTCGTTTTTCTTGATCGGCGGCACATCCTGGACCTTGTTCAGGTAATCCGGCTCATCCTTGGTGACCTTGACCTCCATGATGATCCGGTTGTCCGGCGTGATCTGCGGCGTCACCTCCAGCGATAGCGAAGCCTCTTTGAACGAGACCGAAGTAGCGCCGCTGGAGCTGGCTTCCTGGTAGGGAATCTCGGTGCCCTTGAGGATCTTTGCGGTTTCCTTGTCGGAAGTGACGACCTTGGGTTGCGAGACGATTTCGCCATTGCCGGTCTTTTCCATGGCCGTCAATTCAAGGTCCAGCAAGACGTTGTCGGTGATGAAGGCGATGCCGATGCCCGATGTGTTGTTGGCGACCCCCAGGTCGACGAACGGCGAGCTGGTGCTACCGCCGTCGCTGGTGCCGTTACCGACTCCCGAGGCATTCCAGTTGCCTTTGTTCTGTATTGAGCCTCCCCAACGCACGCCAAGGCTCTTGTCGTAGTCAACGTTGGCTTCAACGATACGCGCCTCGATCATCACCTGACGTACCGGAATATCCAGCTGCGCAACGATGCGCCGCAGTTCGTCGAGCCGGTCCTGGGTCTGGTAGGCAATGATGTTGTTGGTGCGTTCATCGACCGTGATCGATCCCCGTTCGTCGGCTTTCGCCTCGGCGTTGGTCACCGACTGGAACAGTTTGGCGATATCGGCCGCCTTGGCGTAATTGACCTGCAACAGCTCCCGACGCAGTGGTGCCAGGTCGGCAATCTGCTTTTGCGACTCCAGCTCCTGGCGTTCACGGGCGGCAATTTCGTCGGCCGGAGCGACGAGCAACACATTACCCAGCTTGCGCTTGTCCAGGCCCTTGGTTTTCAGTACCAGGTCCAGCGCCTGGTCCCAGGGTACGTTTTGCAGGCGCAGGGTAATTCCCCCCTGGACCGTGTCACTGGCGACGAGATTGAGGTTGGTGAAATCGGCGATCAGTTGCAGTACCGAGCGCACGTCGATGTCTTGGAAATTCAGCGAAAGCTTTTCACCGCTGTAGGCATTGCGATCGGCGTTGCGCTTTTGCAGGTCGTCGACCGTCATCGGACGAATGCTGACAGTCAGCTTGTTGTCGGTCTGGTAGGTCGAATAGTCAAAGGCACCGTTGGGTTCTATGGTGATGGTCGCCTTGTCCCCCGTGGCACTGGCATTGACGAATTGCACCGGTGTGGCGAAATCCTTCACATCCAGGCGCACACGCAACGGCTCGGGCAATCGGGTCTTGTTGAAGCCGAGAACGATCTTGCCTTCGCGCTCCTGGATATCGGGTGCAATGGACGGATCCGACAAGTCGATCACGACATTGCCTTCGCCCTGGGTACCCCGCTGGAAATCCACCGCACGAATCGCTTTGCCTGTCGGTGCAACCGCGCGCGCCGGAACCGGGACCGGTACAGCAGCAGCGGCCGCTCTTGGCGCACGGCTTTTACCTCCCTGCCCGACGACCACAAACAGGTTATTGCCTTCGACCCGCATGTCGTAGGGGCTCAACTGGGTCAGGTTGATGATCAGCCGCGCACGATCCTTGGCCTCCACCACGGTCGCGCTGCGGGCATTGCCACTGCCCAGGTCGCGAGTTTTGCTCGCCAGCTGACTGACGACACCGGGCAGATCCAGGGCAATCCGGGCAGGAGAGTCCGTTGTATAACCACGGGGCGTCGGAGGCGGTTGGTCGAACACCAGCTTCAACTCGACGCGATCTCCCGGCAACGCGGCGACATCCAGCGCCTTGAGGTTGGCCGCTTGTACCATCGGTGACAGCAACGCTATCCATAGCGATACTCCGAGGGTGGAGAAAATCCTGTTCATTGTACGAGTTCCACTATGAGTGCTCTTTCAAAGGAAGGATCCGCGGCCGCTCCAGCCAGGCACCTTCGCCGTCAGGAACGATTTCTACCACTTCGACTTGCGAGCCACTGATGGCGACAATCCGGCCGTCGTTACGCCCCAGGTAATCACCGACTTTCAGCCGATGCACCCCACCAGCGCCGCGCAGCAGTGCAAAGGAGCCTGCCGCATTGGAAATCGTGCCGACCATTTCAAACTGCTCGATATTGAAACCCTCGAGGTACTGCTTGACCCGGCTGGGGTCAGGCTTGACGTTGCGCGCACCTTGTTGGTGTGCCAGATCGACCTTGACCTGCCGTGAAAACGGGCTACGCAAGTTGGCGGCGTTGTAGGTGAACGTCGGGTAAGACCGAAATGTCGGCGTTGGTTCAATTTTGCCCGGCAACCGAAGGCGCATTTCGTTCATGTAGGCGTCCAGGTCGCTGAAATCATCGCCGCCGTCACAGCCAGCCAATAAGGCGACCAAAACCACTATCGAACAACCACGTAGCGGGCTCATCAATTCAGTCCCTTGTCGTTGTAGCGGTAAGTCCTGGCCAGGATGCTCATGCGCAATTTCGGTCCGTCGTCTGGATTGACCGGCGCGAGGTCGAAATCATGCAGGGTGACGATACGCGGCAACCCGGCCACGCCACTGACAAAAGTGGCCAGGTCGTGATAGGCACCGGTGACCGTGATCTTGATCGGCAGTTCGATGTAGAACGGCTGGGTGACCTCCGGCAACAGCTTGATCTCTTCGAACTCCAGGCCGCTGCCCAGCCCTGTTCGAGTGATATCTTCCAGCAGGCCTGGGACTTCAGTGTCGCTGGGGAGTTGCCGTAGCAGAACACCGAAGGCATTCTCCATCTCCTTCATCTGCTGGGAGTAAAGTTCCAGATTCGCCGCCATTTGGGATTTGCTGGCAAATTGCTCCTTGAGGGTCGACTCCTCCTCTCGCTTGAGCTCAAGCTGGTTTTCAAGCTCGCTCGTGGAAAAGTTGTAGCCGATCGACAGCACCAGGACCGCGACCACAATGCCCATCAGGACTTTAATCGCGGGTGGCCAGGCCCCCATGTTGTGAGTATCCAGATCGTTGATATCGATCCTGCGCAAACCGTCGAGCCATTCGGACGGACTCATTCGCCATCCTCCACGGCCGCGGTCCGGGTTTGACGAACGGTCAACTGAAAAACATTGGCCTGGTCCAGTTGGCCCGAGGTCGTCTTGACCTCAGTCAAGCTGGGAGCATCGAACCAGTCGGACGCCTCCAGGTTTCGCATCAGGTCTGAAACACGGTTGTTCGATTGCGCCGCCCCAGTGATGGACAAGGTCTTGCCCGTCATTTTGACTTCGGTGAAATACACCCCATCGGGCAAGGTCCGCGCCAGTTGATCAAATATTCGCCCGCTGATCGGGCGATTACCTTGCAAGTCCTGGATGATGCTCATGCGCTCGACCAATTGTTGGCGACGAGCCTTGAGATCGCTGATCTGCTTGATCCGCTCGTCGACCATGGCGATCTGTCTGCCGATGTAGTCGTTACGTGCAATCTGCCGCTCGATAGCTCCGCCGATGACCTGGTTGAGCACGAGCAAGGCGCCTGCCGAACCCAGCACTACAGCTGCCAGCACCACGAGGAAGCGCTTGCGCCGCTCTTCCCGTCGCTCTTCGCGCCAGGGTAATAGATTGATCCGCGCCATCAGTCGAAACTCCTGAGGGCCAACCCGCAGGCAATCATCAGCGCCGGCGCATCGCTGGCCAGGGCCACGGCATTGACCTTGCTGCCCAACGTCATGTCGCAAAACGGGTTGGCCACCAGCGTTGGCGTTCCCAATTGCTGCTCGATCAACCGCTCCAGACCGGGGATTGACGCAGTACCGCCGGCCAGCAGAATCTGGTCGACCGCGCTGTACTGGCCCGAAGCGAAGAAGAACTGCAATGAGCGCGATACTTGCTGTACCAGCGCTTCGCGAAACGGCTGCAGCACTTCGCCGACATAATCATCCGGCAAGCCGCCTTGTCTCTTCGCCAAGCCGGCTTGCTCAACGGTCAGGCCATATCGGCGCTGAATTGCCTCGGTGAGCTGACGGCCGCCGAACAATTGCTCTCGGGTATAGATAATCCGCCCCTCAAGCAGCACGCTCAGGGTGGTCATGGTTGCTCCGACATCGACTACTGCCACCAAGCGCCCTTGAGCGCCTCCCTGCTGGATCTTGAGCAAACCGAACGAACGCTCCAGGGCATAGGCCTCCACGTCGACCACGCGCGCAGTCAAGCCCGCCAGGGCCAGTGCGGCCTCACGGACCTCGACATTTTCCTTGCGACAGGCGGCAAGTAACACGTTGACCCGCTCAGGATTGCGCGTGGAAGCGCCCTGGACTTCGAAATCGATGGCGACATCGTCCAGCGGATAAGGGATGTACTGGTCGGCCTCGATCTTCAACTGGTCTTCCATCTCGTCATCGGTAAGGCCGGCATCCATTTCAATGGTCTTGGTGATCACTGCAGAACCGGCCACGGCCACCGCTACGTACTTGAGGTCGGTCCTGGCCTTGACCAGCACGCGCGCCAGCGCCTGGCCCACCCCATCGAGCTCGGCGATATTTTTCTCGATGACCGCCTTGGCGGGCAACGGCTCGACTGCGTAGGCTTCGACCCGATAGCCATTGCCCTGGCGGCTCAGTTCCAGCAACTTCACCGAAGTGGAGCTGATATCGATTCCCAGGAGCGACCTGGCTTTTTTATTGAAGAGTCTTAGCACTACCAATTCCCTATGACTTTCCGTGAGTTACGGACTCCATAACGGGTGTTGCGTTCAATCCACCCGTCTTGACAGCTAGCGCAAATAACGCCTTGGACGGAAAAATGCTTATAATGCCCAGCGTTTTTTTCCGGTTTTTCTCAAGCGCGGGTCGTTCTCCTTTAGCCTGAACCCTGATGCCAAATTCATTTTTTGCCCTGGATGTCCAAAAGCCTTGATTCGTCTGCTGAAATTTTTCGGTTGGTCCATCGTCGCCGTATTCTGCGGACTGCTTCTGGGTCTGAGTGGGGCGTTTCTTTACCTTAGTCCTGGATTGCCCTCCGTTGAGGCACTGAGAAGCATCCAGTTGCAGATTCCCCTGCGGGTCTACAGCAGCGACAACAAGTTGATCGCAGAATTTGGCGAAATGCGCCGTACACCGATCCGTTTCGCCGACATTCCCCCCAACTTCATTAATGCGTTACTAAGTGCTGAAGACGATAACTTCGCCAATCACTACGGCGTCGATCCCAGCAGCCTGATGCGCGCTGCCACTCAACTGGTCAAAAGTGGCCATATCCAGTCCGGCGGCAGCACCATCACCATGCAGGTGGCAAAAAACTTCTTCCTGACCAGCGAACGCAGCTTCTCGCGTAAAACCACCGAAATCCTCTTGGCCCTGCAGATCGAACGGCAGCTGACCAAGGATGAAATCCTTGAGCTGTACGTCAACAAGATCTATCTGGGCAACCGCGCCTACGGCATCGAGGCAGCGGCGCAGGTGTATTATGGCAAGTCGATTCGCGACATCAGCCTGGCGCAGATGGCGATGATCGCCGGCTTGCCCAAAGCGCCTTCGCGATTCAACCCGCTGGCCAACCCGGCCCGTAGCAAGGAGCGTCGCGACTGGATCCTGGGGCGCATGTACAAGCTGGGCAAAATCAGCGAAGCCGACTACACCACTGCCGTCAACGAGCCGCTGAACGCCAGCTATCACGTACCGACTCCAGAAGTGAACGCGCCCTACATCGCCGAGATGGCCCGCGCCGAAATGGTTGGCCGCTATGGCAGCGATGCGTACACCGAAGGTTTCCGCGTCACCACCACGGTGCCGAGCAACCTTCAGGAAATGGCCAACACCGCCCTCCACGAAGGCTTGATGACCTATGACCAGCGTCACGGCTATCGGGGCCCCGAGTCTCGTCTGCCGGGCAAGACGCGCGAGGCGTGGGCGACCGAACTGACCAAGCAACGCACCATCAGCAGCCTTGAACCAGCCATCGTCACCCAGGTCGACAAGAGCGGCCTGTCGGTGCTGACCCGCACCGGCAGCGAACACGTTAGCTGGGACACCATGAAATGGGCTCGCCCATTCCTGAACACCAACAGCATGGGTCCAAACCCCAAGCAGCCTTCGGATGTGGCCCAGGTCGGCGATCTGATTCGCGTGCAACGCCAGGCGGACAATTCGCTGAAATTCAGCCAGATCCCGCAGGCTCAGGGCGCATTGGTCTCCCTTGATCCGCAAAACGGCGCCATCCGCGCGCTGGTCGGCGGTTTCGCCTTTGAGCAAAGTAACTACAACCGCGCCCTTCAAGCCAAGCGCCAGCCGGGTTCGAGCTTCAAGCCTTTCGTCTACAGTGCCGCACTGGATAACGGCTACACCGCGTCCAGCCTGGTGAACGACGCACCGATCGTGTTTGTCGACGAATACCTGGACAAAGTCTGGCGCCCGAAAAACGACACCAATACCTTCCTCGGCCCGATCCGCCTGCGTGAAGCGCTCTACAAGTCACGTAACCTGGTTTCGATTCGCCTGTTGCAAGCGATGGGCGTTGGCAAGACCATCGACTACATCTCCCGCTTTGGCTTTAACAAGCAGGATCTGCCACCCAACCTTTCCCTGGCCCTGGGTACCGCAACCCTGACACCAATGGAAATTGCCACGGGCTGGAGTACCTTTGCCAACGGTGGCTACAAGATCACCCCGTACATCATCGAAAAGATCGAAAGCCGCAATGGCGATACACTGTTCGTTGCGAACCCACCCAGCGTGCCAAAAGGCGCTGTCGCGACCGACGGTATCGCCGCACCCGCCGCCGAAGCCTTTACGGTCAATGCAACACCTGGCCAGGCACCGGGCGAGCAACCAGCACCACAAACACCTGCCGTGGCTGAACGCATTGTCGATGGACGAACCACCTACATCCTCAACAGCATGCTGGAGGACGTGATCAAGCTCGGTACCGGTCGTCGCGCGCTGGCCCTGGGCCGCAGCGACATTGCCGGCAAGACCGGCACCACCAACGAGTCCAAGGACGCCTGGTTCTCCGGCTACAACGCCGATTACGTCACCACCGTCTGGACAGGCTTCGACCAGCCCGAAAGCCTGGGTCGCAAGGAGTTTGGTGGCACCGTCGCCCTACCCATCTGGATGAACTTCATGGGTGCCGCGCTCAAAGACCTGCCGCCTCACACCCAGCCAGAGCCGGAAGGCATCCTGAGCCTGCGGGTAGATCCAATCAGCGGCCGTGCAGCCACTCCAGGCACGCCTGGGGCCTACTTCGAGCTGTTCAAGGTCGAAGATACGCCGCCGACGGGCAATGAGCTGGGCAACGGCAACGCTCCAGGCAGCCCGCTACCGGCGGATGAGGGCGCGCCGATCGATTTGTTCTGATCGCAAGCCACATCAAAGAGCCCTGCCCTCGTGAGAAGTGCAGGGCTTTTTATTGCCTGCCAGATTTGCATTTATTTAACTGCCGCCTTCGCGGGCAAGCCCGCTCCCACAGGAATCGCATAAACCCTGCGGGAGCGGGCTTGCCCGCGAAAAGGCCTGCACAATCGACGCAAAACTCACGGATGTAAAAAAGCCCCGGCTCAAAACGAGCCGGGGCTTTCGGTTGAAGCGCTACAACGGCTTAGCCGTTGAACACGTCATCCACGCTTTTGAGCGGGTAGTTCTTCGGGTACGGCAGGGTCGCCACGCCGGTCTCGATCGCAGCCTTGGCCACAGCGTCAGAGATCAGGGTGATCAAGCGAGCATCCATTGGTTTCGGAATGATGTACTCACGACCGAATTCCAGCTTGATGCCACCGTAGGCATCGCACACTTCCTGAGGCACTGGCAGCTTGGCCAGTTCACGCAAGGCGTTGGCCGCAGCCACTTTCATTTCTTCGTTGATGCGCTTGGCGCGAACGTCAAGGGCACCACGGAAGATGAACGGGAAGCCCAGCACGTTGTTGACCTGGTTCGGGTAGTCCGAACGGCCGGTGGCCATGATCACGTCGCTACGGGTAGCGTGTGCCAGCTCCGGGGAGATTTCCGGATCAGGGTTGGAGCACGCGAACACGATCGGGTTAGGCGCCATGGACAGCAGGCCTTCAGCGCTCAGCAGGTTCGGGCCGGACAGGCCGACGAACACGTCTGCACCTTGCAGGGCGTCTGCCAGGGTGCGTTTGTCAGTCGCGTGAGCGAAGACGGCCTTGTACTGGTTCAGGTCGTCACGGCCGGAGTGGATCACACCGGTACGGTCAACCATGTAGATGTTTTCGATGTTGGCACCCATGCTCACCAGCAATTTCATGCAGGAGATGGCGGCAGCACCGGCACCCAGGCACACGATCTTGGCTTGCGGCAGGGTTTTGCCAGCGATTTCCAGGGCGTTGATCATGCCGGCTGCGGTCACGATCGCGGTACCGTGCTGGTCGTCGTGGAATACCGGGATGTCACACTGCTCGATCAGGGCGCGTTCAATTTCAAAGCACTCAGGCGCCTTGATGTCTTCCAGGTTGATGCCACCGAAAGTGATGGAGATCCGCTTGACGGTGTCGATGAAGGCCTGCGGGCTTTCAGAATCGACTTCGATGTCGAAAACGTCGATGCCGGCGAAGCGCTTGAACAGCACGCCTTTACCTTCCATCACTGGCTTGGAGGCCAATGGGCCGAGGTTACCCAGGCCCAGAATCGCGGTGCCATCGGAAATGACTGCAACCAGGTTGCCTTTGCCGGTGTATTTGTAGGCCAGCTCAGGATCGCGGGCGATCTCGCGTACTGGTTCAGCTACGCCGGGGCTGTACGCCAGCGACAGGTCGCGGGCGGTAGCAGTGGCCTTGGTGAGCTCGACACTCAGCTTCCCTGGACGAGGATTGGCGTGATATTCGAGAGCGGCAGTTTTCAGATCAGACATTTTGGCATTCCGCTTTTACTGTTGGACAGACTGGTCAGCGAGGATACGCGCCTGGCAAAATCCCCACAAGACTGACCGGTCACCCCTGTCAAGCGCCCGGCCCTACGACTTTGGGCCAAGAGCCGCGGAACACAAGGGATAGACTGTTCACAATCCAAGTAAAAAATGTCTACAATTATTTGAAAATGGCCATTGCAGCCAAATCACAGACACAAAAAAGGCGTCCCGAGGGACGCCTTTTTCATCAGCATGGGAAAACTGCAGCGTTTTCCCATGATGATCGGCCTTAGGCCTTTTTCGCACCGAAAGCACCGAAACGGTCTGCGAAGCGCTGAACGCGGCCGCCAGTGTCCAGAGTCTTCTGCTTACCGGTGTAGAACGGGTGGCATTCGTTGCAAACGTCGATCGCCAGGGCTTTGCCGAAGGTCGAACGAGTTTCGAACTTGTTGCCGCAGCTGCAGGTAACAGCAACTGCTGGGTATTCTGGATGGATATCAGCTTTCATGGTGTCTTCCTCGGGCTAGCGTGCCGCCACCCAACACTATTGTTGAATACCGCACGTAATTAGGCCGCGGATTCTACCAGACAATGCCAATCACGCAAGCTGTCCCTCAAACCGGTCGTCTGCTAGGCTCCCGGCCCTGAGTCATCCTTTGTACCGTCTATCGAGATCCCCCCGCGTGCCCGACGCCATTTTGCGCCTCGCCCTGCCTTCGCCCCTGCGCCGCCTGTTTGACTACCGGGCGCCGGCTGGCGTTCTGCGTGCGCAGTTGCATCCCGGTATGCGCTTGCGGGTGCCGTTCGGCCGGCGGGAGATGATCGGGATTCTGGTGGAGGTCGCCGACACCAGCGAAGTGCCGGCGGAAAAACTCAAACCCGCCCTCGCACTGCTTGACGCAACTTCGCCCTTGCCGCCCGCGCTGTTCAAGCTTTGCCTGTGGACCTCGCAGTATTACCAGCATAGCCTCGGCGACACCTTGAGCTGGGCACTGCCGGTATTGCTGCGCCAGGGCGAACTGGCTGAGGCGCGCCAGGAGCGCTTCTGGTCCGCTGCGCCGGGCGCCAGCCTCGATGACCCGCGCATCGCCCGCGCCCCGCGCCAGCGCGAAGCCCTGGCAACGCTGGCCCAGCACCCCCACGGCGTTGCCCATCAGCTATTGAGCAAGCTGATGCTGAGCAAGGACAGCCTCGACCTGCTGCTGGCCAAGGAACTGGTCCAGGTCGACATTCGCAGGCACGCCCCCGGAGCCCGGCATGATCACTGGCTGGCCCAACCGGAGCTGCCGCTCAACCCGGAGCAACGCGCCGCCTATGAAGCGATTCGCTCAGGGTTCGACAGTTATCATGCGTTTCTGTTGGCCGGTGTCACCGGCAGCGGCAAGACCGAAGTCTATCTGCAGCTGATTCGCGAAACCCTGGAGGCCGGCAAGCAAGCACTGGTACTGATCCCGGAAATCAACCTCGGCCCGCAGACCCTGGCGCGCTTCGAGCAACGTTTCAACGCGCGTATCGCGCTGATTCACTCGGCGGTCAATGATCGCGAACGTCTCGAGGCCTGGCTCGCCGCCCGCGATGGTGAAGCCGACATCATTATCGGCACCCGCTCGGCGCTGTTCACGCCGATGAAAAACCCGGGGCTGATCATCATCGACGAAGAACACGATGGTTCCTATAAACAGCAGGAAGGCTTGCGCTATCACGCCCGCGACCTGGCGCTGGTCAGGGCACGCCAGGAAAACATCCCGATTGTCCTGGGCTCTGCCACGCCCTCACTGGAAAGCCTGCACAACGCCTACACCGGCCGGTATGGCCTGCTGCGGCTGAACGAGCGTGCTGGCGGCGCCAAGCAACCGCGCTTCCTACGCCTGGACGTGAAAAGCCGTCCACTGGACAGTGGCATTTCCGGACCCATGCAACAAGCCATCGGCCAGACCCTCGCTGCCGGCCAGCAGGTGCTGGTGTTCCTCAACCGCCGCGGCTTTGCCCCAACCCTGCTGTGTCATGACTGCGGCTGGATGTCCGAGTGCCAACGCTGCGATGCGCGCATGACGGTGCACCAGCGCTACGGCGAACTGCGTTGCCATCATTGCGGCTACGTCGAACGCGTACCGCGCCAGTGCCCCAAGTGCAACAAGGTCGACCTGCGCCCCGTGGGGGCCGGCACCGAACGGGCCGAGGAACGCCTGGGAATCCTGTTCCCGGACTATCCGGTCTTGCGGGTCGACCGCGACAGCACGTCGCGCAAGGACGCGATGAACCAGTTGTTCGCCACCATCCACAAAGGGCAGCCGTGCATCCTGGTCGGCACGCAGATGCTCGCCAAGGGCCACCACTTCCCACGGGTCACCCTGGTGTCGATCCTGGATGCGGACGGCGGGCTGTTCTCCGGCGACTTCCGCGCCAGTGAGCGCATGGCGCAACTGATTGTCCAGGTCGCCGGTCGAGCAGGCCGGGCGGAAGAGCCGGGCAAGGTGATCATCCAGACACACCTGGCCGACCACCCGCTGCTGGTGCAGTTGACCGAACAGGGTTACTTCGCCTTTGCCGAGCAGGCCTTGAGTGAACGTCGCGCAGCCGGCTTGCCGCCGTTTGCGCATTTGGCATTGCTGCGCGCCGAGGCCCACAAGCCCGGACAGGCCGAAGGGTTCCTCGATGAGGCCTGCAGCGAGGCCGAGCGCTTGCTCGCCGAACAGAATCTGAGCGCAATCGAACTGCTCGGGCCGGTACCTGCACCGATGGAGCGACGCGCCGGGCGTTATCGTGCCCAGTTGTTGTTACAGGCTACGGCCCGGGCACCGCTGCACCGGTTGCTTGCCAGCTGGCTGTTGGTGCTGGAGCAGATGCCAAGCGGGCGGGCGGTGCGCTGGTCGCTGGATGTCGATCCCGTCGATTTGTATTGATCGCAAGGTCGCCTTCGCAAGCAGGCTCGCTCCCACAGGGGTTAAGGTGAATGCAGAGTTTATGCACACCCTTGATCTACTGTGGGAGCGAGCCTGCTCGCGAAGGGGCCCGATTTGTCACCGCATATCCATAACCTGCCAGCTATGGTTGGCAAGGTCGCCTCGGCAACGGATAATGCCCAGTTTTTCCACCAGCGCATTGATGCGCCGCCGCGCCTGCGGTCGAAAGAGAAGACCATGAAAGACACCATTCGCCAGCTGATCCAACAAGCCATCACCCAACTCGTCAACGAAGGTGTGTTGCCTGAAGGCCTGTCGCCGGCGATCCAGGTTGAAAACTCTCGCGACAAGAAAAACGGCGACTTCGCCAGTAACATCGCCATGATGCTGGCCAAGCCTGCGGGCATGAAACCGCGCGACCTGGCGGAAAAAATCATCGCGGCCCTGCCGGCTGACGAGAACGTCTCGAAGGCCGAAATCGCCGGCCCTGGCTTCCTGAACTTCTTCCAGAACACCCAGGCCTTGGCCACTCGCCTGGACGCCGCCCTGGCCGATGAACACATCGGCGTACGCAAGGCTGGCCCGGTACAGCGCACCGTGGTCGACCTGTCGGCACCGAACCTGGCCAAAGAGATGCACGTCGGCCACTTGCGCTCGACCATCATTGGCGACGGCGTAGCCCGCGTATTGGAATTCCTCGGTGACGAAGTGATCCGGCAGAACCATGTCGGCGACTGGGGCACCCAGTTCGGCATGCTGATGGCTTACCTGCAGGAAAACCCGATCACCAGCGACGAACTGTCGGACTTGGAAAACTTCTATCGCGCCGCCAAAGGGCGCTTTGACGAATCCGAAGAGTTCGCCGACCGCGCCCGTGGCCTGGTGGTCAAGCTGCAGGCTGGCGATCCCGATTGCCTGGCACTGTGGACCAAGTTCAAGGACATCTCGCTGTCCCACTGCCAGAAAATCTACGAGCTGCTGAACGTCAAGCTGACCATGGCCGACGTGATGGGCGAAAGCGCCTACAACGACGACCTGATCAATGTGGTCAACGACCTGAAGGCCGCCGGCATGCTGGTCGAGAGCAACGGCGCCCAGTGCGTGTTCCTCGACGAGTTCAAGAACGCCGACGGCGACCCGCTGCCCGTGATCATCGTCAAGGCCGACGGAGGCTACCTGTACGCCACCACCGACCTGGCCGCCGTGCGCTACCGCAGCGGCACGCTCAAGGCCGATCGCGCCCTGTACTTCGTCGACCAGCGTCAAGCCCTGCACTTCCAGCAAGTGTTCGCAGTCGCCCGTAAAGCGGGCTTCGTGACGCACCCGATGGAAATGGAACACATGGGCTTCGGTACCATGAACGGCGCTGACGGTCGCCCGTTCAAGACCCGTGACGGCGGCACCGTGAAGCTGATCGACCTGCTGACAGAAGCCCAGGAGCGCGCCTACACACTGGTGAAGGACAAGAACCCGGAGCTGGCCGAAGCCGAGCTGCGCAACATCGCCAAGGTGGTGGGTATCGGTGCGGTGAAATATGCCGACCTGTCCAAGCACCGCACCAGCGACTACAGCTTCAACTTCGACCTGATGCTGAACTTCGAGGGCAACACCGCCCCGTACCTGCTGTACGCCTACACCCGCGTGGCTGGCGTGTTCCGCAAACTCGGCAAGGACTTCAGCGAAGTCGAAGGCCAGATCGTTCTCGAAGCCCCGCACGAACTTGAACTGGCGGCAAAACTCGCGCAGTTTGGCGAGGTGCTGAACAACGTTTCCGAGAAAGGCACCCCGCACATCCTCTGCACCTACCTGTATGACGTCGCCGGCCTGTTCTCCAGCTTCTACGAGAACTGCCCGATCCTCGCCGCCGATACCCCGGAACAAATGCAGAGCCGTCTGCGCCTCGCCGCGCTGACCGGACGCACTCTCAAACAAGGCCTGGAACTCTTGGGCCTGGAAACTCTGGAGCGTATGTAAGTTGGCTGCCAAGAAAAAACCTGCACCCAAGCGTGGCGCCAGCCGTTACCAAGCTCCAGCGAAGCAACCGATCCCGGGATGGCTGTGGATGGCCATCGGCCTGACGGTCGGTGCTTTCATCGTATTCCTGATGAAGCTGGAGCCCGGCAAGGGCAGCGACACGGTCAAGCGCGAGAAAGTCGAGCAGCAACAGAAAGCCACCAAGATCGCCGAGGCCAACAAGACCCCGCCGAGTCCGACGCAACCGGTGAAGCCGAAATACGACTTCTACACCCTGTTGCCGGAATCGGAAGTGATCGTGCCACCGGATGCCGTGCCGGAAAAAACCCTGCCGACGCCGCAGGTACCGGCCATTCCGACAACGCCGGTTACACCGGCGGAAGCGGCGAAGATCGATACCGCCCGTGCCCAGGCAGCGCTGGCGGGCATTACGCCGCCGCCAGCGCCACCGGTGGCCAAGGCCGCACCGGTGACCAAGTTCTTCCTGCAGGCCGGATCGTTCCGCAAGGAGGCTGACGCGGATAAGGTGCGGGCGCAAATCATCCTGCTTGGCCAGGCGGTGGCGGTTGAATCGGGTACGGTGAAGGACGAGACCTGGTATCGGGTATTAGTGGGTCCGTTCAGTAACCGTGAGCAACTGACCACGGCACAGAAACAACTGGCCGGCGCCGGCTTCAGCAATTTGTTGTTACAACAACGCCAGAATCGCTGATTCCACCAAGGCCGCTGATCGTTCCCATGCTCCGCGTGGGAATGCAGCCCGTGACGCTCCGCGTCACTGGACGCGGAGCGTCCCTTGAGGCGTTCCCACGCGGAGCGTGGGAACGATCACCGCTGCGCAACACCACTCGTCTCCTGCCAACACCCACAGTTGAAATCCACTCCACCACCCCCATATGAATGGGCATACGGCATTTTCGCCCCGCAGCGTGGAGACTCTTCCCTTGACCACCATCGTTTCAGTTCGCCGCCACGGCAAAGTCGTCATGGGCGGCGACGGCCAGGTTTCCCTTGGCAATACCGTGATGAAAGGCAACGCGAAAAAAGTTCGTCGCCTGTACCACGGCCAGGTCATTGCCGGTTTTGCCGGTGCCACCGCTGACGCCTTTACCCTCTTCGAACGCTTCGAAGGCCAACTTGAAAAGCATCAGGGTCACCTGGTACGCGCCGCTGTCGAGCTCGCAAAGGAATGGCGTACCGATCGTTCCCTGAGCCGCCTCGAAGCCATGCTCGCGGTTGCCAACAAAGACGCCTCCCTGATCATCACCGGTAACGGCGACGTGGTCGAACCCGAAGAAGGCCTGATCGCCATGGGTTCCGGCGGCGGTTACGCCCAGGCCGCCGCTAGCGCACTGCTGAAGAAAACCGACCTGTCGGCCCGGGAGATCGTCGAGACCGCTCTCGGCATTGCCGGCGACATCTGTGTATTCACCAACCACACCCAGACCATTGAGGAGCAGGACTGCGCCGAGTAAGCCTGATTTGGCCCCGCGCCACGGCTCATTCTTGCTTGAGGTCCATTAAATATTATGTCCATGACTCCCCGTGAAATCGTCCACGAACTCAATCGCCATATCATCGGCCAGGACGATGCCAAGCGCGCCGTCGCCATTGCCCTGCGCAATCGCTGGCGCCGCATGCAGTTGCCTGAAGAACTGCGAGTTGAAGTCACACCCAAGAATATCCTGATGATCGGCCCGACCGGTGTCGGCAAGACCGAGATCGCACGTCGCCTGGCGAAACTGGCCAACGCGCCTTTCATCAAGGTCGAAGCCACCAAGTTCACCGAAGTCGGCTACGTCGGCCGTGATGTCGAATCGATCATTCGTGACCTGGCCGATGCCGCGATCAAGCTGCTGCGCGAACAGGAAATCGTCAAAGTGCGCCACCGCGCCGAAGACGCTGCCGAAGAGCGCATCCTTGACGCCCTGCTGCCTCCTGCACGCATGGGCTTCAGCAGCGACGACGCCCCGACCCAGGACTCCAATACCCGCCAACTGTTCCGCAAGCGCCTGCGCGAAGGCCAGCTGGACGACAAGGAGATCGAAATCGAAGTCGCCGAAATGGCCGGCGTCGACATCTCCGCGCCACCGGGCATGGAAGAAATGACCAACCAGCTGCAGAGCCTGTTCGCCAACATGGGCAAGGGCAAGAAGAAAGCCCGCAAGCTCAAGGTCAAAGAAGCGCTGAAGATGGTGCGCGACGAAGAAGCCAGCCGCCTGGTCAACGATGACGAGTTGAAAGCCAAGGCCCTGGAAGCAGTCGAACAGCACGGCATCGTGTTCATCGACGAAATCGACAAGGTCGCCAAGCGCGGCAACTCCGGCGGTGTCGATGTATCCCGCGAAGGCGTGCAGCGCGACTTGCTGCCGCTGATCGAAGGCTGCACCGTCAACACCAAGCTGGGCATGGTCAAGACCGACCACATCCTGTTCATCGCCTCCGGCGCCTTCCACCTGAGCAAGCCAAGCGACCTGGTGCCGGAGCTGCAAGGTCGACTGCCGATCCGTGTCGAACTCAAGGCCCTGAGCCCGGAAGATTTCGAACGCATCCTCAGCGAGCCCCACGCCTCGCTCACCGAGCAATATTGCGCGCTACTGAAAACCGAAGGCCTGGGTATCGAATTCCTGCCGAGCGGGATCAAGCGCATTGCCGAGATCGCCTGGCAGGTCAACGAAAAAACCGAAAACATCGGTGCGCGTCGCCTGCACACCTTGCTTGAACGCCTGCTGGAAGAAGTGTCTTTCAGTGCCGGCGACCTGGCCAGCGTCCATGATGACAAGGTAATCCAGATCGACGCCGACTACGTCAACAGCCACCTGGGCGAATTGGCGCAGAACGAAGACCTGTCCCGTTATATCCTGTAGGTCATGTGATTCCTTGTAGGA